>WNFZ01004014.1_pt1 | contig 13730 bp, 17 predicted proteins | sample 5400081 | NCBI WGS metagenome assembly WNFZ01 (sample SAMN13153365, study PRJNA577476) | soil metagenome | isolation source: 80 cm soil or saprolite under grassland replicate 1 | place: USA:California | collected 2016-06-15
TCGCGTTGGGCGAACGCAACGCTGTCAGCGTTGAAGTAATTTTTAACCGCGTCGAAGTTTATACGACAATCGCCAGGGACATTCGCCAAGTAATAGATATTTTCCTTGCGGGTCAATCTCACCTGCAACACCATGGACTTGATGGATTGCTCTATTCGATTTCCACGGATCTTGGCAATCACTTCCGTGCGCCCCTCAGGCTGATGTTCAATCACGCGATATACTGCGCCTTCACGATCCAATAAGGTGCGGAGTTGTTCGTGGATTTCTGTCACCATGGCATTATATTCTTTATCAGTCTTTGCGCTCTAGGATCCCTCGGGTTTCCCATCCTTTACCTTGCGAGGTATACAAAAGAGTGCCATCTGCAAGTAATTCCAGGGAATCGGAGTCAGCCTTCTCGCAGTTGCCTTGTTGTTTTTCAGCTTGCAGATCGAGAATCTCTCCGTGAATATTCATAATGCGAAACGTTCCCGAACACGAGATCAAGGGGATGTCGAAGATGCCAAGCATGGAACCGATTTCGAGGGGTTGGAGAATGGAAATTGTGATCTTCATATCCCAGCCATTGCTGTTATGAGCAGTTCCAGTCCAAACGCCAAGCAGAGAATTTGTTTCCAATTTTAGGCGTTACTCTTTTATGGCATACACTGCATAGCCGCGCGGTGGTGCATAGAACTGTGCGCGGCCATCGCGGTCCGTGGATTGGTTGATCGGGCGTGCCAGGTCAGTTTTGCTCCACCACGCTACGGGTTGGAAGGAGGCGTTCGTCCAATTGGTGGTGACCAGCCGTCCGTTCCAACTGTCGCCACGGTTATTGAGCACATAGATGAGTCCGGCGTCCTCTGCAAAACCTGTGCGTTGCATGATGTAGAGATTGTCATCCACATACAGGACATTTGTCGCGCCCCCGGCGTATTTTTCATGGGCATCCACGAGCGCGGCAATTCCATTCTGTGTGCCTTCGAGCCCAAGATTGTAGTTGAAGTAATCATGCCAGAATACACACGGATACCCTTCATGTGTGAGAATGTAACTATAGGCAAGCAATTTCTCGTTGACGATGGGACGTCCCTCATCGCGTAGATCGTGATTCTCCACGAAGGTCACAGTTGTTTGCGGTTGCTGTTTCAGAACTGTGTCCCATGTGATGAGACTTTGTAAACTGAAACCATATTGATCACACATCGCCTTGAGCATTTCCCGTAATGGGAAATCAAACGCATCGACTGGATTTGAATTCGAGAAGTTTGCAAGGTCGACCCACTTCTCGATGGCTTGCGCATTGTCCCAAAACTCAGCAACGCCATAAGGTACGAACGGTTTTCCCTCACGCATATAACGATATTCTTGGAAGGCTGTGATCGTGTTTGCGCCATAGCCTTTCACGAAGTCATAACGAAAACCGTCGAAACCAACCTCTTCGATCAGCCAGCGCGCTAGCTTCAACAATTCGGCATATACATATGGATTGCGATGCGAGAGATCGGGCATATCGCCGAAAGTCATCTCATCCCAACTCTCATACATACACGGATGAAAACATTCCCAGTTGCGCAAGAATTTTCCGCTCTTAGGATTGAAGAGAGTCCAACGTGCTTGATCGATCAGCGGATTGACCTCCTGCGCGTCCGCTCCGCTGTTGTGATTGATAACCACATCTGCGATCACACTCAGCCTGTTGCCATGCGCCGTTTGGATGAGGTCCAGCAATTCGGCTCTGGTTCCGAACCAGGTGGGGATCGTTCCCTTCTGATTGAACTCGCCAAGGTCATAATAATCATACGGATCATAGCCCATTGAGGGTCCGTTCAGATCCGCGGCTTTATGGATGGGTGGAAGCCATAGCGATGTAAATCCCACCTTTGCCAGTGCAGGGACTTTCTCGCAAATGGTATTCCACCATTGGAATTCTCTATTATCCAGGCGTGGACAATCCCAGAAGAACGCTTGCATCATGACGCCCATAGTATTGCTCCATATCGTTGTGTCACCCGAAGCATAGCGACACTTGCGTGTCGGTCGCGAAGAGCACTCCCTCAGAGTGACATGGCAAATAATTTGTGGAATTTTACCGCAAGAAGAGAAAAAGACTTGAGAGATACAGCAGTCCTATCAGTTAATTCTGATCTAACTGCTCGAAAAACTTGCGTAACTCTTGCATGGAGTGAACTGTGATATTTAAATCGCTCTGCCGAGTTTCATCTGAACTCGGATCGAACCACACGGCAAATATAGCCAATGAATTGGGAATTTGAACATCTTTCTCAAAACCGTCACCAATCATCAGCACATCCGATGGAGAGATATTCAAGTCGTTCAGAATATAACGATAAAAAGCTTCCCCTTTGGGAAGGTTGGTGTTTTTGAAGCAATAAATATGTGAAAAGTAGACGTCGAGTCCGCCGCGCGCTAATGCCCCGCGGATTTGACCCTCGTCTGAAATGGATGCACTTGTCGCCAGAACAAGACGTCTTCCACTGGAATGAAGATAGGCAAGCACATTTGCGATGCCTTCGATGACTTCAACCGTCTCCCACTCGACCATAGGTATAGTGATTTCAGGGTAATCGCGCATGACAGTATCACCCCAATCTAAAAGAACAGTTGGATAGCGCGGTTGTTGTTTTGTCATTCGCTTTTAATTCCTTTAGCGCTCAAAATCAATTGTCCCCATTGTAGGCAGACCAGCCCGCTCTGTCCTTGTTCGGCGAGAACATATTCGGCGTTTCCTATTCCATGAGAGATAGCAAATGCATGATCAACGTTGGTCAGGATCAGCGGCAGCATCAAGAGAAAGAGTCCGCCATGTCCAACGAGCAAAATATTGTCGTTTTTATACAAGCTGTTATAGGCCAAATCTTCAATAAAAGGGATGAAGCGATCCTGAATGTCTTCAAAATTTTCACCGCCCTCGGGCTTGTTTAAGTAGCTCTGACGAAGTGTCCAATCCTCGAAATAGTGACGATGCAATCTCCAACTTTCCTCATCGGATTGGTCTTCGAGAATTCCGCAATCATATTCACGCAACGCTTCCGTCACTTGATAGGGTTTGCCGAACGATGCGGAAAGGATGTCTGCTGTTTCTCGGGCGCGGTAGACCGGGCTGCAGAAAATGGCGCGGATGGGAACTGCCCTCAAATTCTCTGCCAGAGTCTTCGCCTGTTCTCTGCCTAATGATGTAAGCCCAAGCGGGCTTGCGCGGTTTGAAATGATATGCCGCGTGTTGGCTTCACTTTCTCCATGTCGTATGAAGTAAAGTCTCATACTTTTGCCTAGTAGGGATTAGAATAAACTACATCGTGCTGCATGATTATGTAAACTTGAAATTATGAGGTTGACTTCCAAAGCAATTCGAAGAGCTTACGTATTAATGAGACAAGCGGTAATTTCATTTCTATGTATGATCACATTATACTTTTTCATACCATAGAGATGATATAGGATCAAAGCAAACTATATGACTACTCCTCGAAATCATCGTGATTTATTTATCCACTCAGATATATCTCATAAGTTGGACTTGTTCCGGTCTTTATTGGATTCAAAGGACTTAACCTTCGACGAGGCGCTTGCCTTATTGAGCGCTGTTCATGCAGAACTGAGACATCCCAAAGTTCATCCCTCCTCCATGTATATCCGTTATGCGGAAGCCGTGGAATCTCTGCACCAGCAAATGCCTGACGTTCATGATCAAGTTGTCAATGCATGGCAGGCAAAGAGAGGAATTATCCATTCTGGGAAAAATTCCGTCGAAGGATTGCTGGAATCGCAGGCAAGTGCAAGATCTGAATCTCCCGTGCAAAACGTGGACGAGTTCCTAGAAGATGGACAAGTCGAAGGAGAGCCTATGAAGGGCAGTCATGAGACAATCCACCCTACCGAATCCAATGAAGAACCTGTGGAAGCGGTTGAAGAGGGCGAAGAAGAACACGAAGAACCGGAAGAAGAATCAGAGGAAGAGAACGAAGACGAAAAGGAAGAAGTGGGCGAAGGGGAGGCTGAAGAGGAGCAGGAAGAAGAAAACGAGGAGAGTGAAGAAAAAGAATCAGAAGGAGAGGAAAAAGAAGAAGAGAGCGCAGAAGAGCCAAAAAACGAAGAGGAAGAGAAAGAAGAGGAAAGTGAAGTAGAGGAACTAGAAGAAGGCAAAGAAGCAGAGACCGAAGTGGAAGAAAGCACGACGAAAGAGGTCGAAGTTGAAGAGAGCGAATCTGAAGCGAATGAAGAAATAGAAGTCGAAGCTGAGGAAGCTTCCGAACGCAATGAGGCTGCAGAGGAATCAACGGCCGAGGCAGATCATATGGCTGGTGAAGCTGCCGAAGCCGCCGCAGAATCTGAGCATGTAGAAGTAGAGATGGAAGAGGCGGAGCCCTCGGGCGAAGAAGAGCCTCCCCTAGAAGCAGGAGAATAAAAAGAGCGGGCAGAATTTCTGCTCGCTCTTTTATCAATATAGTCAATCATAGTTGTAAAGCCGTCATGGCTTGCCGAATTGCAGCGACCAATTCTTGCGCTTTCGCTAGAACTGTCTCGCTCACATCTGTAACGATAAGCGTATATTCACCTTTAATCTGCAGAGAATATTTCTCTTTGCCATGAGTAACCGGAATGATCTCGATGGATTGTATGTGACCAACATGTACTCTTCGATTTCCATTTCTGAGATCGTCAAAGAAGAATTCAATCACGTGTCCACCAAAGAGCACGACGGGCTTGGACATAGAATGGGTGGAAAGTTGAAGTTCAATCATGGAATCTCCTTCGTTGAAATAGGAAACTATTTTGTTAGGAATTCACTGCTTCTTTCAGCAGTGAGTAGGATTTATACAATGCTTCCTCTTCCTGCTTCAGCAAGGGGCTGTTCTCTAGTTTCCCCGCGTTAACCCATAGATCGGAAAATAACATTCCCCTCGCCCGTTCACGCGCGGCCTCTCTGATTTTTGGGGAATCCTCACCATACGTTTCAACATATAGATTGGTCAATGCTTCGACGAGTTCCTGATTTTCCGCGTTGCCAAACAGATGGCGATGAACGATCCACCAATTGACCTCAAGTTTTGTAGCGCGTGAAACATCGAAATCTTCACGGTGCACATTTTTAATGAACTGATAAAAACGACTCACATACTCTTCCGTTTTGGGAACATCATTATTTGGAAACGGTGCAAAAGCGATCTCGGCACGAGCGATTAAGTAAGCAGCGTAGATTGCCTGCCATAACGAGAGAGCAAAAGCTTCCCCCACCATTCCTACGGAAACACGCAGCAACTTGAACCAGTCTTTTTGATAGTAAGCGACATAATTTTCTTTCTCATAATTCGCCACTCTGTGCGGATCGAAATTCCGCATGGGATTATCGGGTCTCATTTTTGTGCCCCATATCTTTTTGCAGGGTTACCACTTCGAGTTTGTTCGAAAAGCTGTCGCTCGCCCTCTTGAATTTGCTTCAACAAATCCGGGTCTTCAAGTGCAGGAATGCAAATCACTTCGCCAGACTTTAAGGCAGCCAAGGAAGCATCTACCACATCTTCAGGATTCATAACGATCTCTGGCGGAAATCTGCTTGGATCCATCCCGACGTGTTGATGGAATTCGGTCCGCACCACGCCTGGACAAAGTGCCTGCACCTGAACGCCTGTTCCTACCAATTCGCTTTGCAGAAGTTGGGTAAATGTATTGATAAAAGCTTTCGTACCGGCATACGTAGCGCGTTTCGGAAGTTGGGATGATCCCATCGGTCCGCTAAACGCGAGCCGCGAGGAGACGTTGATGATAGAACCATGTCCACGTGCAATCATGCCTGGAAGTGCCGCGCGCGTGAGACGAGCCACGGCAAGCACCTGTAAGTTGATCAATTCTTCTGCCTTATCTGGATCAAGTTCTACGAACGCGCCGTAGCCACCAAACCCTGCATTATTGACGAGTAACTCCAGAGCGGAAGATTCCAGGATGCGTTTTTCGATTGCATGTAAATCATCAGGCTGACTTAAATCCGCAACGAATACTTCCACATTCACTTGATGACTTGTTTGCAATTGGTGCGCGAGAGTTTCAAGGTTCTCGCGGCGTCGGGCAACGATGATCAGATCATAGCCATCTTTTGCAAGGCGCTCTGCAAACGCCGCCCCTAAACCCGATGAAGCGCCTGTGACCAGTGCAAGATTTCTTCCACTGTTAATCGCTGACATAATTATTCTCCTTGAGAGGGGTCAATTGATGTTGAACGGATCATCTTTGTCCAAGCCTCTTCCATAGAAACACAAGGATAAAGAATAATGTTGCGGTCAAAACGATTGCCGCGCCCGAAGCAATGCTTAGATACTAGGAAAGATACAACCCAATTATTCCTGATAGCGATGCGAAGATGGATGCCAGTAACATCATTGTCGATAGACGATGAGTGAGCAAATAGGCGGCCGCGGCGGGAGTGACCAGCATCGCGACCATTAATGCTACACCGAACGTTTGGAGCGAGACGGCGACAGTCACTGCTATGAGTCTAAGCAGGCGATTATTGAGCATGCCAAATGCGAACATCTTCGCGAAGATGATGTCAATCGTCGTGTCTTCTTTAATTTCCCCAGTCTTGCTGCTCGTGCCGATCCCTAACGCCTACCAAAAGAGCGAGATTTACCTCGCTTTTTTGGTGGCTTGGGTGCAGATGTTTAACTTCGCCAGGTCAGCGTGTGGTAAACGATGGAAGATGCGACAAGTAACGCAATGGCAATGCCTGTGATCTTTGAGACTGGCTTACGTTGTTCTTCAGGTTTATGAAGTTGCTCGGCGTTGAGCTTTGCACCTACTGCCGCCGTGACAGGAACTGCTGCACAGAACATGCACATATAAAACTCCTATTCTTTCTCCAACTCATTCGCTTCGCTTGGAAGGAATTCTTTCTTGAGTAGAAAGTACGCGCCCGTGAAGATCCCTTCCATGCTGCCAACCAACCTCGCGCCTCGACTTGGGATGATGTTGATGATCTCCCAACCCTCGAGCCCCTGACCTTCCAGTGCCGGGACGTTGAACCCTTCACTGAGCGGATCATCCCCCATGAGCGCGGTGGATGGAATATAGACCATCTTGTAACGGAACACCTTACCGCCGTTCTGCAATCGCTTCTTCGCGGACTGAACGCGGTCTGCATGTTTACGCGCCTGTTCCGCTTCGATATCGGTGCGCATTCGTGAGAACTCTGGCGAATCTATAATCTCCTGTGCCACCTCGAGAATTTCATCATCATCGCTCATCATCGAAGTCAGGATGAATTCATATGCGCGGCGGTCACCTAATTTGATCAGTCCCTCCGCCGCGTCCATTTGGGTCAGCCATTCGTCATCTTCTGTCATCAGTTCGTATAGAGATTCAATATCACGCATTTGAACAAGATCATCAATTTGGGAACTCATTTTTCCTCCAAGATTTATTCAACCTTGCGAAAGATGTGAACTTCCACAAGGTTATTTTTATTCTTACGGCTCAATTGGATAGCCGCTGGCGCGCCATTCGGTCAGTCCACCCTGCATGCTGGTGACTTGAGTGAAACCCGCGTTGAGCAGGATATCGCGTCCCTGCTGGGAGCAGTTTCCTGAATGGCAAACCACAACGATCTCTTTATCTTTCGGTAATTCATTCAAGCGCGAAGCGAGTTGATCCAACGGGATTAGCGTCGTGTTTGGCGCGTGAAAATCGTTCCATTCCTCCTGGGTACGCACATCTAAAACAAACGCACCGTTCTGATATTTGGTATACGCGTCACTGACGCTGATCTCGGCCGGCAGACTGGCGGACTGATTGTTTTTCTGATTGCCAATTTGCAGAATAAGGAAAATCACTAATCCAACAATGACCAACATAGAAATCTGAATACCAGGGCGACGAAGTGCAGATGTGAAACTTCTGCCTGGATTGTAATAATTATTACTACGGCGACGGCGGGAATAACGGCGTTCTTTGCTTCTTCTGCGATACATGGAACCTCTTTGATGCATAGAATGAACGATGTAAGTGCGCTCTCCGGATCTTTGAAGAAGAGTCCAGCGAACCTATTCTAACGGAAATTGAACTCTTCGTAATGGATGTTGTTCTCCGGGACACCAAGCGAAACGAACTTTCTCTCAAATGCCTGGATCATCGGTAACGGTCCACAGAGGTAAATATCATGCTCACTGATATTTCCACTTGTGTTTTTGATAATATCTTCCACTGTCAATGAACCCTCTGTTGCTGAGCAACGGATCAGTGCTTTCAAACGGGGATTCTTTTTTGCCGCGCTTATAATCTCGTCCATAAACAATGCCTCCTCAGGATGGCGGACCGAGTAATAGAAATCCACATTGTGTGCGAGATTGCCGTCCATATCACGGATAAAGGAAAGAAACGGAGTCAGACCAATGCCGCCCGCGATCCAAATCTGTTTTTGTTTGCCGGTTTTATAGTCGAACATGCCATACGCGCCTTCAATGATTGCGTCGCTGCCCTCTTTCAATCTGGCAAATAACTCGCGAGTAAAATCTCCGCTTGCTTTAATGGTAACGCGCAAAACGTCCTCCTCAGGCGCACTGGAGATCGTGAACGGATGGGATTCGTTCAATATCCTATCACTTGGAAAACGCACAAAGAGGAATTGTCCCGCACGTTGTCGTTTGATGGCTTCCTTCTTTGCGCGCAGGGTCACTTCAGTGGTGGATGCATTCGGGTGTTTCACCGCTACCACGTGATAAGGCAGGTACTTTTTGAAGAAGCGACCGAAGAGTTCTGTATAAAGATAGGATATTGCACCCAAAATAAAAAAGAGTTGTACCCAGCTAATTGCAGTCAATGCATGGAGAGGATTACCGATTGTCAGGGAATGAAAGAAAGCAATGATAAAAAAGATACCGATGTACCTCTTGAGATTCTTCCAACCATCGTAGGTGCCACCTGTAAGCCTGTTCAAAAAAGCGATGCGCGGCGCGAGAGTAATCAACACTGTTGAAATAATGCCAGTGAAAGCGATCACGGCCAGGTAGTTGCCGAGCTTCCAACCTGTAGTTGAAATAGGAACGGTAAGCACGTGCACAAAGATCAACAAGAACGCGGCAGTGGAGGTTTGACGATGGGTGATGTACATTTTATCCAAGCCGCCGAAATATGGCTCGGCCCATTTGGGGCGCGTCGATAAAAATAGCGAAAAAGACATCAGAACAATATTGATCGAGCCAATGATCTCCCCTGCATATTGACGTTCGAAATTCGCACGTCCATCACGCTCAGGTGGAAAGACAAACCAGATCACTACTGTTAACACAACGGCAAGGATGATCACAAGATTACCGATATAGCGTTTCATGTTATTCTCTCTTTGATAGAACTTTGCAAAAGCGATCTGAAGAATGTAAACCTTCGCAGTGTTAAGATAACAGTATTAAATCAAAAGGCGACGTGACCGATTGCCGCGTCGCCTTGCTCCTTAGAATGACTTCACTGCTTCATCGCGATCAGTAAAGATTTCGAACACATTTGTAAATCCCACCATATCCAGCACGTTCCTTACTTCGTCGCGTGGGCTGAGCAGTTTGACATGGGTTTGCAAGCCTGCCGTGCTTGTGCGTCCCATCGAGCGATATGCAGACCAGCCGTGCTCGGTGTCGGGCAATTCCTCGCCCTTCGCCAGTAAGGCAACACTATGAAGAGCTACAAGTCCCGCGCTGCTGATATATGTGAGATCAGAAAGATCGATGAGGAAGTCACGTGTACCGGAATTGTATAATTCCTGGGCTTTGTTGATCAGCTCTTGATAATTCTGACCATCCAACTGACCATCCAGTTTCACCACTGTAACTGGAACGTTCCCTTGCATTTGCGAAGCAGAAATGTGCATGTCTTCTCCTCCAGGAGTGAATGACTAATTATATACTGTCTTTTCTCTCCAGGCGCGCAAGACGATGATGTATTTCATCCAGCCAGTATTTGCGTTCATAAGCAGGCAAATCTGCCTGTTCCACATGTTCCAACGCGGACTGCGTCCATTGTAGGGCAGATTTTACATCGCGGCGCTTATGCTCGAAATATTTTGCGATCTCGATATGAGCATAGATATGGCCCTGGGCCGCGGCTTTTTCCCATAAGCGGAAGGCTTCCTCAAAATCACCGCGTTTCTTTTGCAGGATGGACAAGCGCTTAACTGCTAAGGCGAAGTCTGATTCCGTTATATCAAATTCGAGTCCATGCTCGAACAGGCGCGCCGCCTCATCCCAGTAACCGAGATCTTCAAAGAGCTTGCCGAGGGCGATGAAATCGAGTCCATGTTCTACGCGCCCCTGATACGGATTGGTTATCATCTCATTCATGTGTGTGAGTAAGGCTGCCATTGCCACTACGTCCATAGCATTATGATAAAACACACCCGCCAGCGGACGTGCGTCTCCTGTACGAAGGTAATCGAAGTACAACCAAGGGATTTCATAGCCAGGCACTTCTTCGCTTGCACGTTTCATGCTCAACACATGTTCTTCCAAATATTTCAATGCACGCGATTCGAGTCGATCCCGCCAGAGTCTACGGGCGAGGGGAAGTAAATCAAGATGTGAATAATTTTTGTATGGAACAGGAATACGATGTAGAGAATATCGCGTGGTCAAGAGAGGAGCGTCAAAAGCTTTACCATTAAATGTGATCAGTGCTTTGGCTGGTGCGAGGAAATGAGCAAGCCCTTCAAGTAATGCGGGTTCCTCAGCCGGATCGCGCATGAAGAACTGCCTTAGCACAAATTGCCCATCAATGAAGCGAGCCGCGCCAACCAGGAAGGCGTACGTCCCTGTGCCACCTGAAAGCCCAGATGTTTCTGTATCGAGAAACGCAAATGCCGAAAGCGGAAGGTCTGCGATGCGCGGGTCGTTTGCCCATTGGGAAATTAAAGATAAGGGTAAAGAAGAGAGAATGGGGGACGAGCCATGAAGATAATTCGACGTGAAACTTTGCTCCACAACGAATACATCCCCGAGAGGGGTGGCAAGAAATGATCCAGCCAGGACTGAATCAATTCCATAGCGCGGTTCAACTTTCGGCTGAGGAAGATTGACTCCTTTTCCAATACCGAAAGATTTGAGTTTGTCTGCAAGGGATGATTTTTGGGTAGAAGCCACTTGAAATCCTATCCAGTCATTATAACCAATGAAAATAAAGAAGCCCACCATTCTTAGGGTGGGCTTAGGATTGTAGTGCTCGAAAATTATTGTTGGAATTTTGCGCTGAATTGACCAGCCATAACCTGTGACTTTGGTATAGCAATCACGAACAAGCGTCCCCAACTGGCATTGCCATTCGCATCGATACAAGTCTGGAAAGTGACGTGGCGGTCGCCCAAATAAACTCGTTTGAACATTTGCTCAGCTGTCAGTGTTTCATCCTTATCCAGATTACGGAAGGAACTGTAGGGACTCGTGGGTTGTAATGCTTGAAAGCGAAGAACTTCGTTGATGACGAACACTTCTGTTTTGCCATCACCATAAACAAGGCGGACTTCCTGCCCGGGGGTAAGCTGTGAGAATAATTTGCCTGAGAGGTTATTATGTGCCAGTAAGCCTACATTTCCGTACTGAGATGGCATGCTGAACTGGGTGATTACGCCGTCGGTGCTCGAGACATAACCTGCATTGCTGGCTGGTTGCTGTACGATCGGAAGGGCAAGCACATTGGCAACATAAACACCGCGTGATGTTTTCGCATCGCCATTCTGTATTGACGCGGAAAAATCTGCAAAGGTGGGTAAGGCGGCAATATTGCCCAGTGCCTGGGTCTTGATTGGACTGTAGAAAAGGGAAAGAAAGATTGTAACAAGGAGAGAAGTGCTTCGAGCGGTCTGTCTGGTTTGTGTATTGAGCGTCATAGGTTTCCTTTTTTGATAAAGGCGCTCAAGCAGACACAAAGACCGAATAACTTGTTTTCGGCGGCCTGGCGGTCATAGTCACGAATTGTGTGACGGTAGATCCATGGCTTTGCGTCCCTGTTTTTCAACAGGTTTGCCTTTATCGAACAAATGGATTGAAAGGTTCAAATAAAACGAGCCTGGTTCTTTACCAGGCTCGCCAATACGGGTTAATCTTTCTTCGGCGGCCTGGCGGTCATAGTCACGAATTGCGTGACGGTGGATCCATGGCTTTGCGCCCCCGCCTTACGACGGGTTTGCCTTTTCGGTTTTATCTTCAGCTATTATAGCAAAGTGCTAGGGATTTTTGCCTTTCATTTAAGCAATACTAGTTTACAGCGTTGAAAAGAGATTTCACGTTTATCGCGGTTTTGAACGTTTTAATGAGTAAAACCGAGTGATTTCGCCTCTGGCACAGCGATTATAAATAATCTACCCCAACTTGATATGCCGTATTTCGCAATACACGTTTGGAGGGTAATATGGTGATCCCCTTCATAGACACGCCCAAACATTTGTTGTGCAGAAAGGATTTCCTCTTTATGATCCAGATTTTGAAAGGAACTAAAGGGACTTTTGGGATCTAACGCCTGATAACGCAAAATTTCTGTAACAGTAAAATACTCTGTTTTTCCATCTTCATACACCAGATGGATTTCCTGTCCCACGGCGAGATGGGAAAAGGACTTCCCTGATAAAAAGTTGTGCGCCAGCAAGCCAATATTTCCATAATCAGAGGCCGAAGAAAATTGTGTGACTTCGCCTGCTTTTGTCGAAACGTAATTAGGTTTTCCACTTGGTTGTTGAACGATTGGGAGAGCCTGTGAGGCGTCAACGTAAACACTACGTAGCAGGCTGGCTTGATTATTTTGAATGACTTGGGGAGCATCTGCTAGGACAGGATATCTGGAATAGGTATTACCCGTTGTTGACGGGAAACTCACATATAAGAACAGGGAAAGATCAAGTGCCAGAAAGCTAACATTCAGAATCGTTCGGCTCATTCGACCTTTGAGCGCCATTGAAGCCTCCATGTTGATAAAGGTGCTCAAACAAGCACGAGCACTCTATGATGTTTTACAACAATTCCATTCTAGAGGAATTGCCGTCTCAATGTTTAATTGCCCGCCATTATAGCAATGCGCTGTGCCATTCGCTTTCAATATTAAAGGAACGTAGGGGAATCGTAGACAAATTGACGGAGAAAAATAAGCTGTATCACGTTGGAATGACAATTGTTTTATATCTGTGCTACACTTGCGCACTTAATAAGCATGAATAAACGAACAGGTGGTTATCTTTCGTTCTGGTTGAAACTGCTTTATGGCTCCGGTGATTGGGGCATCTCGAGCATTGGCATGATGCGCTCCATTTTTTATGCCATCTATCTCACTGATGTGGTGGGACTGGAGCCGCGTCTGGCGTCGTTCGGCGCACTCGTTGGGATTGTCTGGGACGCGGTAAACGATCCGATCATCGGCATCCTCAGTGATCGACTGCACACGCGCTGGGGACGGCGACGTCCGTTTTTATTGTGGTTTGCGATTCCCTTTGGATTGAGTTTCGTGATGCTTTGGTCTGCGCCTAACTGGAATAACCAAGCTGCGTTATTGATCTATGTAACTCTTTCCTTTATGATCGCGGACACCTTGCAGACTCTCATCTCTGTCCCGTTTCTTTCTCTGACGCCTGAATTAACTTCCGATTACGATGAGCGCACCACGCTGACAAGTTTCCGCTCGTTCTTTCAACTTGTCGGTGCATTGACCGTTGTTGTTGCTGCACCTGCTATTGTGAACATGGTCCTTGCTGCTGGTGGCTCGCAACA
>WNFZ01007140.1_pt1 | contig 13718 bp, 14 predicted proteins | sample 5400081 | NCBI WGS metagenome assembly WNFZ01 (sample SAMN13153365, study PRJNA577476) | soil metagenome | isolation source: 80 cm soil or saprolite under grassland replicate 1 | place: USA:California | collected 2016-06-15
TCATCGCTCGCGCGGGCCAAGCCAACCTGTTGGGACGACAAGAAGGAGAGAAACAATGACCAATCACAAGATCGGAACACGTGAAGAGTGGCTCGCCGCACGTGAGCAGCTACTCGTCCGCGAAAAGGAGCACACCAGGCTCGGCGACGAGATCGCGCAGCAACGACGCGAGCTGCCGTGGGTGCGGGTGGAGAAGGAATACCGCGTCGACACGGACGACGGCGAGAAGACGCTCGTCGAGCTGTTCGACGGGCGATCCCAGCTGCTCGTCTACCACTTCATGTTCGGACCGAGCTACGACGCCGGTTGCCCGACATGTTCGTCGATAGCCGACGCCGTCAACGGCGTGCTCCCGCACCTACACGCTCGTGACGTGACGTTCGTCTTCGTCTCACAAGCACCGCTGGAGAAGCTGCAGGCCTACAAGCGCCGCATGGGCTGGAGTTTTCCCTGGGTCTCGTCCGCGCGCACCGACTTCAACCTCGACCTCGGCTTCTCGCGAACGGAGGAACAAACCCGCGAGGATGTGGCGCCGATGATGGAGACTGCGCTACCGCCGATCGTCGCGCACAACGCCAGCTCGACGGGCACCGACATCGTTGGTTACCTCAGTGAGGGCTTTGGGTTCAGCACGTTCGTACGCGACGACGGCACCGTCTACCACACTTACTCGACGACGGCCCGCGGAGTGGAGTTTCTGATGGGCTACTACCCGATCCTCGACCGCGCACCGAAGGGCCGCGACGAGGGCGACGCGTGGCAGGTCTGGATCCGTCGGCACGACGAATACGACAGCGAGTGAACTGGCCGCCGGCCTCGCCGACAGCGATGGATAGTCCAAGCCAGGTCATCGAGGTCGGCTCGGCGACCGCGAACGCGCCCGGATACGCGGCCAGTCGCCGTCGAAAGCGCACCGAACAGGCATTATGCGAGCGAGGCCCGGCGATCTCCCACCACTGTAATTCCAGGTCAGAACGTTGTGTTCCAGCTCAGCTGGATGCGCGGTTGGTCAGATGATGCCGCCGTTGACACGGACGGTCTGCCCGTTGATCCAGTGACCGGCGGGACTGGTGAGGAATGCGACGGTCTCGGCAATGTCGGCCGGGGTGCCCAGCCGCTCTAGCGGGACGGCGTGCGCGAACCGGTCGATGGCCTGCTGGTCCTTGCCCTCGAAGAACATCGGTGTCGCGGTGGGGCCGGGGGCGATGGCGTTCACGTTGATGTCGCGGCCGCGCAGCTCGTGAGCCAGGATGAACGTCATGGCCTCGACGGCGCCCTTGCTGGCGACGTAGCCGGTGTAGCCGAGCAGGATCCGGCCGATCACCGAGGAGGAGAAGTCGACCAGCGGGCCAGGTCCATCCGCCCGGCGGCGTTAACGACAACGTCGACGCCGCCGAAGGCCTTCTCGGCCTGGTCAAACAGCTCAGCGACAGCTCGCTCGTCGCCCACGTCGGCGCTGGCGGCGATGGCGGTTCCGCCGGCCGTGGTGATGGTACCGGCCAGACGCCCTTGCTGATGGTGCTGAGCAAGGTCTCGGAGACCCGGTACCACGATCACGCCTTGCGGGCGATCGTGGTGGGAGTCGTTCAGCGCGGCATCGATGCCCCTCGGTCTGTGCTTGCCTCGTCAACGGTCTCGTCCGCGACTCCCAGGTCTTGGAGCGCTCGGCACAGGCCGGTTGCGAAGACGGCCAGGTCAGGGCAGGCGTCGGCGTCGCCGATGATGTCGAAGCCGAGCCGGCCCGCGTAGGAGAGCACCCCGACCGCAAGAGTGACGTTCCCCTGGATCACACCGATCTGGAACACCTCGAGGATCCTTGCGCCGGCCAGGTAGGCGGGCGTTGCGGGGCCGGTGAGGTTGCTGGTGAACAGGTTGACCAGCCGCTGGATCCGAAGAGCGCCAGGGCGGCGGTCCCGTCGGCGACCACATGGTGCAGGCGCAGGAGCATGCCCACGTTGCCGCTGGCCAGGCCTTTCAGGAGCCAAAGTTCCCACAGGGGCCGTGACCGGTCGAGTGGTCGCTGGTTGAGTTCCGCGCAGGTGTCCAGCAGCGATGCCTCGTCGCCGGGTGGGGCGATGGCGCCGGTCAGAATGTGCTGGTCGATGTCGAAGCCGGCATCGTCCAGCCACAGCGCCGGTCCGAGTCCGAGACCCGGCTGGTGGAGGACCTGGCGCAGGCGAGGCGCCAGGTGCAGACGCGCCTCGATCCGCGCCTCGGCAGCCCGCGGGTCTCCACCCGCAGGTTGCTGAGGTCCTCCGGGCTCAGCCGATCGAGCCCGCGGGACCCAATACGTCGACGAGTCCGCCACATGGTCGGCTCCGGTCAGCCGCGCCGGGCTCGCCGGTGGACCATGCGCGCCGCCCGCCGCTCCACCCAGTCGGGCGAGAACACCGGGAGCAACGTCGTGGCCAGGTGGATGACGACCGCCACGCCCCAGCCGAGCAGCACCCAGGAGAACCACCAGGTGCCGTCCGTCCCGCGCGTGGCCCAGTTGATCAGGAACAAGCCGGCGTTGACCACCGCGAACACGAACAGGTGGACGTACATCCCCTGGATCGACTTGGCCCGCCCGCCGGCCTGCTCGTACTCAGCGTCGCGGGACGAGGTCTGGTCCGATGCGGTAGCGCTGCCCTCTTCCAGCTTCGACGACATCTCGTTCACCTCCTCAACCAGCTTGGCCTCTTGGAGCGACTGGCGGCAGGGCCGAGCGCCCCGCCCCACAAGGGCCGCTCGGCGGTGCTCGATACGTGGGCCCCCGAGGCTGGGGCAGGAGGGTTGGGGCCCTGGCGGGACAGGCGGGCCTCGGCCTCGGCCGTCGACAAGCCCTCATCGGCGGTCCCCAGGTCGGCCAGCACGTCCTCTGCGTCGAGCAGACCAGCCCGAGCCAACGCGCCGGCCTCGCCGGGTGGGCTGGCGGTCGGGTTCCTCGCGGTTCCCGCCTCGGGTCGTGGTCGCAGCAGCGTTCCCATGGTCCTTGCGGCGCTCAGGGAAGGCGAACGTAGCCGTTGCGGACCCTCCACAGGAAGTACTTCCCGTGCGGCTGTCGGGCAGGTGGAGACCATCAGGCTCGCGGTCACCCACCTGCACACGGACGCCTACGAGATCGACATACGCGGCCATCGCCTGACGGTGGACCGGCCGGTGGAGGCTGGTGGCGCGAACCTGGGTCCCACCCCGACCGAGCTGTTCGCGGCGAGCCTGGCCGCCTGCGTCGGGTTCTACGCCGGCCGGTTCCTGCGCCGCCACGGCCTGGCCGTCGAGGGGTGTGGTGGCTGTGGCGCAACCACGGCGCCAACGTCGTCCACGTCGGCGAGCGGCCATGGCCACCGGCGGGTCCTGGCGCGCGCCTTCGGGTTCCTCGGCCCGCTGGAGGCCGCCGTGCCATTGGCGCTGGTCCCGCTCGGCCGCGGTCCTCCTCGGCTGGCGTCCCGGCGAGCCGCCCTGGCATTCGCGGCGATCGTGGCGATGCAGATGGCCAACGCCTTCGAATGCCACAGCGCCCGCTCCTCGCTCTGGTCGATCGGGCCGCTGTCCAACCGCCTGCTGGTCGGGCGGTGGCCGTCGAGGCGCTCACCCTGCTCGCCTTCGTCTGCCTGCCACCCCTGCGTCACGCGCTCGGTCAGCAGGCGCTTACCCCGCCGCAGTGGGTCCCGTGCTGGTGGCGCCGTGGCTGCTGATCGCTGGCGAGGCGACGCGCAAGGCACTCACCCGCCACCGAGTTCGCCCACACGGGGCAAGGCCGAAGGTCCCCACTTGACCCGGTCCAAGCGCCCTGCCGGCACGCCTCGGCCCGGCCGTAGCGTGGGCTCGGAAAGGGAGATTCGACCGAGCCTGCGGGAGTCATCATGAAGCACACGATCGAGTCCGTCATGACCGCCGAGGTCGTCACCGCGCGCCCGTCCACGCCGTTCCGCGAGCTGGTCGACCTGCTCCAATGCAACCGGGTGAGCGCTCTGCCTGTCGTCGACCAGGACGGCAAGCTCGTCGGCGTCGTGTCCGAGGCCGACCTGCTGATCAAGGAGGGCTACCCCCACGGCGGCGACGACGCCGGCGTGATCGACGCCCTGCGTCACCGGCGGCGGCTCGGCAAGGCGGCCGGCATCTGCGCCCTGGACGTGATGACCCACCAGGTGGTTTCGGTCCCGCTCGGCACCGAGGTCACCATCGCCGCGCGGCTGATGATCCAGTTGGGGATCAAGCGCCTGCCAGTGGTGGACGACCAGGGCAAGCTGGTCGGCATCGCGACCCGCGCCGACCTGCTCAAGGTGTACCTGCGGCCGGACCCGGCGATCTCCTGGGAGGTCATGCACGACGTCGTCCACGACCGCCTGGGCATCCGCGATGGCGGCGTCGCCGTGGAGGTCCGCCATGGGGTGGTGAACCTGGCCGGCCAGGTCGAGCGTCGCAGCCAGGTCGGCGAGCTGGTGCGCCAGGTGCAGGCGGTGGACGGGGTGGTCAGCGTCGACGCTCGCCTGGCGTGGAACGTCGACGACGTGACCCTGATGACCGCCTGGCCGATCGCCTAGAGCCGGGGCTACGGCCTGCTGGTGGTCGGCGCGCGCGGCGCCGGGCTGTCCACTCGCTGGACCTGCGCGGCGTCCCGGACGGGACGCATCTTGCCACCGCGGCGATCGCCATGCTGGAGCTGAGACCTGGGGAGCTGCTGGAGGTCGTGACCGAACCACGGCTTCCAGTGGAACGCCCGCGCCGCCGGCGTCATCACCGGCTTCGACCGCTACGCCAGCGGGCAGGGGCAGATGCGCTGGAAGCTGCTCGGCCTGCTCCCGCTGGTGCACGCCGACGGGCCCGAAGTCACCCGCAGCGCCGTCGGGCGGGCCGCGGCGGAGGCCGTCTGGGTGCCGACCGCGCTGCTGCCGCGCTTCGGGGTCGACTGGTCCGCGGCCGACCCCGGCCACATCACGGCCCGCTACCGCATCGACACGGTCAAGGTCGAGATCCACTATGTGCTCGACGCCGGCGGGCACCTCACCTCCATGGTCTTCGACCGCTGGGGCGATCCCGAGGGCACCGGCGCCTGGGGCCTGCACCCGTTCGGGGGCGAGATCACCGCCTACGCCACCTTCGACGGCCTGTCGATCCCCAGCGCCGGGCGGTTCGGATGGTTCTTCGGCACCGACCGATGGAGCCAGGGCGAGTTCTTCCGTTACCAGATCACCCAGCTCCAGTTCATGACGAAGCAATGACGAATCTTGTGCGGTCCAGCGACGATCTCCTTTGCCTGCTTGGAGCGCCAGCGTTTCGGGGTCATTTGTTTCTTCAGCGCCATGCCACCGCTAGTACGATCAGCCGAACCTGAACGCGCTCGTGGCCAGCGGTCCGCGCATGAGGGACGCCGAGGACGCTGATCCGACGGTGTCCGCTGGCCCCGGTACACGCACAGCGACGACACCACGGCCGTCTTCTGCCTGTTCGCCGAGACTGTGCCATAGACTGCCACAACCGTCCAGGAGGAGCAGTGCTCCATGTACGACGTCATGGTCTTCGACCATCGTCTCGCCGAGTATCGGCCGCTCGACTCCAAGGCAGAGCTGGCCCGACTCCTGTTCGGCTACACCACCGGCAACGGTCAACGATTCCCGGCCCAGCCTGAGCTGGTCCGGTTCGTCGTGCGCCCCGGTAAGGACAGCGACGACCAGGCCGACCTGACCGGGCGGGAAGCCATCGCTCACGCCGAGGATGGCGAGATCATCCGCTTTGTTTATCGGGCCGAGGGCCGGCGCACAGAGGGCTCCCTGATGCGCATCGGCACCGGGCATCTGAGGGTCCGATGAGCAGGCGCCTATAAGAGTGTTTGCTGGCGACTTGCGTCGCATCGGGTGACAGGAAATCCCTATCTCACCTCACCGGGGGCGGTCACCCGAACGCCGTAGCAGTGCTTCCGCCACCCGTCGGCTCCCGCGACACAGCCGCTCGTTGAGGGCCGTGTAGCGGCGTCCCGCCCTGGTCGTGCGGACGGCCCTGGCGAGCGCACGCCTCGAGCCGACGAGCACGACCATGCCCTTGGCCCTGGTGACGGCCGTGTAGAGCAGGTTGCGCTGCAGCATGAGCCAGGCGTTGAGCGTCAGCGGCACGACCACGCAGGGGTACTCGCTGCCCTGGGAGCGGTGCACGGTCACTGCGTAGGCGTGAACCAGCTCGTCCAGCTCGTCGAACCCGTAGCGGACCTCCTCGTCCTCGTCGAGCAGGACGCGCAGCTCTTGCTCATCGAGGGACAGCGCGGTCACGACGCCGACCGACCCGTTGAACACACCCTTGTCGTAGTCGTTGCGGACCTGCATCACCTTGTCGCCGAGCCGGTAGGTGCGGCCAGCGAAGCGGCGCTCGGGGAGGTCGGGAGATCCCGGGGTGAGCGCCTGCTGGAGGCGCTCGTTGAGCGCCGCCGCCCCGGCCGGGCCACGGTACATGGGGCACAACACCTGGACGTCGCGCTGCGGGTCCATGCCGAAGCGCCGCGGCAGGCGGTTGGCGACGACGTCGATCACGAGGTCGGCGACCCGCTCCGGGTCCTCCTCGGGGAAGAGGAAGAAGTCTGGCAGCCCTCGGGTCACGGGCGGCCGCCCGGCGTTGATGCGGTGGGCGTTGGTGACCACCCCGCTCTCCTGGACCTGCCGGAAGACGCGCGTCAGGCGGACGCGGGGGATCACATCGACGACCCTGTCCCGCTGGCCTGGGGAGTCGCTGGCGGCCGCCTCGGTCCTGTGAGCATCGAGCAGATCGCGTAGCACCTCCCCAGGGCCGACACTGGGCAGTTGGTCGACGTCGCCGACCAGCAGCAGGTGCGCACCGGAGGGAATGGCCTTGACGAGCTTGTTGGCCAGCAGCACGTCCAGCATGGAAGCCTCGTCGACGACGATCAGGTCGGCGTCGAGGGGACGATCATGGTCGAAGGCCGCCTCCCCGCCGGGACGCAGCTCGAGTACCCGATGGAGCGTCTGGGCCTCCATGCCGGCCAGTTCGGAGAGGCGCTTGGCGGCCCGGCCCGTGGGCGCGGCCAGGATCACCTTGGCCTTCTTGGCCCGGGCGAGCGTGACGACGGCATGCATGGTGTAGCTCTTGCCGCAGCCCGGGCCGCCGGTCACCACCGCCACCCGCTCGGTGAGCGCCAGGCGCACCGCTGCAGCCTGCTCGTGGGTGAGCCGGTGGCCGGTGGACCGGTGCAGCCACTCCAACGCCACCGTCCAGTCCACGGTCCTGAACCATGGGAGCCGATCGGTCTGCTCAGGGGCGTGCAGCACGCGCAGCAGCCCGGCGGAGAGGGACACCTCGGCTCGGTGGAACGGGACCAGGTAGATGGCTGGCACGTTGTCGTCGAATGCGGGGATCGGGACCTGGTCGCGGATCACCCCCCGCTCGCGCACCAACTCCTCCAGGCAGGCCTCGGCCAGCGCCGGCCGCACGCCCAGGACCTCAGACGCCTTGGCGATCAGCTCGGTCTGGGGCAGGTGACAGTGGCCGGCCTCGCTCGCCTCCGAGAGGGTGTGCCGCAGGCCGGCCTTGACCCGCTCCGCGCTGTCGTAGGCGATACCGAGGTTCTGGGCGATCTTGTCCGCGGTCTTGAAGCCGATTCCCCAAATATCCAGGGCGAGGCGGTAGGGCTCCTCGGTAACGATCCTGACGGCCTCGTCCCCATAGGTCTTGTAGATGCGGACGCCCAGCGAGGTGGACACGCCGACGCCTTGGAGGAAGACCATCACTTCTTTGATAGCCTTCTGCTCCTCCCACGCGCGCTCGATGAGTGTGGTGCGCTTGGGGCCGAGCCCGGGCACCTGGTGCAGACGCTCCGGCGCCTCCTCCAGGACGCGGAGCGTGTCCACTCCAAAGTGGTCGACGATCCGCTCGGCCATCTTGGGGCCGATGCCTTTGATCAGCCCGGAGCCGAGGTAGCGGCGGATGCCCTGGACGGTGGCCGGGAGCACGGTGGTGTAGCCGTGCACCTCGAACTGGCGGCCGTACATAGCGTGGTTCCGCCAGCGCCCTTCCATGCGCAAGTGCTCACCTGGCTGCGCGCCGGCCAATGGGCCGACCACGGTGAGCAGGTCGCCGTCCCGACCAGTGGTGACCCGGGCGACGATATAGCCGGTCTCCTCGTTGCTGTAGGTCACGCGCTCCAGCACAGCCGTCAGGACGGCCGGGGAGTCGGCCGGTGGCGGTGGCGTGGAGGTCGTCGGGGACAGAGTCATGCGGCGTCCTCAGGTTCGGGGCCCGCCATCGCCCGAGTCGCGGCTCGGACCGTGCGTCCATGGCGGGCCGGTGGCGCTGGCCGGAGGCGAGGCGTCGCTCAGAACGGCACCTCGTCCAAAGCGCGACTCGAGGGATTGGACGGCGGCGAGCTTGCGGGATCCTGGTGGGCGTCGTTGCCCTCGGCCGGAGCTGGCCCTGTGTCCCGCCGGTCGAGCGTGACCAGCGCAAACCGCAAGCTCGCCGCCACCTCGTCGGCTTCGACCTCCACGAGCGAGCGCCGCTGGCCCTCGGGGGTCTCCCAGGAGCGGGCCTTGAGGCGCCCGATGACCACGCAGCGTGAGCCCTTGCGCAGGCTCCTGCTGGCGTGCTCGGCCTGGTCGCGCCAGACGTTGACGCTGAAGAACGACGGCTCCCCGTCTTTCCAGCCGTCGGCGTCCCACACCCGCTGGTTGACGCCCATACGGAAATGAGCCACGGCCACGCCGTTTGGCGTGTAGCGCAGCTCCGGATCGTCGGTCAGGTTGCCGACGAGCGTGACCTGGTTGTCGCTCACCCTTGAGCTCCTCTCCCTGGTTCAACATCGGGCAATTTTACTCTTGGTAGAACGTTTGTTCGAGCGGCGGACGCCGCTCCCTGGTGGTCTCACCCCGCCCGCCGGCCCTCGCCGGGCTGTCCCTCGAGGGCAGCAGCCGAAGGTGCGGGGCGCACGGCGGGCTGGCCGAGCATCGGCAAGCGACGGCGCAGCTCGGCGGCGAAGCGACGCCTGGCGGGCAGGTCGACCCTGATGACCAGGGCTGGCGACGAGTTGGGGACGGCGCGAACTGGCACGGTCTCGCCTGTCTCGACGTCGACCACGGTGCCGTCTTCGGTCACGTCGCAGGTCGCCGCCAAGTCGTCCAGCAGCCCCTCGCTCAGCAGGACGCTCTCCTTCACCGCCTTGGGGTCGTCGAGCAGTTCCCGGAGCCGCGCGGCCCGGTCCTCGGCGTCGCCCGTGGACGCGTTCAGCCAGCGGTCGATTCGCTCGGCCACCGCCTCGAGGCGGCGACGCGCGTCGCCCGGCCGGTTGGCCAGGGCCCACGCTCCGAAGGCGGCCCGGTCGAGCGGCTCCAGGCGGATGCCGGGCTCGGTGACGTAGGCCCGGCCGAGGCCTTTGACCGGGCAGTTGAAGGCGGTCCCCTCGGCGGCGGTGTGGGCAGCGGCCTTGGCCTCGAGCCATGCACGGAGCTCCTGCTCGCGTTCGGCCAGCAGGTCGCGGACGGCGGCCAGCCGGGCGGCCTCGCGCAGCGCGTCAGCGATGGAGGCGATCCCCGGAGGTGAGGGCGGCGCGGAGTCTGGGGTCGAGTCGGTGGCTGGCACTGGTCTCTGGTCGAAATGATTCAGCGTCATATGATTTCACCCACAGTGAATGAAGCGCGGCCGGCAAGGGCCGGCTGCTCAGGGTCAACCGGACCTGCTACCGAGGACCTCCCCGACCTTGGCTCGGAACGCAGCCAGGCCGGACGCCCCTTCAGCACCCTCCTGGCCCATGCGCTCGACCAGGCGGGCGAGCGTGGGGCCGTGCATGTTCCGAGGGTCGGACACGCCGCTGTAGTAAGGACTGCCGCGCAGGAACTCGCGCGCGTCGGCGGCGCTGACCCCGGCCGCCTCGACCAACGCGTCGAACCGCTCGACGAGCCCCTCGTCCGGCTGCTCCCACTCGGCCGTGCCGGAGACCGGCATCCGCTTGGCGCCCGGCGCGGACGCGGCCGCCTCAGGGTCGTCGCCTGCGTCCGGCTCGGCGGTCGGCTTGGGACCGGCCGGTCCGTCGCCTGCCGGCCCAGGCTGTCGGGCCGCCGCCTCCTCGGCCTCGGCCGCGTTGTCCGGCTGCTCCAGGCTCGCCCAGAGCTGGCGGTCCAGAAAGTAGTGCTCCTGCGCCCACAGATGCAGCCCTAGACCGAGGCGCATGGCACAGCGCTTGAGCGCGTCGGAGGCGGCGTCCTTGAGCCGAGCGCCGTCGTGCGGCCAGTTGTGCACGTCGCCGACGTCGCCGATCTCCTCGATACGGACCCGACGGCCGTCGACCTCGCAGGTCAGCCGCCACACGCCGCCGACTACGACGTTGTGGAGCGCCGGCGTGCCGGCTCTGGCCCGGCGGCTCCTGCCGTTCGGGATCGGCGCGGCCGCGGCCACGTCGCCCCGGATGATCTCCACGAGCTCGAAGTCGAACGGGCCGACGATGCTCAGCAGGCGCTGGGTGACAACGTGATGAGCGACGTAGTCGATGCCGTCCTTGCGCTCGATGAAGCCCTCGGGGAAGCGGCGGGCCAGTTGGGTGAGGTCGTGCATGGGTTCGTCCGGCGTCTGCCGGAGATCGTTGGTAACGGGCATGGGTGCTCTCCTCGCCCCGCTGTCGTCAGCATAGGTAGGTTCTTCTCTACGCAGAAGAGCGTACGCGGCACCTGTGACAACAGACCGGAACACTGCCTCCGGCAGGGAGGGTTGACGGCGTCAGTTGTCCGCCGGCCGCCGGGGCCGCCCGGGGAGGCGGCGGCCAGAGGCCCGGATCTCGTCGTCGGTCAAACCGCTTCGCCAGGCGACGCCTGGCCGGGCCGCGATCCACGCCCTGGCTTGCGTGCGAGCCCACAGCCAGACCGTCTGGCGGTTGCCGACGACCTGGATAGGCGGTGGGAGCCGCTGAGGCGTGTTGAGCTTGTAGTTCTTGATCGTCCGGTAGCGCACGGGCGGCTCCATGAGCTCGCCCAGCTGCCACTCGTCGATGCTGTCGACGACGGCCTCCTGCTGCCGCCCGAGGCACTCGGCCAGGTCGAGGTCACCTTTGCGCAGCGCGGTCACCAGGGCGAGGGCGTGCATGGAAAGGATCGGGCCGCGCAGCACCTGGATGCCACTGAGGGTCTCCAGCGTGGCCGCGGCGAGGACGTCGACGAGTTCCACCTCGATCGGGCCGTCCTTCCCCGACCACCGCCATGGCTGCCCCTGAGCGAGCTCGAACCGAAGGCCCGGGTCGGCCCGGTCCTTGATCGGGACATGGGCCGGGTAGTAGCGCGGCTCCCCGTTGCCGAGCGCGAGGCGGAACGGCGCGTCCAGGAATGCCATGGTGGGACACTATCCAGAGCTAGCAAGCCGGACAAGCAGGGACGGACCGGGGCGGACAGGGTCCTGGAAGAAGCCAGTCTGATTGACGCATCCCTCGCAGTCCGGCTTCGACCAGGACCTGTCAGCCCGACCCTCGCTATCAACTTTCCACGCGAAGTATCCGGGCTGGATGTGACAATTCAGCTTGTGAACACCCTGAGCTGGGTGAACGCTTTGCGCACCCCACGCCTACTCCCCGCGTGGTAGAGCGAGCCGCTGGGCTGCGCGCGGGGAGTAGGGCAAGAGCCGCCCGCAGGCCGACGACACCCGGTCGGCCAGCCGCAAGAATCATCGGGATTCTCGTCAGATACGACAGGGGCAAGCAATTCACCGACTGCCCGCCGGGCGGGACCGGGGGAGGAGCCATGACGGACAAGTGGTGGCGGGTGACCGGTGCCTTCGGACTCGGATGGTTCGTCCTGTTCGCGGTGGGCGGCATCATCCTGCAGGGCGAGCCACCGCCCTTCGACCAGCCCGTGGCCGAGGCACGGGAATTCTTCGCGGGTCGTGGCGGGCGCTATCTCGTCGGTGACTACGTCGCCGGTCTGGCGTTCGTCTTGTGCTTCCTGCCGTTCATCGTCGGCCTGCGCAGCCTGCTGGGCAGGGCAGAGGGCGGATTGCAGATCGGCTCCCGCCTCCTGCTCGTCGCAGGGGTGGCGACGATCGTCATCGGCGATGCGGCCACGGTCTTCACCGACGCCATCGCCCTCGCCGGCGGCGGTCCCGAGCTGGATGACTCCACGATCCACGCCCTGCTGGACGCGAACGCGGTCGCGATCGCGGCCATTGGGCTCCCCATGGCCCTGTTCGCCTTTGCAGCCTCCGCGGTGGTGTGGGCGACAGGCGCTCTTCCCCGCTGGCTCGCTGTCATCGGCTCGGTGGCGGGCGTGCTGCACCTGGCCGGGGCGGCGTTCCCGATCGAGGGCGAGCCCGACGGTGTCCTGTTCACGCTGCGGTTCATAGGGCTCATCGCGTTCGGCCTGTTCGTGCTGCTGACCTCGATCAGCATGCTCGCCACGCGGAACCTGGCCCCCGTGACCTCGTCGCGACGCCCTAGTGTCCTGAATGGTTGATTCGTTGGCAGCAGGTGGCGATGGTGTCGACCATCTCGTCGCGATCGCCGCCCACCGGCTTATCAGCTCCTCGACCACCAGCTCGTAGTGACCGTGTCGGTGCCGAAAACGTCATCCATGACGTTGACGCGCGGGTTCGCATCGGAGACCAGCGGTTCCGCCACGGCGCCGCGGCCTCATACGCCGCTGAGGCGCGCAGCACCAGCGCGTCATCCAGCCGGCGTCCCGCGATTCGCAACCCGATGGGCAGGCCGTCCTGGGTGAATCCGGCCGGGACTGTCGCGGCCGGCTGGCCGGTGAAGTTGAACGGGAACGCGAATGACAGCCAGTGGAAGGCGTCGACCTTGCGCCCGTCGATGGTGGCCGGTCCCTGCAGGCCTTGCCTGAATGGTGGCACGGCCTGCGTTGGGGTCAGCAGCAGGTCGTAGGACCTGTATTGCCGGACTGGCCGCGGCTGAAGGTGGTGACCGATGACCTTCCCGAAGCGCCTCCTCGAGAAGTACGCGGCCGAGGAACCAGGACCCACCCAACACCAACAGTCTCATCGCAGCGACCCCTCGACCACCTCACGACCTGCCGCCAGCGTGCCGGAAGCCGACACGGCGCCCGCCACGGCCAACCCGGTACCTCGGCCCTTCGGCATCCTGCGCGGGTAGCAGTTCGGTAGGGTTTGCGTCCGACGGCGCAGTACTCGGCCACCTCGACCAATGGCGCCGCTGTCGGCGGGGTCGGGCCGCCACTGCGAGGAGGAGACGACCCCGGGCTCCAGCAGTTCCAGACCGTCGAAGAAGCGGGCCAGCTCCTGGCGGCTGCGGGTACAGATCGGCGCGGCGCCGCTCTCGTTCCAGCGCCGCGTGACCTCTGCGGCCTTCTCGCTGTGGACTTCCGTGGTGGGGTGGGTCATCGCCAGGTAGCTGCCCGCGGGCAGCGCGCCCACGAGCCGCTCGACGATCGCGTGGGCCTGCTGGTCGTCGACGATGAAGTTCACGATCCCCAGCAGCATCAGCGCGATCGGCTGGTCGAAGTCCAGGGTCGCCGCGGCGCCCTGCAGGATCTTGTCGGGGTCGCGCAGGTCGGCCTCGAGGTAGCTGGTAGCGCCCTGGGGGCTGCTGGTGAGCAGTGCCCGGGCGTGGACCAGCACCAGCGGGTCGTTGTCGACGTAGACGATCCGGGACTCGGGTGCGACCGCCTGGGCGACCTGGTGGGTGTTGTTGGCGGTGGGCAGGCCGGTGCCGATGTCCAGGAACTGGCGGATGCCCGCCTCGCCGGCCAGGTAGCGGACGGCGCGGGCCAGGAACCCTCGGTCGGCGC
>WNFZ01007621.1_pt1 | contig 13718 bp, 8 predicted proteins | sample 5400081 | NCBI WGS metagenome assembly WNFZ01 (sample SAMN13153365, study PRJNA577476) | soil metagenome | isolation source: 80 cm soil or saprolite under grassland replicate 1 | place: USA:California | collected 2016-06-15
GGGCATCATAAGGCAAACAGGAGCAGCAACAGCAGGGTGACGAAAATGTAGATGAGATAAGCCTGAATGCTGCCGGCCTGCAGCGCCCGCATCCGGCGCGAGAGACGGAGGACCAGACGATTCAACGGCCGGTATATGCCGGTCTGAAAAACTTCCTCGACGTGGCTCTCGAAGCGGATGGTCCTGGTGAAGTAAGGCGAGAAATCGTATTCGCGTTGCACTTCGCGGCGCGGGCGGAACAACGCTTTGAAAATCATCCGGATCGGTTTGGAGAAACCGGTGGCGGTGTATTCCATGCGCGGTGTCAGACCTCGAAGGCCGCAGTCCCAGGTCGGGCCGATGCGAATCTTCGAGCCGCGCGCGAAGCAGAACCAGAGCGCGAGCGGCACGGGCAACAGGCACACAGCCATGAGGGTGATGCCCGGCGTCGAAACCGTGCCGCCCGTCGCCGCGGCCGTGGAAAGGACCAGACCGTTGGCCGCGCTGAGCTGCGCGCTGAGCTGCTGACCGGTGAGTTGTTGCGTGAGCGGATCGAAGAGTTTCAGGAAGACGGTTGGAAACAAGCCGAGGAACACGCACGCCACGGCCAGAATGGCCTGGCCGAGCAGCATGGTGGGCGCGGCTTCGTGCGCCTGCCCGGCGTGTTCGCTGCGCGGTTGCGCGAGGAAGGTAATGCCGAATGCCTTCACGAAGCAGGCGGCGGCCAGCGCCCCGGTCAACGCCAGCATCGCGCCGCTGAGCGGGAACATGAGGCGGATGAGGCTCGGTGTCGTGCCGAAGCCTTGCAGGAGCGATTGGTAGGTGAGCCATTCGCTGATGAACCCGTTGAGCGGCGGCAGGGCCGAGATCGCCACCGCGCCGATGAGGAAGAAAAACGCCGTCTTCGGCATCCGCCGGGCCAGGCCCCCCATTTCCTCCATGTTGCGCGTATGGGCGGCGTGCAACACCGCTCCCGCGCCGAGGAAGAGCAGGGCTTTGAACAGGGCGTGGTTGAGGGTGTGATACAATCCGGCGATGAGCGCGAGCGTGGCCAGCAACGGATGATGAGTGTGCAGGAACATCAGCGATGCGCCCAGGCCCATGAGGATGATGCCGATGTTCTCGATGCTGTGATAGGCCAGCAACCGCTTGAGGTCATGTTCCATCAGCGCGTAGAGCACGCCGAGCACGGCGGAGACCGTGCCGATGGCCAGCACCGTCACACCCCACCAGTTGGGGGGATTGCCCAGGAAGTCGAACAGCACGCGCGTCAGACCGTAGATGCCGGTCTTGATGAGCACGCCTGACATCAGTGCGGAGACATTGCTGGGCGCGACCGGATGCGCGGCCGGCAACCAGATGTGCAGCGGCACGATGCCGGCCTTGACGCCGAAGCCGAAGAGGAAAAGCAGAAACGCGGCGTTGCGCGCGCCGGGCGACATCCGGCTGCCGACCGCGCGGAAGCCGTCAAAGTCGTAATTGCCCGACGCCTGGAAGAAGAGCAGGAAACCGAGAATAATGCACCCGGTGCCGATATGCGACATCACGAAGTAAAGCACGCCGGCATTGCGGGCCTCCGGCTGTTCGTGTTCGAAACTGACCAGGAAATAAGCGCTCATCGCCATGATTTCCCAGGCCACAAGAAAAAAGAAGGCATTGTCCGCGATGAATACGAACGTCGTCGCCAGCAGCAGGGCATTGTAGAACGCGCCGAGGACGCCGACGTTTTTTCGACCGTAAAAGCTCCGGGCGTAGCCGAAGGAATAGATCGACAGGGCCAGTGCCAGCAGCGACACGATGAGCACGAAGAAGGCGGACAACGGATCGAGGCGGACCGAGAATTTCAAATAGGGAATGCCCGAGTTGAGAATCTCCCAATACTGATCGCGCGGGCCGTTGCCGCCGGCCAGAAAGGCGACCGAGGCGCACAGGCCGCACAGGCCAGCGAGTGAGGAACTTCCGAAGGCGAGCAGGTTGGCGAGTCTCGCGCGCCGCCAGCAGACCAGTCCGGCCAGAATCCCCGTGACATAGCCCCAGAGCGTCAGCGTCAACAACAACATGGGGAGCTGTTCCATGGCTCAGTAAGAATCGAACGCGCCGCCCGCCCGCTTTATGAACCGGAATGCGGGGCGGTGCGTGCCGCCGGCATTTCCACGCACGGGAGCAGGCGAGACGCACTGCCCTGCACTGCACGACCGTCTGGCGGTGGCAGCACTCATTTCAAGTCTCCGGCTTTACCGGTGGTCGCCGGCCTGGTGGACTCCGCAACGGCGATGGACGGCGCGGGCGGGAGTGGTTTCGATGATCTTCCTGCCAGAATCTCGCGCGCTCGTTCGAGAGCGGCGTCGATGTGGGCGCAAACATTTTCCCGGCCGAGACGGTCCAGAAAACCTGCGCGGTCCATGGCAAAGAGAGGTTGAGTGTGAGGGCCGCTCAAAATCAAGTGTTTTCCTTTGGCGTGAAGCTTTTCGTAAAGGTCTTCCAGGGCATTGAGACCGGTGGCGTCCATCGCCAGCACCTTGCGCATGCGCAGGATCAGAATGTCCGGCTCCTGCCGGGCCCGTTTGAGCGCCGTCTCCAGTTTGTCGGCGGCGCCGAAAAAGAACGCGCCGAACACCCGGTACACCAGCACCCCCTGCGGAATCCGTTTGCCGACGAGCGAATGGTGCGAACCCTCGGTTTCGGTGGATTCGTCCACCGCGGTGATCTGGGTGGTTTCAGAAATCCGTTTGATGAAGAGCACGGCGGCCAGCACCATGCCTACCTGAACCGCCACCGTCAGGTCAACCAGGACGGTCAGCGCGAAGGTGGCCAGGAAAACCGCGGAATCGCTTTTGGGCCATTTTGCAAGGCGGGTGAAGTGATGCCACTCGCCCATGTTGTAGGCAACCACCATCAGTACCGCGCTCAACGTTGCCAGCGGGATGAACTTTGCCAGCGGCGCGGCCGCCAGGATAATGAGGAGCAGCGTCAGGGCATGGATGATTCCCGCCACCGGCGTCCGCGCGCCGCTGCGAATGTTCGTCGCCGTCCGCGCGATGGCTCCGGTGGCCGGGATGCCGCCGAACAGCGGGCAGGCGATATTGGCGATGCCCTGAGCCATGAGTTCCTGGTTGGAATCATGGCGGTCATCAATCATGCCGTCGGCGACCACCGCCGACAGCAGGGATTCGATGGCGGCCAGGAGGGCGATGGTGACCGCCGGCTGGAAAAGGTACTGCAGGTTCGCCCAGGACAATTCCGGCAGGTGAAACCCGGGCAAACCCTGCGAAATTCCCCCAAACCGGGTGCCGATCGTCTCGACCGGAACGTGGAACAGGGCCGCCAGCAACGTTCCCAGAATCACCGCCACGATGGAGCCGGGAACGTGGCGCGCCAATCGCTTGGGCCAAAACACGATGGTGAACGCCGAGCCGAGCGCCAGGGCCACCGTGGGCCAATGCGCGGTGCCGAAGTTTTCACCAAACGCTTTTATCTTCTCCAGGAAGCCCGTCGGCACTTTGTCCAGCCTCAATCCGAAGAAATCCTTGATCTGCGTGCTGAAAATCAATACGGCGATGCCGCAGGTGAACCCCATGGTGACCGGGTAGGGGATGAACTTGATCATCGTGCCCATCCGCGTGAGGCCCATCACCAGCAACATCACGCCCGCCAGAACCGTGCAAATCAGCAGATTGTCCAGACCGTATTTGGCGATAACGCCATAAACGATGACCACAAAGGCGCCGGTCGGCCCTCCAATCTGGACCCGCGATCCGCCCAGAGCGGAAATCAGGAAGCCGGCGACCACGGCGGTGAAAATGCCGGCCTCGGGCTTGACGCCCGACGCGATGCCGAACGCCATCGCCAGCGGCAAAGCCACGATGCCGACGGTCAATCCGGCAACCAGGTCCGAAAGAAAATCTTCGCGCGAATAATTCTTTAAACAGTCAACCAACCGTGGCCGAAACGAAATAGGGGGATTCATCTTGCGAAATTCACATCGGCGTCGCTTCACAGCGCGTCCGCCCGCCCTGGACGAAATTGAATGTCCAGGGTCATTGCTGCAAAAACCAGTTCCAATTTCAACGCCGTACGCGTGGGTGGAAATATTGGAGGACCTGCGAAACAATGCAACTTCATTTCCGCTTACCCGCGAAACTCCGGCGGGTCGGTAAATGGCGGGTCCATGTCAAAATAGGGGGACGCTGCCGTTTGGCCGCGCGAATACGCCCAGGCAACGCGGCTGGAACAAAAAAGTGGCCACGGCCCGCCGGCGTCACTAGGGTTCGGGCGATTGCCCGCGGGACAAAGCCTACGACCGGCGCTATTTCGAGCAGACGCCCGGCCACGGTCGCCTGTCGTGGCGGTTTTATGAATTCCATCTCAGCGCTGCGACTGCAGCCACGGCGCAAGGCGCGCCGGTAGTTTGCGCCTTTGTCAACGACCGGATTGATCGACCGTGTCTCGAAATGCTCCGGCAGCTTGACGTGAAACTCATCGCGCTGCGCTGCGCCGGGTTCAACAACGTTGATCTGGCCGCGGCCAGGGCGTGCGGGATTGCGGTTACACGCGTTCCGGCTTATTCGCCTCACGCCGTGGCCGAGCACGCCGCCGGACTGCTGTTGACGCTCAATCGAAAAATTCACCGCGCCTACAATCGGGTCCGCGAACATAACTTTTCGCTGAACGGTCTGGTGGGTTTCGACATCGCGGGGAAAACCGTGGGCATCGTCGGCACGGGTAGAATCGGCAGGATCGCCGCCCGGATATTTCGCGGCTTTGAGGCTCGCGTCATCGCCTACGACCCGGTTCCCGCGCCGGAATGGGCGAAGCAGTATGACGTCGGCTACACGGATTTTCCCGCGTTGCTGGCGGCGAGCGACATCGTTTCGCTGCACGTGCCGTTGACGCCCCAGACCGTTCATTTGCTCAGGGCGGAAACCATTTCCCGAATGAAGCCGGGAGCGTTCATCATCAACACCAGCCGCGGGAAACTCATCGATACGACCGCGCTCATCGACGCATTGAAGGAAGGCCGGCTGGGCGGCGTGGCGCTGGATGTTTACGAGGAGGAAGAAGGTGTTTTCTTCGAGGACCTTTCCGGCGAGGTGTTGCAGGATGACGAACTGTCCCGGCTTCTGACGTTCCCGAACGTGTTGATTACTTCGCATCAGGCGTTCCTCACGCACGAAGCGTTGAGCGAGATCGCGCGGGTGACGACGGAAAACATCTTGCGATGGGAAAGTGGCCGGCCGTTCCTGCCGGGAACGGCTTTATGAAGGCGACCCGGCCGGTTGAGCCGATTTCTTTGTGCGAAAAATGAGTTGAATCGGCGCGGGCAATCGTTCCGAATGAAGGATAATTATGAATCTGGACGAGACACAAAAGAAGAAGGTGACGGAATGGATTGCCCAGGGCCTGAAGCTTTCCGAGATACAAAAGCGCCTCGGTGACGAACTCGGGTTGCGTCTCACCTACATGGACGTGCGCCTGCTCGTGGACGACCTCAAGCTGACACCGAAGGATTCGGATCTGCCGAAGCCGGTCGAACTGGCGGGCGAACCTGCGGACCAGATCACCAATGCTCCGGTGGACGGATTGGAAGCCGGCGAGGAAACCGCAGAGTCGCTGACCGGGGAAGCATTGCCTCCGGCCGGCGCAACTCCGGTGAAAGTGGAAGTGGACCCGATTGCGCGGGCCGGCGCCGTCGTCAGCGGCCGTGTGACGTTCGGTGACGGCAATACCGCTGCCTGGTATCTCGACCAGTTCGGGCGCCTCGGTCTCGCACCGAATCAACAAGGCTATAAGCCGTCGGCGGGTGACCTCCAGCAGTTCCAGAGGGAATTGCAAAGCGAACTGGCGAAAATGGGCTTGTGACGGAGCGCCCGCGACGGAAACGGCAGCGGCTCCTTCTTTCATGGCGCGCCTCAAGCCAGGTCTCTTCGCGCGGTCGCTGGCCCTGTCCGGCGCGGCCTTCATTTTGCTCGCTGCATTCGGTTGCCGATCGCGCCCGCCTGTCGGCACCCGGCAGAAGGTGGGGCCGGCGGGTGCCAACCGCGCGGTCACTCCGGTGAATCAGACCCTGACACCGGCCGGCGTTCAAGTGGAGTTGCCGGCAATGCGGCCGCAGGCATTGGCGCTCAGCCCGGAGGGCGATCTGTTGGTGACCTCGGGCAAAACGCACGAACTGATCGTCGTCCATCCGGCGACGGGAGACGTTGCGCAGCGGGTTCCCTTTCCTTCCGACCAGACGAACGAGCCTGATCCCGACGCCGTTTCTTCGCACATTCTCGAGCCGGACAAGGAAGGCCAGCTCAGCTACACCGGTCTGGTTTTCTCGCCCGATGGCAGACGAATCTTTCTTTCCAACGTCAAAGGCAGCATCAAGGTTTTCGGCGTCGATCAAAGCCGCAAGGTTTTCCCGTTGTTTTCCATTCCGCTGCCGGCCGCCGACGCGCCCGGACGCAAAGAAGAGATCCCTGCGGGCCTCGCGATTTCACGCGATGGCAAAAGGCTTTACGTCGCACTCAATCTGTCGAATCGGCTCGCCGAACTGGGTGCGGACGCGGGCAGAGTGCTTCGCCTGTTCGATGTTGGCGTGGCGCCCTACGACGTCGTCCTCACGGGGAACAAAGCCTACGTGAGCAACTGGGGCGGCCGCAGGCCGGATGCCCAAAGCGCAACCGGTCCGGCCGGGCGCGGCACCCTGGCGCGCGTTGACCCGGCGCGCTTCATCGCCAACGACGGTTCTGTCTCCGCCATTGACCTGGCGGCCAACAGAGTCGTCCGGGAAATCCCCGTGGGCCTGCATTCGTCCGCTCTTGCGTCGGCGCCCGATGGTCGCTGGCTGGTTGTCGCCAATGCCGGCAGCGACACCGTCAGCGTCATCGATCCCCGCACGGACCAGGTCGTCGAAACAATCTCCTTGAAGTGGCATCCGGGCGATTTCTTTGGCGCCAGCCCGAACGCGCTGGCTTTCGACAGGAACGGCGCGATTTTGTTCGTTTGCAACGGCACGCAAAACGCCGTGGCTGTGGTGTCGTTTCGGCCCGGAAAATCAAAGCTCCTTGGTTTGGTTCCCACCGGATGGTTTCCGGGCGCGATTGTTCCCGATGCCCGGCGCAACGCCCTTTACGTCGCGAACATCAAAGGAATCGGATCGTGGACGAATTATCCGGCCGGAGCCAGGGTGCGATACAATTCGCACCAGCATTTCGGGACGTTGTCCCTGCTGCCGGTTCCTACGAAATCAGAGCTGGCGCGTTACACCACGGTCGTTTTGAAAAATTATCGGCGCGAGGCAATGGAATTCGCGCGACTGCCACCGCGTTCCGGCCAGCCGCCTCGCCCGGTCCCCGAACGCGCCGGTGAACCCTCCCTGTTCAAGCACGTGGTTTACATCATCAAGGAAAATCGCACCTACGACCAGGTCCTGGGCGATGTCCACGAGGGGAACGGCGACACGTCGCTGTGCGTGTTCGGCGAGCGCGTCACGCCCAACCAGCACAAAATGGTTCGCGAGTTCGTGCTGCTCGACAACACCTATTGCTCGGGCATTCTCAGCGCGGACGGCCACCAGTGGTCGGACAGCGCGTTTGCGACCGACTACCTGGAGAAATCGTTCGCCGGTTTCCCGCGCAGTTATCCCGACGGCATGGACGACGACGACGTGGATGCGCTGGCGTATGCGCCGTCCGGGTTCATCTGGGACAACGCCCTCGCGCACGGAAAGACGCTGCGCGACTACGGCGAGTTCGCCATCACCGTAAAATCCTGGCGCGATCCGTCCCAGAAAAGCGACCTCAAGTTTCTGGATCACTACCACGATTTTATCAATCAAACGGACCGCATCCGGATCAGCAGCCGGCCGGCGATTGAATCGCTGCGGCCGTATCTGGCCACCAACACGGTCGGTTGGGACATGAGCATTCCCGACGTGTTCCGCGCCGCTCAATTCATCAGGGAGCTCGACCGATTTGAGCAAAGCGGAGATTTTCCGAACCTGGTCATCGTTTGCCTGCCGAACGACCACACCTCCGGCACCAAAGCGGGATCCCCGACGCCCGCCGCGCACGTCGCCGACAACGATCTGGCGTTCGGCCGGATCGTGGAGGCGATCAGCCGCAGCCGTTTCTGGAAAGAGACCTGCATTATCGCGATCGAAGACGATCCGCAGGCCGGCTGGGACCATGTCAGCGGCTATCGGACGACGGCCTACGTGATCAGTCCGTACACCCGGCGCCATCAGGTGGTCGGCACGCAATACAACCAGACCAGCATCCTGCGGACCATCGAGTTGATGCTCGGATTGCCGCCGATGAATCTGATGGACGCGACCGCGACGCCGATGTCCGATTGTTTCACCGACCAAGCGGACTACGCGCCGTTCGCTGCCGTGCCGAACCACGTCCCGCTCGATGAGATGAATCCGGAACCGCGGAAAATCTCCGATCCACGGCTGCGTCGCGATGCGCTTGCCAGTGCGCGGCTGCCGCTGGAACGAGCCGACCAATGCCCCGAAGATTTGCTGAACCAGATCATCTGGCGTGCGATGAAAGGCGCGCGCGCACCGTATCCCGCCTGGGCCATCACGCCCCACGCGGACGATGATGATTGAAAGCGTGCTGGATGTTGGTTGTTGGTCAGTAGTCATATGTTTGCAGTGATCGCATTGATCGCATTTTGGGGCGCTGCAATCCGGCTCTGGATGCTTGACGAACCGAAGATCGCACTGGTTTTTGTCGCGCTTTGGGTCGTGGGTTTCTTCGGCTTTCCTATGCTGCATTGGCCTGGAACATTTTTCTTGGCCTATGAGTGCATCCTTGCAGTCATTTTGTTGATCATCGAAAGATATAAGTCATTGACGTGAGACTACAGCGCGAAACTGGAGAAGTTTGTTCAGGCTGCAAAAAACCGCACAAGCCGCCCACTAAAACGCGACCCCGCCCTGTTTCGGGCGATCCGCGGGTGACGCGATGGTCAGTTCAAGAATGGTAGCCGCCGAGGTAAGGAGGCGGATTTTGGCACGGAAAACACTTCCGCCTCGTAACCTCGGCGGCTACGGCTCTTGCGACGATTCTTGAACTCGCTGGTGACGCGATGTCCTTGTTTCCTTGTTCGTTCCCGGTTGCACAAATACGCCCCGGGCGATAAACTCGCGCGCTTGCCCGCATTCCGGACGCGAGCGGGCCTGAAAGTTACCCGAGACCTTGGCACTGGCAGTGCTTGGAAGGATTCAGCGTATCTTGTCAGCGCTGTTATCTGCCAACCGTCGAAGGCCAAATCTGAGACCGGTGCCATGAAATTTTGCGGCTACGATACCGGTGATTTCTTCGATGAGATGTTCGGAGAAGATGGGCAACCGCGGGCGGCGGCCCGTCCCCTGGCGCGAAATATCGAGTCTCTGCCCGACGGTGAACTGGTCAACCGCCAACAGGCCGCCGACCAGGCGCTGGTGCAGATGGGCATCACGTTCAATGTGTACGGCGAAAGCGCCGGCGTCGAAAAAACCCTCCCCTTCGATCTGGTTCCCCGCATCGTGCCCGCCCTGGAGTGGGACCGCATCGAACGCGGACTGAAACAACGCATCCGGGCGCTGAATCTGTTCATCGACGACCTCTACCACGACCGGAAGGTCATCCGGGACCGCGTGGTGCCGGAACATGTCGTCGCTTCGTCCAGGGGCTTTCGTCCACAGTGCACGGGCCTCACGCCGCCGCGCGGTGTCTGGTGCCATATCACCGGCACGGATCTGGTTCGCCATCGCGACGGCCAGATTTACGTGCTGGAGGACAATCTGCGGTGTCCGTCGGGCGTTTCCTACGTGCTGGAAAACCGGCGCCTGATGAAGAGCCTTTTCCCGGAAGTTTTCGCCGCCTCGCGCATCCGGCCCGTGTCCAACTATCCGACCCGCCTGCGCGACATGCTCGAGTACCTCGCGCCGGATACGGTCCCCTCTCCGCGCATCGTTCTCCTCACGCCCGGCCCTTACAATTCGGCCTACTTCGAACATTCCTTTCTCGCCCAGCAGATGGGCGTCGAGTTGGTCGAAGGCGGCGACCTGGCCGTGTCGGATGGTTATGTATGGATGCGGACCACCCAGGGATTCGAGCGGGTGGATGTGATCTACCGGCGCATTGACGACGATTTCCTTGACCCGGAAACGTTCCGCGCCGACTCGATGCTGGGCGTGCCCGGATTGATGGAGGTTTACAAAGCCGGCCATGTCGCGCTGGCCAACGCGCCGGGCACCGGTGTTGCCGACGACAAAGTGGTCTATGCCTACGTGCCCCGCCTCATCAAGTATTATCTCGACCAGGAAGCGATTCTGCCCAATGTTCCCACCTACCTTTGCTCCGAGGCCGGGGCCCTCCAGCACGTGCTCGAGCATCTGGGCGAGTTGGTGGTCAAGGCGGCCAATGAATCCGGCGGTTACGGCATGCTGATCGGCCCGCATTCCACCCGCCAACAACGCGCCGAGTTCGCCGAGCGCATCCAGGCCGACCCGCGCAATTACATTGCGCAGCCGACCCTCTCGCTCTCGCGCGTTCCCACCATCGTCAAAGATCATCTCGAAGGCCGCCATGTGGACTTGCGCCCCTACATTCTCTATGGACGGGACATTTTTGTGCTGCCCGGCGGACTGACACGGGTTGCCTTGAAGCAAGGATCGCTGGTGGTTAATTCCTCCCAAGGCGGCGGCACCAAAGACACCTGGGTGCTCGCCGACAACCTCATCGCCGATGGCGAAGCCGCCCCGCCCGGCGCCCTCGCAACCTCGGCGACCGGAGCCATGACCTGATGCTCAGTCGCGTCGCGGATTCTATTTACTGGATGAGCCGCTACGTCGAGCGCGCGGAGAATGTGGCGCGCGTCATCGACGTCAACCTGAACCTCATGCTCGACAGCCTCGATGGCGCGGACCGGCAGTGGCAGCCGCTGGTCAACACCACCGGCGACGACGAGGATTTCTCGAAGCGTTACGGCGATGCCACGCAGCGAAATGTCATTCAATTCCTCACCTTCGACCGCGACAATCCCAACTCGATCATCTCCTGCCTGCGTGGCGCGCGGGAAAGCGCCCGTTCCGTCCGGGAAATCATTTCGTCCGAGATGTGGCTTCGGTTGAATCAGTTTTACCTGACGGTGAACGATGCCGCCGACGGCAGTAAAGGCCTCGAATCGCCCCACGACTTTTTCACCGAGGTCAAACTCAACAGCCACCTGTTCACCGGCGTGACCGATGCCACCATGACGCACGGCGAGCCGTGGCACTTCTGCCAACTGGGCCGCATGCTCGAACGCGCCGACAAAACGTCGCGCATCCTGGACGTGAAATACTTCATCCTGCTCCGCTCGGTGGCGGATGTGGGAACGCCTTTCGACGACGTCCAGTGGGCGGCGGTGCTCCGTTCGGCCAGCGCCTTCGAAATGTATCGCAAACGGCACGGACGCATTTCGCCCAAGGGCATCGTCCAGTTTCTGCTCCTGGAGGCCGAATTTCCCCGCGCCATCCGTTTCTGTCTCAGCGAGGCGCGCGACTCGTTGCACGCCATCTCGGGGACGCCCCCCGGCACGTTTCGCAATAACGCCGAAAAAATGCTCGGCCAGCTCTGTTCAGACCTCGCTCACGCGCACGTGGACGACCTCGTCAACGCGGGGCTGCACGAATACCTCGATGACCTCCAGACCCGGATGAACCAGGTCAGCACCGGCATCTACGAGACGTTTTTCGCCAAACGCGTGCCCGAACCGGCCAAACAACTTGCCCGGCAAGTAATGCCATGAATCGGAACCGCCGGACCCTTTGCATTAAGAAACGTTTTGAACCCTGATCTATGGCCATTCACGTCGCCCTCCATCACCGCTCGCATTACATCTATGACCGCCTGGTCGGCCATTCCCCGCACGTTGTCCGGCTGCGTCCGGCGCCGCATTGTCGAACGCCCATTCTGAGTTACTCGCTCCGTATCCTCCCCAAACAGCATTTCATTAACTGGCAGCAAGACCCGTTCAGCAATTACCTCGCCCGCCTTGTTTTTCCGGCAAAAGCCGACCAATTGCTGATCGAAGTGGACCTGGTCGCAGAAATGGCGGTTTATGATCCGTTCGATTTTTTCGTCGAAACCAGCGCTGAGAAGTTTCCCTTCACCTACGAGCCGTCGCTGAAGAAGGAACTCGCGCCGTTTCTTGAAGCCGCGCCCGCCGGGCCTTTGTTGGCGGAGTATCTCAGCGCGATCCGCCGCGACGCGATGGGCACGAACGATTTTCTGGTGTACCTCAACCAACGCCTTTGGAAGGACATCAAGTATCTGATCCGCCTCGAACCAGGGGTGCAAACACCCGAGGCAACGCTCCAGCTCCGCTCCGGGTCGTGCCGCGACGCGGGATGGTTGTTGGTGCAGTTGCTGCGCCATCTGGGTCTCGCCGCCCGTTTTGTTTCCGGCTATCTCATTCAATTCAAGCCGGACCTCAAGTCGCTTGACGGTCCTTCCGGCGCGGACCTGGACTTCACCGACCTTCACGCCTGGTGCGAAGTGTATCTCCCCGGCGCCGGCTGGGTCGGTCTGGACCCCACTTCCGGCCTGCTGGCCGGCGAAGGACACATTCCTCTCGCGTGCACACCCGAGCCGACGAGCGCCGCCCCGATCAGCGGCGCGGTGGACGAATGCGAAGCGAAGTTCAGTCACGAAATGCGGGTCACACGCATTCACGAATCGCCGCGCGTCACCAGCCCCTACACGGAGGAACAATGGGAGGAGATCGAAGCCCTGGGCCACCGGGTCGATGCCGAACTCGAACAGGGCGACGTGCGCCTCACCATGGGCGGCGAACCGACATTTGTCTCGATCGACAACAGGGATGGCGAGGAATGGAATTTCACCGCCGTCGGCGCGGAAAAACGCCGGCTGTCGGGCGCCTTGATTCGCCGCCTGAAAAACGCATTCGCGCCGGGCGGCCTGCTGCACTTCGGCGAGGGCAAGTGGTATCCAGGCGAGTCGCTGCCGCGCTGGGCGCTGAGCTGTTACTGGCGCAGGGACGGCGAGAGCATCTGGCACGACGACTCGCTGTTCGCCGATGAAGGCGTGAACTACGGCCACACGGAAAAGGAGGCCGCCTGGTTCATTCATCAACTGGCGCACCTCCTCGATGTGAAGGCAAAGCACATCCTGCCGGCTTATGAAGACGCCTGGTACTACCTCTGGCGCGAGCGCCGCTTGCCGACCAACGTCGATCCGCACCAATCACGGCTCGAAGACAAGGAAGAACGCGCCCGCCTGGCCAGGATCTTCAATCAAGGCCTCAAAAAGATCGCCGGTTACGTCCTCCCCATCCGCCGTCGCCCGGATGGCGGGCCGTGCTGGAACAGTGGTCCCTGGTTCATGCGCCAGGAACGGCTCTTTCTCATTCCCGGCGATTCGCCCATCGGCTTGCGCCTGCCCCTGGATTCGGTCCCTTGGGTCGCCCGCTCCGATTATCCCTGCGTCCACCCGCCTGACCCGATGCAAAAACTGCCGCCCCTGTCCAGGCCGGACGAACGGCGCGCCCGGCCGGGGAGCGTCCAGCGCGTCGCGCAACCCTTCGTTCGCGGCGCTTTCGCGGGTCCCGACCGCGGGCCGGTCCGCGAACAGCGCCTCGGCGAACCGGAGGATACCTGCGAGTCCGAACGCCGGCCCGCGCTTTACCAGTCCGCCGACTGGATTGTCCGCACCGCGTTGTGCGTCGAACCGCGCGACGGCCGGCTTTACATTTTCATG
>WNFZ01009594.1_pt1 | contig 13714 bp, 9 predicted proteins | sample 5400081 | NCBI WGS metagenome assembly WNFZ01 (sample SAMN13153365, study PRJNA577476) | soil metagenome | isolation source: 80 cm soil or saprolite under grassland replicate 1 | place: USA:California | collected 2016-06-15
ATCGAATGTTTTACAACGCCCATCAGGAGAAAGCATCCGTGCCTGGGAGAACGTGATCGTCAGCTCAGGCGTCAGGATGAGGTTCACGCCTCCCGCCAACGCGAGATCTGATTCACCGTTTCGCAGGCTCTGACAAGCGAGATGCGATGCCACCAACGAGGATGAACAAGCTGTATCCACGGCCATGCTTGGTCCGCGCAAATCAAAGAAATACGACAAGCGATTTGCCGCGATGCTATGTGCGTTGCCTGTCCCTGCGTATGCATCGATCCTTTCGGGGTCGTCGAATTGCAGGCGCGAGTAATCGTTACTGCTGATGCCAACGAACACTCCCGTGCGACTGCCTTCCAAAGATTGAGGTGGGATAACGGCATTTTCCAACGCCTCCCAGCTCACTTCCAGAAGCAGGCGCTGTTGGGGATCCATGCGCGCCGCTTCGCGTGGTGAAATCCCAAAGAAGTGAGGATCAAATAAATCCACTCCTTCCAAAAATCCACCCCAACGTGATGTAGCCTTGCCCCGTGTGGCGGGATCAGATGCATAGAATTCATCCACATTCCAACGATCCGGTGGGACTTCGCTAATGGCATCTACGCCATTGCGAAGCAATTCCCAAAAGGCTTTCGGATTTGGCGCTTTCGGGAAACGACAACTCAAACCAATAATCGCGATCGGCTCATTCACATTTCTTGAATAGGTCTGCACTGGCGCAGAGGATGGTTTTGCAGATTTGGCTGGTTGAGGTTCGCCTGCTAAATAATTCGCCAACAATTCAATGGTTGGATAGTCCCAAGCCAGTGTAGGTGAAAGGTTGCGACTCAGAAAAACTTCTAGGTCGCCAGTGAGGCTGACCGCTTGAACGGAGCCGAGACCATAATACGTAAACGGTTGACGTGGATCAATCGAAGCAGAATCCACCTCAAGCATCGCGGCAATGCGCGTGATCAGCCAGGATTGGATTGCTTCTGCAGAAATTTGTTGTTTTTTGGTCGCGGAGTCCGAAGCGCTGTCCTGACTGGCGTAGCCATGTCGAAGGGTCTCTGGACTTTGCACTCCATCTAGATTCTTTGCATTCCATTGACCAACAACTTCCAGGGTTTCTTCCAAAAAAGCTTTCTTGCAAGCACGGCGTTGAATCTTTCCGCTGGAGGTTTTGGGAATGCTCATCGGCTTGATCAATACAATGGCAAATACTTGCAGGTCATGCTTTTCCGCAATTGCCTGACGAATCGCTGAAGCCACCTCATTAATATCAGGCTGGCGATGCTGACGTGAGACCTCTTGGGTAATGACTAGTTGTTCCTTGCCACCCTCTGTTACTGAAAAGGCGGCTCCCGCTCCGGCTTGCAAGGCAACATGAGCAGACTCTACAGTCAATTCAATATCTTGAGGGTAATGATTGCTACCATGAATAATGATCAAGTCTTTCAAGCGGCCCGTTATATAAAGTTCATCATCTTTCAGAAAGCCCAAATCGCCAGTCCGCATGAAAGGACCTTCATGACTATCAGATAAATACGCTTGGAATGTTTGGCGCGTCTCATCCGGCATTCTCCAATAGCCCTGTGCGACACTTGGACCTGAAACCCAAATTTCCCCAACCTGATTTGAATCACATAGCTTCAAAGTGGTTGGATTGACGATCACGATTTTCTGGTCAATGATCGGTTTGCCACAACTGACCATCGTCAGAGCGGTACTGTTGTCCTCTGTAGTTGCGACAGCTTGGTCACTCTCCAAAGCTTTGCGATCAAAAGTGGCAATATGCGGTTTGGCTGGACCATCCCCTCCAGCAACAAGCAGCGAGCTTTCAGCCAAACCATAACAGGGATAGAACGCGGATAATCGGAAGCCGCACCGTTCAAAGGTGCGCGCGAATCGTTCCAACGTCTCCGGGCGGATCGGTTCGGCTCCGCAAAAGGCTAGAGACCATGAACTCAAGTCTAAAGTGTCAATCTGTTCGGGAGTAATCTTGTCAACACACAGATCATAGGCGAAGTTGGGCGCGCCGGTAGTGTTGCCGCGATAACGAGTGATGGCTTCGAGCCAGCGGACGGGACGTTGCAGGAAGGAGACGGGTGACATCAACGTGGACGACCCGCCCAGGTACATCGGTTCGAGGATGCCGCCAATCAGACCCATGTCATGATAACTGGGCAGCCAGAAGACACCCGCAGCGCTGGAGTCGATATGGAAGCCATGACGGATGGCTTTGAGGTTGTGCATCAGGTTGCCATGACTCAACATCACGCCCTTTGGCTGGCTTGTTGAACCGGACGTATATTGCAAAAAAGCTAACGTGTCAGAGGAGATCGTGGGATGACGCCAATCCGCTTCCAACCCAGCCGGAACCTGATCGGTGTTCAACCAGTGTAATGCCTGCAGGTCTGGCGCGTGCTCGAAACGCTGTTCGATGTTGTTGAGGATCGTTGAAGTGGTCAGCGCAAAGGAAGCATGAGAATCATCCACGATAGACTGGATGCGCGGCACCGGGCGGTTGAGACGCGGCGGATAGGCAGGTACGGCCGTCACACCGGCATATAGACAGCCCATGAAGGATGCAAAATAATCCAACCCTGGGGGATAGAGAAGCAACGCTCGTCCACCGCTTGCGCCGAAACTTTCCAACCAGGCCCCAATCGCGCGCGCCCGGCGATCTAATTCTCCGTAAGTGATCGTGACAATCTCTGAATCATTATCCTGAATGAACCTGTAAGCAAGTCTATCGGGATGTTGATCTGCTCGCGAACGTAGAAGTTCAACGAGCGTATTCAGTGCGGAATGCGAATTGGCGTCCGGAACGGATGGCTGCTTCATAGATGTCTTTGTACCTGTAAAGCTGGAATTTTTTGATTTATAACACAAAAGCGATTTCGACGTGGCGATTGTGCTCACCAACCTAGGGCAATCGCATTAGAAAACCCTAGGCGCTCAAAGGCCTGTGTCTTCGTTCGAGGATCCGCCAATCTCCGCGAATTTACGCTAATCTGAATATGAATTCGCGAAGATTAGCGGATAAAAAATCCAAATGCGATTGCCCTACTCACCAACCCGCTCTCTACACTGTCCGGGCGTAGATTGTAAGGATGAAATCGCCGCCGTCCCACGGGACTGCCGCTTAGCGGCGTGTGCAAAGGACGGCGGCGGGAGCACTAGAGCAAATTCCGGAAAACCCTTTACTAATATTTAATACTCATCCTTTATGGAAAGACTGATAAGATTTCCAAAAATGCCCATTGAGATAGCAACACTGAGTGCGGTGAGCAACACTTGTGCCAGGGGCCAAGCGTAATCGTATCCGAATATAGGAGTCAGTTCCAGCTGGGAAGCTGCAAAGTTTACGTGAACCAACCATGTCCCTACAATCGCAATAAGAATTGAAACACAGGAGAGAAATATTTTAATCACGCGCGATCGAAGCAAACCACCAATCGCAAAGGATAAAGCGATGATCACGCAACCGAGCGTAAGGAGAAAGCCTCGGGGGGGAGTATCAAGGAAAAGCACATAAAGTATGAATAAGGCAATGTTCATCACTATGCCTCCAGCAATCGTTCCAAGAAAGAGGCTAAGAATAGCATTGGAGGTATGGAAGCGCTCCGTAATAACCCTCGTCAGAAAGATACCCAATCCAAAAATGGAGCCAATGATCAGCCCACGTTCCAGAGATATCGTAATACGAGCCTTATCGAGAAAACTCGGAAAGTTGTATGTCAGATACACTTGGAGGCTTATACCCAAAGCCGCGCCCAGGAATGTCATCATATAGGCACCGATGAGACTTACCGGCTGTTGCGTCAACCTTTGGAGGGCCCATTCCAGTGATAGTCGCAAGCGAACACCAAGCGGAACAAACGAGGGCAAACTCCCCGCTACGCGCTGGATCAATAACAAGGCATCAATTTTCCTTCCTTCACCATGCCCATTCAGAATGACGCGAACTGCAGAGGGAGAGCGCAGATGCCCGATCAATTCCGCTGCCGCATCCCCGGCCTCTGAATCTTCAAGCGCCAAATTTCCAAGGCGCTTGATTTGATTCGGATCGAGCGACGAATCCTTCCAGGCGCTGCCAGGCCGGACTAGGGTTCGTAATTCGGCAAAGATTTTCTGACGAAGAATTGCATCATTCGTTTTCGCTCCAATCGCTAACAGCGATGCTATCATGCCCTTGGGTAATCCTTTTGCAGATGCGAGGATATCAGAATCGCTTGTGAGATGCCTGAGGACACGCTCCGTGATCGCTTCATTCTCTTTCCCAAGCAACAGGGACGAAACCAAAAGCCTTTCGCGTGCATCGCTGACCGTTGACCACCATTGATCATCCTCATAGCCATACGTCAATGCCTGAGATAACATAAATCGATTGAAAATATCCGTGTTAAATTTCTTTCCCTCTACATTAATCAGAGCGAATTCAGTCAGGCCCATATTGAATTTGCCCTGGGTAGATTCCCATTGAGTCAAACCATGTTGAATTAATTCTTCGGCATCCTTGTCCCGGGCCGCAGACTCATCATGCCATGTCTCCTCTCGCAATGACTCAGCCGGGATATTGAAAACATAATAGATCATCCGCATGACTTCTCTCGCTGAACGCGGGCGGCCCTCTGGATCGGCGGAAGTCACGCGTCGCAGGACATCCGTGATGAGTGGAGGTAAGCCTGCAACATACTCGCGTGGATCAGGGAGTTCTTGTTCAGAGTGGAGTTGCTCCACACCCAGTTGTCTTTTCCCATTCCAGGGCAATTGACCTGTGAACATCTCAAAAAGCAGGATACCAAAACTGAAGATGTCGGATTTTGGCGTAATTTCCTTTGAACGGACTTGTTCCGGTGGAGCATAAGGAGGCGTTCCATGCCCGGTGTGGAATGCCAGCGTAGAGGTGGAAATGAACCGAGCCAGCCCAAAATCAGCCAGGTAGGTATGATGACTTAGATCCAGCAAAATATTTGATGATTTAAGATCGCGGTGGATGACTCCCTGGCTGTGAAGATAATCCAATGCTGATGCAATTTCCATTCCATACCGTAAGACCTCATCGAAAGATAAAGACGTTGTCTTGATCTTAGCGGCTAATGTGCCGCCAGGAATGTATGGACTAACCATGAAACGTATTCTCTCTTCAGATCCATAGTCACGAAGCGGAAGAACATGAGCGTGTTGAAGCTGGACTAATTTTTCCAGCTTGTACTCAATCCCGATTTCTTCCGCATTGGTCTCATCAGAATCTAGAATTTTATTGAACTTGATTGCATAAATATGGGTTCGACTCTGGTCCAGGGCCGACCACACTACTGCTTGCCCACCAACACCGATCTGCTCGAGCAACTGATATTGACGGAAAAAGCCCCCCGGAGTAAACGAACTTAAATAAGGAGAGGGAGATACGGCGACTGTTACCATGCCTATGATTTTAGGGAAGGGTTATGGACCCACTCACCTGGCAAGTGTTATCAAAGACAATACTTACTTGATAATTGCCGAATTCCAATGGACCCGGATCCCCAAATCGGAGTACAAAGTTTCTTGTAATCGCGTTAAGGATTGTACGGTCAGCACCGTTTACGAAATTACCTTCGGTTGGAATATCGCTTGGAGGAGTAACATCTGATATATTCCATATTTCGTTATTGTCAAGCAATAGTTTATCGAGCTTCTGAGAGGGGATTGCCCCTGTTTTCACCCAGTCTGCATGAACACTGTCAATCGTAATTGTAGCCCCACTATTGTTGGTGATATCCATCGCAAGCTCATTGGTGACTGAGTTTGTTAAGGAACCGGATGTTACTGATCCGCAGTCAAGTGTCGCTGTTGGCGTAGGGGTATTTGTGGGCGTGTTTGTGGACGTTGGAGTTGGTGTTCTTGTCCTTGTTGGCGTCCGCGTAGGCGTAGCCGTAGGTAATGGTGTTCGCGTGGCCGTGGGAGTTGCTGTCCAGCGCGGCGTCCAGGAGGGAAGAACAAAGGTCGTATTTATAGGTGTAACGGATGGCGTTAGCGTGCTTGTGAGAGTCTGGGTAGGAATTGGGGAGGGTGTGAATGTAATTTCACTCTGCAATTGTTGCTGAGCTTCCCCGGCAGAGACTGGAGTGATCGCACTCTGTGAGCAATATTGCCCGGTCATGGTGCAGGCTGTGTTCAGTTCCTCCTGCGTGAGCGGCTCAGGTGCTGAAGGACCACTGATGGATTGAACGCCGTCTTCGCCACCCAACCCAACGCGAACCTTCTGGCCCGCGCCAAAATATTGCTCCTGACCATTCGAAACGATTCGGCCCGATCCGCTTAAGAGACTCACTTCCATGTCTCCGTTTTTGACCGCCTTTAGGCTGGCGCTGCCCATTAAAGTCAGTTCCGATCCGTTAACGTTCAGTCGGATTCCACTCCCGTTCGGCGAAGTGATCATCAAACCATCAAAGGGAACTGCCTCACAAGCGATTTGTCCAAGTTCACTATAGAAATAAAACGATTCTAAATTCCCGCTTTTATTGTCAAGAGTGGTGTTGCCAAACACGATCATTGTCACAGTTTCGCCAGGTAGCGAACGAGGCAGATTTGCAATGACTTTGAAGACTGCAATACCCCACTCATTATTATTTAGATTGAGCGGAGCCGCCGAAAGACGGCGTAACTCATTCACAGCGACAATATCACCGCGTTCGGAAAACCGCTGAGTGGCATTCGGCGCGAGTTCAGCTTTGATGGTTGTGTTGCCGTAGCAGACGTTGTTCGAGCTGGTCTCGCCGCAGTAATTGCCAGAGGCTTGAATCGCCTTATCAATCAATGCCTGACAACTCGCGTTCCTCTGAGATATGGCAGTTGCGGTCAAATTGAATGGAAGAACAAAAGGGTTATATCCGCCAAGATAAAGAGCCAATCCTGTGATACTCACACAGATAAAAGCCAGGAATACACCCAGCGATAGGAACAGGATCGACTCCTGTCTTTTTCTACGTGATAATGACCGTTTGGGTGATCTGTGAGAGGCGAAGTTGTTCATAAATGCAATGATGATTCAGGAGTAGAAACCTATCTCTTTTTAGTTGCCGGTAAAGGACGATATAGAACAAAAAACCGCAAACGGGCGAGGCGTAATTGTGAGCCACTGGTCAATGGATAAGGTTTATTGGGGGTCAATCGTTCGTCATTCAACCAGGTACCGTTTGAACTGGAAAGATCGATCACCTCGTATCCTTGTTTTGTCTTTCGGATCGTCGCGTGCCGTCTCGATAGTCCCAGGTGATAACCACCCAATGGCGCAAGATCAAGAAGGGCTTCTGAGGTCCCATCTACTTTACGACCAATCACAAATTCGTTGCCATAATATGAAAAAACGGGGTTGGAAGTGCCTTCGACATAGACAGCAATTCCACCAACGGGGATCAATGCCTCATCAATCGACAATTCACCGCTTTTCCCCATACCGTTCGTTTGCACATCGGTCGTTCTGGTTTTTGGCGAGTCGTCCAAATATGTTTCCAAAGATGCGCCGCAATGAATGCAAACAATAGCATCAGGGTCATTTTTATTCTTGCAGATCGGACAATATTTCGCAGAAATATCCAAGTTATTTTCTCCCAAAAAATAAACCTTCCAAAAATTCAGGCTCCTCAATAAATCTTACACCCGATGACCTGAAATTTCAACAAAGAAATAGGGTAATTGCATTTCAAATGCGTCGAGGTTATGCCCACGGACGGCGGCTAGAGCAAAGTGGGATAGGAAAGTGACTATTAAGGCAAAGGATTTATAATTGTTCAATAGTGATGTAAGGCGGGACCATGGTCCCGCCCCACGAAACACATCACTTATTTTGACCACCTTCCATTATCCTATCTATAGGTATTTAATAACCACCAACCCGCGGCGGAAAGAGAGAATGCAATGAAACAACGTAAATGGTTACGATCGATCATTGTTTTTGTGTTATCTACCTTGTTGCTTAACGCCTGTAGCTTTTCAGTTAAAGTTTTGCCCACTGCTCCATCTTCTTTAGAGACCCCAACTTTTACACCTATTTCTATTTCCACAACCGCTACGCAGACACCGGTCCCGCCGACCGTGATCCTTGCCTCTGAAACCCCCACACTAATACAGATCACAGCCGGTACGATTTCCATGCTCGAGATTTTCGCGAGCATTGGAGAAGGAGAACTTCTGCGCAGCGTGGCTTTCACGCCTGATAACACAGTCCTTGCCTCAGCGGGAGGCAACAGCGAAGACTTCGCCATCCGCTTATGGGATGTGGTGAGCGGGCAAGCCCTTGGTACATTGAATGGACACGCTGGCATCGTCTGGGGAGTGGCTTTTTCCCCAGATGGTCAGATGCTCGCATCAGTCTCGAGTGATAAGACCGCGAAGATCTGGGATTGGCGCAATGGGACTCTCCTGAAGTCGCTGGATTCACCAAGTCTCAGACGCAGCCATCTCGCCCGACGGTTCCACCGTGGCAACCGCGACTTGCCAGATCACCGTGAAAGATGAATGTACAGAAGGAGGCATATGGCTGTGGAGCCTGCCCACAGGAAGATTGATCATGAAGCTCTCAGGTTTTCACAGTATCGTTGAAAACGTTGCATTCTCCATAGACGGTCAATCCTTGATCGTCGCAGCTCATGATGGGACGTTGCGCGTCTATGCGATTTATGGCACTTCCGATTATCAACCAGTGTTCGAAGCCACCCCTCCGGGCGGGAATGGAGTACTGACACTTTCCCCCGATGGCAGACTGCTCGCCACAGGCGGCGCCAATGGAGAGGTACATCTTTGGAAAGTCGTGTATCGTCCCTGATTGTTAATGGCCCGCATCCGGACTAAACTTTTGAATGCGGGCATTTCCATATTCACTCACAAAGATATTCCCCTGATTATCGACAGCAATCCCCCACGGTCGGTCGAACTGTCCATTCTCTCTCCCCGGACTCCCCCATTTCATGAGGAAGTGACCTTCAGAGTCAAACTTCTGAATACGATTATTATTGTAGTCCGTCACATATAAGTTTCCTTCAGAATCAAGGGCGATCTGGCTGGGACCATTCAATTGTCCATCATCTATCCCTGGGCGGCCCAACTTTGACAAAAAGTTCCCTTGCTTATCAAATTTCTGAACACGATTGTAGGTGTAATCAGCCACGTAAATATTCCCCTGCAGGTCAATCGCCACACCCGTTGGATCACCGAACTGGCCCTCGCCTGAACCCTTGCTCCCCCACTGCATAATAAACTTCCCCGTATTATCAAACTTCTGGATACGATGGTTTTTATCTTCAGTGACATAGATATAGCCCTCTGAATCGACAGCCACGATATCTGGTCCAGTAAACTGACCGGCATCTTTGCCGGGGCTACCCCATTGGCTAAGGAATTTTCCGTTACTGTCAAACTTTTGAATACGGTTATTATTGTGATCACCCACGTAAACATTGCCCGCTTGATCAACAGCAATGCCAGCAGGTCCGCTAAACTGGCCCTCGCCTTTTCCGGTACTTCCCCACTCGGTCAGCAATTGACCGTTGGTGTCAAGCTTATAGATTTTGTTTGCGCTGAAACCAACGGCATAGATATTTCCCTGCTCATCGACAGTGATCCCTGTGAAACTAGCTAGCTTCTGGCTTGTCTTCCAGATAAATTTCGCAGAGGTTGCTTTGGGTTGTGTCGATAGCGTTGGGGTGACCGTTGGTTGAGCCGTTGGGGTTGCAGTAGGTGAGGTACCACCACAAGCCGTCAGAAGGCTCGTTAACAGGATGATTGTTTTACAGATCGCTTTTTTCATGGTAATGATTAATCTCCTTGGATAGTTCTTGGAAACAATACAATTAAGTATAGCATTTCTGTCAAGCCTTACTATGTCACCCTGAGCGCAGCGAAGGGTCTCGCCGCTTTGAGGCGGGATTCTTCGCTCCCCGCAAAGCAGGTCGCTCAGAATGACATTGTGTTCTTAATATTAGATATTGCTCTTTTTCTCAAACTTACTTGACATGCTTTCTTGCAAAGGTATAATCTCACCTTATTCATCTTGTTTTATATAGATGTGGCTCAAAATAAGTGACGCGTTTCGTAGGGCAGGATGGCATCCCACCCCACGTCACATACCACTACTTTTTATATCTATGGAATTGTTCAGTGGAAGGGAGAGTTTTTATATGAATATTGCAAATGCTGGCGTGATTAGAGATTGATTTTCTCCTGGTTTTCTTCTCCATGAAGTTTGTGGTGAGGGAATAATCAATTTGTCCTTGTAGTTTCCAGTTCCTAAAAGCAGAACCCTTATCGTTAAAGGAACAGACCCGTGACCGAATCAAGCACTTATAAACTTATTCTCAGCAGTGGTTCCCCCAATGAGTTCGAATTGACGCGATCAGAAGTTGTTGTCGGTCGCGACCCAAGTGTTGACCTGCCAATTTCCTCGCCAGCCGTATCCCGTCGTCACGCCAGATTGATTCGTGAAGGAGATGGGTATGTGCTGGAAGATTTGGGAAGCAGCAACGGCACCTTTGTCAACGATCAAAAACTGATGGGGCGACGTCCCTTGAAATCAGGGGATCAGATTCGCTTGGGGCAGGCAGTCACTCTGGTCTATGCAGCTCCAAAGGTGGAAAACTCTCAGGCAACTGTCGTGCGTTCGGTCCCAAGCATGTCATCTGGCATGCAGACCATTATAGGAGTGGATCCCGCTGCCTCACAGATTGAGGCGGGTCCCCCTCAACTCATCATTACCATCGCGGGGGAAAACCCTCAAACCCATACGCTCACTCGCCAAAGCCTGACGATTGGTCGCATAGAGGGGAATGACATCGTTATCCCTTCGCAACTCGTCTCGCGTCAGCATGCCCGCCTGGAGAAAGTGAACAGTGGTTATCAGTTTGTGGTTTCGCCAGAAGCCAAGAACCCCATCCTGTTCGAAGGGCGAGAGCTGGAAGGTTCACGCGTTTTGCAGCATGGAGATATTCTCAGGATCGGCAGTCTTGATCCGGGCATGATGGTCACGATGACCTACAATGTTCCTGGTGAGGCGCCGCAAGGAATGGAGCAGGATATTGTTTTTGGCGAGAAGACCATCATTCAGATTGGTCGTGACGCCAGTAACGATGTGGTTCTTGCCTCTCCGAACGTGTCGCGTTTTCATGCGCAAGTGGAACGAGTCGGTCAACGTTATCGCGTAGAGGACCTGCAGAGCTCCAACGGGACATTCGTCAACGGGGAGCGCATTGAGGGATCAGTATGGCTCAAGCCTGAAGATACAATCCGCGTCGGGCAATATCGTTTTGTGATGGGCAGGGATCAGCTTGCCAAATACGATGATAGTAACGGATTAAGAGTCGATGCCATTCATTTGAACAAGTGGGTACGCAAGGACCTAAACATCCTTCAGGATATCTCTGTCTCTTTTCAACCTCGAGAGTTTATCGTTGTCGTTGGGCAGAGCGGTGGTGGGAAATCCACATTCGTAGATGCTGTTGCAGGGTATCGCCCGGCTACGCCTCCTTCACGAGTCCTGGTCAACGATATTGATATTTACACTCACTTCGATGCCATTCGCAACGATATTGGTTTTGTGCCACAAAAAGATATCATTCACATGGAGTTGACCATCTATCAGGCATTGGATTACGCGGCTCAGTTGCGCATGCCTGCAGATACCTCCGCGGAAGAAAGACATAAGCGAGTAACAGAAGTCCTCCAGGATTTGGATCTACTCCATCGTCAGGATGTTCAAATCAGCGGATTGAGCGGCGGACAACAGAAGCGCGTCTCTATCGGCGTCGAGCTGCTGACCAAGCCTGGTCTTTTCTTCCTCGACGAGCCAACCTCCGGTCTGGACCCCGGGACGGAGACCGCGTTGATGCAATTGATGCGGCGTCTGGCAGATCAGGGACGCACCATCATATTGATCACGCATGCCACAAAAAACGTGATGCTGGCAGATAAAGTCATCTTCCTGGCGCGCGGCGGATACCTGGCGTGGTTCGGTCCACCTGAAGAAGCGTTGGAATACTTTAATCAATATCGTTCGGAGCGTGAACGTCGCGCCGGCAAGATTGAGTTCGATGAGATCTATGCCATTCTGGATAATCCAACGCATGGGAAGGCAGATGATTGGGCACAGCGTTATCGTCAGAGTCAGGCTTATCAAAAATATGTTGCCCAGCCGCTAGCAGGCAAATTATCACCGGAAAAAGCACTCACTGCTCCTCGGCCCGACAGCATCGCTCGAAAAGTCAAAAGCTCGGCGTCCAAGCAAGTCTCTGGGCTGAGACAATTCATGATCCTCTCGGCTCGCAACTTAAAGATATTGACGCGCGATCGCGCTGGTTTAATTCTTATGCTGGCAACTGCTCCACTAGTATCCCTGCTGGATGTGATTCTCGCTCTTGTGATGGGACGAACCCCCTTTGATTTCAATAATGGAGACGCGGCGCAGACAATTATCACTCTTTTCCTGTTTACGATTTATGGGGTAATGGTGGGTGGTATCTCTCAGATGAGAGAGATCGTCAAGGAGCAGGAGATCTACAAGCGTGAACGACTGGTCAATTTACAAATCCTGCCTTATGTTCTCTCCAAAATATGGATCGCGGCAATCCTGGCGTGATACCAGGCAATCGCTTATACAGTCGTTCATTACCTCGCATTCCAAATGCCGGGGGGAGCCCTCGAGTTCGTTCAAATTTATATCACCATGACTTTAGCAACGCTCGCAGGCATGATGCTTGGGTTGTTCGCCTCAGCGCTCGCGCCAAATGCCAGTTCTGCGCCTTTATTGGTCATCATGTTGATGTTGCCGCAGATCGTTCTGGGTGGGGCGTTAGTTCCCTTGCCAACTTTTGTGAGCGCGCCCACCTCTACGCGCTGGGCTTTTGAAGCGTTGATGAGTATCACCGGTCCCGGCTCGGATCTCGCGGCAGATGTCTGTTGGAGATTACCTGCTGATGTACGCGCTGCCATGACGCTCGAAGACAAGAGGAAGAACGGCTGTAACTGCATGGGGTTGGACATGCTCAAGGAAGGGTCCTGTAATTTCCCTGGGCTGGGCAAATTCTATGATCCTGCTGTAGATCAGCCTCCACCGGTCGAGCCTGCAGCACTGCCTCCCCCTCCGGCGGAACCTGTTCTGCCCGAAAGACCAGTTCAACCCGCCGATCAATCTGACAATGTGGCAATGGCTGATTTTTTCCAAAAGCTTCAGGAATGGGAGACTCAGGCAAATGCCATTCAAGCTGACTATAAGAAGCAGATTGAAGATTACCAGGCACAGTCTGAAGTGTATAAAAGTGAAGTGATCACCTATCAGACAGAGCTGGCTGCATGGCAGGTCGGTCAGGGATCGGCAGTCTCTCCTGCTGAGTTTGCCGTCGGTAAATACTATAATGATCTGAAATGGACTGTTGTTAATAAAAATGATACTGGCGCTTATTTTGCAAAGGTCATTAAAGCCTGGTTGATCCAATTCCTGATTATCCTTATTTTGTTTGGTGCAATCCTGGTTCTGCAAAAAAGGAAAGATGTGATCTGAAATGAAGTGGAGATTTCGAGGGACAATACTGCTGTTTGTCTTTACGATCGTGATGAGCGCCTGTGGCACTTCTGCAAGTGATGTGGCGGAACAAAGCACGCTGGATGCTATCAGCGCCTATGTTCGGCAAACAGCTACAGCGGTGGCGGCTCATCAGCAGAACCCAAACGCTGTAGCTGTTTGCCGAACATAGGCGCTGATAGCATC
>WNFZ01004028.1_pt1 | contig 13713 bp, 12 predicted proteins | sample 5400081 | NCBI WGS metagenome assembly WNFZ01 (sample SAMN13153365, study PRJNA577476) | soil metagenome | isolation source: 80 cm soil or saprolite under grassland replicate 1 | place: USA:California | collected 2016-06-15
GTTAAGAATCACATTGACATGAAGCGTTGGGTCGTCGCTCCACACTTTCGGCGCAGCCGCTGTCAGGGCGATGAATATCGCTACCTACGAAACGGAACTCACCGACCCTCAATGGGAATTTCTTCAACCTATGCTTCCTAAACCCAAAAAGTGCGGCCGACCGCCAACGGATCGCCGGTGCGTGCTCAATGCGATCTTGTATGTCCTCAAAGGGGGCATTCCATGGCGGCTTCTGCCACAACACTATCCCCCTTGGAAGACTATCTATCACATCTTCCGGCGGTGGAGCTTGGATAACACTTGGGCGGCTCTCAATGACGCGCTGCGTACCTGTGTGCGTGCCGACGAGCAGCGAGACGCCCAGCCCACTGCTTCCATCCTGGACAGTCAAAGCGTCAAAGCCGACGGCCACGGGGGCGAGGTCGGGTTTGATGCCGGCAAAAAGATCAACGGACGCAAGCGGCACATTTTGGTGGATACCTTGGGATTGTTGCTGGGCGTGGTCGTTACACCGGCTAGTTGTCCGGAGCGAGACGGGGCTCAACAGGTCCTGCAACGGGTCGAAGGATGGTTCCCCAAACTGCGTAAGTTGTGGGTAGACGGCGGCTATACCGGGGAAGCCTTAGAACAGTAGGTCAGCGATAACTGGCCCAAGCTCGAAGTGGAGGTCGTCAAGCGCTCCACGTCGACCAAAGGCTTCGCGGTATTGCCTCGCCGGTGGATTGTCGAGCGCGCGTTTGGCTGGCTCATGCGGCATCGACGTCTTGTGCGAGACTACGAACGCACAGTATCGAGTGCTGAAGCTTGGGTTCATCTGGCGATGCTTCGCATTCAACTGCGGCGACTCGCGTGATTCTGCCATTCAAATGCCTTTTTCAGACACGCTCTTAGAAAGCTGTGTGAGGAGAAAGAGTTCGGAACCGGCGATTGGGACAACTTCCCGGAGCGGTGCGTGGCGGCGCGAGCGGCGTGGTCAGCAAAGTCACGCGTGACATACTGATCTATTGCGCCCCGAATACCGTCTCTGGCTGCCTTTGCTTGACCTTTGCTACGGTTCTGTGCTATCGCCTGCTCATGGCAATTAACCTGCTGGTAAAGCTGTCACTCCATCAACTCCGCCGCGCTGTCGCTATCAAGAAACAAATTGCTACATTGGAAGCAGAACTTGGCCAGCTTTTCGGTGATCTGATGCCGGCGCGCTCGGCCGCGCACCGTCCAGGAAGAAAGAAGGTGTCCAGAGCGGCCCGAGCTAGGATTTCTGCCGCCCAAAAGGCCAGATGGGCAAAGCGCGCTGGCAAAACCGCTGCGACTCCAGCCAAGAAGGCGAAAAGAAAAGTGAGTGCGAAAGCGCGCGCGAGGCTTTCGGCGCTGGCCAGAGCCCGGTGGGCGAAGGCAAAGGCAGCGGGAAAGAAATCACTGGCGAGTTAGGCTACGGCTCAGGTGTGTTGAATTCCAATGAATCTTCCCAAGGGCCGCGGTCTGTCATGATGCCGGTATGAAATGACTCATGCCGCCTGATACGGCACCGCCGCCAAGGTGCCCTTCCGTGTCTGCTCATCGGCGGGAGGCAATTCGGACGCACCTTTCACGCTCCAACCCGCTCGCCAACGGCGATCGAGGACTTAATCAGTTCAATCCCAGACAATTCCGTAGTTCGGCGAATAACTGCTTAACGACTGTCTGAAAATTCGGCTCATTGCGGTCGCTCAACCAACCGTTTCGCCACCAGCGATAGTACGGCACGTGAACGATTGCCGCTGTCACCCAAGCAATCCAAGTGGGGCAAACATCGAACCGCACATGGAGAGTCAGACTTCCAGTGAGTTTGCCATCCGCCCCTATACCAATGGTCAGACCTCCGGGAGGAACTGCCACAGCCATGCCTCGTGATACGAAGACTCCTGCCATTTTCGTGTTGCTCTTAATGTCCGGCTTAACAAGTCCGGCCACGCGGGGCCGAGACGCGTGGCAAGCGTGGCGGAACTGAAATCGTCAACCCCGCATTGGCTGCCAGATGGGGCCCGGCTTCCGCCCCCCACAGACCCGTACGGCGCCGCGACGGTTGAGCCTGACCCTCAGCAACGCTGGCGGTTATTGGGGCAACAACACCGGCGACGCCATGTACGACAGTTACACCTATCCGAATAACGGACAGGGAGACGGCGTGGGCAACCTCGTCGCCACCATCAGCAACCTGCCTGCAGGGTTTTATGACTTCTACCTGTATGGACATGCCGATCCCGGTGGGTGCCCGGAGAGCGACACGGTTTTCACGCTGACCGCCAACGGCGCCTCTTTTGGGCCGGCGGGAACATTCGCCTCGGCCAGCTGGACGGTCGCGCAAGGCTGGCAGGAACGATATCAGTACATCTTGTTTCGCAACGTGGCAGTCACCGCCGGGTCCTCCGCGACGATCACCGGCGTGGCGGGCTACAATGGGCAACCGCTCACGGAATATTGCCGAAAGGCGATCTTGAACGGCATCCAGGTCCTCGCTCGGTAACAGCGTGGAACAACCACGCCCTGTGGGTTGTCCAAAACATTAAGTTCGCCTGTCTCGCCCGAGCTTGCGTTGAGGCGAGGTAAGCTCCAGTGCCGTGCCGTGCCGGTTTCATAGAACTCTGCGGCATCGCACGCGGTTTCATTCGGACTGGTATTCGCGGCTCGACATGCTTGGGGTTACGGAGTAGATAGCTCCTCATGGTGTCTGCTTGCTTTACCAGTTGTTTGAACTGCCGTTCACAACCGTGGGGCTTGGAATACCGAGACACGTCGGGCGCAATCCACGTTCTCAAAGAGCCGACACCGTCTCTCGCTTCATCGCGAGCCAAATTGTCTGGCGCGCATCGCGCATCAAGCCAAAAACCCTGAAGGAAACAACAATGGTTCACATCACGAGAGCAGATGAAAAGCTGGTGTTGGAGGTTCAAGGCTGGGACAAGTTGTGGGCACTCAAGAGTCGGCTCGAAGTGTCGTGCTCGAAGATTCGTGACGTGCGTGCAGACCCCACAGTCGCTTGCGCATCGTGGAAAGGTCTGCGTGCGCCCGGCACCCACATCCCCGGCGTCATTACAGCCGGCACTTTCTACCAGGATGGCAAGCGCATTTTCTGGGACGTCAAAGATCCAGAGAAGACGATTGTTGTGGAGTTGACGGACGAGCGATATGACCAACTCATAATCGAGGTGGCAGACCCGTCGGCAGAGGTGCGGAAGATTCGAGATTCGATACCCCCGCATGCCTAACAAGTGCGCTGCTCGCGCCGAGGTAAATCCGGTACTTGTGAATAGAGCTGACAGCTCTTGAAACTCGCCAATGTTACCCAGTTGGTGAGATAGCAAAAAAGATCATGCCCCATCCGACCAAAGGCTCGCCACCAGGTGGTCAGCCGTCTTGCGAACGATCCGTCAGTGGCTGGCTGGCCGCCGCGAGCGGTCGGTCGGCGGAGCAAAATGACCGCCGTAAAATGCCGGTATGGGATCCCGAGCCGGCATTTTACGTCGTCGGACTCCTGGTTCAAAGTTTCGTTCTCGGCGGCGCAGGAATGCCGAGCTTTAACCTGCGCTTTCGCACCGCCACGTAGGAACGTCTGAGCACCTGGGCGAGTTCTCGGTCCGCAATGGTTCCAAGCGCCCTTTCTTCCAAATACGACCATCGCTTCGGCCGGGGCTTGTTACTTTTGTTCGAAATGCGCAAAAGCGTGCGTTTGATCTTCACCGCTTCCGCGGTTCGCCCCAGCGCCCGGGCGATGGACCGGTCCGAGCGGGTACCCAGCAGCATGATCTCGGCCTGCGTCCACCTCCGATTGCTCGGATTGAATGGCGGAATGCCCAGCAGGATTCGGCGCCCGATGATGGATGAGCGGGAGCGTCCCAAAAGTTGGGCGATTTCCAGGTCCGGCCTGGACCCCAGAAGTTTGTCCTCTCCGGGGGTGAAGCGCTGCAATTGAGGTGAGCATGCTTGGATGTTCTTTTCGCGGCGGCGGGCCGCCACTGCCACAGGAGTGCGGCCAATCTGCCGGGCTACTTCCTGGTCTGGAGCCGAGCCCAGGAGCGAGTCCTCCTCTGGCCTCCATGGGCGTTTGGCCAGGTCGAACTTCCCGATGCGCATCTGACAGCGCCGTTCCCGCACGTTCTTCTCGGTCCGGCTGATCTTCATGGCCACTTCGGCGTCGGGTGCGGTGCCCAGCATCGCCTCTTCGTCCGGGGTCCAGCGCCGCTGTGGAACCGCCAGGCCATTTTTCCGCCGCTGGTGACGGATCGCCTTGACGGTACGGCCTAGCCGCGTGGCCAACTCACGGGCCGGCACGGTGCTCAGAAGTTCGAGTTCTTCCTTGGTCCAAGGCCGGGATTTCCGGTCATGGGGCGGCAGTCCCATCTCCGCGCGGTGCTTCTGGACTGACTGGACGGTACGCTTTAGTTTAGCCGCAAGATCCTCATCGCTCATCAGGCCGACCATCCGTTCCTCGTCGGGAGTCCAAAACCGCTTGGTGAGCCCGAACGCCGGGATCTTGAGGTGTTGCCGTTTGCTGCGCACCTGCGTGAAGCGGCGGCCAATCCGTCGGGCAACCGATCGGTCGTCCTCGGTGCCGAGCAGCGCAAGCTCTTCATCGCTCCACCATTCCACTAGCTTCCTGCTGCGACGTCGTCTCGGACCGTTGGCCCGCGCACCGGCACGACCGAGCGATCGCCTCAATCGCTTTCCTGAAAGTGGTTCAGGATCATCGTCGCTCATCACACAGGGTTCGGGGCGGTTGTCGGCTGTCCCGATCATGATGTACACATCGATGGTGGGGCGCAAGACGGACGGCGGTCGTCCGGGCGGCGGCCGCCATTGTCTCGCCGAAGCCGGAACGACTCAAAGCGTTTGCCGAAGTGATACACGCCGGCTTGCCGTTGGAGGAGGCGATGAAGGTCGGCTACTTCAGCCTGCAGGAGTTTGTTGAGGAGCTTCGCCGACTCGCTCAGGCGAGCAAGAATCTCCTGCAGTCCGCGATGCCGAAGAACCGCACGCGCCGAGGGTACACCGTCCGCCGTCACAGCCCATCACTCACACTGGAAGAACGCAAAGCGAAGGAGGGTCACGCCTGATCGGGTTTCTCAGTGCACCCAGCATCTCACTCACGGAAGGCGCGTCCGCTCCCGCCGTCACATGGTCGGCCTGGCCGTCGTTGTAGGAGTAGCGAAAACCCAGTCTCAGGCGGGGGCCAGCATTCCGCTGGGAGCCCTCGCCCATCACCGGGATGAACGTCAGGCCGGCGCTCTGGCAACCGCAGTCGCGCTGGACGCAGTATTGGTCGTCGAACTGCCAAGCTTGTTCTTCCACTCTGACCTCGATGGGCCGCGCGTGCGGGAGGATTTCATAATAGCCCACCATGCTACCGTCTGCGGCTTCTGGCGGAAAGTGGGTCTCGAGTTGGTCGAGGTCGGCCTTTTCGGTCTGCTCCTCCTTCCAAGCCTTGTAGAACCGGCGGAGTTCCGTCCATTGGTCAGCCGTAATCTCTGTCTGGAAGGCCTTCGCCACCGAGACGCTCGCGGTGTCGCCCTGGTGTTCCTTTGGAACTTGGACGCGCCGCTCGCCCAGATCCAAGTCCACGCGCCAGGTTGGAACATCATCGAGGGATTTCGGCTCGGAGGGCTCGGCCGCACCGATTACGAACAGATGCTCACACCTGCACACGGGGTCGGGGCACACCCTGAGGGCCAGAACGTGCGTTTGCCCAGTCGCAATTCGGTTCTCAAATACGAGCAACCCGCCGCGCTGTTCTCTCGGGTGAAGGGTCAGTTGCACTAAGCTCCATTTGACTGCGGCCGACGCCGAGACACAACTCGAAAAATACGCATCGGGATCGCGGTGGGGAGCTTCGCAGCGCCACCACCGGCAAAGGGCTTCCACCGCGAACAGTGGCGTCTCGTTGGAGTTGCCAAAGACGACCATCCCGTGGGTGGCTTGAAGGTCGTAAATGCCGTAAGGGATAGCCAGACCTTGGGCTTGGGAACGGAAGTCAAGGTCTTGGACCCGAATCGGCTTCCGGCTCCACACCCGACCGTTGTACTTGAAGTTTCGTTGCGTTATGTTCAATCACCAAAACAAGCGCGGTCAGAAGCCCCATTCTTTTCATAATTGATTCACTTGGATTGGGTTCCCCACACCGGCAAAGCTTGCATCATCCGCCGCCAACTGCTCCCAACCAACGAGCTCTTGAGGCATCCGGATGCCGCGTTCGAACCAAGGGTCAATTTTAGATGCCAGATCCTCGCCGAGCCACTCACGGCTGTCCAGAGGAAGACCGAATTTCTCGCCCGACGGCAATGGCACGCGGCTGGCGCGTTCGAGAAGTCGATGATAACAGCCGAGATGCGCGGTCAATGGTGGCAGTTCCACCGTGCTCAACGCAGCAGATGCCGCCAGAGGAATGAGGAGCCCCTCAGGATCAATGTCGCCAAAATAGAAGAATCGTCCGTCCCACGACAACGAACGCACGACTTCCGCCAAGCCTGTTGCGCTGGTCTTCAGCGCGTCTCCGCTGCCATACACAACCGCCGCAAAAGCGCCTGACTCCTGATTCCATCGGCTGAATGAGTGGTAAGTGCTGTGGTTTTCGAGAACCAGCAACGGCCGAGGCGGACCCGACGGCGAGCTTTCCCACACGATCGGCGGAGGCACAGAAAAGCATCGCAAGAGCTCGAAACTCAATCGACCGGGCAGGAAAAGTATGCTGTTCTTCATCATCTCAAGGCGCTTCTCTTGTCCAAACAACTCGACTGACCGTTCCTTTACCGGAACCATTGGCCGTTGGCGGCCACCGGCGGCGAGAAACTGTTGCACGCGTAACAAAACATGGAGTTGTCGTGCGTCGCGGAAGGTGCAGGCAAACCGAAGTTCTGGTGCCCACGCGAAGCTTTCAGGATCAACAGGCAGAGGTTCACTCAACTCGTTTGGTCGCAGCAAATCCACCCATGCAGGTAGATCGCCGCTTCCGGACCTGTCGTAAAGGCGCCTTCCCTTCGGCAGAGCGATATCGTTTGTTTCGGCCAACAGCGAAAGCCATCCGGCAAGTTTAGTGCGAGCCTCCGGAGGGAGTAATGTTGGACACATCTCCGCAAAGACTCGGCGATATTCAACAGCGACGATACGTTTGCGCCCACCAGCGATCTCAAGAAGCCGATGGAGAAAATCTTCTGTTGTTACAGGTGTCATGTTCGAAGATTCGCTTGGACACCTTCGAAATGTTCTTCTGGTGGCTCTTGGGACAGCAGCAGGTCACCAGAGCGCCGGTCGCGATGCCGCTTGCGAAGTCGCAAGATACGCGGGAGGACGTCTAGAGCGCCGAGATCATTCACACCAGTGGTGTAAATGAGCTGCACACCCATCTGTCTGGCAAGGCGAAGTTGAAGCTCGACGAACTCGCGCTTCGAGGCAGTGCCAAATGGATTATCGAGCAACAGGACGCCGGCTTCGCGCTCGCGAGTGTGCTCCTCACGGCCGCGCATTCTTAATTGTGCGAGCGTGACGTAGAGCAGCACGGCCGCGGTCATCTTCTCGCCACCGGAAAAGGTGCCAAATTCGGAGATGTCATGCCGGTCTGGGCGAAGGGGATCTTCAGGCTTCAGCAACGTCGCACGAATCGTTCCGCCAACTTCTCTCAACGCAGTCGACGCCAGTGCGTGGCCCGTCGGAATCGCCTTCTCTGCTACGAGCCGGGAGACAAGCGCAGCAAGCCTGTCGCGCCGGGCCGCCGGTTCGGTGACGGGTTGTGCTGTAATTCGCAGGAAGGGTTGGCCGGTCCAACCCGGGAAGGCGTCGGGCATAATGCTGGCTCGTTCGGCTTTCCCAAGGAGGCGAACAGCCGACGCCGCAACGCCATCCAGCGCGCGAACGACCAGGTCTTTGTCTTTGCTCAACGTTTCGATCTCGTTGCGCAAGACCTTCTGCCAAGCCGCGTGGCTTTGAATGAATTCTCCACATCGTTGAAGTAGTTCTTCTCGCGGCAGGTTTGTTAATCTCTCCCGCGCGATCGTCGGTACCGCTGAAAACTCCTGCTTGCGCGAAACGGCGTGCAATTGCTCGACGCGGTCGTCCACTTCGGCTCGGACGGCCTGATACTTTTGAAAGAGCGATTGAGTTTGCCGTTTTGCGTCCGTCACCAATTTCGAAACCATAGAATCATCCGCAGGAAGAGTGGGTGGCTCGACGTCGGAAGTTTCAGTGAGGTCCTCCAAAGTGGTGATATGCGGAGTCCGTGCGCCGATCCGCGCTCGGAGCGTCTGTTCCTCTCGCTCGATCCCAGAAAGCTGCGAATCAAGCGCCACGATCTGAGTGGTGTCCGCCTCAATGGCGCGATCGAGGGCCTCGCGGCATTTTAATGCTTCAGCCGCGGTTTCGGGTGTGAGTTGTCCCGGTCGAAGACCGAGGCCCTGTTTATGCGCGGGTGCTACTGGGCGATCTTTCTCTGCGGTAGCCAGAGTGGCGATGGCGGTTTCGTGCGCGCTGTGAGCTTTGAGATGCTCGCGCTCGGCTTCCTCCTGTTGGCCTCCGAGGTCGGGGTGCTTTGCCGCTACAGCAATGTCGTCGGGGAAAAGCCCACCCGAAAGTTTGCGATGTTCATCGCGCAACTCGACGAGGTGCCATTCAGCTTGTTTGATTTGCCCGTCGAGTTCACTGCGACCGAACCGCTCGTCGTAGCGCGCCAGAGCGCTTTGATATCTTGTTTCGGCTGCTTCGAGCATCGGCGGCTCGTGCGGAGCGGGCGCATTGTGAAAACGTATCGCATCGTGTTGTCCACTGCGTTGCTGCTGTTCGGTAACTAAAAGACGAGCACGTTCTTTCCGTAATTCGACTTCGTCCAAAAGACGGCTGACCTCGCGCTCCTGCGTCGCGATTTGGCCTTCAAACTGTTCAATCAAAGCAATCTTTTCGCGGCGCTCTTCCAGCCAGCTTCCTTCGTGACTTTCATACTCTTGGATGTAACCGCGCAACCGTTCCTGGCACTGCGTCAGCGCGCCGATCTGCGGTCGCAACTCTTTTGCCTGAGTCGCCTTGGTCTGGCGTTCATGTTTTAACGTTGTTTCCGTTGTGCGAATCGCTGCGATCTGCGTATCCAGACGTCCTACCTCTTCGCGAAATTGGTCGCGTTCACTGGCGAGACGGGCGAGACCGCCGCCACCAAACTCGTTTTTCCAGGCAGATAATCTTTGAACGACATTCAGCGTTTCTTGCTTTCGTCCTTCGATGGAGGAAATGCGCTCATCCGATTGCTCCAGTCGGCTTTCAACTTCGTGTTGGCCGGTCGCTGCAGCTTCGTAGTTGAATCCTCCGTCGCCCGACGGCAACGCAACCGTCATCTGGTTTGTGAGATCGGTTTCATCGGGATTGGCTGAAAGCGTAACTTGAACTGGATGCCGCAGGCCCGGAACCGCAAATGGCGTTTTTTGTAGGGATTCAAATTCTTTTTCGTTCGTTACGACCACACCGGAAAAACGGGCAGGATCATTGGCAAGCCAACGACGCGCCGTTCCATTCAGCGTGGCATTGGTGGCGAGAAAGCGGTATGCCGGCAAGGCGGTCTTTAGGCCGCGCTCGCGCAGATAAGTAAGCACCAACTCCACCTCCCGAGACGGCGGAAACAAACGCTCCACCTCGAAACTGTGCAACGTTCGCTCGTCGTCAACGCGGTCGAGGCGGCCCTGAATGAAATCTTCATCGAGTTGTTGCCGACGGGCATGAAGCAACCGCAACAGGTCCGGAAAATCGAGGTCAGGGGAATCACTCGCCAGAACTTCGCGAATCGGGGAACATTCACGGAGTCCCTTGCCGTCGGCATCGCCCTTCTGCCAGACACGATCCTTTTCGGACGCCTCTTGATCTCGATTTTGGCGGCGCAATGCCAAATCGCTGATCTGCTGTCGGACATAGTGCAGTTCCGTATCAATATCATCAGTCCGAGATTCCGCCGCAGAAATTGCACTCTCCACCCCTTGTTGTTCGGTTTTCCACCGTTCGAGCGCATCCATCGCCTTTTCATCGGGGTGTAAGAATGCATCCTGGCGCAGGCCGGCCCTTCTTTGATCGCGTTGGATGAGGCGGCGTTTGACAGTTTCAAGTTCGCTCGCGGTTCTCGTGTGTTGGTTGCGCAGTTCAGTCAGGGAGTTTGCTGCGTCAGCGTGAGCGGTGGTTTCTTTTGACAATGCCTCTTGGGCTGTTTTTAGAAGCTCCGTGATGCGAGCTAAATCCATGGACAGTGCCGCGATGTAAGCCGCGCCGAGAGCGTGCAGCTCGTCCAAAACGGGCTTTTCTTCCGCCAACTCCGCTTCGCGCATGCGATTCAGTTCATCGAGCCGGAGTTGGCGCGAGGCGATGCGCGCGAAACGCGCTCCCGCCGCGGCCAGATTCTTTGCGAGCAACGCCGCCTGCAACTTCTCTTTTGCCACGGTCACGGCTTGTTGCGCTTCGCGGAACGTTAATTCACGCGCGAGGTTGTGGTAGTTGAGCCGGTATTCCTGCCGGGCGAGCTTCTGTTTGTGCGCATTGGCGCGACTCTCGCGGATGCGGGTTAGGTCGGCCCCGATTTCATCAACGCGAGTCTGCGTTGCTTTGATGGAATTTTCGATGGCTGTGCGGAGCAAAAAGTTCGCGCGCCGCTGATCTCGCCAAACAACCTCGGCGGCATTGGCAGCGGAGGTCTCGTGGGCCAGAGGGCGGAGTTGTTCCAAGAGAGCGAGCGCGAAGCGTTCTTCCAATTCCTTCTGCGGCAGGCGCAGCAGTTTTTCGCGGACGGCCTCAATTTGCTCGCGAGTCTTGTCAGCCTGCTCGGGGTTCAAAGCCATTTGCAGGAATATGTCCACAAACTCCATCGTGTCTCGAACCTTGAATAATTCCGCAGCGCCACCCTCGCGCACGTTCATCTTGAGATGGTAATTGAACAATTCCGTGTCTATGCCGGCGCGATCGAGGATGTCCCGCCATTTGCCTTTGGTTCTTTGGTCGCCGCGTTCGACCTCCAGTTGCGGATATTCCGCGCTCAGTTGTGCGAGCCAGTCGTTGACCTTGCTGAGCGTTGTCAATGGCTGCGGACTAAGTCCGTGGAACGGCAAGGAATCAAACGGCACGCGTTCGCTGCCACGAAAAGTGAAGAACTCCCGTTCCAATCTCGATTCGTCATCGGGCGTAGCCACTCCTCCCTTCCAGGCAAGCACCTGTCCGACGATCCGCGTCACCGAAAAGAGATTCCCGCCCGACGGCATCCGCCACTCCGAGAGGACGACGGCAAGGTCGTTTGCTTTGACGTAATCAGTCAGCTTTCGCTTGTCGCTCTTCGATTCGATTTTCGATCCCAAGAATTCTCTGCTTTCCGGCAGGAATGCAGAATAGAAGAGATTCATCATGGATGACTTGCCGCCGCCGTTCATGAGCCATACGACGCACTCCGTCGGTTCGCCTTGCCGATTCCGAAAATCCAGGGTGAGCGGGAAAAACCTCGCATCCTTGTGCCCAACGCAGGAAAGATGCAGGCGAAGCAGTCTAGCCATTGGAAACCTCCTGCGCTGCGCGCGTCACAATGGAAAGAGCTTCATGTCCCGCGAGTTCGCGCACGTGAATGCGAAACGTCGGTCGCGCGAGCCAACTTGGATGGTCATCAGACCCTTCTCGTTTCAGGAAGCCGTGATCGGTGAGAAAATTCAACGCGAATCGGATTTTTCCGGCCAGCGTGGCAAAAGAGCCTCGCCCGTCGGCGCTGTCCGAGTATTTGCCGAGTGCAAGGACGTGTTGCCATGCCATTCGCACTTCGGCGCTCGAGACGGCGATGTTGCGCTCCTCACGCGCTTTAAGTTCTTCGCACAGCGTGTGCAAATATTCGACCAAGTCTTCAACCGTGATCCGCGCCGGCAACACATCGTCCGCTTCGCGCAGATCCTCTGCGCGCGGGAAGCACCACGCCGCGATGCCCAAATGGATCAGCCCTTGCACGATGCGATCGGAGGCGGACATTCGTGAGTGATAATCATCGCGGTGAAGCTGAAATGGACTATCAGTCGTTGTGCCGAGGACCAGCCCGGATTGAATGCTAGCGCTGAGCACGCGCAAACCGAGACCGCGCGCGAGGGAGCTTGTCATATCCTGAAAGTCCGGATTGGAAAGGAATTCCCGGACGAGGCCCAAATATTCAGGGTCGCCCGACGGCAACAGCTTCGGCAAAAGCGCAAAGCGAATAAGACGCCCGCCTTTTTCAGCGAATTCGCAGCCAGCGTCACTCATGCGATAGCTCCTCGAACTTAGCCGTCGGGCGAACAACCAGGTCGTCGCCCCAAAACGGCTCGGCTATGAAACACTGGTTCGCCGCATCCACGGCATGTTCCGCGTTCTCTTCGGTCTCGCCATAAGCGTGTAACGCCAGCAGATAGATGAGCGTTTGCGTTTGTTGCGAGAGTCCAGATAACTGAGCTTGTAAAAGCAAATCCGATATCAGCGTCCCGTCCGTCGGAGCAGACTCCAATAGCGTGTCTGCGTCGCGGTAGTCCTGTTCTGTGAAGCGGTCCGCCGCTTGAGCCATTTCTTCTGCTTCCGGTTCAAGCAATCCGGCGCCAGCGCCCTCGTATTCTCTCGGGGGCGCGAGCAGAAGTTCGATCAGACGACGCCCGTCGGCTATCGGAGGCGCGCTCGGGGGCAAGAAGACTGCCGTCAATTGCCAACTCGTCTCAAGATCCAGACGCGACTCGGCGATCAGCAGTGACGAGCGAAGGATAGACGCCTCGAGGTCGGGCAATACGCCAAGGGCACGGGCGCGAAACGCTTGCCGTGTGTGTTCGCCGAGCCACGATTCATTCGCATCCATCACCAAAACGTGAAGTGCTGAATTGCGCGACTGGCATTCGCGGATGTGGCGGACCAGTTCAGCGATGTGACCTCGTTCCTGAATGTTGGCGTCGTCCTCGTGATCTTCAACCGCGCGAAGAATCTCGTTGTCCGCATCAATGCGAGTGCGCAAGTGGTCACGCGCTTCAACGAGAGTTTGGAGAACCTCCGCCGCCCAGTTAACCTGAGTGATGTCACGCCGCGCTATATCTAGCGCGCGGCGCACCTTCTGTTCGTATTGCGTCGTAATGGCGACTGCCTGCCGAGCAGTGGCAACGGCCTCACGAAATCGTCCGCGGCCAATTTGGTATTTGAGCACTGCGGCATTTGCTGCGTGCGCGTCCTCAACATCAAGGCCGAGCGTGCCGGTATAAAGATTGATGCCCTCGACAGTGGCGCGATACAACGGCTCATCGTTCGGGCCAAGAACTTGTTGAAGGTAGTGAAAGGAGACTTCACGAGAAACCTGCACGCCATCATCGACAATAAGCATCTCTTCGCGGAACGCCCGACGGCGTTCCTCCTCGTTCATAAGGAAATCGAGCACTGCGGTCGCGATTTCAGCTACCCGCACAAAATCCGCATCCGGCTCTGCGGCAACGATTATTGGTTTGAGCGCACCAATAATTTCGTCCCGCGGCGCTCCGGCGGCGAGTCCCATTCGCTCGATCACCGCATCGAACACCATGAGGGAGAGCGTTCGAAGGTCATGCCTGGCGAGATCAATGTGGCGGGCAGCTTTGGACGCCTCAAAGCGGTGCAATGGATGCATTCTCGCCAAGGTTGCCACTCTGCGGGGCAAGGCCACTTGCCAAGTCTCAAACTGAGCGCCTGATTTCATCTGTGGAGCTGGCACTTCGC
>WNFZ01009041.1_pt1 | contig 13713 bp, 15 predicted proteins | sample 5400081 | NCBI WGS metagenome assembly WNFZ01 (sample SAMN13153365, study PRJNA577476) | soil metagenome | isolation source: 80 cm soil or saprolite under grassland replicate 1 | place: USA:California | collected 2016-06-15
GCCCTTTCTCCTAGGCTCCTCCGGCGGCTGGTGCCCCGCGGCGCCGCGCAAGCACGAGCCCGAGGACGACGAGCAGGAATCCGAGCACGGCGAATGTGAGCGGTAGGGCCCAGTCGCGGCCGCCGTCGTCGTACTCGTCGTAGCCGCCGAAGAACGGCGCGAAGAGGTAGAAGACAATTCCGACCGGAAACGCGAAGAAGGCCGCCTCGGCGCCCTCGTTTCCGCTCCACGTCTCGGCGAAGTAGATCGCGGACAGGTACAGCCCGTACGCGCCCAGGACCGCGTAGCTCGACCGGCGTGTCGGGACTGCGAGCGCCACGTAGACGATTCCGGCGACGGCGATGAGCGCCCAGTCCGCGTCGCTCTCATGCCAGAACCAGAGCAGGGCGCCGCCGACGGTCACCCCTGCCGCCACCTGCAGCCAAAAGCCGTACGGCCGTGACGGTCCTCGTTCGATGCCAGGTGCCACGGCGAAGAAGGCGAAGCCGGTGAGCAGCGTCACGACTGCGGACCAGTTGCCCCCGTCGGAGATCAGGTCCGTGACGAAGAACCAGCTCGCGAGGGCGGCGAGCGCGACGAGCAGCGGGAACCGAAACGCTCGGAGCGCGACGACTGCTGCGGCCACGCCGAGCAGCGCGATCACGAGCACGCTGACGTGGAACCCGCGAAGCGGCGAGACGTCGTCGGGAAGCCAGCCGAACCAGGACTCGAGCGCGCCGACCAGGACCGCCCAGGCAACCACCGTCGAGGCCGCGAACACTCCGGCGGCGAGCCACTCGCCGGCGCGCCTGAACCCGAAGGCGAGCGCCGCGAGCCCGCAGAAGACGAGCGCCGCCCAGCCGGCGAACGCCGCCCTGCTGTAGGAGCCGGCGAGGTGTCGAGCGCCTGCGCGGTCGCCGCGAGCACGATCAGGCCGCCGGCGTAGACCAGGAACGAGTCGCTCGACCAGCGTGGTACACGCGTCGGCATTCGATCCGAATGCTGAAACGACCTCCGGACGGCGGGTGGTCAGTCGACCGACAGCAGACGTGCCACCTCGTCCTGCTCGTTCCAGGGAATCGCCACGCCTTCGCCGTCCTCCACCCCGCTTCCCGTGACGGCGGTCCCGATACCGGCCGCGAGGTGACCGTGGCGGGCGAAGGCCGCAAGCGCCTCGTCGACAGCCCCGGGCGCGAAGGCGGCCAGAAGAGTTCCCGAGGCGAGGGTCGACCAGGGATCGGCGTCGAGAGCCTTGCAGACGGCGAGCCCCGGCTCGAACCAGAGCACCGCCTCCCGGTCGACGCTGATTCCGACGCCGGCTGCGCTTGCCATCTCGTGCAACCCTCCGGCCAGGCCGCCCTCAGTGGGGTCGTGAAGGGCCTTGCCCCCAAGCCTGGTCGCCAGCAGAGCGGGCTCCACGACGGAGATACCGGGATCGTCCAGGGCGATCCGGGCCGCCTCCTGCATCGGGGCCTCCACACTCTGGAGGCGGTCCCCCGCCTCTCGGGCGAGTACGGCGGCGCCTTCGATCGGCGCCGGCCGCACCTGGACCAGGACGTCGCCGGGCGCGAACCCGCCCGTGGCCACGATCCCGTTTTGTGCCATGCCGAGCATCTGGCCGACCACGATCGGCCTGTTCACGGCCGGAGTCACCTCCGTGTGACCCCCGACGAGAAAGGCGCCGAGGGCGAATAGGGAGCTCTGCAGCGCGGCGAAGAGCTCGCGGACGACGCCCTCCCCGGTGGCCGGGGGAACGAGCACGACGGCCAGGAACCACTGCGGTCGGGCGCCGGTCACCGCGACGTCGTTCGCGTTGACGATGACTGCGAGCCGGGCGATCTCTTCGGAGGTGAGCGTGATCGGGTCCGCGGCCACCACCAGGACGCCCTCGGGAACCTCGATCGCACAGGCGTCCTCGCCGATTCCGGCCCCCAGGCGCACCTCCGGAGGCGAGGGCACGTCGGCCAGAAGCTGCGCCAGAAGGTCGAGCGGGAGCTTCCCGCTTGCAAGGGGCCGGTCGGGCTGGCGTGCAGCGGGCACGTCCGCGGAGACTACGCGGTCGTCGGGGCCGCGACGCTGCTCGACAGGAACTGCCTCATGGCAGCCGCGAAGCGTTCGCTCTCCTCGAAGAAGACCCAGTGACCGGCATCCGCGAGCAAGACGAGACGCGAATCGGGGATGCCGGCGGAGAGCTCGCGCGCCGAGGCGGGACCGCAGATGAAGTCCTGCTCGCCCGCGATCACCAGGGTCGTCGCCGTGATGCGACCGAGCTCCGGGGTGAGGTCGGGCGGGTCGGCGTTGAAGAGCTTCAGGGCCTCGACATTACCGATCTCCGTCGTCTCCTCCACGAGAGCTCTGGCGCGCTCGTCCCAACGTGCGAAGTACATCGGCGCCATCGCCAGGCAGAGCCGTTCCAGATCCTCGGGCGTCTCGAAGTCGCCTCTCTCCTCCGCCTCGAGCGCCGCGACCGCCTCCCCGTACCAGGGCTCGCCTTTGCGCTCGAACATCATGCGCCCGTACGCCTCCTGCTGGGCGTCGCCGAAGCGGGCGAGCGTGGCCGCGAGGACGAGCCGCTCGACACGCTCAGGCCGCTCTGCCGCGTAGCGCATGGCGACGAGCCCGCCGTGCGAGTAACCCAGGATGCTCATGCGCTCGAGCCCCAGATGGACACGCAGCTCATCCAGGTCCGACGCGAAGTCATCGAGGGCATAGGCCGAGGTGTCGGCCGGAGGATCGGAGCCGCCCGTCCCCCTCGGGTCGAGGACGATCAGCGTGACGGTGTCGGCAAGACCTGCGAGGTCGCCGAGCTCCCGGCCGGAGAAACCGGGTCCGCCCGGGTGGCAGACGAGCACCGGCCCTGACCCCTCGCGCCGGTACGCAAGCGTGCGCCCGTCTCGCGTGCGGAAGGTCTCCACGCGCCGAGCCTACAGGTGGCTCAGGCGCAGCGGATGACGGCCTGGATCCTCGCGGCGTCCGCCAGGAGTGCGTCGGCCGTGGCAACCGTTATCGACTTCCCCGACCGGACTCGGACCGCGCTCATGAAGTGATCGAGAGAATCGCACGCCCCGGCCCTGTCGCCGGCGCGGAGTCTGTCCAGCGCGCTCTCGAGCTTGCCAGTCAGACTGCGTCCGGGGACGAGGCCGTCGACCTTCACGAGCAGGTCGACGAGCTGATCCTCCGCACCCTTCACCGTGACGGCGAACCCTCCGGAGGCAGTGTTACCCGCAGCATCGGTGGCCTGGCAGCTGACGGCGGTGGTGCCGATCGGGAACGTGGCGCCCGACGCAGGGCTGCACGTCACCGGGTAGAAGGATCCGTCGTCGTCTTGCGAGGTGGCGGTGAAGGCGACCGTGGCGCCAGCCGGCGAGGTCGCATTGACGACCATGTCGGCCGGAAGGCTCAGGACGGGTGGAAGCGTGTCCACGCGCCAGGTGTAGGTGGCGTCGGAGCCAGCATTGCCGGCCGCGTCGGCAGCGTGGACGGCGAACGTGTGCGTTCCGTCGGCCAGCCCCGAGTAGCTCGCGCTGGTCGAGGCCCCTCCGGTTCCGTCGCCGCAGGCGCTGAAGGCACCGTCGTCCAGATTGCAGGAGAAGACGAAGCCCGAGCTGTCGTCGGGATCGCTCGCGCTGAAATCGAACTCCGCAGAGGTCGAGCTCGTCGGGTCGGAGGGACCCGAGGTGATGGTCACGGTGGGAGCCGTGATGTCCAGCGGACTGCACGGGACGGGGCTCGTGTAGTTGACGATCCCGGTGCAGCTCGCGCCGTTGACGTCCACCGTGAACGTTCCTCCCTGGACGACCTTGCCGAAGGTCGGATATCCGCAGCCGCCCGAGCCGAGCTGATAAACGATCGTCGTGTCGGTGTACGTGGCCAGAGCGAGCCCGAGCAGGTTCGATTCGGACCCGGCAGAAAAGGCACCACCCAACGCCGATGAGGTGTAGAAGCTCAACTGGTTGTCCGGGAAGAGCGACCCTCCACAGACGGCCGGAGTGGCGGCCGGCTGCGGGTCGAAGCCGATCCCGGTGATCGTCACAGTGGGATTCGTGGACCCGTCCTGCGAGCCAGAGAAGCTGACAGACCCGATGATCGGCGAGGCCTGGGCGACCGCCGGGAAGGCGGCGATCGCGACCAGCAGCGCCGATAGCGCAAGCGCCGCCCGCACTGGGGGTGTCATCCTCGAGATCACACCGATCACTCCCTTCCGGAAGCGGATATGAGCCGCAGCCTGCCGCAGCAGGGTCGTTGTCGTCGAACGGAAAAACCGCTAGCGCTGTGATCGGCTGATCTGCAGGAGAGCCGGATCACCCGATCACCGTCACTCGTCCGGGTATTGGACGCGAAACCTCGAGTCCCTGCGGCGAGACCAAAGGTGCGGAGGGCGGGACGGGAACCGGCGCCCGCCCTCCGCTTTCGAGTTAGAGCGCCCGCGTGATCTGGCCGCGGATCTCTCCGCCAGGATTCAACGCCGTATGGACGTTCACGTAGGTCTTGCGCGCCTTCATGTCGGCAATGAAGGCCGTGGTGACCACCGACGTCCCGGTGACGGGCGAGGTGCACGAGGGCGGGCAGAAGGTGACGACGATGCCACCATTCACGCCCTTCTTGCCCATGTGGATGTGAGCGGCAGTCGCCGGGCCGGACAGATGCTTCCAGGTCAGCTTCCAGGTCAGCGTCGTCCCGGTGAGCGTCGCCGTGAAGCGCCCAGCCGCTCCGACCTTTGTCCCCTTCGGATGCGGCTTCTCCTGCCCGACGTTGAGCGCCGCCTTGAACTTGACCGGACGCGGCGTCTTGCTCGACGCGAGCGAGCCGACCGCCAGCACGGACAGTGCCGCGATCAGCGCCACGACGATGAGCTTCCGTCTCATGACCAACCTCCTTGGTCGAGTCGGTCTGTTCTGAGAGATACCGGCGGGCACCAAAACCGGTCTTCCTGGGCACGTAAGCGTTCTGTTAAGTCCAGTCCCAGCCTCGGCTCACCCGACCAGGGGATGAGCGTTGCCCGCGCCTGCGTCGAACCATGCGTCGAACCATCAGACGGAGTCCGCATGATCTATGCAGGGGTAGCGCTTCGCTTCGTCGCCGTCGTGATCGACGGCGTCCTCTTCTTCATGCTCACCCTGCTCATCGCCCTCCTTACGGGAGGCGCGTACTCGACCACGGAGAACGGCACCCACGAGTTCGGCGTCCGGGCCGGAGGATGGTGGCCCGTAGTGCTCTTCTTTGCCTACTACGTCGCCTCCGAGGCGATCTTCGGAAGGACGGTCGGCAAGCGTCTGGTCGGCCTCCGCGTCGTCGACGAAGACGGGGATCGAATCGGCTGGGGACAGTCGCTCGTTCGCAACCTGCTTCGTATCGTCGACGCACTCTTCATCTACCTCGTCGCTGCCGTCAGCGTGTGGTCTTCGCCAACGCGTCAGCGGCTCGGCGACCGGGCTGCGCGCACTTTCGTCGTCCGCGACTTGGGCGACCGCCCGGCTCCGGCGTGGACGGCGTATGGATACGCGCCGCCTGCGGCGGCCGGCGGGCAGGTCGTCAGCTACACGGAGGAAGCGTTCATGGCCGACCTCTCCCGCGCCAAGCAGCGTCACGCCTCAGGCTCGGACTGATCGACGGACGCAATCTCCCTCGTATGGGCCCGCCTGGACTCGAACCAGGGTTTCCGCCGGAAGTCCAGCTCGCTTACGCGTTGGACTTCCGGCGGCCGGCCTCGCTTGGGCCCGCCTGGACTCGAACCAGGGACACACGGATTATGAGTCCGCTGCTCTGACCGACTGAGCTACGGGCCCGCAACGTCAGCGTAACGCAGTCTTCTGTATCCGCCGGAAGTGCGAGGCGTAAGCCAGGCGCACTTCCGGCGGCAGAGCTGAGCTACGGGCCCCGCTCCGGTGAGCGTAGCTCTTCCCTCGTCGAAAGTGCGAGGTTTAGGCCGATCGCACTTTCGACGATAGTCCTAACAGACTCTTTACGGGGTCCGACCCCGCTCGTGCTCCGGATACCTCAGAATACGGATCCGGCAACGTCGAGCCAGGGCAACGAGGAGGCGAGCGGAGCTGAAGGTCTACCAGCACGAGCGGAGACTGAGGACAGACGGCGGCCTCGCCGTCAGAGACATCACCGAGGAGGTGACGAGCGCGGTCACGGAGAGCGGGGTCCGAGACGGCATCGCCTGTGTCTACTCGCCACACACCACCTGCTGCGTCCGCGTGAACGAGTTCGAGAGCGGGCTGCTCCAGGACTTCACGAATCTGCTCCGGAAGCTCGTGCCGACGGAGGACTACTACGCCCATGACGACTGGGATCGCCGCACCGAGAACATCTGCCCCGAGGACATGGACATGGGCAACGGCCACTCGCACTGCATGGCCATGCTGCTGGGCACCGCAGGCGAGTCGATCCCCATTCGTGACGGCGAGCTCCAGCTGGGCTCGTGGCAGCGCGTACTCTTCCTCGAGCTCGACCGCGAGCGCGACCGGCGCTGGATCGTGCAAGTCGTAGGCGAGTGAAGCCGCTCGCGGCTGCCGCCGCAGCAATCGCCTGAGGCTCTACGCAGCCTCGGCGAGCGCCTCGAGCTCGCGCTCCATGGCGAGCAGCTCGAGCGCCTCGGACTCGAGCTGGCGAACCCGCTCGCGGGTGACACCGAGCCGCTTGCCGATGGCCTCGAGCGAGAGCGGCTCTGCATCTCCGTCCAGGCCGTAGCGCAGCTTGAGCACCTCGCGGGCGCGATCGGGCAGCTTGTCCAGCGCACGGTGGACGGCCTCTTCGCGCAGGCTGACGTCGAGCTCCTCTTCGACCGCCGGCTGCTCGGCTGCGAACAGCTCGCCGTACGCAGTGTCGCCCTCGCTGCCAATCGGGCGATCCAGGCTTGTCACGGCGCGCGCGGCGTGCTTCACCTCGCGCACCTGCTTGACCGGCAGCTTGGCCAAGCGGGCGATCTCCTCATCGGTGGGCGGGCGCTCGAGCTTCGCCATGAGCTCGCGCTCGGCCCGGGCGACCTTACGCTCACGCTCGACGATGTGGACCGGGATGCGGATCGTCCGGGCCTTGTTCGCCACCCCGCGCTGGACGGCTTGCCTGATCCACCAGGTTGCGTAGGTCGAGAACTTGTAGCCCCGGCGCCAGTCGAACTTCTCCACGGCGCGAATGAGCCCGATGATCCCTTCCTGGATCAGGTCGAGCAGCGAGAGCCCGTGGCCCTGGTAACGCTTGGCGATCGAGACGACTAGGCGAAGGTTCGAGTTGATCATCAGGTTCTTCGCCTCGACGTCGCCACGCTCGACCCGCTGGGCGAGCTCGACCTCCTCCTCGGCGGTGAGCAGCTTGAAGCGACCCGCCTCGTTGAGGAACTGCTGGAGAGCGTCGGTTGTCGCCACGACGAGATCGCCGTTGACGTAGGTGGATCCCGCGGTCTCACGGCCGCAGTCGTCGGCGAGCTCGATCTCACGGGCCTGGATCTCCTCGTAGAGTTGCTCGACCTCTGATTCCTCGAGCTCATGGGCCTGCACGAACTCGTCGAGCGTGGAGAGCTCGATGCAGCCTCGCTCCTCTCCCTGCTCGAGAAACGCCGTGAGCCGCTCGTCTGTCATCTCTACCTCTCTGCGATGGTACCGCGTCGCCGGGGCTAGGAAACGCTTGCACTAGAGCAAGCCGCAGTACCGTGCCGTATTGGGCCAGGGATAGAAGCCGCGACCCGATTGGTACGCACGCTCTGCGACCCAGATCTGCTCCAGCGGAGACCATTTGTCGGCCGTTCCCTTTCTGTCTACGAGCTCCGGTGCGTAGGTCCGCTGGAAGCCGAGATCCATCTGCAGGCCCCCGAAATAGGGCGGGTTCGGGTCGGTCCAGGAGCCTTCGTACCGGTGGATGCAGAGCCAGGCGGCCAGATGTGGCGGATGGAAAGCCTGGCGCCGGGTGTGAAGCTCACGTTGCGTCCAGAGGTGAAGCACCCAGCGCCGGTAGGCGAGACTCGGCGGGGGATCCCCGGAGTGCGGCGTGTGCGGCCTTCCCATCAGCTCCTGCCAGTGCCAGGTCTTGCGACGCCAATCACCGATCTTCCGCAGGAGCCGCGCTCCTTCGGCCTTGTCGATCTTCTGGATTCTCCCGCTCTTCTCCCGCTTCGCCCGCGTTGCCGACGACTGCGGGGCGAGGAACGAGGCGGCCCCGGCGACGATCGCCATGAAGACGACCAACACCGGCAGCCGGAAACGTCCGTCCGTCAAATACTCCTCCTGCTGGTGGTGCGGCGCGGCGAGCCGGCACGACGCGGCTCAGTGGCCTGCGTCCGCTCGCCGCTCGTTGTCTATAACGGCGGCGCAGGCTAGCAGCAGTAGTCGGCGCCGCGCGCCGGTTCCCTACGAAAGTGCGGCAAATATGCGCCTTTGAAAGGAATTGACGAGCGTCTCCGAGTCCAGCAGGAGCCGGCCGCGGTCGATCATTCCGCTGCGAACCCCCCGCTGCACGGACTCCACGAGGGCGGCGTCCTCCCGGCCTACCTGGTCGTCGAAGGCGATCAGCTCTGAAGCCTCCTCGGCGGACACGCCGGCCCCGAAGAAGTAATCGAGAAACCCTGCGGTGCGCTCGGCCCCGACGGGCCAGACGGGACCGATGGAGAGGTTCGGGGGCCCGGGATAGACGTTGACCTTCAGGGCCGGCCAGACGAGGTGGAACTGGCACGAGCCGTCGCCGTCCCGGGATCGTCCCAACTGAGTCCAGACGCCGTCCCCCGGCCGCAACGTAGTCGTCGAGTGCGTGCAAGTGGAGATCGCGCGCGAGGAGCTCCGGCATTCCATCCAGCGCCTCGTCGAGCGGCGGAGCGTCGAGATCGGCGCAGACGAAGACGAACGGCCCCAGCTGCTGGACGAGAGCCGGCCGAAGAGAGAGGTCGGACCGCTCGAACGACTGCTCGCGCTCGGAGCGCGGCGCGGCGCGAAGCGATCCGTCGAGGTCGTACGTCCAGGCTTGGTAGGGACACTGCAGCGTCTCGCGGCGCCCCCGGCCCAACGCGATCTGCGAGCCTCGGTGCCGGCAGACGTTCACGAACGCCTGCAGCTCTCCGTCCCGGCCTCGGACGACGACGAGCGGAACGTCACCGGCCGAGCAGGCTGCGTACTCGCCGGGCTCGGCGACCCACCCCGCCGGGCACGCATAGGTCCACGCCCTCCGGAAGATGCGCTCCTGCTCTCGGTGCGTCAGCTCCTCGGAGGATTACCAGCTCCAGGGCAGGGTGTAGCCCTGCTCGAGGTCTCGTGCACTCGTCACGGAACGATTCTTCCGACGGCGGCCGTCCGTAATCAGAGCCTGGCCGAGGCGACGCTCGACCCCGGGCAGGCCACGCAGCGCCACTACCACCGAGAGGCCGAGGAGATGTACTTCCTGCTCGAGGGGATCGGCGAGATGGAGGTGGACGGCGAGGGCGCGCGGGTCTCGCCCGGCGACGCGATCCTGATTCCTCCGGGAGCCTGGCACCAGATCCGCGCCTCGGCCGACGGGCCTCTCCGTCTCCTCTGCTGCTGCGCGCCTCCGTACAGGCACGAGGACACGTACTTCCGCCGAGGCCAACGCTAGACTGCCGCGTTCCCGGGGGTTCATGAGGTCGGTCGTCCTGCTCTCTGCCATGTTGGCCGCCGTTGCATCGGCGCAATCGGCGCACGCCGGGGTGGCCGCCTACCCCTCCTCGACGACCGTCTTCGCGAGCGGACCCCTGCCCCCTGGAGGCGCGCGTGTGGTCAGTCTGCAGGCAGCTGCCAGCGAGCGCGAGGGGCGGTCTCGTCGTGGTCACCCGCGCCGCTCGGGTCGCGGTCTCGGTCGACCGGCGCGACCTCGGGCCGATCGTCCTGCACCTCGCCTTCGGACATTTCGTCCACTTCGGCTCGCGGCTCGTGCCCGATGCCCTGGTTCCGTGGGACGGAAGCGAACGGGCCACGGAGGAGCCGAACCAGCCCATCTACGTCCAGGCGGAGGTGCCCACCCGAACGAAGCCGGGGATCTACCGAGCGAGGCTGCGAGTCGCCGACGGGAGGCGGATCGTGCCGGTCCGGCTCTCGGTGCGCGTCTTCCCGGTCACGCTGCCGCTCCCCGGAACGGCGGGCAGCCTGCCGACCTCGTTTCATCTCAGCCCGGAAACCTACGTCGATCGCGTTCGCCGGCTCTACGGAGAGACATCTCCGCCGGCGCTCCAGGCGGCGAACGACGCGCTGTACGGCTTCCTCTCCTCCTATCGTCTGTCGCCCGCCTCGTGGGGCTTCGGCGAGCCCCGGACGCTGGCCGGCTACGGACCGAGCGCGCAGTGGTGGAAGAACTCGCTCGCCAACATGATTCGGGAGATGGCGGCGGGGCCGTTCTCGGCACTTCGCATCCCGATCTCGAGCAACCGGACGGCCTCCCACAGCTACATCGGCAGCGTCAACCCGTTCCGTCCCGACATGTGGTGCCCGTACCTGGAATCCGTCCACGGCTTCTGGCAGTCTCGCGGCTGGCTCGGCCCCGGCGTGATTCCCTATCTCTACGCCTACGACGAGCCGGGTCTCGAGGGCCAGCGACTCGTGGCACGACAGGCGGCCGCGGCCCATCGGTGCTTTCCGGGCGCACGGGTACTCATGACGGGCAACCCCTCGCCGGACGGCCGCAACAGCTTCCTTTGGAAGGGACGCGGGGGTGACGACGTGGACATCTGGGCGATTCTCTCGCGCCGCTACTACGGGACGTTCACGTCGCCCACGCGTCGAGACCGGACGCGCCGCAACCTGCGCACGATCGACGCCGTCCGCTCGCGAGGCAAGCACGTGTGGGCCTATACGTACGCCGGCCCGGGGACGCCGGGGCTCCTGGCCACCGAGCCACTGTCGGACCCGCGGGTCTTCCTGCTCTGGACGGCGCTCGAGAGCGTGCGCGGCGTTCTCTACGGCGAGGGAACGACCAGCTACAACGGGATCGCGAGTCCGCTGGAGAGCGTGCGCTCCGGCGGGGAGTTCGTCCTCCTCTGCCCCGGTCGGACCGCGCCGATCCCGAGCGCCAGGCTCGAGCAGATCCGAGACGGAATCGAGGATTGGGAGCTGCTGCGTCTGGTACGGCGGGCCCGCGGCGCAGCTGCCGTCCGCGAGATTCTCGGCGGGGCGGGTCTCTTCAGCGCCGGGCGCGCCGGCGTCAGACTCGCCTGCACGGTCGGCTGCGATCTCCGGGGGCCGGAGGCCTTCGCGTGGCCCCGCTGGTCCCGCGACGCCTCCACTCCCGCGCTGATCGAGCGCGCACGGCTGGCGGCACTTCGGCTCGCCTCGGGCCCGTAGAGTCTCGTTCGTGATCCGGATCGGCTACCGCGCGATCCCCCAGCACGGCGACTACGCACCCATGCGTACGTCATGGCTCGAGGCAGAACGCCTCGGGGTCGACTCGCTCTGGACCTGGGATCACTTCTTCCCGCTCTCCGGAGATCCGGACAGCAAGCACTTCGAGTGCTGGACCGTGCTCGCCGCCATGGCGGAGGCCACGGACCGCGCCGAGATCGGCGCGCTCGTGACGTGCAACTCCTACCGGAATCCGAGCCTACTGGCCGACATGGCGCGCACGGTCGATCACGTCTCGGAGGGTCGCCTCATCCTCGGCATCGGGTCCGGCTGGTTCCGGCGCGACTACGACGAGTACGGCTTCGAGTTCGGGACCGTCGGGAGCCGCCTCCGCGACCTCGAGCGCGCGCTGCCGGTGATCAAGGAGCGCTGGGCGAAGCTGAATCCTCCGCCGGTGCGCCGAATACCGATCCTCATCGGGGGGCGGGGCGAAAAGGTGACGCTCCGCCTGGTCGCGGAGCACGCGGACGGCTGGCACGGATTCGGGCCGCCTGCCGAAATGCGACGTCTCTCGGGCGTGCTAGACGACTGGTGTGAGAAGGTCGGCCGCGATCCCGCCGAGATCGAGCGCTCGACGTCGATCCGGCCCGAGAACGTCGACGGCGTGGACGAGTACGTCGAAGTGGGCATCACCCACCTGATCGTGAGCGCCGAAGGCCCGGCCTACGACCTCGGTTTCCTGCGCCAGGTGCTCGACTGGCGAGCCCATCAGGCCGCATAGCGCTGTGGGCCAGACGGCGCCGACGCCGGTGCGTTTGCCGACCGGCGCCGAGATGCGCGTCACCGGAGAAGGCTCGAACGCGGTGGTCTGCGTCAACGGCGGCGGGGCGGCCGAGGTTCCGGGCACGTGGAGTGCGTCGCTCGAGTGGCTCGTGCGCAGGCTCTCACCCTCCTTTCCCTCCCTCTGCTTTGCCGAGGTGCGCTACCGGATCAAGTCGTGGCGGAGGCTCGACCTCTGCGTCGAGGACGCGCTCGGTGCGGTCGAGTGCGTGGGGGCAGCTCGGACCCTCTTCCTCGGGTACTCGATGGGAGGCGCGGTCGCCATCCGTGCGTGTGCCGGTCCGGGAGTTGTCGGGGTGCTCGCCGTGGCCCCCTGGATCCCCGACCGCCTCGATCTCTCACCGCTCCAAGGCCGGAGCCTCGTGGTGATTCACGGCTCGCTCGATCGCCGCCTGCCCGGAGTTCCCGGCGTGAGCCCCGGCAGCTTCAGGCGGGGCTTCGAACGCGCTTGCGCCGCTGGGGTCGAGGGGACGTACACGGTCATCCGGGGCGGGCTACACGGCATCGCGGTGCGCGGGCGCGGCGGTGGCCTCCTGCCCTTGCCACGGTCGGGGCGCTGGGCAGAGCTCGTCGCCGGCGAGCTGGATCGCTTCGCGTCCGGCGCGTGAGGACTTGCATCATTTGTTGCAGCGTGAACGAGCCCGCGGAGACGCTCGTTTTCCCGCCTCTGTGCAGGGAGAATCCGAAACGGCCAGGTCCAGGGGCCTGGCACCTGGACCTGGCCCCTTCGGCCCCGTCCGGAACCGGTTCCTGCGCTGTGGTCGAATAGTCCGATGCGGCTGTACTCGATTCTGGAAGCGGTTCTGCGACCGCTCGCCATGCACGTGTACCGCATCCAGCTGCGCGGGGCGGAGCGGATCCCGAGCACCGGCCCTGTCGTGCTCGCCGCCAACCACGAGTCGATCCTCGACGGCGTCTTCCTCGCGATGGCCACGCGCAGGCAACTCCGCTTCATGGCCAAGGTCGAGCTGTACCGAATTCCCGTCCTGAAGCAGGTGCTGGAGGGTGTCGGCGCGTTTCCGGTGGACAGGCGGGCAGACGAGGGCCGGGCCGTCACTCGCGGAGTCGCGCTCCTCGAGCAAGGGGCGGCCGTGGGCATCTTCCCGCAGGGAACCTGCCTGCCCTATCGCTCCCGGCCGTTCAGGCGCGGCGCGGCTCGCCTGGCACTCGCTGCCGGGGCGACGCTCGTCCCGGTCGCCCTGGTCGATACCGAGAAGGCCCTGCGACCGGGCAGCGTGCACCTCGGGCTCCCGCGCGTGACCATCCTCGTCGGGGAGCCGATCCTCGTCGAGCGCCGTGAACCGACGCCCGAAACCGAGACGGCGCTCACGAGGCAGCTCGAGCAGCGCATCGAAGAGCTGCGGGCGCCCTTCGGGCCTCCCGCCCACGTCTGGATCGACGAGACCTAGACGACCCCCGTTTCGACAAGGCCTCGCGGGGCATCGTGCTCGGGTACATGTTCGGCCTCGTCTACCGCGCAGACCGCAAGCTTCTATGCGCTACGGCGTCTGAATGGGAGAACGACCGGGCCGGCGGACGGGGTCTGACTCGACGTTTGCCGCCCTGGCAGTCTCGGGTTCCCCGGTCATCCGGCACTCGAAGGCCGAGGTCGTGACCG
>WNFZ01004029.1_pt1 | contig 13712 bp, 13 predicted proteins | sample 5400081 | NCBI WGS metagenome assembly WNFZ01 (sample SAMN13153365, study PRJNA577476) | soil metagenome | isolation source: 80 cm soil or saprolite under grassland replicate 1 | place: USA:California | collected 2016-06-15
TTTACCGGGCGCACGCTGGAACAAGAAATGGGAAATGGCTGGACCGAAGGCGTGCATCCGGACGATTTTCAGAGCTGCCTCAAAACATACGTCGAAGCATTCGATGCCCGGCAGCGATTTGTGATGCAATACCGGCTGAGACGTCGCGATGGCGAATATCGTTGGATTTCGGATAACGGTGTGCCGCGCTACGACTCTCAGAAAAACTTCGCTGGCTACATTGGTTCGTGTGTGGACATCACCGAATTTATAAACAAGGAGCAGGCCCTGCGTGATAGCGAGGAACGGATGAGTCTGGCGGCGGATGCGGCTGGCCTTATCGTGTGGAGTTGGGACATTAGGCGCGATGAAGTTAGCCTGTCTGATAAAGATCGCGCTTTTTTTGGCTTCTCCCCAGGGGAAAAACTGAACGCAGATCGCATCCGGAGCGTTGTCCATTCGGAAGATCGTCAATTGGTGCGCCAGCTAGTGGAGGATTCACTGCACACGCGCGAGGAAATCGAAGCTGAGTACCGGGTAGTGCTACCCGATGCGAAAGTTCACTGGGTCAACCGGCGCGGCCGCGTCGAGTTCGACGGCAACGGCGAGCCGATCTGCCAGCGCGGCGTTTTGATGGACATCACGGAACGCAAGCAGGCGGAAGAGAAATTCCGGCTGGTGGTGGAAGCTTCGCCCAACGGAATCGTCCTGGTGGATAAGGAGGGCCGCATCGTCCTGGTTAATTCACAGACGGAAAAGCTGTTCGGCTATGGACGTGAGGAGCTCCTCGGAAAACTTGTGGACATCCTCGTGCCGGAGCGCTTCGGCAGCCAGCATCCGGCTCATCGGGCACAATTCCTCGCTGAGCCTTCGACTCGGGCGATGGGCGTCGGCCGGGAATTATTCGGGCTGCGAAAAGACGGAACTGAATTTCCAGTCGAAATTGGATTAAATCCCATTCAAACGCCGGAGGGCATGCTTGTTCTGGCTGCGGTCGCGGACATCTCTGCTCGCAAGCTCGCTGAAGCGGAAGCACGACAGCGCCATGAAGAAATTGGTCATCTCAGTCGCGTGGCCGTGATGGGTGAATTGGCGGCCTCCATTGCCCATGAAGTAAATCAGCCGCTTTCGGGAATTATCAGCAACGCCAGCGCGGGACAGCGTTTTATTGATCGCGGGAATGTCGATCTTCGCGAACTGCGCGAACTGCTCGTTGATATCGTCGCGGATGGACGCCGGGCCGGCGAAGTGATTCGCGGTATTCGGAGCATGGTAAAAAAAAGCTCCCAAGTCCGGCAGCGGGTAAATCTGAACGATCTTGTAATGAACGTGGTGCACATGGTAAAAGGTGATGCGATGCTGCGCTCTTGCGAGTTGAAGACGTTGCTGGAGCCAGATTTGCCGTCGATTGAAGGCGATCCGATCCAATTGCAACAAGTCCTGCTCAATCTCCTTATTAATGCCTTTGATGCCATGCGCGACACCCCATTGAGCCGCCGTAAAGTCGTAATTGTCACAGAGCGGAATGGCGACGGCACAATTCGGACGAGTGTGCGTGATTACGGAGTTGGGATTCCCGAGGAAGCACGCGAGCGACTCTTCGACCACTTCTTCACTACCAAAGCAGAAGGATTGGGGATGGGTCTGGCGATCGTGCGTTCGATTATTGAATCGCATGCCGGCACGATCACAAGCGAGAATGTCGAGGACGGTGGCGCGCGGTTCCATTTTACTCTTCCGGCAAGCGCTGCAGCTTTATAATGATCCCTCCAAAGAGCATGGTCTTCGCGGTGGACGACGACGCGTCGGTGCGAAAAGGTCTGGCGCGACTGCTCCGCTCCGCCGGATACAAAAACGAGGTTTTTGAATCGGCAGCCGATTTTCTGGCGCGTCCAGCACATGACGGCCCTTCGTGCTTGATCGTCGACGTGCAGATGCCGGGTCTAAACGGAATCGAGCTCCAAGAAGATCTGATTCGGCGCCGCCGCGAGGAACAACTTGTATTTGTTACCGGCCATGGCGACATCCCAATGTGCGCGCACGCGATGAAAGCGGGCGCGGTCGATTTTCTTCGGAAACCGTTTCGAGCCGATGAGTTGCTTCAATGCGTCCAGAACGCCTTGATTCGATCCGTTGAGCAGCGACGGAGCGGTGCCGAAAAAAATGAGGCGCGGCGTCTTCTTGATTTGCTGACGCCGCGCGAGTTCGAAGTAATGCAGCTTGTTCTCACGGGTATGTTGAACAAGCAGATTGCCGGAGAACTCGGCACGGCGGAGAAGACAGTGAAAGTTCACCGTGGCCGGGTGATGCAGAAGCTCGGTGTCACCTCGGTGGCCGAGCTTGTGCGGTTGGTTCAGAAAGCATGCCTGGCGCCAGTGGGAAATAGTAAGACCAAGGTCCAATAGGCAAACAGCGATCAGCGCGCTCAGACTGCCATCACGCAAAGCAGTATGAACCCGCCAGAATCTTCAGCGCCGAGAACCATCTGTCTGGTTGATGATGATACTTCGGTGCTGAAGGCGGTCAGTCGGTTGCTCACTTCAGCCGGATTCGTCGTACAGGCTTTCAGTGAAGCAGCACCGTTTCTTGCCTACATTTCTGCGAACCGTGTCGACCTCGTCGTTCTTGATATCTGGATGAAACAGATGACCGGTTTGGAAGTGCTCGCGCATCTGTGCTCACTGTCACCGCGGACGCGCATCATCATTATAACCGGACGCGAAGATTCCGTTGTGAAGTCGATCGCGACCCAGGTCGGTGCGGTCGGTTTCTTCCTTAAACCTTTCGATGACGAGGCATTCCTGGCTGCGGTGCACCACGCGCTCGGCACCGCGGCGGAACATGGGACTAAGGTCTAATAGCCTGCACCAGCCATTTGGCCGTAGTCTGGCTCATCTTGCCAAACTCAAATGCCTTTGTTGTGTGCTTGCTCGACGATGACCCCTCGGTGCTCAAGGGGCTGGGCCGACTCTTCGCGTCGGCTGATTTGCACGCAGAAGCGTTTGGCGATCCCGAGGAATTCTTGCGTTATGTGCGCATTCATCGCCCTGCGGTTGTGCTGATTGATGTCCATATGCCACAGATGAGTGGCCTGGAGGTGCAATCGCGGCTTCGGAAGATTTCGCCTTCAACCCGCGTCATCATCTTTACCGGAAAGGATGATCCGCTGGTTCGTTCCACCGCGCTAAACGCAGGAGCTTCGGCGTTCTTTACCAAACCTTTTGACGACGAAGAACTTCTCACTGCCGTTCGGCTTGGACTCGCTTCCGCAGGATGAAAATCTCGTTCCCAAACTATCGCTCCGGCACTCTGCTAACCAGGAAACAAGGCACATCATTCATCATTTCGTCCGTCGTTATTGGGCTTTTCGCTGGCATCGGCGGAAGCCACTTTCTGGAAAATAATTTTGCGTTGCTGACGATCGCCGTGCTCGGCATTGCCGGGATATTGCTTTGCCTTGGCGTAGCCGTCAGACCTTTGCTGAGCTGGAGTAAGGTCGAGCGGGCGCGCAGCGCACCGATAAAGAAAAACGCGCCGCAAACCACATCGGGCTGGAATTATCGGCCCAGAAAAGCGATTCGGCGATCGGCAGCTGTCGACAGCGCAGGAGCGGAAATGGCCGACGTCCTGAGTCCGGAGCCCTTCGCCATAAATAATAATGGCTGGTTGAATGACGACGCACTTGAATGCCCGGCTCATACTTTTATTAACCGTGACCCGACGGTCGAGGACGCGACGGCGGAAGCGCCGTTGTTGGGTCATGCATCCCCTGTTTCGGCGTACGACTAAGGTCCCATAGGCGAACAGACCGTCGCCACTGATAATGCCCACTTAATGAAAATATTGCTTATGAAAAGATTCTCGATTTTGACATCAATCCTGCTGGCGTTTGTCGCCATCCCACTGCAAGCCGGGGAGGCCGTGGTCTCCTCCAAGGAGGTCGCCCCGATTCCACCGCCACTTTACGGACTCGGTTTCTACGGCGCGATCGACATGGGAGCCAATGTCTATCAAGACCGTGGCGGGACCAAAACTTTTACGAATGAGTTCGGAGACAGTCTCGTTGTCGACCCTAAAAACGACGTTGGTTTTTTTGGCGGCATCAAGGGTGGTTACGTCTTTGGCACAGGCGTATTTCGTCCGACGATTGAAGGAGACTTCTTTTACAACGGCTTTAGAGGCGGCGCTGACACGACCTTGACAATCGATGGTGTCGTGGTGAGAAACGCCGGCGGGACTACCTTCATTAACACTGGTGCGTTTATGGGGAACTTCATCGCGAGATTCGCGTTTGGAAGATTCCAGCCGTATGTCGGTGCGGGGGTGGGCATTTACTTTGCGGAATCCGCTGGCATCGACGTCACTGGTCCTCGTGGCACCTTTAACGGGGGCGGAGGGCAAAGTCATTCAGACCTCGCCTGGCAGATCATTGCCGGCGCAGATTACTATTTCACGCCGAAGTTCAGCACGTTTGTTGAATACAAGTTCCTCGATTATACGAGCACCCAAATCGAAACCAACGAGAGTCGCAATCTCGGGCAGCAGCTAGTTGGCGCGGGCCTGCGATTCCATTTCTAAAACCAGTCGAAAAATTTGGTTAAGTTGACCGGCCTCCTTCATTGAGAGGCCGGTTTTTCATCCGGGAAGGCCGACGACACACGTTCACATGGACCCAATGCATTGGACCAAAGTCCTATATGCGGCTGTCGCGAAATTCCGTCATTGTGCGCCTGTCTGAAATTCAACGCCGCCCGGAGCTAGCACCACTGCATGAGCATAAAACAGAAAGCGACGTCCCGTGCCTTGAGCGCCATTTTCGCTGCTTTTCTTTTTTCGGTTCGAGCGACCCCCGCCGCCGATGCTCCCGAGGTCGAAGCGGAAACCGATGAGGCGACCAAGCTCGCCAAGGAATTGGCAAATCCCATTTCGTCGCTGATCAGCGTGCCTTTTCAGGCTAACGAGGATTTTGGCTATGGGCCTACGGGCAACGGATACAAGTTCACCCTTAATATTCAGCCGGTCGTTCCGATCTCAATTAGCAGAGATTGGAATGTAATTGTGCGCACAATCCTGCCGATCGTTTCCCAGCACGATCTTTTCTACTTCGCGAATCTGCCGAAGGACTCGCCGCTGCAGCCGCAAAACCGTTCGCAGGATGGTCTTAGCGACACCACCCAAAGTTTCTTCTTCTCGCCCAAGAAGCCAGGACCGTTCGGCCTGGTCTGGGGCATTGGTCCCGCGTTTCTTTATCCCACGGGAACTCACCCACTCCTCGGCACGGGGACATTCTCGATTGGTCCCACGGTTGTGGTGCTCAAACAAATGGGTGGGCTAACCGCAGGCGTACTCATGAACCAACTCTGGTCCGTCGCCACCGAGGAACACCGCAGCAGTTTCAGCCAAATGTTTCTGCAGCCATTTCTCGCATACACGACCAAGACCCACACGACTCTTACTCTCAGTACAGAATCCACCGCCAACTGGAACAACAACCCGGGCGACGCCAAGTGGACCGTTCCGATCATCGGAACGGTGAGCCAGGTTCTAAAAATCGGGAAGCAACCGATCAGCATCGGTGTTGCCGGCAAATATTACGCCGATAGCCCGCGTTACGGACCGGACTTGGGCGTCCGCTTCATCGTCACGCTGCTTTACCCGACAGCGAGACCGAAACCTGGAACCCCAGAGACATACAGCAAAGACAAGTGACCTTTTTCCCTCCGGGCACAACTAAATAACCTAACGAAACAAAACACATATGAATATCACATCGAAATGGAAATACGCGTCCGGCTTGCTGCTCGCCGCCGTCGCGTTAATTGGCACTCGCACAGCATCCGCCGACGATCTAATGAGCGACTCCCGCCGTGCTCTGCAACAGCTCGTGGCGCAGAATCCGGCGGCTGCCAAATGTAAATCGAGAGCGGTCGCCGTTCTTGTTTTTCCGGATGTAGTGAAAGCAGGTTTCATCCTTGGCGCTCAAGGTGGCAAAGGAATCCTCTTCGTACACGGCCAACCCAGGGGCCGCTACCGGACCGTAGCCGCCTCGTATGGTTTGCAAGCCGGCGTTCAAAAATACGGTTACGCTCTCTTCCTCATGAACCAAAAGGCGCTGGATTGGGTAAACAACACGCGCGGCTGGGAGATCGGCACCGGCCCGAGCGTCGTCATCGTGGATAAAGGAATGGCCCGGAGCTTCACCACCGACACCCTGCATAGCGGCATCTACGCCTTCACTTTCGACCAGCAAGGTTTGATGGCGGGTCTTGGTCTCCAAGGCTCCAAAATCACGAGGATCGACTAATGAAAAGACTGCAGCATAAAAGGATTGTGCTAATGCGCGTCGAATTGGTATTCCTGGCGAGCGCCGACACAACCGCTGGCAAAACCGTACCACTATGAATCAATCACCTTTAATGAATCGACTCGTTAATCAATTCCTGATCGCGACGATCCTACTCTCGGTGCCAGTTCTTCTCGCTGGACCCGAGACGTACGACAGCTCGAAGGAAGCTCCGCCTCCGCCGTTAGTACAACCGTGGTGCGAAACGCCGTCGCCGCTCGAAATCCAGATCGGTATTCCTGGGTGGATGGCCGGTCTGTCAGGCGATGCCGGAGTGAAGGGAGTGGTCAGCTCCCCAGATGTCAGCTTCGGCCAGTTGGTCAGGCACCTGACTCACGTCCCGATTGTGCTCTCGGCTGATATTCGCTATCAGCGGTGGGAGTTCTTCGGAGATGGTCAGTACATGGAGGTAGGTACTTCTGCTACGCTACCTGGTTTACTGTTTACCACCGCCAATCTTCACCTCAAATCCGCGTTTGCGGAAGGATTTGTCGGTTATCGATTGATCAATTGCGATAAGGTCACGCTCTCTCTGTTCGCGGGCGCGCGCTACAGCTATATGGAGGGCGATCTAAGCATTTTCGATAACGGCGACGCCCGCCTGGTCATTCTTCGCCAACTGCTGGGAATCCCCAACAAGTTGGACTTCTCCGATTCGATCGATTGGGTGGATCCCGTGATCGGGGCTCGTGGGAGAGTGAAGGTTTGGAAAGCCATATCGCTTTACTCGGAAGGTGATGTCGGTGGATTTGACGCCAATTCTGGCTCGGCGTTTGAGGTGCATCGCCAGGGACAGACGCTCGTGAAAACGCCGGTATCAAGTTCTGACTGGAGCTATCAGGTGCAGGGCGGCGTCGAAATTCAATTGACGCATTGCATCTGGACGCAAATCGGCTGGCGCTACCTGAAATACGACTACGTCATTGGCGGCTTTACCAATAAGACCGCCTTGAACGGCCCCTTCATCCAAACAGGAATAAATTTTTAGAACCCATCTGGCTGTGTTGAAAACCGGCGCTGGCCGGGGCACAACCATCTTGGCTGTGGGGCCGACGGGCATCTTGCCTGTCGGCTTTATACTTGCAGGCAAAGATGCCCGCTTGCCACCCGGATCCGCACTACGGACGGATTCGCCTGTGGCGAACTGGGAAGCCTGTGCTCCATTCGCTACTCGAAACCTTTTCAACAAACCCATCTCTTAAATAGGGAATGCGATTCTTTGCGCGCCGGTAAATGCTCGCAGGCATCAGGCATCTGAGATTTTGATGTTCGCGCGCGATCGAGTCCTCTCCTCGACCGTGTAGGGCCAACCGTATAGCCCTAAAGTCCTATAGGCACATCACAGCAGGCGTGACAAAATTGTACTTAAATCAACAGCAACGAACCAGATTAACAGTATGAAATCAGCAAGACAGATTCTCATTGGCGGGATGCTCGCTGCCGTCGTCATGGCGGCTGCGCCTTCCGCTAGGGCACAAATACAAACCACCGGCACGCCCGGTTCACCCGGCGCGACGACAACGATCAGCGGAAAACAACTCCCCGCGCCCGATCCGAAGTTCGGAGGCGTGATCACAAACGACGCCTTGAAATCCAAGCCTTGGTGGGCGCCACGCATTGTGCCGCCCAAGGACGCTCCCAACGTCCTGCTCATCATCACGGATGACTCCGGATTCGGCGTCCCCAGCACCTTTGGCGGCGTCATTCCGACACCCGCGATGGATCGCCTGGCGAAGAACGGCCTGCGCTATAACAACATCCACTCCACCGCGCTCTGCTCGCCGACGCGCGCCGCGCTCATCACCGGGCGCAATCATCACTCCGCCGGCTTCGGCGTGATCTCCGAGCAGTCCACCGGCTTCCCCGGCTACAACAGCATCATCGCCGAGGACAAGGCCACCATAGGCCGCATCCTCAAGGACAACGGCTACGCGACCTCGTGGTTCGGCAAGGATCACAACGTGCCCGCTTTCGCCGCCAGCCAGGTCGGGCCTTTTGACAAATGGCCGATCGGGATGGGCTTTGAATATTTCTACGGCTTCATCGGCGGCGACGCGAACCAGTGGCAGCCGAACCTGTTCCGCAACACCACGCAGATTTATCCGTTCGATGGCAAGCCGGGTTGGAACCTCGTCACCGGCATGGCCGATGATGCCATCGATTACCTGAGTCGCATCAACCAGACGGCGCCGACCAAGCCGTTCTTCATGAAATACGCGCCCGGCGCCACGCACGCGCCGCATCACCCGACCAAGGAATGGGTGAACAAGATCCACGACATGCACCTCTTCGACGAAGGCTGGAACAAGCTGCGCGATAAGATTTTTGAAAACCAGAAACGTCTCGGCGTGATCCCGGCAGACACCCAGATGGAGCCCTGGCCCACAAAGGTCCTTAAGAACTGGGACGACTGCACGGCCGAGGAGAAAAAGCTCTTCATCAAGCAGGTGGAAATCTTCGCCGCCTATGAGGCTTACAACGACTACGAGATCGGCCGCGTGGTCCAAGCGATCGAGGACATGGGCAAACTCGACAACACGCTCATCATCTACATCAACGGCGACAACGGCACGAGCGCAGAGGGCGGCCCACTGGGCACGCCTAACGAAGTCGCGTTCTTTAACGGCATCAACGCGATGCCGGTCAATGTGCAGATGAAGTGGTATGACGTCTGGGGCACGGAGCAGACCTACAACCACATGTCGGCGGGCTGGTCCTGGGCCTTTGATACGCCTTTCACCTGGTTCAAGCAAAACGCCTCGAAGCTCGGCGGTGTGGGCCAGTGCATGACGGTTTCGTGGCCCGGCCACATCAAGGACCTCGGCGGCCTCCGCCAGCAGTTCATGCACGTCATCGACGTCGTGCCGACCATCCTGGAAGCCGCCGGAATCCCGGCGCCCGACACGGTGGACGGCATCAAGCAGGCACCGATTGAGGGCACAAGCTTCGTCTATACATTCGACGCGAAGAACGCTAAGGAGTCCACGCGACACAAGACCCAGTATTTCGAGATGTTCGGCCAGTGGGCCCTCTATGACCAAGGCTGGATGCTCAGCACACAGGTGAACCGTGCGCCGTGGGAGGCGTTCGGCCCAGCCAATCCCGACCCGCTCAACAACCAGGTGCTTGAGCTCTACAATCTGGACAAAGACTTCAGCCAGTCGCAGAACGTCGCCGCCCAGTTTCCCGACAAGGTGAAGGAACTGAAGGCAAAGTTCATCGAGGAAGCGAAGAAGTATCAGGTCTTTCCGATGGACGCCTCGGTGGCGGCACGCATCGTGGCCCCGCGGCCGAACATCACCGCCGGCCGCACCGAGTTTGTCTATACCAAGCCGATGGTCGGCCTGCCGCAAGGGGATTCGCCGGTCATCCTGAACAGCTCCTACACCATCACCGCGGACATCGAAGTGCCGGTAGGCGGCGCCGAAGGCATGATCCTGACCTCGGGTGGCCGTTTTGGCGGCTACGGTTTCTACCTGCTCAAGGGCAAGCCAGTGTTCCTCTGGAACCTCGTCGACCTCAAGCGCGTCAAATGGGAAGACCCCGACGCGCTCACGCCTGGCAAACACACCGTCGAGTTCGACTTCAAGTATGAAGGCCTCGGCGTCGGCACGCTCCTGTTCAATAACATGAGCGGCCTCGGACGCCCCGGCACCGGCGTGCTCAAGGTGGACGGCAAGGAAGTCGCCACGCAGAAAATGGAGCATACCCTGCCGATGATCCTGCAATGGGACGAGAGCTTCGACATCGGCTCCGACACCCTGACCGGTGTGAACGACGCGGACTACCAGCCGCCCTTCGCACTGACCGCCAAGCTCAACAAGCTGACACTTAAGGTGGACCGTCCGAAGCTAAGCGAGGAGGACATCAAGAAGCTTGAGGGCGCGGAAGCGACCGCGCTCGATGGCAAACCCTTGAATCGTGTGCAGCCCGGCCCTCACTAGCACCGTACGTCGCAATCAAAACGCAAGCCAGCTAAGTGCATGTCGAGGGATGAAAAAACTGCGATGGCCGTCTGATGTACCGTGTGCCTGCGCGCAGTTCCATAAATGTGATGGATTGATTCGATCGTGAAACGCGCGGACCGTTTTCCACAAAGCGAACTCCAAACAAGAAAGCCAATGAGGTAACTTGAAACTTCCCGTCCACGTTCTGTTCCGCAAAGAGTTGTCACTCATGGTCTGGAAGCCGCACGGCATTCTGGACCAGGCACTCGTGAATGAAATCGTCGCGTTTGTCGAAGCTGCCGAAGAAAGAGTTCAAAAGCCGTTCAACCGGTTCGCAGACTTATCGGCGCTCGACGCGGTCGATCTCAATTTCAGGTTCGTCTTTCACATCGCACTGCACCGTCGCCTCGCCTTTGCGTCGCATCCGCCGGCCAAGACGGCGTTCTACGTCACGAGTCCCGACACCGCCCACTACCCAAAATTGCACGCCATGTTAACTGACCATTCGCCACTGCATGTTTCGCTTTTTACGGAACGCGCCGCTGCCGCGAAGTGGCTTGGCGTTCCAGTCGAAGCACTGAGCGTGTAGGATATTTCGGCTAGCAACCCGCGTCCGGTTTTCTTCATTAGGTGCGCCCCTCGATTTTAGGTAATGATACAGTTGAAACGTCCGGATTCACCAGACCTTGCGCGTTGACGCCAGCGATGGACGCGGGCATTCGCGACCGCGATGGATACCTTGGCGCGACCATTGCTCAACAGCGCGATCTGCCGATCTTAACCTCGCTACGCGGCCAAAAAAATCACATGCCAGAGTACGATTTTCGCCTTCGGTTCCACTTCTCAGGAAGGAATTATATCAGTTCAGAAGCCGAGAGACTTCTCCTAATTCAGGAAAGCGGCGGCGCCAGCATCCGCCTCTGTTCAGGAGAACGAGGCACTGCGATTAAGGCTCACTCGCGCGCATCGCTTATTGGTGGGCCGTATCCAAGCGCGGCAGATGCACAGGCAGCGGCAGAACGCGCGAAGAGAGCCCTGCTGATTTGGGCAGTGCGTAATCGCGTCGGGATAGACTTGGGTGGACGCCAGCCGCGTACTCGTATTTACCCAGCAGGCCTGCGGCACTTCGAGAAGGAGATCGGTGGCCCTGTGCGCGCTGACATCCATGGGATTGATGTGTACGGGCACATCGACGGCTTGTCGTTCGTTGCGATCAACGCCGACGCCAGCATTGGAAAGGCTGCAGCCGCGTTCGTCGAGGAAGTTGCGGCCGCCGTTGCTACCCCGGTGTTCCTAAATGCGAAGCAGGAGTTGGCCGGCGAGATTCTGTCGGCATCTTACTTCGACGCTATGGATCGCAGCCGATTTGTCACGCTCATCACCGCGGTCGAGGCCTTACTGGACCCGCCGCCACGGCCAGCGGCAGTACAACACATGGTCGAAAGAATGGAACAGATTATCAAAGAGGGAGAACTAGACGAAGGCCACCGCGCATCAATGCTCGGAAGCCTGCAGTGGCTAAAAAGAGAGTCGATCGGGCAGGCGGGTCGAGCACTCGCTGATCGGCTGCTGGGTGGCAAAGTGTACGACGGCCAAGAGCCGGCTCGATTCTTCACTTTTTGCTACGACCTGCGGAGTTCGATACTCCACCTTGGAAAGGTGCCGGCTGAGATTACCGATTTTCTTAGCGTGTGTACTACGGCGCACACATTTGTTTGTGACCTTTTGATCGCATCGTTTGGGGAAAAATGATATAAACTTGGCCGCAATGAGCTGGTCGCCTTCTGCAAAATCGTCGCCGCTGCTGGACACCCGTGTCATCTACTGCGGGGACAACCTCGAGCAGCTAAGAAAGCTCCCCGATGCGTGCGTCGATTTGATCTACATCGACCCGCCGTTCAATTCGAATCGAAACTACGAGGTCTTCTGGGGCGAGACGAAAGAGAAACGCGCGTTCGCAGATCGGCATGCATCAACGCAGGCCTACATCGAATTCATGCGTCCGCGCTGTGTCGAACTGCATCGCGTGCTCAAGAAAACAGGCAGCTTCTACTATCACTGCGACTGGCACGCCAGCCACTATGTTAAAGTCATGCTCGACCAGATTTTCGGCGAGAATAACTTCGTCAACGAAATCGTTTGGAAACGTAGCGATGCGAAAAGCGATGTTGGACAAGGCGCGAAGCACTTTGGCCGGGTCCACGACAGCATCTTCTATTACGCAGGAAGCGACACCTACACATTCAACCCAAAATTCACGCCATTACCGCAGTCGACCGTTGATTCCTGGTATAAGCACGTGGAGGAAGGTACGGGTCGACACTATAACAAAGCTGACGTAACTGGTCCTGGCGGCGCAGCGAAAGGTTGCCCGGTCTACGAGTGGAACGGCGTCACTCGCGCATGGCGATACAGCAACAAAGAGAACATGGAACGGCTGTCGAAGGAAGGCCGTCTCGTCTACAGCAAGACGGGGATGACATATCAGAAGCGTTACCTCGATGAGAGCAAAGGAGTCTCGCTGAGCAGTTGGTGGGATGACATCGATATGCTTCGCGGGATCAGCAGCGGTGGCGAAAGGCTCGGTTATCCGACGCAGAAACCGCTCAAGCTATTGGAGCGGATTATCGAGGTCAGCAGCAACGAGAATGACATCGTGCTCGATGCATTTTGCGGTTGCGGGACGGCACTTGTCGCAGCGCAGAAGTTAAAACGTCAGTGGATCGGGATCGACATTTCACCAACGGCATGCCGCGTGATGGCAAAGCGATTGAAAAAAGATTGCGGACTAAAAGAAGACGAAAAGCTTTGGGAAATTGGACGCGGATTCATTGTGCGCGATCTTCCGAAGACGGAAGCGGAACTCCGCAAGTATCCAGCGTTTGAGTTTGAGAACTGGGCTGTTGTCGCGCTCGGTGGAATTCCAAACAAAGTGCAGGTCGGCGATCTTGGAATCGACGGTCGCATTTATCCGGTAAGTGCGATACCGGAATTGCGCGTGAAAGAAAACGTCGAAATGGATTTCATGGATGTTTGGTATCCGATCCAAGTGAAGCAAACCGATAAAGTCGGGCGTCCGGACATCGACGCCTTCGAGACCGCGATGCAACGCTCAAAGCGCAAACTCGGTTATTTTGTTGGCTTCGATTACACGGGCGACGCGCTTTTTGAAATCGATCGCTTCCGCCGAACGACTGGCTGTGAAATCAAACCGCTGACAGTGCGTGAGATTTTGGATGAGGAAATCGCGAAGAAAGGCTGAGGCATGACCGTTGAACGCTAGAGCAAAAAAGCGTGATTCCCAGAAGCGAACATTGCAACAAACCGTGAAGCACACATTGAAATACTACAGCTTGTCACTGCTGACGGCGGGCGCTGCGATCTTCGTCGCCTTGCCAGTACCAGCCCAGCAAATAAACGGCACACCCGGTTCGCCCAGCGCC
>WNFZ01014382.1_pt1 | contig 13711 bp, 6 predicted proteins | sample 5400081 | NCBI WGS metagenome assembly WNFZ01 (sample SAMN13153365, study PRJNA577476) | soil metagenome | isolation source: 80 cm soil or saprolite under grassland replicate 1 | place: USA:California | collected 2016-06-15
TAATGTGGTTTATAATGGAGGGAATAAAAAATTCAGTTATAAGATAGGTGTTAACGGCTCTTATACAAAGAACAAGGTATTGTTCTGGGATGAAGCAGCAGGCGCCCCGGATTGGCAAAAATCTACGGGTCATCCAATGGATGCAGGACTCTATTATGTAGCAGATGGCATTTTTGTTGACCAAAAACAAGTTGATGAAACACCTCATTACGCAGGAGCAAAGCCAGGTGACATTATTTTTGAAGATGTAAATCATAGTGGCACAATAAACGATAGTGATCAGATAAGAATTGATAAAACAGGGTTTCCAACATATATAGGAGGCTTAACAGCCGATTTCCAGTATGGTCAGTTTGATCTGTCCATTCTATTCCAGGGATCTGCAGGAGCTGTGCGGTATATATCTACAGAATCCGGATTAATAGGAAACTTTCTGGAAAGCTTCGCCAACGACAGGTGGACGCCGGAGAATCCAAATAGCAGCGGTCCTCGTGCGTATGACCGTAATCAGGGACCAGGAAATACCTATTATCTGCTTAAGACCGATTATATACGTTTAAAAACTTTGCAATTTGGATATACTGTGCCTTCCCGCATTATCAACAAATTGAATATTGCAAGTGCAAGAATATATTTCAGCGGATATAATTTGCTTACCTGGGCACCGGATTACAAAGACTTTGATCCTGAACTTTCATATGTTGATACTAATGTACCAGGTGGAGTCAGTACTACCACCAGCGGACAAAGTTATCCCTTGCAAAGAATAGTAACATTTGGTATTAGTGTAACCTTTTAATTTTTGAATTATGAAAAAGATATTATTGTTTTCTTTTGTTCTTATCACAATTGCACAATTGTATTCGTGCAAAAAAGATTTGAATGTAAAGCCGGTAGATAAATATTCAGATGCCTCCGTTTGGGGTGATCCTGCTCTTGCGCAGACTTTTGTAAATAATATTTATGGCGGTATTCCTCATGGTTTTAGTAATGTCATGATGAGTTCAATTTCGGATGAAGCTGTTTATAATGCCAACGGCGGAGATTGGGATGTAGTTAAAAGTCTTATCACACCCAGCAACTTAATGTTATTTGATTACAACTGGTGGACATCTCCCGCCACAAAACTAAGAGGATGGGGAAGTAGTTATAAATACATACGCGCCTGTGATCTTTTTTTTGACAAAATTGATGGAGTACCTTTTACCGACAGTTCAGCCAAATTTCAAATGGAGGGTGAAGTGCATTTTTTGCGCGCCTATCTTTATTTTGATTTAATGGAATTGTATGGCGGAGTACCCATTATTACTAAAGCTTATGCGTTGGATGACAGCACGAATGTTGCTCGTAACACTTTTGAAGAAACGGCTAATTTTATCATAAGCGAATTAGACGCGGCAGCCTCATTACTTCCTACAGTTCCGCTTAAGTTGGATGGCACTAGTGTTGATAAAGGAAGGGCTACCAAAGGGGCAGCTCTTGCACTTAAGGCAAGAACATTGTTGTATGTCGCAAGCGATTTTTATAACAATAATGCATCTTGGGCTGGAAGCTATTCGCACCCTGAATTAGTTGGTTATACAGGTGGTGATAGGGCTGCAAGGTGGCAGGCGGCAAAAGATGCCTGTAAAGCCGTAATGGATCTGGGTATATATTCACTATATGGTAGCTTAACACCTGCAACAGCGGAAGAAGCCACAACCAACTATAGTAATATTTTCTTATTGCAAGAAACTTCCGAAGACATTTTTGTTAGATATTTTACTACTAAAGTTGACGAAAATTGGGATGGTTATAACCCTGGTTTATATAATCAACCTAATGGCTATCACTGTTGGGGAAGTAATTGTCCGATTGGCCAAATGGTAGATGCATATCAAATGGCGGACGGCTCTGCATTTAGCTGGAGCAATCCTGCTGAGGCTGCAGACCCTTACTCAAATAGGGATCCCCGTTTTTATTCCAGTATTAATTATAATGGAGCGCCATGGAGACAACGCCCGTCAGATGCTGCAACAGTTGAACCAACGAATCATATTCAAACCGGTACTTACGAAAAATGGGATGGCACCAAAAAGATAACAGTTGCAGGAGTTGATACCCGTCAAAGCCAATTCGAGAATTGGAATGGAACACATACCGGATACTTTATGCGAAAATTTATGGACCCAACTGTTGATGCCCAGAATTATAAACAAACGGTACCCTGGCGCTATATCAGGTATACCGAAATTTTACTTGATTATGCTGAAGCTTGCATTGGCTTAGGGCTGGAGGATGAAGCAAAAACATATATTAACATGATAAGGGCGAGAGCAAAGATGCCTCCTATCACTTCTACAGGGCAGCAACTGGTAAATGATTACAGGAGTGAACGCAGGGTAGAACTGGCATTTGAGGATCATCGGTTTTATGATATACGACGCTGGTTGATTGCTGATGTGGCTTATGCCAACAATGCACAGGCAGCATTTGCATTGTATCCGTTAAACCCCGATCATACTACATCTACTCAGCCGGTATATTCTATATCTGTTGCTCAGCCAAGACTATGGGATCCAAGATTTTATATGTTGCCGGTTGCATTGGATGAAATAAACAGAAATCCATTGCTCATTCAAAATCCACGTTACTAGCATCAATTTTTTAGCATTTAGTTTCTATAAATTTTATTTAACTATGCCGCTTGAACAAAGCGGCATAGGTTTTTTGTCGGTTCTCACTTTATTGGTTATGCGAAAACACTTATTGTTTCAGGTTATAATTTTTTCCTCAGTTATTCTTTTTTTTATCAATTGCAATACTTCGGGTGTTGATAATAAAAACAAGGAAAACACATTATTTAATTTAATACCTCCTGATAAAACGCACATTGATTTTAATAATGAGCTGAAAGAAGATGATAAAAATAATGTTTTAGCATATCAATATTTTTATAATGGTGGTGGAGTTGCCATTGGAGATTTAAATAACGATGGCTTGCAGGATATTTATTTTACCGGCAACATGACCGATAATAAATTATACCTGAATAAAAATAATCTTGAGTTTGAAGATATTACAAAAGAGGCTGATGTAGCGGGCCGTGACGATTCATGGAAAACAGGTGTAACCATGGCAGATGTAAATGGTGACGGTAAACTGGATATCTATGTTTGTTACTCAGGAAAACTGCCCGGCGAAAAAAGAATGAACCAGTTGTTTATTAATGAGGGCAATGATAAGAATGGTATTCCGAAATTTGATGAACAGGCACAGCAATATGGACTGGCAGATTCTTCGTACAGCACACAAGCTTATTTTTTTGATTATGATAGAGATGGCGATCTGGATATGTTGTTGCTGAACCATGATATAACTTTTCGCTCCAATCTTGATCAATCTATTCTTGAATTATTACTGCATACTAATGATCACGTTAGTGTAATAAAATTATTTAGAAACGACAATAACCACTTTAGCGAGATAACAGAACAATCAGGACTAAAAGCTACCGTAATGACGCATGGTTTAGGTGCAGGTATTTCTGATATTAATGGAGATGGCTGGCCTGATATCTATTTATCAAATGATTACCAGGAACCCGATTGTTTATACATGAATAATGGCAATGGTACATTTACAGATAAATTGCAAACATCACTCAGTCATATTTCCTATTTCTCTATGGGCGATAATGTGTGCGACATTAATAATGATGGTCTCCCGGATATTTTTACTCTCGACATGCTGCCGGAAGATAATACGCGACAAAAATTATTATTTGCTCCTGATAATTATGAAAGACAGGATCTAAATCTCCGTGTAGGTTTTTATTATGAGTACATGCGCAACATGCTTCATCTTAATAACGGTGACGGCACTTTCAGTGAGATTCCTTTATTTGCGGACTACGATAATGACGGATGGAAAGATATCTATATCACCAATGGATACCTGCGCGATTTTACCAACATGGATTTTTTAAAATACAAAGGAGATTTTCTGCAAAATAGATCAACAGGCAAAAACGATTTGATTGATTTAGTTCACAAAATGCCTTCTTCCAATTTGAACAATTATATTTTTAAAAATAATGGTGACCTTACTTTCAGCAATAAAGGAGATGAGTGGGGAATTAATACACCATCAAATAGCAATGGAGCAGCTTATGCTGATCTTGATAATGATGGTGATCTTGATCTTGTTGTCAACAATATCAACAAGCCCGCATTCATTTATGAAAACGAAGAAAACAATAGGATAAAAAATAATTTTCTTGAAATTAAGTTGCGGGGTGAAGAAAAAAATACAGAAGGAATTGGTACTAAAATATTTTTATACAACAAAGGCAAAGAACAATATGCAGAACAAATGCCGGCCGGGGGTTTTCAATCTTCTGTTTCCCCCATACTGCATTTTGGTGTAGGAAAAGATAGTCTTATTGACTCAATAAAAGTCGCCTGGCTAAGCGGCAAAGAACAAATTATAACAAATGTAAAAGCCAATCAAACACTCAGCATTGATGAAAAGAATGCCACTGCTTCTTCTCCGGATCCTCAATCAACAAAACAAATTTTTACTGAAGTAAATTCACCGGTAAACTATCACAATGCAAAGAATGAAGTAAACGATTTTAAAAGACAAACGCTGCTTGTTAATCCATTGTCCTTTTTTGGTCCTTGCGCTGCAAAAGGAGACGTAAACGGTGATGGGCTTGAAGATATTTATTTAGGTGGTGGCAGTCTGCAGTCTGCAGCTTTATACATTCAGCAAAAAAATGGACAATTTGTACAAAAACCTGAACACGCATTTGACATTGACAAATTAAGTGAAGATGCTGATGCTGCTTTCTTTGACGCGAATGGTGATGGGTTTACTGATCTTTATGTTGCAAGCGGCGGTTACCACAGCTATATGACCGGCAACCAGTTTTTGCAGGACAGATTATATCTTAATGATGGTAAAGGAAATTTCACAAAAAGTGAAAATGCAATTCCTTCAATCCTTGTGAGCAAAAGCTGCGTACGGGTTACAGACATTAACGGAGATGGATCTCCTGATCTCTTTGTAGGAGGAAGAGTTATTCCGGGACGTTATCCTGAAGCACCTCAAAGCTATTTGCTTATCAATAACGGCAAAGGTCATTTTACAGATGCAACAGCATCTATTGCTCCTGCATTACAAAAAATTGGAATGGTAAGTGATGCTGCATGGATAGATATAAACGGCGACAAGAAAAAAGATTTAATAGTGGTTGGAGAATGGATGCATGTAACAGTTTTAATTAACAACAACGGTAAGCTTGAAAACAGAACCAAAGATTATTTTGATAAGGAATACAGTGGCTGGTGGAATAAACTTTCAGTGGGTGATTTCAATAATGATGGCAAGCCTGATTTAATTATCGGGAACATGGGTTTAAATACTCAATGCAGGGCAAGTGATAAAGAGCCCGCGGAAATGTATTTCAAGGATTTTGATGATAATGGCTCGGTTGATCCAATACTATGTTTTTATATAAAAGATACAAGTTATCCTTATGTGACCCGTGATGAATTATTTGACCAGTTAAGCATGATGCGTACACGTTTTCCTGATTACAAGAGTTATGCAAATGCTACCATAAAAGATATTTTTACAGAAGAAGAATTAAAAGACGTGAGCCACCTGCAAGCAAATTATTTAAAAACTGCTTACTTTGAAAGCGGCGCTGATGGAAGGTTTCACGAGAAAGCATTGCCGTTGCAGGCGCAGTTCTCACCGGTGTTTACCATCACACAACTCGATTACGATAAGGATGGAAACAAAGACTTGTTGCTTTGCGGCAATATCAATCATGCAAGATTAAGATTTGGAAAATGCGATGCGAATTATGGAATTTTACTGCATAATGATGGCAAGGGAAATTTCAGTTATATCAAACAGCAGCAATCGGGCTTTCATTTGTGGGGTGATGTGCGAAGTGTGATTGAGATCAATAATACTTTGTTTTTTGGCATTAATCAAAGCGACATGAAGGCATATAGGTTAAGATAATTATGTACCCGGCGTTAATGTTACTATTGAACTTTCGTTGCGTCGCACTCTTCATCTATAACAATTCTTTTCAGCAATGAAACAAAAAATATTTTCATATAAATTTTTCAATAAAAGAAATGTAATTCATTTTGTATTTATTGGTGTTGCAATAATTTTTTTATTTCAATCATGTAAACAAAAAAAACAATCACCACAATTTACCAATAAAGATATCAGTCATGTCATTACAAAAATGACAGACATCATGGTACATGATATAACCAATCCGCCATTGGCCGCTCGTTTTTTTTCTTATGCTTGTCTTGCAGGATATGAAGTTGTTTCAGAAAATGACAGCAGCATGAGGACCATGCATGGAATTTTAAATGATTATCCTGAAATCAAAAAGCCTGTACAAATAAAAAACTACGACTATCAATTAAGTGCATTACTCGCCATGATGGAAACGGCAAAGAAGATGCAGCCTTCAGGCCGCTTATTTGAAGAGTATGAAAATCATTTTTTGGATTCAATAAAGAACGAAGGTCCTTCTAAAGAAATAATTGACAGTTCAAAAAGTTATGCAATAGAAATTAGCAAACAAATTATTGCTTATGCCAAAGCTGATGGTTATAATAAGATAAGTAATCTTCCAAGATATACACCACTTAATAAAGAAGGATACTGGTATCCAACTCCACCTGCTTTTTTTGCAGCAGTAGAACCTTATTTTAATACGGTTCGTCCTTTTACACTTGACTCTGCATCGCAATGTAAACCTGCATCACCAACTTCTTTCAATGCACAAAAAGGTTCTTCCTTTTATGAATTAATGAATGCCGTTTATAAAGAAGGTTCTGCATTAACCCAGGAACATCGCGACATTGCTGCGTTTTGGGATTGTAATCCTTTTGCCATGCAGGATGAAGGTCATCTTATGTATGGTGTAAAAAAGATATCGCCTGGAGCGCATTGGTTAGGTATTACAGGCATTGCATGTGAAAAAGCAAACAAAAGTTTTGATGAATCAATGCAAATCTTTACAACTGTTTCTGCAGGCATGACGGATGCTTTTATTTGCTGCTGGGATGAGAAATTCAGAAGTAATCGCATACGTCCTGAAACAGCGATAAGAAAATATATTGATCCTAACTGGCAGCCTCTTTTACAAACACCACCATTTCCTGAATATTTAAGCGGGCATTCCGTTGTTTCATCTGCCTGTGCAACCATTCTTACAAATTTTTTTGGTGATAATTTTTCTTATAGTAGGCGAGTGGGTAATCAATAAAACAAAGGGATCAGCAAATATTGCTTCTAAGTAAATAGGGTAAAAACTTTAAAGAAAGGGTAAAGGGTGTTTCTCATAGATTAGTTTTGATATGCAAAGCTCTAAAGCAGTATTGCTCTGTACAACGTGATTTTCCACTTTTCAATGAGTGATTTATCACAATAATTTAAAGTGAGGCATGGCGAGGCGGGTTAGTACAGTTCTATAAAAATGTTCAATATTCAACACTCAACACTCAACATTCAAAATGCTCAATGTTATTGAGAATTGAAGATTGCAGATTGAATATCTATTCGTTACCAAATGATAATTGAAGAATAATTTTCTGAGGCAAATCACTTACCCCATCTGAATGTTGTAATATCAAATCCTGCAAGATCAAGCACACGATCAACAACAGTGAGAGCAACTTCTTCAATGGTTTTTGGATTATGGTAAAAAGATGGTGTCGCCGCGCATATAACTCCACCGGCAAGGGTTACCGTTTCCATATTTTTAATATGAATAAGATTGTAAGGAGTATCTCTTAGCAGCAATATTAGTTTTCTTCTTTCCTTTAATATCACATCTGCAGCACGGGTTACAAGATCATCGCTTGTGCCATTTGCTATCCGGCCTAAAGTACCCATACTGCAAGGTGCAACTATCATGATATTATATTTTGCAGAACCAGAAGCAAATGGTGCAGTAAAATCATTTTTCTCAAAATACCTGAAAGGATAATTTGCAAAATCTTCATTTCCCAGTTCAGTCTTCCACACTTCTTTTGCGTTATTGCTCATTACAACGCTTAGTTCCTGCCATTGATCTTTTAACGTGAGTAATTTATCCAAAAGCAGTTTTGCATAAATAGCACCACTCGCACCTGTTATAGCAACCACAATTTTATTGAGCATATTCTTAATGTTCGTAATAAACAAATGTAACATGCAAAAAGTAAATGCAGGGTTCAATTCAAAAAAGTTTCAGCCCCCTTTTTTTATTTTATTGTAGCAGAATTTTTCGTTTTAAAATAGTAATAAAAAGGAACACCACTTAACAGCAGTAATAATCCTGTTAATGATTGTTTGAATTGAACAACTACTGTATTTACGATAAGTGCAAGGGAAAATAAAATAACAATTAATGGAATCACCGGATAGCCAATTACCTTTGTTGTAATCAATTTTTTTCTTTTCATGCGTATCAATCCCCATGCAAGCAATACATAAAAAAAGAATCCTGCAAAAATTACAAGGTTAGTTAGCAGGTCAAAAGTACCAGAGATCACTAATATGCTGCTCCATACCATTGAAAAAATTAGCGATACATAAGGAGTTCTAAAGACGGGATGTACATTGGCTGCATTTTTAAAGAAAAAATTTTCCTGTGCCATTCGATAATAAATACGCGGATATACTATAATGCAGGCATTGAGTGCACCGAAAGTGCTTATCATAATGAGTACTGAAATTACCACCGTTCCTTCTTTGCCCATTAATGCACCCGCTACCACCGCTGCTGCAATATTGTTTTCGCCAATTGCTGCAAGTTTATTTAATGGCAGCACTTGCATAAAGGCATAATTCAATAATACATAAAGAGTCATAGCTATGCCCACGCCTGCCATAATAGCCAATGGGACATTACGTTTTGGGTTTTTTATTTCTCCCGTTACAAAACTGATATTAGCCCAGCCATCATATGCCCAGAAGGCACTGAGCATGGCACCAAATAAAGCGCTGAATAATGCAGCATTTGAAAATTGAACTGATGTAGTGGCATTAGTGGTATTTGCTACTGACGGATTTGAATAAAACAGACCGAGCACAATAAGCATTGTGATGCCGAGAATTTTTGCGGAGGTTACAATATTATTCAACACACCTCCATTTTTTGCGCCGCGATAATTAACCCAGGTAAGTAAACAAATGGCAACAACTGCCACCGTTTTTATCCCTGAACCGGCAAACGGAAAAATAAAATTACCAATAGAAATATCTCGCAATCTCTCTAATGGATCAGGAATATGTACAAGTGTATTTAAAGATTGGGAAAAGATGAAAGCAAGTGCAGCGATAGAACCACTTCCGATAATTGTAAAAACAGTCCAGCCATAGAGAAAAGAAAAAAAATTGCCTGCTGAAAGGCGAAGATATTCATATACGCCACCCGATTCTGTCGTAGTGGTAGCGAGACCTGATAATGTGAAAGCACCAAACATTGTAATAATACCGGCAATAATCCATGCAGCTAAAATATAAGGCTCGCTCATAAGTGTTGCCGACATCGGAGCAATCTTTTTGAATACACCTGAACCAATCATAATACCTGCTACCAATAAAATTCCTGTTGGCAAACCAAGCACTCTTTTAAGCGGAATTTTTGTTTTATCGGTAATGTTTATAGTTTGTTCTTCGTGCATTCCCAAATAATTTATTCTTCAAAATTCTTTTCGTTTTTCCTTTTCATTTTTTCTGTTGGTAATTGCATGTCGGAAGATAGTTGTTAATATAAAATGTTTTCAGAACTGTTCCGAATTAAGTTTCATGCATGACACACAATTTTAAGTGAAGAATAAAGTAATATAGAAACTTTCCTTTGCAATAAAAAACTATTTGAACTTAATTCAATTACAAATTTTTTAAAGAAACCAAAATATCTTTACTGCAGTTAGCTTGCATAAATAACACTAAACTTAAAACGATAAATTTTTATCTTTACCTGCATGAAAAACCTTAGGTGCTTTATTTTTTTAACCCTGCTTTTTTTACTTAATAAATATTCACTCTCTCAAAATAATTCGACATCATATCCGCAAGGTTATTTTAGAAATCCACTTGATATTCCTATTCAGTTGGTTGCCAACTTTGGAGAATTACGACCAAACCGTTTTCACATGGGTTTAGACATTCGCACACAGGGGCATGAAAATCTTCCTGTTTATGCTGCTGCGAACGGATATGTGAGCCGTATAAAAATTGAAAAGTCTGGTTATGGCAATGCTATTTATATCAATCATCCAAATGGCTACACAACATTGTATGCACATTTGAATACTTTTTATTCTGCATTAAGTGAGTATATAAAAGCAAAGCAATACAGAGAGCAAAGCTGGGCACAGGATTTTGAATTGCCGGCGGGATTATTCCCAATAAAAAAAGATCAACTCATTGCTTATAGTGGCAATACCGGTGGCTCCGCCGGTCCACATCTTCATTTTGAAATTCGCGATACAAAAACTGGCAATAATTTAAATCCTTTATTATTTGGTTTTGATATAATTGATAAACGACCTCCTGTTATCAGAGGTTTATATTGGTACGACAGGCGTTACAGCACTTATCTTGTTTCAGCAAAACAAATACCCATCACTAAAACAAATGCCTCGTACACATCACCCGCTAAAGTGGTACAAGTAAATTCTCCGCTTATTTCATTTGGAATAGGTACGGAAGATATAAGCAACTCTTCGGGCTTTAATTTGGGTATATATTCAGCAGAACTTTTTATGGATGGCTCACTTATAAATACATTCAGGTTAAATAATTTTTCTTACACGGAAACACGTTATGTAAATGCAAGTATTGATTACAGCAAATTGATACGAGAAAAAAAATATGTGCAATACCTTGCACTATTACCCGGCAATAAGCTGAATATTTTTTCCTCAGCTGCAGGCAATGGTTTGATTATTCTTACAGACACATTGCAACACGAAATAAAAATAAATGTAAGAGATGCTTATGGTAATCTTGCCACGTTAAATTTTACGATTCAGTTTAGTGGGTCTTTAGATGAATATGCATATCCTGCTAATGTTCATCCTTTACTTCCTGAACAGGAAAATTTAATTACAGGTAACGATGTGAAGATATGGTTTGAAAAAAATACTTTTTATGATGCAGTTCCTTTTGTACTAAACGAAACTTCAAATCCAAATAAAAACAGTGCTTCAGCGCTGGTTGCTTTGCATAATTATACAGTTCCCGTGCATGATTCATTTACTGTGCAATTGAAAACTACACTTGCTGCAAACAATCCTTTACGAAAAAATGTTGTTATGCACTTAATAAGTGGCACCAGTAAACAAACAATGAAGGGACAATGGAGTGGCGACTGGATGACCGCACGCTTCAATAAACTTGGAGATGTTCAATTGATCATTGACACTGTTCCTCCAATTGTAATTCCTGTTCGATGGATGAATGGTTCTGCATTGAGCACAGCAAAAACGCTTGTACTGAAATGTAAAGATGATGTGGATGAAATTGATTCATTTCGCGCAGAACTCGATGGACATTGGTTATTGTTTGCTGCCAGGGGAGATTTCTTTATTTATACGTTTGATGAGCATTGTTCAAAAGGACCGCATACTTTAAATGTTTCTGTTACAGATATAGCTGGCAATACGACCGGCAAAACATATACATTTACAAGATAACTTTATCAAAATATTTATTTATGATAACACTTAAGGAAGGTGATAAAGCACCGGCATTTAAAGGAATTGATCAAAATGGAAATAAAATTTCACTTGCTGATTTTAAGGGAAAGAAAGTAGTATTATTTTTTTATTCTGAAGATGATTCACCAACATGCACCATAGAAGCATGCAACTTAAGAGATAACTATGGCTTGCTTAAGCAAAATGGTTTTGAAGTGATAGGCGTAAGTCCTGATGATGAAAAAAGCCACAAAAAATTTGAGAAAAAATTTGGACTGCCTTATACACTCATTGCAGATACAAAACATTCTGTTCTTGAAAAATATGGTGTGTGGGGAGAGAAACAAATGTTTGGCAACAGGTATATGGGCGTACATCGCACAACATTTGTAATAGATGAAAAGGGTATTATTCGCAAAATATTTTTACGTCCAAAAAATAAGGCCCATGCAGAAGAAATTATAAAAGCATGGAATGAATAACGATACATCCATCTTCACTTTTCGTGATGTTATGTTGGCTGTAGTATTTTCATTTTGTAGTTTTTCAATTCTTTTTTAGCTGCTTTGTGTCCAAATTCAACTGCTCTTTGAAAATAATATTTCGCCCAACGATTGGATTGTTTTACGCAGTCACCATGTTTGTGGCAAAGGCCCAAGTACACAACGAAAGCATCATAGTAGTAAAGCAGTCGGTCCTATAAAAAATATCTTGAAACAAAAATTAGGAAACAAAGAAATCTGAAATCGAAACTGAAAGCTACTCACAGAGTCCTGCGGACAAACTACAAACTACAGATCACAAACTCATTATAACTGAATATATTTTTTTATACTCGCCCTGTTTACTATCCACAGTACAAGCAATATCAATATGCCGGCCAGCAAAGTGAGATAAGAAAGATATGGGCTTACATAAATGCGCTGTGATTGCAGCCAGCCTCTGAGTAAAAATTGCAGCAGGGCTAACACTGCCAAAACAATTATTGTGATAATGATATTTGGAGGGAAAAATTGTTTCATTAAAAACCGTTGCAATTGGTTGGGTGCTGCACCAAGCGTGACAAGCAATCTTATTTCGTCTTTACTGGATGCAACCGTTAACTGGATGAACAATGTAAATATGAGTAGAGCAAACAAGAGCATTACAACTCCTGTTATCCATGAAATATTTACAACTGCATCCACTATCTGCCTGTACTTGCTGAAACGCGTTTTATCTGCATCAGTTGTAAGCCCGTGGGTTTCCAAATACTTTACAAGCTCAGGATTGCCGGGATCTTTTGTACGTATCACAATGCGTGATGGCTTTGCATTTTGTTCTGTACCAAATTGTTTATTAGCCCAATCCATAAAGGGTTGCGGCACCAATACAGATGAAATGCGATCACTAAAGCCAACCACTTTGCCATAATATCTTACACGACCTGCAGGCGCTTTGATCAAAATTTCTATCGGAAGACTCTTTACCAACTCCTGTGTAAGTTGCGGCAGATCCTGCGATGTGGCAAAACCAAAATTATACATGTCTAAAAACTGGTTCGGCACAATCATAGGAATAAAATTGGAGTTGCTGTTCCATTTCCAGTCTGCGCTTTGCACATCAATAAATTCATCAGGCACACTTTCAAAAAATATTTCTGAATAAAAAGGTATCCGGTCGCTTATGCTTTGTGCGGCAACTTTAAAACGGCTCGGCGTTAAAATACCGATGGCATCTGCAAAGGGTTGCCTCTTGAGGTCCGCAATTTCTGCATCGGTTAAATTGGTAGCGCCAATAGTTTTATTGGTCACAGCTTTATTGATAACAAGAAAATTAGCAATACTGTCCTGGTTGGTTTTGCTGTGAAGCAAATCATTGTAGTTCGCCTGTATTTGCACTGCAGATAAAATGAGCAGCAAGGCTATAGATAAACCCACCACTGCCAGTATAAACCTTGTGCGGCCACTGCTTGTTCGTATTAATTTTTGTAAAAGCAGATTAAGCATAGTTTG
>WNFZ01012166.1_pt1 | contig 13709 bp, 13 predicted proteins | sample 5400081 | NCBI WGS metagenome assembly WNFZ01 (sample SAMN13153365, study PRJNA577476) | soil metagenome | isolation source: 80 cm soil or saprolite under grassland replicate 1 | place: USA:California | collected 2016-06-15
ATCCGCTGCCTAAATGCCCATGGCATATGGTACCTGGTCGCGGGCCGGCAAAAATTGCAGCGGCACTGGCAGTTGCCGCCGCTGGTTTAGGCGGTGGTCTTGCCTATAAAAAGTAGAAGACCTATTTGCACGAGAAGCAGCTGCGTAAAGAGCGCAAGGAACGGCGTCAACTCGATGCGGCCGCTTCCGAACAGGAGCAGAAAGTCCGTGCTGTTCGTAACGGAGCTCCTGCAAAGACTCGGAAACAGCCACGTAAACGAAAGAGCGCCGCGACAAAGTCGAAGCCAGCAGAGTAAGATTCGCTGCGTTGTAGCTAATCGATCAGGATCAATTAGTCCGCCGCGGCAGCCTTGGCGCGAGCGCGCTGATTAAAGGCGGCACGCAAAGCTTTCATCTCAGCGCGCAGCACAATCATTCGTGCAGCAACGCCTTTGTATTTCTTCGTGCCCCCTGTGATTGTCCGGTTGACCGCTCCCTGGTTGACAAGGCCCTGAAGCTTTTCATACGCACGCAAACGCAGCATCTCTTCGCCGCCACTAGCTGCATTTCGCTCCCGCAGATTGAGGAGCATAATTTCGAACAAGGGCTTGAATTCGAAAGAGGCCTTCGACGAAAGCACAGCGATCAGCTCCTCCGTAATGTTGTCGGGCATACGACGTGTGAAAGAGATACCACGTTTTTTAGCCATCAAAGACTATAGGCGAAATCGGGGAAATAGCGACCGAAGTCGCTTAGTGTCAGACCGTTTCAGTCAGCGAAGTCGGTCGCGCTTTTTCGAATATGTTCAGAGTAATTCAGCGAATTGTTCTTTCGTTAAGCCAGCTTCCCGGATTAACGCGCGCAGCGTTCCTTTAGCCAACTCGCGATGGTTTGGAACTGTAGCCGTCGTCCTGACGAGTGGCGCAGGATGATTGACTTCCGGTTTGATGATCGAATGTGTAGCCAATTTTGCCGAAAGCTTTGGCCGCATCTGCGCCTGAACAAACAGGAAGACGGCTCACACGGAGACTTCGACCACCGCTTCCGTGATCGGTGCCGGAATCGGTTCACCATGCTTTTTCAGACTTTCAAGGTAGCCCTGAATAGCGTCGCGAATGTTCACCATTGCTTCGTCACGAGTTTTCCCTTGCGAGATGCAGCCAGGCAAAGCCGGGCATTCAGCGACAAATACGCCGTCTTCGTCTGGTTCAATCGTGACGCGAAATTTCACGTCGCAAGTCTACCAATCGCCGCAGCGGTTCGCAATGTGACTCTTTGCGGCTGACACAGCCTACAGCGACGCTTCTTTCATCCATCGTAAGCGGCTTACGATCCAACCAAATCACAACGTAAGATCGACGTCTGCTCGTCCCGGTGTGACCAGGTACGATTACCTGGCGATCGACAAAAAAGTTCGCCACAGTGCGTTGTAGCTGCTCAAGCGGAGTTAGCCCGCAGCAGCAGCCTTGGCGCGAGCGCGCTGGTTGCAGGCGACACGCAAAGCTTTCATCTCAGCGCGCAGCACAATCATTCGCGTAGCGATGCCTTTGTATTTCTTCGTGATTCCTGTGACTGTCCGTTTGACCGCTCCCTGGTTGACGAGGCGCTGAAGCTTTTCATAGGCACGCAAGCGCAGCATCTCTTCGCCGCCACTGGCTGCGTTTCGCTCCCGGAGATTGAGCAGGATAATTTCGAATAACGGCTTGAATTCGAAAGAGGCCTTCGACGAAAGCACAGCGATCAGCTCTTCGGTAATGTTGTCGGGCGCGCGACGTGTGAAAGAGATAGCACATCGTTTAGACATCTGAGACTATCGCACGGATCCGCATAATAGCGACCGAGGGAGGGATCAGCCGAAGCCACCTGTCACAAGTGACGAGTGCAGCTCGCCGGTGCTTTGGGCAACTATCGCGTTCGCCATGAAACGACTTTGTGATCGCGCCAGAATTTGCCGGTCTCTGTTTGCGCTTGCTCACCCTCGACAAGCATTCAAACCAGCTGTGCGGAAGACAGACGTGTTGATTAGCTCAGGCAAGTCGCGAAATTCCCAGACTTTTGAAACTCAAACCGTCCCTCGACTGGCTTCTTATCTTCGTTCCGCTCGCGATTCTTCTGCGCTTCTGGCCCGGGGGTATCAGTCCGACTGCGCTCTTCGTTTGCTCCGCTCTCGGCGTCATTCCGGTCGCGGGCTGGATCGGACGCGCCACTGAAGCGCTGGCCGCCCGCGTCGGGGAAGGCCTGGGAGGATTGCTCAACGCCACTTTCGGAAACGCCGCGGAGCTAATCATCGCCGGCATCGCTCTTTCCAAAGGTCTGACCAATGTGGTGAAAGCCTCCCTTACCGGATCGATCATCGGTAACGTGCTGCTGGTGCTCGGCCTCTCCATTCTATTCGGCGGCACTAAATATAAAGAACAGCGTTTCAACGGCACCGCAGCGCGCACTTCCGCCATCTCGCTCTCGCTGGCCGCGATCGGTCTCATCATCCCGACGGTCTTTCACCTCACCGCCCACTCGAGTCCTGGCGGCTGGAGCCCGCTGGTCGAGCAGAAGCTCTCCCTGGCCATCGCCGTTGTCTTGTTCCTTACCTATTTCTGCATGCTCGGTTTCTCGCTCCGGACCCACAAGCATCTCTTCCGAAGTGCTGAAGAACATGTCGAAGAAAGGGCCAGGCAATGGTCGCGCGGCAAGGCCATTACCATCCTGCTCATCGCTACCGTCTTGGTCGCTTTGCTCTCGGAGTTTCTCGTGGGCACGATCGAAAACGTCCGGGACTCCGTCGGCCTGACCGAGGTGTTTGTCGGTGTTATCGTGGTGGCGATTGTGGGTAACGCGGCCGAGCACTCCACCGCCATCCTCATGGCGATGAAAGACAAGATGGACCTGAGCGTCGGCATCGCGATCGGCTCCAGTCTGCAAATCGCGCTTTTCGTCGCGCCCGTACTGATTTTTCTCTCCTATCTTTTCGGGCGGCCGATGGACTTGGAATTCACGGTGCCGGAAGTTTTGGCGGTTGTGGCCTCGGTTTACATCCTGTTTCAGATCAGCGAAGACGGCGAGACGAACTGGATCGAAGGCATCCAACTTCTCTCGGTCTACGTGATTCTCGGGATTCTCTTTTTCTATCTGCCGGAGCCGCAACACGTCGCACCCTAGGCTTCACGCCGTTGCTCGTGGCGGGTAAGTCGCAGGCGCACTCCAATGGAGTACAACAGATAGTAACCGATCAATCCGGCAGCGACTGCCAGGGAAAGCTGCGTTCCGGAGGCCGTGATCAGCCAATGCTGATCCCCGAGAGCGTTGCTGCCGGAGTGGGTGGCGCGCCACCAGCCGTAGATAAAACGTGCTGTGATTGCCAACGTGACGACAACTGCGAGCCAGCGGTTCGGAGTGTAGAAAAGTCCTTCGGGTCGGCTTTCCCAACGAGTCATCGCTAAACCGAGCAAGGCGAGAATGGCTCCAACCCCCAAACCGATCAGGGCAAATCGAAAGGCTGACCCGATCCAAAACGAGAGCAGCAAGGTGAAGGAGAGAAAGAAAACGGCCGAGAAACTCGTCGCCCACACATTCAGGCTGGCGGCCCAGCGCCGTGCTTGCCGTCGAGCAGTGCCGGCGCGGTAGCGCAAAGCAAGGGAAAGCAAAATCACGCCGGCCAACGCGAGCAGAACAAAAACCAGCAGTGCGAAAAGGATGATCGGCACCGCTGATGGTAGCACGAACCGACCCGAACGCGCTCACGCTAGACACGCATTCGGCCTAGTAGAGCTTAACAGTCGCGTCCCTTTAAAAGACATGACCAATTATGGCGCGTAAGTGTGCTTCACCTGGATGCGGGTTCAATCTCCCGGATAGGTATCCACTGGCCAAATGTCCATGGCACATGGCACCGGGCCGCGGTCCAGTTAAGATCGCAGCTGCACTGACAATTGCTGCTGCCGGCTTCGGCGGCGGTTTTGCTTATAAGAGATTTAGAAGGTATCTGGACGAAAGGAAGCTGCGTAAGGAACGCGAAGAATCGCGGCGGCGGCAAGCCTCCGCGTCGGGAGCACAACAAAAGACCACATCCGTTGTTCGTAAAGGGAGCGCCACTCAAAAGCGGCCGCGCACGCGTAAAAGATCGGCAACGAAGTCGAAGCGAAAACCGGCTGAACCGAAGGTTAGCCAGGACTTGTCCTGAATTGTTTCAACTCCGCTGACGAGTCTTCGGCAGTCAGAGTCATTCGGCTCGGAGCGCTGTCATCGGATTCACGCGAGTGGCGCGCCTCGCCGGCAAGAAACAAGCAAGAAGCGCCGCACTGGCGAGCATCAAGCTCGCGCTGACGAGCGCCAATGGATCGGTCGGACTTACTTGATACAAGATTTTGGCCAGGACGCGCCCTGCACCCAACGAAAGAACAAGACCGATGCCGATGGCGAGAGCCGTTTGCATCGCCGCTTGTCGCATAATCAGGGTGAATACGTCGCGCCGATGTGCGCCCAACGCCATGCGGATTCCGATTTCGCGGGTCCGGCACGCGACGGCATAAGCTTTCACACCATAAACACCCACGACAGCCAGCAACAGTGCGATTGTGCCAAAAGCCCCGAAGAGAGTTGCCCCAAGCTTAACAATCCAAAGGTTGGGCGATTTTTCCATCAAGTCGACAAACGCGGTCATCTGTAGCAGCGGCAGTTCGGGGTCGATCTCGCGCAGCGTTTGTCGAAGCGTCGGTATGAATGCGACGACGGCACGTCGATCTTGCGTGTTTAGCCGCACATGCAGATAGGTCTGGCCGCTGTATCCCTGCGCCAACGGCACGAATAAACGGCAAACAAGGGAATCGTTCTCAACGCTATGCCGATGCTTGCTCACGACACCGACTATTTCCATATCGTTAGGCGAGCCGTCCTTCGGAGGTTGCGTATAGCGGATATGTTGACCGATCGGGTCCTCGTTCGGGAAAAGCTTTTTCGCCATTTCTTCGTCGATGATCGCTACGCGGCGCGCCTCTTTGTTTTCGCATTCGTCCTGAGTGAAATCACGGCCCCGTAGGAGTTTTATGCCGAGCGCGTCGCAGTAACCAGGCGTTATCGCGGTGTAGAGCGAATTGACGCTTGGATCCGGCGCCTTCGGATCATTAGGCATGGTGTCTTTTGTGCGCAGAACGCGGCGGGCGCTGGTGAAATCGGAATACGGCAGCATGGTGCCGACGGCGGACGCGGTTACGCCGGGCAACTCTCGTGCGCGCCGCACCATGTCGAAGATCAATCGCCGCGAATCGGCCGGCGTTTTCTTAATCAAAGTGAAATCGAACTCACTGATGACATCGCCGCGCGCGATAAACCCCGGGTTGAGTCCGGCTGCTTTGAGCGCACCACGGAAGAATAATCCGGCGGCGAACAGCAACATCAGCGAGAGCGCGATTTGCGCCATTACCGAAATATGACGCGGCGCAAAGAAACGACTCAACCGACCGATTCGCGCCGGCTCGCCTACTTGTTCTTTGAGGTCATTAACGAGATCGGCCTTTGTTGCCTTCAGCGCCGGGCCGAGGCTGAAAAGCACTGTTGCAATGAGGCAAAAGAAGAATGTCACCGCAAGCACCGCCGCGTCCGGACGCAGTTTGACGACGAACGAGAAATTCACGGACGAAAGCAGACCGCGCAGTTGTTGGAGTAAAAGATCGTTGCACCAGACGCTCAAAATCAGGCCGATGGCGCCGCCGCAAACGGCAAGCAGAAATCCTTCGCACAATAATTGCCTGACAATTTGCCAGCGTGACGCGCCGACCGCCAGACGGACCGCGATTTCCTTCGAGCGCGATGTGCCGCGCGCTAGCAGCATGTTCGCGAGATTTAAACACGCGATCAGCAAGACCGCGCCGGCCATCGCCATGAGCAATGTCGCGATCAGCCTGATTGGGCCGTCGTCCTCCGGTTGCGTGCTCAGGCTGAATCGCGACGGCGTTTGAATTTGCAACTCCCGCGCACCTTCGCTGCCCTCCGGTTGGACCGCATTCAATCGTTGCGCCAGGACCGGCAAACGCGCTTTCGCCGCGTCCATCGTCAGGCCGGGGCGCAGCCGCGCCGTGAGATTGAACGTGTAATTCTTTGGGTTCAACAGGTCATGCGTCGTTTCGGAATCGCCAAAGGCCGACCCGAGCTGCGAACGCATGCCGAGCGGTACCCAGATATCGGGCGCGACCAACGCGTTCGCCCCGCTGAATCCGTCCGGCGCGATGCCGATGACGGTGTAAGGCTGCCCGTTGATGTGAAGCGTCCTGCCGACAAAATCATTGCCGCCGCCGTTGCGCTTCCAAAAACCGTAGCTTGCCACGACCACAGCCATGTTCGCATTCGGTTTACATTCCTCGGCGTCATAAAACCGGCCGCGAAACGGCTGCACGCCCATCATTGGGAAATAATTTTCCGAAGTCAGAAAAGCGAAGCTGCGCCGCATGTCGTGATCGCGTCCGATGCCCGCGACGGCGAACTCGAGCGCGGCAACATCGACAAACACGTCTCCGCCGTTTTCGCGCAACTCGCGGTATTCGTTGTAGGAGAACTGGCGATAATCGTGGCTGGCATTCTGTCGGGCCGTGAACACATTCACGACTTCGTTAGGCCGGACCGGTACCACCGGCTTCAGCACCACTCCATTGATCAGCGCGAAAATGGCCGAGTTAACGCCGATTGCTAACGCAAGCGTCAACATTGCCACGGTCGTAAATCCCGGTGTCTTGAGCAGCTGCCGCACATTCGGCTACTGGCGTGTTAGCGCCACGAACTGCGAGCGCTTCCCCGTTTCGCTGCGCCCAGGAAGCTGCGGAGTCCGGCAACGGTCCCGTTGCGACCGGGATTAGGATTTGCGCGAGCTCGTGCATGCGCAATAAGGTCGCGCGTGCGCGGATTCCGCTGCGTTTGTTCCATCTTGCTGATGACGACCAGCACCGCCTTGGTTCTGGTCGATGTGGGCGGTTGCACGAAGCATCGCCTGCCGGGTGGCTTGGCAAGGTTGAAGCCTTGTCGGTTGGTTGGAATCGATGAGGAATTGTTCTGCGGAAAGTTGACGGTTTTTGAAAACCGGCAAACGCGCACGGGTCGAACGATCGATCTAAATATCGTCGTACTGCCGGCGCTCGATCAAAAGACGAAAGCGGAGCCGGTGTTCGATCTGGCGGGCGGCCCGGGCGCATCGTCCGCTGAGCGAGCAGATTTCTATGCCGGACCGGGTAAAGATTATCGGCACCGGCACGATGTGGTGTGTGTTGATCAGCGCGGCACTGGAAGATCAAATCGCCTTGCAATTCCGCGGGAGAAAACGCCGAGCTACTACCTGAGCGAGATGTTTCCAGTCGATTACGTCAAGGAAATGCGTCAAGCGCTCGAGAAGCGCGCAGACCTGACTAAATACACAACATCCATCGCGATCGATGACCTGGACGACGTGCGCGCGTGGCTCGGGTACGACAGGATCAATCTTTTCGGGGCATCGTACGGAACGCAGGCGGCGTTGATTTACATGCGGCGGCATCCGGCGCACGTGCGCAGCGCCATCCTGGTGGGCGTCGCGCCGACTGATTTGAAAGTGCCGTTACACCACTCCGAGTCCGCAGTGCGCGCAATGGACCTCCTGTTGGGCGAATGCGAACGAGACGCGAGATGTAATGCGGCTTTCCCGCAAATCCGCGACGACTGGAAGAACGTGCTGGCGCAATTGGAGAAACAGCCAGCACATGCGGAATATTCTCCGCCCAAGAATGCCAAGCCAACGACGGTCGAAATTCAGCGTGGTGTGTTTGGGGAGAAGATCAGGACTTGGATGTACGACCGCGATACAGCCGCGCGGATTCCGTTGATCGTTCATCGCGCTGCGCAAGGCGATTTCGCACCGTTTCTTCAGCAAGCAATTGCGCCGTCAATCCCTGATTTCGTGGCGGACGGAGCGTATTTGTCGGTCACGTGCGCCGAAGACGTCCCATTCATCAATCCGGAAGAAGCGGCGAAGTTGACTGCGGGTAATCCGTTCGGGAACTATCGCGTGTTCCAGCAAACGCGCGCCTGCCAGGTGTGGCCGCGCGGTAAGATCCCGGCCGATTTTCTTGAGCCGGTTCGCTCAAACGCGCCGGTGCTGATTTTTTCCGGCAACATGGATCCGGTCACGCCGCCAAAGTATGGCGAACAGGTCGCCAGGTATTTGCCGAACAGCAAACATGTCGTTATTCCACAGGCCGGCCACGGTGTCGATGGCCTGACGGACCCTGGTTGTGTTGATCGGATCGCGATCGAATTTCTGGACAAAGGCGACGCAAAAAATCTCGATGTGAGCTGCGTTGAGCGAATTGCGCCGCCGCCATTTGTGACGAAGTAGCCCCTCCCAACGCGAAGCGAACTGGAGAGCGAGCGACGTTGGCTCGACAAATCATTCAGCAGAATCCTGAAATCCGTTCGGCTAACATCGGTGCGAAGCCTGACAACGGCTTAGACGCGCCGCATACTACGTCGAAATGCTTTATCCTTCCGCCGACGAAATCCGCGATTGGGGAAATTCCGTCACTCAATTCATGATCGATTACCTCGGCGGTCTCCATGATCGGCCGGTATATCGTCATACTTCTTCACGCGAAATTCGCGACGGGCTCGACCCCGCGCTTCCGACCAAAGGAATCGATTTCGACGGTTTACTGAAGGTTTTTCGCGAGACGATCGTTCCGTTTAGCCGGCAAAACGCGCATCCGCGCATGTTTGGCTATGTCCAATCGCCTGGGACTCCCATCGCGGCGTTCGCCGACCTGCTCGCTTCGATGCTGAACGCCAATCTCACGATCTGGCGTTCGGCGCCGGCCCCGGTGGAACTCGAATGCCTAACGATCGATTGGATTCGGCAAATTCTTGGATTCAATGCGGGAGCCGGTGGGCTCTTTGTCAGCGGCGGGTCGATGGCCAATCTCATCGGGATCGCTATGGCCCGGCAGACGAAAGACTACTCGTCAGGTCGCTTGCGCATGTATGCGTCGAGCGAGACGCATTTTTCTATCATTAAGGCAGCAGCGCTTTTGGGGATCGGGCAAGAAAATGTGCGCTACGTCGCCGTGGACGAGCGCTTCAGGATTCGAATAGACGATCTCGTTGCAAAAATCACCGCTGACCTGGAGGCGGGGTACGTTCCGTTCTGCGTGGTTGCGAATGCCGGGACCGTGAACACGGGCGCGGTCGATCCGTTAACGGACATTCGAGAGATTGCGCACCGTTTCCAACTTTGGATGCACGTGGATGGAAGTTATGGCGCCTTTGCTGTGCTCGCAGAACCGGCGAGAAAATTGTTCGCAGGTATGGAGCAGGCGGATTCGATCGCGCTGGATCCTCACAAATGGCTTTATCTGCCAGTCGACGTTGGCTGCGTAATTTACCGCGACCCCCAGATCGCCCGGGCAGCGTTTGCTCATGAGGCTGAATACACTCGCATGTTTGGTGAGGAGGCAGACGAGGCTTTTGTATGCTGGGATTATGGGCCGGAACTGTCGCGGCGTTTCCGGGCGCTTAAAGTTTGGATGTTGTTAAAAGGAGTGGGACTCGATCGCTTGAGTGAGGCGATTGAAACCAATCTAGCCCGTGCGCGCTACCTCGAATCGATGGTGCGAGCCAGCGATGACTTCGAGATGGTCGCGCCAGTCGAGCTGTCGATCTTTTGCTTTCGTCATGTGCCGGCGCAGCTCAGGAGTCAATCGCCCGAAACAATCGATGCGTTCAATGAACGCCTGCTAGTCGCTCTGCAACGGGATGGCAGTTCGTATCTGTCGAATGCCACGCTCAGTGGTCGCTTCGCCCTGCGCGGTTGCGTTTTGAACTATCGGACGACTTCGCGCGACATGGAGATCCTGCTCGACGATTTGCGACGCGTAGCAAGAAAGGAGGGAGGAAGAAGGAAGAATTAAGGAGTAAGCGACCGAATGGCTGGTGACTGGCGATGTTTAGGAGGTATGCAAACAGGTTCTGAAACGGCAGGCGGCAATGCCAATCAAAGCGGCGGAGTGGATCCGCAAAAGGAAGCGGCTTATTGGCGCGAACAACATTCCAAACAACCGTACGCGAAGAACGGGTCTTACGACCAGTTCGAGCACGCGTATAAGACTGGGTACAATTCCTTCTTCAAGTATCCAGGACAGAACTTCGACGATGTCGAAGACGACATCGCGCTCGGTTACGAGCAGGCGAAACCCGGTTCAGCATTGCCATGGGATACGGTCCTTCCTGCAGTCAATGCGGTCTGGGACAGACTCGGCGGCATCATCAGCCCGCGTGATCCCAGCCGTGGTGTGCGGGAGTGGCTCTAAAGGCAAGGAAGAAGTAAGAAGTAGGAAGCGTCTGTAGTGTCGATGTCGACGGTGTACCGCCGCAGGGCAACACTCCTGTTTTTCCTGGTTTGAAACTAGGTCGCTTCCCCGCTTACTCGCCGCTACCCTCGCGGCTTTATCTTCTATGTCGCTTCCCCGTTCGCTCCATTCCTGATTCGGCCTGTGTTTGAATTTGTAGAGCGGAGGCCCGAGAGCGCGGTGCGATGCGTTTGCGGAGCTGAAGGAATGGGCGTTCGATGGTAAAAAAGAGAATCGTTGCGGCGGCGTAAACGCAGAGCTCAACGCAGATGAGAGCTGGGGCGGACGTGAGTACGATGTTGTGGCTCGCGCAAAATTGCTCGACGAAGCGGATAACGAGTTTTTGAATTAAGTAGGCGCTGTAAGCAATGCTGGAGATGAAGGCAGCGCCAGGAATTGCGACCCGACGAAAAACCAGTCGTGGACTGACTGCGCAAATCAGCAGCGCGGCCATGCCGAGCGCGATGAGCGGGAATTGCCAAATGCAGGCGGTGACGGTGAGATAATCGCCTTCGCCCAACCATAAACCGTAAAGAATGAGCACGAGCGCCGGGAGCCAAAGCCAGATCGCGCAGCTCATGAGCCGTCGCCACCATTGCGGTCGGAATTTTTCGATCGCGGCCAAAGCAACCCCGAAGACGAGGGGATCGAGCCGGGTCCAGGTGGGATAATAGATCCATGCCTGGAAACTTCTGAATGAAACGCCGCCATCAACTGATGGATTCTGTGCAGCCAAAAAAGCGCGTAGGGCGATGCCGCCAACAACGAGTAGGCAAGGAATGATGATCGCGGTGCGGGGACGGCGATAGAGAAACAGCAACAGAAACGGCAGCGCGAGATAGAATTGGTCTTCGACCGCGAGTGACCAGGCGTGTGAGAACGCCGTCCCGCCATGAAGAGCGATGTTTTGGATGGAAAGAAGAAATTTCCAGAGCGGCTGCGCAATTTCGGAATACTCGCGCCACGACGGCAGCAAAAAGTAAATTGCGAGCACCACAAAATAGGCCGGCATGATCCGTAAAGCTCGACGCGCAAAAAAGCGACCGAGGTTCATGCGCTGATCGCGCGCGAGCGGTGCCAGCAATTGACCGCCGATCAGATAACCGCTGAGGACAAAGAAAAGATCGACCCCAATCCAACCGAATCGATCCACGCGACCGGGCAGTTTGAACCCGAAAAGCGCGGCGTGATAAATGACAACCACGATGATTGCGAGCGCGCGAAGAAGATCGAGACCCGGTTGACGTTCGCGGTCGCTGAACCGCGGATCGATCGCAGTCTCAGATCGATGGGTCATCAATCATAGTTCGCCGATTCTGACCAAATCTTTCGATTATTTATTTACGCCAATGGCGAAGAACGCGGTTACGCGGGACGGCGTGGAATGTTCGCTGGTGAAAACAATCAGTTCGGGACGATGCATCTTTCTCCAACGCTGCCTCACCGGCCGTCCTCGGCGGGTCAGAGACCGCCGCAACAGAAAAAAACACTCGCGAAACAATGTCCCCCGAGCGCTTGATTCAAGTTCTTGTCGCGCTATTTCTTGCCGGCGCGCGTGTACGCGATCTCCATGGTCTTCTTTTCCTGGCCGCCGCGGTTTTCGTACCATTCAAGCATCATATGATCCTTGTCGGTGACCTTAAGCACTTCGCGCACCTGTTGCTTCATTCCGGGCATGGGTTCCATTTCCATGTTGTAGGTGAAGGTCTTGGTCGCCGGATCATAGGTTCCTTCGGAGGACTGAATGCCGGTGCCCATATTGTCGATCCATGAGGCGACGAATTTTTTCTTCGCGTTGTCGTAGCCTTCGATGGCCATGCCTTTGAACTGGATGTCTTTCATTTTGCCGTCTTCACCTGGCATCTGCATTTTGCCGCTCACATCCATCTCAAAGTAGCGACCGCCCATGACGCTCTTGCGCGTGGCGGTGCCCTTGGATTGCTGCGGCGGCGCGTTGGGATCGGGGTTCATCCAGAACTTGATCGTGTAATTCCAATTACCGTTCATGTCCGCGAGCAGCTTATGATTTTCGTTCAGCTTCGACATCTCCATCATCTGCTTCATCATCTCCTGCGGATTTGGCTGCCCGCCTGGAGCTGCTGGTTGGGCCGCAGTCGCCGGGCTTGATGCAGTCAGGGGCGGAGCAGTGGGGTTTTGCGCGAATGCCGAAGCCGCGATCAATGTCGCGAACAGAATTGTGGTTAATGAAATGAATGTTTTCATAACACGATTCTGCCAGTGATCAGTAACGAGTGACAAGTGCGAAACGAATCAGGAAACCGTGAACTCAGGAAACAAATCTGTGTAAATCTGCAAATGGAGCCTCGATTGAATTTGTCGCTCAGCTGACTCCAGCAGCACTCGACCGCTACCCTCGCGGCGTTACCGGCCATGTCGCGGTCCCCACCGCTCCATTTTCTTCGAGATTCTCGGCAGCGGTCAGCGGATAAAGGGACGAGGATCAAAGTAAGGCCGAATCTCAGCTATTTCGCCGTTTCTAATGCGGAAGAATTCGCAAAATGGGACGATTGTTCCTTCTGTAGTTTCGAAATCCGCCAGAACGCAGGCGAATTGGCCATCGATTATCTGTCGGGCCACCCGAATGTCTTTCGCGTGAACGGTCGAAAGAAACTTTTGGACCGCCGGTTTACCGACGATTTTTCCGTGCGTTAGCGGACCTTCAAATGTTACGTCTGCAGTGAAAGGAATCTTTTCGAAGCCGCCCTTCTTATAACAACTAAGATAGGCCTCGACCAATCTCGCGGTCGAATCTCTCTGTTGCTGAGCTGATTGGTCATCACCTTTGCAACAACCAGTCATCGCCAAGCCAGCCCAAGCGGAGAGCAGCGATGCGAGGAGGAGGACGTGATATTTATTATCACGTAATTGCATTTTTCTTGAGTGGGCTCGGAGCAAACTACGCCATGATGCCGGATCAACATTGCGTTTTCCATCGATTTCGTCGTGGGTAAAATTCCAAAGATGAAACGAGAAAATCCGACAATAGAAATTTGTCCCGGCATCACGCGTCGGACGGTCGCCCATGGCAAGACGATGTATCAGATGCTCGCCACCCTAGAGGCTGGGAGTCGCATGCCCGCGCATTCGCATCCGCAGGAACAGATCGTTCACATTCTCGAAGGCAAGATGCGGCTTATCATTGATGCCGTGCCGCACGAGCTTTCAACCGGCGATTCTTTTTATCTCGCGAGCAATATCCCACATGGGGTCGAAGTGACGCTGCCTACGCGCGTGCTCGATACTTTCAGTCCGCCGAGAGACGATTATCTGGCGATCGACGAAAAAGTTCGCCACGGCGCGTTGTAGCTGTTCAGGGCGGGAAGGCTAATCGCAGGATTCTCGTCGCTCAGAGGAGAT
>WNFZ01012862.1_pt1 | contig 13708 bp, 10 predicted proteins | sample 5400081 | NCBI WGS metagenome assembly WNFZ01 (sample SAMN13153365, study PRJNA577476) | soil metagenome | isolation source: 80 cm soil or saprolite under grassland replicate 1 | place: USA:California | collected 2016-06-15
GCGCCGGCACTCTCTCAGGTTTTGAAACCGGACCCGGCCCGCTGAACCCTTATGATCAATTCCAGAGAGTTAAGCCCACGGCGGTAATCCAATATGGGATCTTCGTGTTCGATGGACACTTTGATATCCCGCTGGCCTCAGCGTTGGCCCACGAGCAACGTGCCAGGGAGTTATTCGAAGCAAACCAAATAGACCGGGCAAAAGAAGAAGCGCAAGCGGCGATCACAGTCTATCCCGATTGTGTGCCATCACAGGTCTTGCTTGGCGATATGATGATGGAGATGAAACGACCCGCTGATGCGCGAGCTGCATACGAGAAAGCTCTGAGGTTGGCTCAGACCGTGGAGCCCGAATTCCAACGCCATTGGATTCCGACTCTCAATCAAAAGCTTGAAGCAGTAGCAAACCCGCAGCCCTTCGGATCAAAAGGAGCGCAACGATGAATCCTCGACTCGCAAGCTGTCTTCTGCTCTGTTTGATGGCGGCGACGGTTATGGCTCAGGGAGCACCGGAGGAGATTCCGCTTTGGCCCAAAGGAGCGCCGGGATTTGAAAGCCGGCGCAATGAAAAGCAGACCGCGAAGGATTATTGGGTGGCCAATATTCATAATCCTTCGCTAACGATTTATCTGCCACCAAAGGAAAAAGCTACGGGCGCGGCGGTTGTGATTTGTCCTGGCGGCGGGCATCGCTTGCTGGTTTTCAACGCGGAAGGAGATGAGCCGGCTCGTTATCTGGCCTCCATCGGAGTGGCTGCCTTCGCCCTCAAGTATAGACTCGGCCGTGAAGAGGGTTCTCCGTACTCGATCGAGAAACATGCTCGCGAAGATGGCCAGCGCGCGATGCGCCTGGTGCGCAGTCGAGCGCCGGAATGGAACATCGATCCCAACCGAATCGGTATGATGGGTTTCTCCGCGGGCGGCGAAGTTGTCTCCATGGTGGCATTCAATCCGGTCGCGGCCGATCCGAATGCGCCTGAGCCAATCGATCGGGTGAGCAGCCGGCCCGACTTTCTGATCATGATCTATCCCGGGCCGCTCGGCATTCCCGAGGCCGTTCCGGCGAACGCCCCGCCGGCGTTCATTCTAGCAGCTAATGATGACCAGTGCTGTTCGCTTCCCGTAGTGAAACTGCTCGAAAGGTATCGTGAAGCTAAAGCCTCTGTCGAAGCACACATCTATGCTCGCGGCAGCCACGCATTCAACATGGGAAACCGCTCGCAGTTAGCGTCGATAAAGGGTTGGCCGCAACGAATGAGTGACTGGCTGGCAGATAACAACTTTCTGCGGCCTTCGCATTAGAGTGCAGGTTGTGGAACCGCCAGGCGACGTAGATCATGTTGAACTGCCGCATCGCCTATGCTCCAGGTGCGGGATTCACTTACGGAGCCAGCACTCCCATTCGGTAGATGGGACAGAAATAGACAATCTCGATCACTCGATGGTACCTCCTCGCTCCAGCCCTGGGCCGATAACGAGTGGAATTGTTTCTAACGTACCAGCGATGGCGTGCAATGTTTTATGTTAAGATGCCCGCTCGCAACTGATTGAGTTTTTGGGGTACTGAGAGCAACGCCACTCAAAGCTTGGGAAAGATCCACCAAACCACACTAAAGGTAAACAGACATGACAGCTGGAACCTGCGGCTTCATCACGGCCTTGACGTTTGTCGGGTGCCTAACCTTTTCGACGATTTCGTCTCATTCGCAGCAACCAACTCTCGGAATCTTTGATAGTCAGGCCGATGTGGGCCAGGTGAAGCATCCCGGTTCGGTTACCTACGACGCCAGCAGGCAGGAATACACGGTCACAGGCTCTGGAACGAATATGTGGCTCGGCACAGATGAGTTTCATCTGGTGTGGAAACGCCTGAAGGGAAACTTCATTCTTAGTACGCGGGCTCAGTTTATCGGCAAGGGTGTTGAGCCACATCGAAAGATCGGTTGGATCGTGCGCTCGAGCCTTGAATCGAACTCGCCTCACGTCACCGCCGTGGTCCACGGCGATGGTCTAACGTCTCTGCAGTTCCGGCGAACAAACGGCGCTGATACCGAGGAAAAGAGATCCGCCGTAAAAGCCGCGGACGTGCTGCAGTTGGAACGAAAAGGCAATACATACACGATGTCCGTCGCTCGCTTTGGCGATCCGTTTACATCGGAACAAATCCCGGATCTGGCACTGGGAGATGAAGTTTATGTGGGCCTGTTTGTCTGCTCACACAACAAGGAGGTGGTGGAGCAGGCTGTCTTTAGCAACGTGCGGATCACGGCGCCGGCTAAGGACAACTTCGTTTCTTACCGAGACTACATTGGCAGTGATTTGGAAATCCTGGACGTCGAAAGTGGAAGCCGGCGGACGATCTATCATGTCGCAGATTCTCTGCAGGCGCCGAATTGGACCCGAGACGGAAAGGCGCTTATCTATAACCGCAACGGCCGGCTGTACCGATTCGATCTCGCCTCAGGGACGCCAACAGAACTCAACACCGGTTTTGCCATCAGCAACAACAACGATCATGTCCTCTCCTTCAACGGAAAAATGTTGGCCATTAGCAATCACATCAAGGAAGAACAGAATCAGTCGAATGTGTTCACGATGCCGGTGCAAGGCGGAACGCCGAAAAGGATTACGACAACTGGACCTTCTTACTTGCATGGCTGGTCGCCCGATGGCAAGTTCCTGATCTACACGGCGCAACGGAACGGCGAGTTCGACATCTACAAAATCCCCTCGGCCGGCGGCACAGAGACAAATCTCACCAACTCGAAAGGTCTGGATGACGGTCCCGAGTACACGCCGGACGGAAAATACATTTACTTCAACTCGACACGCACGGGCTTGATGCAACTCTGGCGAATGAAACCCGACGGTGGCGGGCAGGAACAGGTAACCAGTGATGAATTCAACAATTGGTTTCCACACATCTCTCCGGATGGGAAATGGATCGTCTTCCTTTCTTTTCTTAAAGACGTTAGGCCTGACGATCATCCATTCTATAAACGCGTTTACATCCGCCTGATGCCGGCCGGCGGCGGCCCTGCCAAAGTCGTCGCCTACGTTTACGGTGGACAGGGTACGATCAATGTTCCGTCGTGGTCACCAGACAGTAAACGCATTGCGTTTGTAAGCAACTCCGATACGAAATGAACCCGCGCGAACAGGTGCCTGTTCGCAGGCCGCGCAGCCCGCCGACGAAGCGGGAGGAGGGAATCTTATGAAGATTGGTCGCGCAGTTTTTGTAACCGGCCGTCTCGTTCTTTTGTTGGCAATAGCGGTTACTGCCGCGGCTCAGACTCAAAAGCCGGAAACGCCCTCGAAGCCCACCATAGTCATCGTTCACGGTGCGTGGGGTGGCAGTTGGGCTTTTCGCAAAGTCGAGGCATTGCTTCGTGAAAAGGGCTTCAACGTCTATCGCCCGCAGCTAACTGGTTTGGGTGAGCGCGTGCATTTGGCCAGAACCGATATCGGCTTGAGCACGCACATCGATGATGTTGTCAACACGATACTGTATGAAGACCTTCATAACATCATCCTGATGGGCCACAGCTACGGTGGGATGGTCATCACCGGTGTGGCCGATCGCGTGCCGGATCGAATACTCAGAATGGTTTATGTAGACGCGTTAGTGCCGAACGACGGCGAGAGTGTGATGAGTCTTGTTGGCGCGCGCAGCGAGCGGATGAAGTCGATGATCAAAGGCGATTATATTGTGCCCCCCTGGGTCAAACCGGATCAGCCGCCTCCGCACGACGTACCGCAACCGCTGAAAACATTTACCGAGCCGATCGCGTTGAAGAATAAAGCCGCCCTTAAGCTTCCTGCTACTTACATTCTCACAGTGGATGCAGGTAAGGAAGCCAAAGATGACGACTTTTGGCCTCAGGCACAGCGCGCCAGGGAGCGCGGCTGGCCCGTCCAGCAGTTGACGGCGGATCACAACGCCCAGTGGTCAGCGCCTGAGGCTTTGGTGGAAATGCTGACTCACATTCAGTGAGTAGTTCGCACTCGCCCAACGTGACCTTCAGCCAATTCTGGTTTGATGGTCCCCTACGCGATGAAAGGACCTGTGAGCTCCATTCCCTTACCTAACAACGAACCGCGGAGTTTCTCGCGCCTCGGCGACGGCTTTGGGTTGTTCTTAATAAGCCTCGTAATTCTGTTCCTGGAGCTGGCTTGTATCCGCTGGTTTCCGGCCCATGTTCTTTACCTGACGTTTTTTACAAACGTTATGCTGCTGGCCTGTTTCCTGGGGATGTCGGTGGGCTGTTTGGCTGCCCGTCACCCGCGAAACTACCTGATGTGGACGCCGCATGCGGTTGAGATTAGCAGCGGCTCATTCATCAAATTTGTGGATGTGGGCAATCAAGCGTCGCCACAGCAAATCTTCTTTGGCACCGAATACCACAGCGGCGATCTGTCACACTATGCAATCCCCATCGAAGTTCTCTGCGGCTTCTTTTTCATTGTGATCGCACTGGCATTCATTGGTCCCGGACAGGAATTGGGGCGAGGCCTGAAACGTTGGCCCAATCGCGTGCAGGCTTACACCTTGAACATCATGGGCAGCATCGCGGGCATTATGTTATTTGCTGCTTGCTCATGGCTGGAGCTGTCGTCGTTCTGGTGGTTCTCACTGGTCGCGGCCGGGCTGGGTTATTTCTATTTCATCTCACCTCGCCATCGCCTTCCCAGACGACTGGTAGGCCTGGCTCCCCTGATCGCTTTGCTGTTGTTGGTGGTCGTCTGGCTGGCAGCCTTAGTACCCGTACTTGATCAGTATGAAGGCCAGCGCGCTGTCCAGCAATTCTGGTCACCTTACTACAGAATCGATTTCAAGAAAGCCGACTTGTCTCTTTCGGTAAATCTGATCTATCACCAGCAGATGGTCTCGCGAAACGAGAATTTTCCAGCCTATGCTTTGCCTCATCTGCTGAATCGAGATGTGGGAAGACCGGCCTTTGCAGATGTGCTGATCATTGGAGCCGGATCCGGAAACGATGTCAGCCGTGCACTGCAGTGGGGCGCCAGACACGTGGACGCGGTTGAGATCGACCCGGCGATTAATCGCCTCGGAAAACAGTATCATCCCGATAATCCTTATCAGGATCCACGCGTCGAGATTCATCTGGATGATGGCCGTAATTTTCTACGCTCGACTAAGCGTAAATATGATTTGATCATCTATGCCCTGGTGGATTCGCTGGTGTTGCACAGCGGCTATAGCAATATTCGCCTTGAAAGTTTTCTCTTCACGCGCGAGGCTTATGAAGATGTGCGCCGTCACCTCAAGCCTGAGGGCAATTTTGTAATTTACAACTATTTTCGTCAGGGCTGGCTGGCTGCTCGCTTGCAAAAGGGGCTGGAAGAGGTTTTCGGCGCCGGTAATCCGTTAGTGTTGACGCTGCCTTACCGGAAAGTAATTGAGCCTGACCGAGCAACCTTTGGTGATTTCACAGTTTTCTTCGCCGGCGCGACCTCCGATTTGCGGAATGCCTTCGCCCGCCAGCTCTTTTACTTTCTGCGGGACAATCAGCCGCCGGGACCGGACTCACCCAATGGTTTCCAATCTGGATTAGTAGCAACTTCGTCGCAACAAACTCTTGACAGACCACAGGAAGGAACGACTCACTGGCAGCACTTCGGATTGGCGACAGTGTTGCCTCCTGCCGAGGGACTGCGTTCTTCTACCGACGATTGGCCGTTTTTGTATTTGCGTAAGCCGATGATACCTACACTTAGCCTGAGAGGCATGGTGATCATGATCGGATTGGCGTTGTTGCTCATCTTTCTGTTCCTGCCTCGACTCAAAAAAGTCACGAATGCCGGGACGGAGATTAGCGCCGGCGCTCGCCGCAACAGTTTGTCACTCAGCGTTCAGCTTTTCCTGCTGGGTGCAGGGTTCATGCTTGTCGAGACCAAGGCGGTGGTCACTATGGCCCTGCTGTTTGGCAGCACCTGGATCGTCAACTCAGTCGTTTTCTTTGCCGTGTTGGTGATGATCCTGCTCGCCAATCTTTTGACCCTGAGGTTTCGGCCTGAGCGGCTGTGGCCCTATTACGTGGGTCTGTTGCTGACGCTGGTGGCGAACACTGCTGTGCCCCTGGATTTCTTTCTGGGAATGAGCCGGAGCCTGCAGGTGATCGGATCATGCAGTTTGGTGTTTGCGCCGATTCTGTTCGCGGGCGTAATCTTTGCCGCGTCATTTAAGCGGACCGCCGAGCCTGACCGCGCTTTTGGCTTCAACATTGCCGGCGCCATGGTTGGCGGGTTGGCCGAGTATAGCTCGATGCTGCTGGGGTTTCAGTACGTCGTGTTGGTGGCAATTCTGTTCTACACATTATCTGCTGTCGGCTTGAAGCAATCAGAAGAGCCGTCTGATTAATGCACTTTACTTCGTCAAGGGTTAGATAAGCTTTCTTAGAAACGGCGGCTTGCGAAGTTTGCTGGTGCCGGCGACGAATCGTCGTGCTTCAACCTAAAGAATGTTGGGACAAAAGACGAAGCCGGGGTGACTCAGCTTTATCTGTCACGACCTGAAGCCGAGGCCTCCGGAAAACTCTCAACTAATGCGGACTAGAACTCTCAAGTAGTAAAATGCTGTCTGCGAAAGCCGATAACCTTATTCGAGTACCAGGGAAAGCCATGCGTAAACTTCTTCTGTTCATTTTAGTCTTCTGCTTTTTGCCCCTGGTTGGACAACGAGCCCAGGCTGAGGTTCGCGTGCCTTCGATCATTGGCGACAATATGGTCTTGCAACAGAGCCGCAGGGTGCGCGTGTGGGGTACGGCCAAACCGGGCGAGAGTGTCACCGTTACTTTTGCAGGACGAACAGAGCGCGCGACTACTGACGCACAGGGTCGTTGGCAAACGTTGCTTGGGCCGCTCAAAGCTGGTGGTCCATTCGTGCTTACGATCGCCGGCAACAACACGCTGACTTTCAAAAACGTGCTCGTCGGCGATGTTTGGATCTGCTCCGGCCAATCCAACATGGAGTTTCCGTTAGTGAACGCCACCGGCGGCGCCGAAGCAATGGCAGAGGCCAATTATCCAGAGATTCATCTCTTCACGGTGCAGAAAAACACCGCGCCTTTACCTCTGGACGACATAAAGGGCCACTGGGTGGTGACGACTCCGGAACAGGTCGGGCAATTTTCTGCCGTCGGGTATTTCTTCGGACGTGAGCTTTATCAACGCCTGAAGACGCCTCTCGGTTTGATTCACACTTCCTGGGGTGGTACACCGGCGGAAGCCTGGACCAGTCATGATGCGCTGGCGTCGGCGCCTGACCTCAAGCCGATTCTGGATCGGTATCAAAAGAGTCTCGAAAGGGCGCCGCAGCGCCGGGAGGATTACAAACGCGCCCTGGCTGAGTGGGAACGAAACAATCTTTACGAGGACCCCGGCAACAAAGGCGAGGCCCTGGGCTACGCCGATCCGGCGCTCAACGCGGCGGATTGGAAGCCGATGAGTCTACCGCAGTTTTTCGAGACGGCAGGACTAGTCATCGATGGCGCAGTCTGGTTTCGCAAAGAGATTGAACTGCCCGGGTCATGGACTGGGAAAGATCTGGAGCTGAAGCTCACGGCGATCGATGATTTCGACATCACTTACTTCAACGGCACGCGCGTCGGCGCTACAGGCAACGATACGCCGAATAGCTACCTGGTGCCGCGGGACTACAAGATTCCCGGCGCGCTTGTACGCGCTGGCCGCAACGTGATTGCCGTGCGTGTTTTTGATCGCGCCGGCGAAGGCGGCTTTGGCCGCACGGACCTGATGTCGCTGTCTCCGGTGGGCGCGAAAGAAACTGACGCGATTTCTTTGGCTGGTCCCTGGAACTACAAAGTCGAACTGGCGCTGGAGCCAAAAAAGCCAGATTATGGATCACGTCCGGAACTCCCGGGACCAGCAAATCAGAATAGTCCGAGCGTTCTCTACAATGCGATGCTCGCGCCGCTCACGCCCTACGCAATTCGCGGCGCCATTTGGTATCAGGGCGAAAGCAACGCCGGCCGCGCTTACCAATATCGGACGCTCTTCCCGACGATGATCCGCGATTGGTGCGCGGCGTGGGGCCAGGGTAATTTTCCTTTCTATTTCGTGCAACTCGCCAATTGGCACCCGGTCCAGTCTGAGCCGGGAGACAGCGAATGGGCTGAGCTGCGCGAGGCGCAGACAATGACCCTGCACGAGCCCAACACAGGCATGGCGGTGATCATCGATATTGGCGAACCGGACGACATTCATCCACGTAACAAGCTTGACGTCGGTAAGCGGTTGGCGGCTTGGGCTCTGGCCGAAACTTATCACCAGAAAGTCGAATCGTCGGGTCCACTTTACGATTCATTTTCAGTCAAAGACAACAAGATTCAAATTAGGTTCAAGCATCTCGACGGGGGATTAAAAACCTCTGATGGAAGTTCACCGAAGGGCTTCGCAATCGCCGGTTCAGATCACAAATTTGTTTGGGCGGAAGCGAGCATTGAAGGTGACACGGTCGTTGTTTGGAACAAAGACGTATCGCATCCGCTAGCCGTACGCTACGCCTGGGCTGACAATCCGGTGTGTAATCTCTATAACCAGTCCGGCATGCCCGCGTCTCCATTTCGCACTGATGACTGGCCCGGGTTGACTATGATGCGGAAGTGACCGTTTTATTTTGGTATTAGGCGGTCTCGCAGATGCCGGCTCCGGAGATGTTGATGTCGTCGCGCTCTCTCTGCTGAAACGCTCGTCGCATTGATAATGGCTCGCCTAGAGAAATTTCTGTATGGCGCATTCGCGCTGTGGTGTTTACTCCTCCCCGGTTCACTCAACGTCGGCGCTCAGAATGTAGCCGATCACGACAGCTTCGAGTCGAAACGAGTGATTGAAGTCAGCTACTCCCGCGTAAAAGGCAAGCACAACACATTTTTCCGTGAAGTTGTGGGCGCCGGCCGTGCGGCCGAAGGGTTACGCGCCGACTGGCAGCGCGATCTCGCCCTGGTCCATCACGAATGTGGCTTCAAGTATATCCGCTTTCATGGCTTGCTACAGGACGAGCTGGGCGTCTACAGCGAAGACAAGCAGGGCCGACCAATCTACAACTTTCAATACATCGATACGCTGTACGATTCAATCCTGGACATCGGCATGAAGCCTTTCGTCGAACTAAGCTTCATGCCCCAGGCGCTGGCGAGCGGGACAAAGACAGTGTTTTGGTGGAAAGGCAATATCACGCCGCCAGTAGATTACGACAAGTGGGATCGGCTAGTTGAAGCTTTGGTCAAACACTGGACGGCGCGCTACGGCGCCGGCGAAGTGAAGCAGTGGTTCTTCGAAGTCTGGAACGAACCGAATCTCGATATCTTTTGGTCGGGCAGCCAGGCAGAGTACTTCAAGCTTTATGAGGTCACGGCGAAAGCTATCAAACGGGTGTCTCGTGATTATCGCGTTGGTGGACCAGCAACGGCGGGAAACGCTTGGATTCCTGAGACCATCGGGTTTGCCACTCAGAACCGCGTGCCACTCGACTTTATCTCGACGCATGACTACGGAGTTATGGGTAGAGGTTTCGACGAAGGCGTGCAGCAGCTTTATCTGAATTCCGAACCAGGTGCAATCATCGGCAATGTGCGAAGGGTTCGCTCTAAAATCAAGGCGTCACCGCTGCCGGAGCTGCCGCTTCACTACACCGAGTGGAGCACGTCCTATTCTCCTCGCGACCCAGTCCATGATTCCTATATTTCAGCGCCCTACATTCTGTCGAAACTCAAAGGCACCGAAGGCTACGCGGATTCGATGTCGTATTGGACGTTCACCGATATCTTCGAAGAGAACGGGCCCGTGCCATCGCCGTTTCATGGTGGCTTCGGCCTACTGAATTTTCAGCGGCTGCGGAAGCCGGCGTTCTTTGCTTATCAATTTTTAAATCGATTGGGTGACGAGGAATTAATTACCAACGATCCTGATAGTTGGGCGTGTCGCAGCGCGCGCGGCGTGCAGATCTTGTTTTGGAATTACTCACCGCCAATTACTAACGAGAGTGACCAGAAACTATTCAAGCGCGACTTGCCAAGTAAGGTTTTAGATCCCGCCCGAGTTTCAGTTACCGGGCTTCCTCCTGGTAATTACAAGATGAACGTTTACCGCGCCGGCTACCAGGTCAATGACGTCTACACCGGTTACTTGAAGATCGGCGCTCCAGCTAATTTAGACCGCGCGCAGGTAAGAGAGCTGGCGAAGAAGAATGACGGAAGTCCCGTTGACAGCACCTGGATTCAAATTAGGAGGGGCCAGACTTTTTTGCACGATGTTCAGCTACGAGAGAACGATGTCTACCTGATTACCCTGGCAAAGTAGCTGGTTTCTGTTTTTTTGCTGGAAGGAGAGGTTCACCACCCGACCGGAAGACTTCCTGAAGACTTATAGACCTTTTCAGACTTCGGTGAAGCTCTTCGAAGATCAACTTTTGGCTTACCTGTTGTGTGTTATTCGGTAGTGTCCTAATTTCAGTTTCTCTGTGAAACCTCCGTGTGCTCTGTGCCTCGGTGGTGAATAAGCCTTAAGAAATACTCACCACAGACACCGAGAACACAAAGGAAGCACAGAGAATTTCAAATTAGGACACGACCTGTTATTCCCGAAGTATCCAGATGTGTCTTAGGCGACTGACGCGAACTTGCTTGCCAATACAAGGCTAAGAGCACCCATCAGCCTGGGCTGATCTCCCAGCGTCGAACTGATGATAGGTGTAGAAGGCAGACCTCGACACGTACTTGCTTCGACCGACGCTTTAAGATCCTCGGCAATGATGGGCCATGCACGAACGATTGTACCAGCCAATATTACCGTTTCTGGAGCTAAGCCCTGGATCAAATTCGCAATGCCAATTCCCAGGTAACGAGCTGTCGCCTTCAAAGAGGAAAGAGCGTTGCCTTCTCCTCTGATAGCGAGATCCAACAGTGTCGTAAAATCGAGATCGCTTCCATTGCGGCGAGTTAACTTCTGGTAGCGGGCCAGCGCCGCCCGTTCCGAGGCAAATGCCTCCCAGCACTCGGTGCTGCCGGCGGCACAAGCTATCGGGGCGCCTGTGCCGATAGTCATGTGGCCGAATTCGCCCGCAGTGCCCCCTTCTCCCCGATAAACTTGTCCATCAAAAACGATGCCGGTTCCCAAACCCGCCTCGACCAAAACCATAACATCAGTCGCAGCGCACACTCTACAATTTTTTGCGTCGTCTTATGCCCGTCGGGATCGGTTAAGAATTCTTCCTGGCCCAGCACACGTCCCGCCAGATCACTGGTCGCCATGACGGTCCTGGTTGTGCCAAGGTCGACACCGATTGCTACGGCGTCGCCGGTGCGCAGCGAGAGCAAACCAGGCGGACGACCGCCGGTAGACTCGCCGCCCACCTCTTCGATCAGGCCATCGGCCGTTAACTCGTCGACAATCAGTGAAACAGTAGAGCGTTGCAGGGCCGTCTCACGTGCGATTTCCGCGCGCGAGATCGGGCCAAGCTCGCGGACGTAATTGAGCACGATCTGACGGTTTATGTCGCGGATCGTACTTGAGCGCGCAACATTGACCTTCTTGAGATCTATTCGTCTCATAATGGGCCTAAATTAGATGTCCCAGGGATATCCCTTGTCTGTCGCCCTAATCGCCTTTGTTGCTTCTGGCTATTAAGTAGTACAGCGGGCCGTGACAGTCAACTGTTTTCTGTTAGTTGGGACAAGCGTCTGCCTGCGCAGTGACCGTGTTTAGGTGCGCCTGTTACGGTATTTTGCCTGTACTTTCCCAGCAGACCCGGAAAAACATCAATTTTGACTCGGCGAGGTTGGATTGTGGTCGCGTTAAGCTTATTCGAATTGGTCGGGCGCGCTCACGCGCGATTCTCTGCCTCAAGCGGCTGCAGCTCCCGCAAATTTGCTGATCAACACCAGGCTCAAGGCTCCCATTAATGTCGGGTCCCCGTTTAATGTGGAGCGAAGTATTCGCGCCGAAGGCAAGCCTCGCCGAATACTGCGCTCGATCTTTTCCGTGAGAGCTTTTTCGATCAACGGCCAAGCCCGAGTTATCGCTCCACCGACTATTACAGCTTCCGGGCTAAGGCCGACAACGAGATTGGAGATTCCGATGCCGAGGTAACGAGCGGTCTCGGTGAGGGCGGCTTTTGCTTCCTGTTCCCCCGCCATGGCTCGCTCGATCAGGGTGTCAAAATCCGGAGCGTTGCTCGCTCCGCTTAACTTCTTGTAGCGAGCGGTCGCGGCGCGCTCAGAAGCAAAGGCCTCCCAACAGTCGTCACTTCCGCATGAGCAGGGAAAGGGCGCATCGCTGCCCACGATCATGTGACCAAATTCGCCTGCCGCTCCGGGTACTCCACGATAGACCTGGCCGTCAAAAATGATTCCAGTACCTATTCCTTCGGCAACCAGCACGAAGATAAAGTCACGCGCATCTCTGACTTCGGGTCGTCCAAACCATAATTCGGCGAGGGCGACTGCATTGGCATCGTTATCTATGGTAACCGGCAGCCCAGTCGACTGGGAGATCGTTTCTGCGATCGGTAGGTCACGCCACTTGAAATACGGAACAAAGATCACATTACCGGTTGCCGGAGTAACCAATCCGGGAATACTGACGCCGACTCCCTCAATTGAACCCTGCTTGGAGAACCTGCGGATGATTTCTATGATGCGATTCATCGTGCGTTCGGGATCGGGATCAGTTGGGAAAGCTTCTTTTTGCACCACGACTCCGGCCAGGTCACTACTGGCGATGGTCGTGTAGGTGGGGGTGATAGCGACACCAATGGCAATAGCCCCGACCGTGCGCAATCGCAACAGCGTCGGTCGCCGGCCACCGGTTGATTTACCTTCACCGATCTCCTCGACCAGGCCCTCGTCGGTCAGCGCCTCAACAATCTCGGAGATAGTTGATCGTTGCAAAGCCGTCTCGCGGGCGATAGTGGCTCGTGAGATCGGCTCTCTTTCGCGAACATAGTTCAGTACTATCTGCCGATTAATATCGCGAATGGTGTGCAGATTGGCCGCTTGAACAGTCCTCAGATCGATTCGTCGCACTATTTGCCTCTATCCTGATGTGTCATGGGCCTCATACCAGGAACCCCACGTGGCCCTCAGCGAAATAAACACGGATTAATATTATAAAGGATCTGCTCAAGTCAACGCCTTCTTTTTGCGGGTAGTGTCTTAGTTTGAGATCTCCTCTGTGCAACCTTTGTGTTCTCTGTGCCTCCGTGGTGAAAAAAAGCCCGACAATCACTCACCACAGAGACACAAAGGACACGGAGGTTACACAGAGAAGCGAAATTAAGACACCACCTTTTTGCGGGAACGAGGGCACTGATCAACCGAGGTGGTCACAGCGGACGATGTGCTGCGCCTCGCACAGAAACCTTGCATCCGACGATCTGGTCGTCATCGTCTGCCATGTCAAGTTTCTTGAGGCACGACAAGCCAGAGCGTTTGGGTTGGCGGTGATCGCCATCGGACCGACCATTAAGTGCATGCCATTGTGACTACGGAAAAAGAAATTGCCGGTTAGTTAGTCTTGACCTTCTGCCTGGTCCCAGTGCTGTCCAAGATAATCAGTAAAGCGGACTTGGACAGGTTAGTTACTAAGCTTTCGGACATCACTTATTCAGGCGCAGATCCGAGCCCCTCCGGTTAAGCCAGGGTCAATTTAAGGTGCTTTCATGTGGTCACC
>WNFZ01004034.1_pt1 | contig 13704 bp, 9 predicted proteins | sample 5400081 | NCBI WGS metagenome assembly WNFZ01 (sample SAMN13153365, study PRJNA577476) | soil metagenome | isolation source: 80 cm soil or saprolite under grassland replicate 1 | place: USA:California | collected 2016-06-15
ATTCCGACATTGGGCTTCGTCACTCTTGCCCTGGTCTGGCATCTGGTCGGCGCCTTGCCCCTCTGGCTCGCCGGAAGAATTGAGAGTCCGGCGTGGGCCGGGTTGCTGTTGCTCGGCGGTTACATCGCGCTGGGCAACCTCGTTCAATTTCTCGACAAGCACTTTGATTTGCTCGCGGTTCTGCCCTGGCTGTTCACGGTTGCCCTGGTCGCAAAAATTCTGCTGGCCGCCTGGTTCTTCGGCGAAGCGAACCGGCGGCGATTGCTTTCCGCCCGCACAACCAGGCAGTACTCCCTGTTCTGGCTGCTGGGGACGATTTGTTTTGTGACGATCGCATGCGCCCTTTGCCGGAAGACGGTCTTCCCGCAACCCCTCGTCGCGCTCGGGGCCGCGTTGCTTTTGCCACTCGCGCGCGTCGGTCTCGCCCCCCTGGCGCTGGCGCGACACCGGTAGTATGCCTATGTATAAAATCATCGAAGTCGAGGAATTTCACAAATGTTACGGCGACTTCAAGGCCGTGCGCGACCTCAGTTTCACCGTGCGACCGGGTGAAATCGTCGGGCTGGTCGGAGCGAATGGCGCGGGCAAGACCACGACACTGCGCGCCATCACCGGCATTTTGCGCCCAACGACCGGGACCATTCGGGTCGGAGGACGTGACCTGGAAAGGGAACCTGTCGCCGCCAAACGACAGTTCGCCTACATCCCCGACACGGTTCATCCCTATGACCTGCTCACTGTGACAGAGCATCTGCATTTCATCGCCCTGGCGTACCGCGTCGAAAACGCGGAGACGAAGTACGCCGCGTTGCTGGACGAACTGGAACTGGCGGACAAGAAAGACGAGTTCGCGTCGAGCCTGTCGCGCGGCATGCTGCAAAAGCTCTCGCTGGCCTGCGCGTTCCTGCGCGAGCCGCGCGTCGTCATTCTCGATGAACCATTGACCGGCCTCGATCCGCGCGGCATTCGCAACATCAAGGAATCGATTCGTCGCCGCGCCGCGGCGGGCACGGCGTTTCTGCTCTCGTCGCACCTGCTTCAACTGGTGGAAGCGCTCTGCGACCAGGTTTTGATCCTGCATCGCGGTCAGAAAATGGCCTTCGGTTCGCTCGAAGAAATTCGCCATCTGGCGACGCTTCATGCCGACGCGTCGCTGGAAGACGTGTTCTTCGCGGTGACGGAAACAACACCGGCGCCGGGTATGGTTGCCGGCGCGATATGAACGCCGCCCTTTTATATCTTTGCTTTACCCTGCTGAAACGCCGGGCGCTTCATTTCTGCCGCGGTCTGCGGCGGCCCACCGTGCTCATCGGGTTCCTCGCGCTGGTGAGTGTGGCCGGATTTTTATTCCATCATCGCGACCATGAAATCTTCGCTCAGTTGGTCTGGCGCGAGAGTTTGATTGGCTGCGCCCTGATCATGTTGTGCGGTTCGTTGTTCAAGGGCTTTTTGCAGCGAGGACTGGTGTTCGAGCCGGCCGACCTGGAATTCCTGTTCACCAGTCCGTTTACGCAGCGGCAAATCGTCTTCTACCGCCTCTTGCCTCACTATCTTTACGCGCTGGTTCAAGGGTTGGTGTTCCTCGGGTTGTTTGGGCCGCATTTCGAGCATCCGCTCCTGGCGACGATCTGCTTGATTTTCTTCCAAATCGGCTGCTTCCACCTCGCGACGGCGGCGGCGATTTTCGGCGGGACGATTTCAGAGCAATTGCACCATCGCATCCGCTGGATGCTGGCCGGCGCCTGTTTCGTGTTGACCGCCGCTTATCTCCACGCGGCGTGGGACCTCAGGATCATTCCCGCTTTCGTGTCATCGCCGTTCACCCAGCTTCTCTTCTACCCGGCGCTGACGTTGTCCGATGTGGGAACCGCGCCGGCCGTCGGTGAATGGACGCTGCGCCTGATGAGGACCCACTGGTTCGGGACGCACCCGCTTTGGCCTCAGGCGCTTTATCTCGGCGGTTTCGCTGCCGGCGCCGTGGTGAGCCTGTGGTTGTTGCTCAGGCTCAAGGGCAGCGTTTTTGAAACGTCGCTGGCGACGACGACGCGCGTGGCGGAGAAGCGTCTTCGCCTTCGACAAGGTCGCCGGGTCGCCCCCGTCCAATCCGCAGGACTGCGCTCGGCGCGGCTGCCGCAACTCGCGCTCTTTCGCGGCATTGGCGCGATTCTCTGGAAAAACCTGATGGCCGCGCGACGCTCGAAACGCGAACTGGTTTTGGCGTTGGTCTTCACTTCCATTTACATCGCGTTTCTCGCGGCGATACGCTGGGGGATCTATGACGCGATGTCGAAAGGAGGCGCGCTTGAGGAGCGGGAGGTGGCGGATTTTGACCGGGGCGTGACCCTGATGCTGGGTTTTCTGGCGTTCCTGCTGCAATGGACGTTGCGTTTCGATTTTCGCTGCGACGGTCATCATTGGGTGGGCTTTCGCACGTTGCCGGTTTCGCCGTTTGCACTGGCGCTGGCGGAGATCGCCGTGCCGACCGCCTTTTGTCTCGCGTTCCAGGCGCTCGGCGTTGTCGTGCTGATGTTCTGCGCCCGGTTCGAGTGGCGCGCGCTGCTGGTGATGCTGTTCGCTTACCCGGCGATTGCGCTGGCGCTGAACGGCGTGTGGAACCTGCACTACCTGCTCTCCGCCACCAAACGCGCCGGCGGCCGGGCGCAATCGGCCAGCCCGGTCGCGACGTTGATGGTGGTGGCGCTGTCGTTTCTGATTTTTTATCCGGCCGGTTGGATGGCGATGCGAATCGGCGAACGTTTCGATCCGGGACTCGGCATTCCCCTCGCCGTTGCCAGTGGCATCACCGTCCAATATATCGTCGATTTCCTCCTGGTACTGACGCTGGCAACGCTTTTCCAACGTTTCGAAGTGTCGCGCGATTTTCAATAACCCCATGCCCACCGCCGCTGTCACGGCGCCGGACGCGCCTTCCGGTTCAACGTCGCTTCGCGACAGATTGCTGAACATCTTTGTCGCGCCGGGCGAAGTATTTGAGGAAGTCGTCGCGTCGCCCCGTTCAACAGGCGACTGGCGCCTGCCTGTATTGCTGAATTGCCTGGCGGGCATCGTTTTGTTTCTGGTGGTGGCGGCCCGGTCACCCGTTGCGCCGGGGACGGATGGCGAGGGGCAAAGCACGCTCACTTCGAGCGTCTCGGCGACCCCGCCCGGGGCCGCTGCCGCGCCCTTTGGAGATGCCGGCAGCGAGGCCGCGGCGCGACTGGTTGGGCCATCGGCGATCGTGGCCGTCAATTTCGCCGGAACCTTCTGGTCGGCCCTGGTGTTGTGGCTCGCCGGGCGGCTGTTTTTGAAAACGCGTTTTCCCTTCCTGAAAACGGTCGAGATCGCGGGTTTGACAACGGTCATCCTCGCGCTGGGGACGGTGGTGACCACGCTGCTGGTTTGGGTCACCGGCGACGGATTCGCCCGGCCGGCTATGTCGTTGTTGGTCGGCGAATTCAACCCGGCGAACAAATTCCACCAGGCGCTGGCGGCAATGAACTTCTTTCATGTTTGGATGGCGGCCGTTCTGTCGATCGGCCTGGCGAAACTGAGCGACGTTACCGCGAAAGAAGCGGCGGTGTGGGTGTTCGGCTATTGGATCGTCTTGAGACTCGCATTGATTTTCCTGGCCTGAGACCGGAACTGGAAATTACTGAACGGGCGGCGGCACCTTCGGCTTTTTCGCAATACGCACTCCATGAACCTCCCCCTCTCCCGCCCTTCCGCCTTCGCCAAGGCTACCGCGGACAGTTTGGGCACCCTCTCCCCTTCGAGGGGGAGGGGGATGTGGCCGTGAAGCCCCAATCCCGTCCCGGAAATGGTACAGAATATGTTATAGCTATAACAAAAATTGTACCTGGATTTTTGACGTTTGGAGGCTGGTGCGAGTGCCGGACAGAGCTCGGTTCTGTTCGGGCCGAGAATCACCCTCGCTCACGCCAACAGCCGGGACAAGTTCCGGGCCGCCTCCTCGATCCAGGCATCATCGGGAAGGGCGTAGGGGCGGAAGGTTTCGAGCGTGCCCGCCTGGGCGTTTTGGAGGAGGGCACGGTGGAGACCCAGAGTGGCGGCTTTGGCGGTATCAATGAGACTGGCGGAGTCGTTGGCGCTCATCTGAAAGAGGACGCGCAACTCAAACTCGCTGATTGTCTTTCGGCTGAAAAAGCGGTTCGCGTTGTTGAGCGTGTCGCAGGTGCAGATCACGTGGAAACCCAGATGCGTTCCTTCGCAGAGCAGCTTTTCGAGTTGTTCGCCGGGATGGGCTGACGAACCCGAGTCGTCCAAGGTCATGCTGAACTCGTCCTCGTGCCGCAATCCCTTGAATCGCTCGATGCTGTGGATGAACAGGTACACAGCCGGGGCCGCGCCTGCGCGATGAGAGTCAGTTCGTTGGCCTAACTCGTCTGCCAGTTTGGCAAAGATTCCGCCCAGTTCGGAATGGCCCGCCAAAGCGGTCTCATGCGGAATGGCCCGGACGATGTTCTCAAGAAAAACCCGATGCCGCGAACCCGGGGAGGTGACGTCGAGGACGATGAATCGCGCGGTATCGCGTGGATGTTGGGCGGCGAGCGAAACGAGCGAGGTGCCCAACATCGCCAGGGCGGACTCGTTGCGCTGTCCGATGATCAGGAGGTTGTTGCCGTTCTGGCGCTGGAAGACAACTTCGGTCGGTCCCTTGATGGAATTGGGCGCGCCGAGCCAGGCCCGCGCATCGGGCGCCGGTCGGATTGAGGCCGCTTCCAGGAGGCCTTGCAGCAGCCTGTTGTCGCGCACATCGGCGGGGGCATTGCCTTCGAAAACGACCGGCCCGGGAGGCGGTGTCGCGGTCTGGCCAGACCGCACGCGGACTTTTTTGAGCCACGATTCCCGCTCGTCTTCCGACAGCCAGACGACCTGGAACGGGCTGTTGCCTTCGATGGCGCCGGCGGAGTCGTTGTAGATCGCCTCACCCGGCCGCGAGAGAAGACGCGGCGCGGGATTGTCGTCGTCCATGATGAGGAGCGCGTCGGCCTCGTTGCACTGAAGGGCGATGCGGACGACCATTTGACCGAGCGTCGTGCGGGCCAGCGTGTAGGCGCCGCCGAGGGTCTGGGAACCGAGCAGCACGTGAATGCCGAAGGCGCGGCCCTGCCGCACGAGTCGATCGAGCAAAAGCGACGCCGTTTGCGAGATGCGATCGTCTTCGACGAAGAACTCCTGGAATTCATCGATAATCAGGAGCGTCCGGGGAAGCGGCTCGGCGCCGCCGGCTCGTTTGTATCCCGGAAGGTCCTGGACACCGAGTCGGCGGAACAGATCGCCCCGGCGGCGCAGTTCCTCGTCCGCCCGCTCGAGGACGCTCAACCCGAATTCGCGGTCGCTCTCGATGGCGACCACGCGCGCGTGCGGCAACCGGTGAGTCGCGTAGCATTTGAATTCAACGCCCTTCTTGAAATCCACGAGGTAAAACTCGACCTGGTCCGTGCCGCACCACAACGCGAGGTTGGTGATGATGACGTGGAACAGCGTGGATTTACCCGAGCCGGTCTTTCCGGCGATGAGCGCATGCTGGCGGGTGCCCTTGCCCAGGGCGAGGTGTTGGAACTTGGTCGCGCCGGTGCGGCCGATGGGGACGCGCAGTTCGGCGGTGGTTTCCAGAGTCCAAAAGGCGGACTCGTCCGGGGCGATTTCAGCGAAAGGCATTTCCACCCGGTTAAAGTCCACGCTGCCGCGGCCGACCTTTTCCAGAAAAGCGGTCGCCAGGTCCGGATCGGGCGGCCGGTCCAGAACCAGGGAAGTTCCCTCTAGCGGTTTGTCGGCGAAAAAGAAGCGGCCGCCTTTGGAGCGGACGCAGACACTGGCCTTGCGGAGATCATCGGGGATGAACTCGGTGGTGGTCGATTTTCTCTGGTCCCAATGGATCAGGGTGAATACTCCGCAGCGGGGGCCGCTGGCGATGATGCTGAAGAGACGCCGTACGGCCAGATCGCTGAAGTTCACCGGGAAATCGGCAACCACCAGGAAATGGTACGGCTCGGCGATGCGGCCGGCCTGCTGATTGTACTCCGCGATGGTTGCGTATTCGTTGCGGAGATAGAGTTGGGTGACTTTTTCGATGTGCTCATTCAGCTCGGCCAGTCGCTGTTCGATGTGTTCGGGTTGGGTCCAGATGCGGCGATTGATCAGACGATCCTCGTGGTCCGTCAGGTGCATCAGGCCGGCGAAGCTCTGCCCGAGGTCCAACGGGTCCAGGATGGTGAAGACCACGCGACCCGCCGGCGCGCCGGCGAACAGTCGCAGCACCAGGTTATTGAGCGCGGCGATCACGAGGTCGCGCCCGGAATCCTTTGTCTCAAACAGGATCGAACCGCGATCCGGAAAGGTGAGCAACAGCGGCACGGAAAATTTTGCAGGACCCGGAAGCGTCAGTCGCGGGTCGCGCGGCGACGGGCCGGCGAGTTGCTCCAAATCCACTTCAAGGCGCGCGAAGGGCGCCGCGGAAACAAATTCGCGGGGCGCCTGCCAGTTTTCCCAGAGCGCGGTTCGCCAGTCGGGGAAGAGTCTGTCCGTGGATCCGCGCGCCGCGGCGAAGGCGTCGTACACGGACCGGGTCGTCTCTTTCCAGTCCGCTTCCAGAGCCTGGCGTTGCGAGTGTTGATCCGATTCCATCCGTTTTTTATCTGTCGAGCGGGATTCCTCCAGCCGCCGGCGTTCGGCGCCGGCGTCGCTTTTCAGCCGTTCGACCAGATCGTTGCGTTCCTGTTGCAGTCGTTCCAGGCCTTGCCGGAGAAACTGATCGTTCTTCGCCGTGGCGCGTGACAATTTCTCCTCCAGTCGCCGCATCCGGGTTTTGCGCATTTCTTCGGCTTCCTCCACAGCGTGATTCCAGCGATGATGAAGAGATTCGGTCCTGCTTTCGGCCTGGTTGCGAACGCGTTGGTGTTCCTGCTGGCAGCGCGCCTCCGCCATTTTCGCGCAGGCATCCAGCAGCGCTCGCGCGCGGCCAATCGCGGTGGCCAGCGTCTTCGCGCCTCGTCCGGCCATGAGCCGTCCTAGAAAATGAAGAATGAAAACTGCGCCGAGGCAGGCGACAAAGGAGATACCCGCCTGTGGCCAGGTGAAAGTCTGTCCACCCAAACGAGGCAGCGCGAGGACGGCGGCGATGTGACCTGCCAACAACAGCAGAACCAGCAGCCAGGGCGGAAGCAGACTGAAAAGGAGTGGCAGCGGCGACAGGCGAAACCGGAAGAGTTTCCGACCTGTCTGCGCGAGCAAGGCGCGAAGTTCCTCCAACAGACGGTTTTCGTCGGAAGCCGGGTCCGGTTGGGGTGTCTCCGGCGGCGCAACGAGCTGTTTGCGGAAGGCGGCGTATCCGCGGAAGGCATTTCGGGTCTTGCGATCCAGGAGGGCCAACCTCTCCTGTTCGCGGGCCAACTCTTCCTGGAAAAGTGCGAGGGTTTTGTCGATCTGTTTTTGATTGGCCTCCCGGCCGCGGCTGGTTTGCAGCAGCGCCTGCTGGACTTCATTGATTTGCCGGCCTTCGCGACTTTCTATGATCTTCAAATGATGTTTGCGGGCTGCCGGGTGGGCGCGGAGGAGAGCGGCTTTGCGTCGATGATGGATGGATTCGAGTCGTTCCTTATGGTTTTGGAAGGAGCCATCCAGTTCGCTGATCGCCGCGAGCAGTCGCGTCTCCCGTTCCTTGATCTCCTTGTCGATCTGCCGGTCCAGTCGGGAGGCGTTCAGATGGAATTCCCGTTCCAGTTGATCCGCGCGCTTGCCACAGTCCTGGATGACGCGCTTCAAGCGGTCCAAAAGCTCCAGCGTCCTGTCCAGGCCCAAATGATCGCTACTCACAATCGCTCCTGACTTTCCGGATGACACTTTCGAGGTTCGCGATGCCTGTGATCGCCGAATTCACCGTGGCTTCAAGGGGAAGCATGTATCGTTCCTCGAACTCCCGGCCTTTGGCGTCCATCCAGTACTCCCGGGTGTGTCGCCATCGGATCAGCAGATCTTTGGTGAGCGCTGCCAATCGCGCCCCGTTCGCACTCGCGCTCATACGGCATCGGCTCCAGGAACGGGCGGTTCGGAGATCCCTTTCTGCGGAGCGGCAACGTCGGCGCCGGCCGGCGTTTCGGCACTGGAGGCCGCGGGCGGAGACATTTCAGCGTAGTCAGCGAGCGTGGCGGCGGCGCCTTCCAGAAAGGCGAGGGCCTTCTTCATATCGTAGGCCAGTGAATGACGAAGCTGCGTGACCACTTTTGCGTGGGATTCCACCTGTGTCTCGTATTGCCGGTTCCATTGTTTCACGCGATTCAACCTGTTCTCCGCCTCCTGCAGGGCGAGCTTTGCTTTATTGACGGTCATGCCTCTTGCCTTAACGGCCTCCGGCAGGCCGGACAGCCGGGAGGTCAACAGCTCCTGTTCCGCCTGAGCAAGCTCTTTGTTCCGTTGATACACCTGTTTTTTCCAGTGAAGCAGCCGGTCGGTTTGAAGCCAGCCCCGGGTCCGCACGACCTCCTCGCTGACTTCGTCCAGGAGGCGACCGGCTTTCTCGAGATAAACGATCAAGCTGGCCCTGAAGGCGTCCACGGCCTCAATCGACGTGACCTTGGCGGGCTGCGGCATGGCATCAGTGCTGGGACAAATAGTCTTCGATGCGCTGTGCCTTCCGCAACAGGAAAGGGGTGTGTTGACCGGAGATTTCTATGAATTTCGCCAGCGCCTTCATGGTTAGTCGGAACTCCTCGGCGAACCTGGCATGTTCCTGGTCCTGCCAGGTCTCGCCCAGCGCGGTAAACCTGGCTTGCAGCAGGGTGATCCGGTTCTGGAGATCCTGATTGAACCGCTTCAGCTCCTCGGCGAAACGCCGGACCTCAGCGGGGTCCATGACAGCTTTTGACATCGCATTGCTTTCCGTTGCGGGTTGACGCGTTCCGCTCTGCAGGATGCCCGCCTCCTGCAACTCGAGTCCAGGCCGGGGCGGCATCTCGCGCGGCCTGAACGCGGTGGCCGCAACTCTCGGCAAGCCAACCTATCAGAGCAGGCTCGCGCCATCAAAAAGAAATTCGGCCCCGCTTGATTTGTCCGTGCAATCGAGGGCGGCGCGGGATAGCATCCCGACGAACGTGGCACGGCTGTTTTGACCGGCCGTTCGCGCGGCGAAAGTTGATTCGAAGGCCAATTAAATTTGAACCGATTGGCGGAGCAAAGCATCGAACTTTCCGACTAATCCCTGGATTGAGGCACGGGGTTTCGCTGGCCGCGCCGCAAAGGAACTGGATGACGAAAAAAGGCGTTTTGCTTGCCACCGGGCTGACCCTGACCGGGTTGATGGCCGGGTTCATGATTGGCCGCAGCCGCCAGGGTGATCCTTCGGCGTCCAACGCTGTCAGGCAGGTCAGGGCTTCCGATTCAAACGGCACGAAAACCCTTCGAACGCCTGCGACAAATATACCCATTGTTAAAACACCGGAAGCAGCGCGCGCAACCACCCGACTTGCGCCGGCGAACACGATGGGGATCGAAGACGTCGCCGCGGCGATCCAGGTTGCGCTCTCGGAGAAGGATCAGGCCAAACGCTACGAAGCGCTCCAGAGAATCGCAAACGCCGTTGTGATCGCCGACATTCAAAAGGCTTTGGGACTGGCCGATGCGATTGCCCATCGCGATCTCAAGAACAGTTTCATCCAACGGCTCATCTCCCGCTGGAGCGAGTCGGACCCGGTCTCGGCAATGACTTACGCCGAAGGCATCGCCCAGGTTCAACAGCGGAATCAGACAATACTGAACGTGCTGGGTGTTTGGACACAGCACGATGCCGCCGGCGCCATGGCCTGGTTTCAGCAATTGCCTTCCGGCCCGCTTCGCAAACAGGCAACCTGGACCCTGGTCTCAACGATCGCCAAGGAAAACCCGCAGGCCGCGCTCGATCTGGCGCAAAGTCTGAGCTCCGGTCCCGGCGGACAGAATATTTATGACGCGATCTTCAGCCAATGGGCCAGCAAGGACCCCGCCGCGGCTGCGGCCAAGGCGCTCGAGCTTAAGCCGGGGGCGGGACGCGAAAATTTCCTGGGCAACATAGCCAGTCAGTGGGCGGCAAAAGATCCGGACGCCGCCATTGCCTGGGTGAAAAGTCTGCCCGACGGCCACGGCAAACGAGCCGCACTGCAAAGCCTGGTTTACGGACTGGCCAATGCGGATCCCGGGCGCGCCGCGGAGTTTGCAATGTCATTGCCTGCGGGTCAAATGCGTGACCAGGCCATCGGTGCGGCGGTATCGACCTGGGTCAACACGGATTTGCAGGCCGCCGTCGGCTGGGTGCGGCAACTGCCGGAAGGCGCGGCGAAACAAAATGCGCTGAACAGCGTGAGTTGGCAGTGGGCGCAAACCGATCCGCAGACGGCGGCGGCTTACGCGCAGACCTTGCCGGCGGGCAACGCGCAATACAATTTATTGGGCACCATTGCCAATCAATGGGCGCAGTCGGATCCGCAGGCTGCTTTGACCTGGGCGTCCAATCTTCCGTCGGGCCAGGGCCGCAACAACGCCCTGCAAGGCGCACTTTCCACCTGGGCGCAAACGGATCCCAAGTCCGCCGCCACCTACGCGTTGTCCCTGCCGCCGGGCAACGTGCAAAACAACGTGATTGGGAACGTCGCCAGTCAGTGGGCTCAGGCCGATCCCCAATCCGCCTTGAACTGGGCCTCCAATCTTCCGGCCGGCCAGAGCCGCGATGTGGCGCAGCGAAATATTGTTTCCGCGTGGGCGCAGATTGAACCGGAGGCTGCGGCCGCCTACGCGCTGGCCTTGCCGTCAGGTCAGGCTAAGAACCAAACGTTGGCGGGCATCGCCAGCCAATGGGCGCAGATCGATCCGGTCGCGGCGGTCGCCTGGGTAAAGGAACTGCCCGCCGGTCCGACCCAGCTCGACGCTTTTCGTCAAGTGATGTATCCCCTGCTCAACTCAGACCCGCAGGCGGCTGCGGACCTGATCCTCTCGCTGCCACCCGGCCAGTTGCAGAACGAAATGGTCGGCCAGATCGCCTCGCACCTGGTGAACTCGGACCTGCCCGCCGCCATTGCCTGGGTGCAACAGTTGCCGGACGGTCACGCGAAGGAAAGCGCGTTGCAAAACATGAGCTGGCAATGGGCGCAGACGGACCCGCAAGGCGCGGCGGAGTATGCAAAAAATCTGCCGCCCGGCAACATGCGGGTTAATTTCCTGAACAACGTCGCCTCGCAATGGGCGAACAACGATCCGCAGGCCGCGCTGGCCTGGGCCGCCAGGCTTTCCGAAGGCGGCGAACGCGATCAGGTTTATCGCGGCATTGTTTCGAACTGGGCGCAACAAGCGCCGCGCGACGCCGCGAAGTTTGTGTCTGGTTTGCCGCCGGGCGAAGGTCAGAACAACGCGGCGCTCGCCGTCGTTGGCGCGTGGTCTTCGTCCGACCCGCAGTCGGCCGCCGCGTGGGCCGCCGCCTTTCCCGAAGGTCACTTGCGCGACAATGCTCTGGGAACCGTGGCCCGCGAATGGGCGCAAAACGACCCCACCGGCGCGGCCAATTGGCTCAAGGGACTTCCGCCGGGGAGTTCACGCGACAACGCCATTAACTCATTCGTCGGCAACCTGGCCTGGCAATACCCCGAACTCGCGGCGCAGTGGACAACCGCCATCACCGACGAGCAAATGCGCAACAATCAGATGGAAAACATCGCGCGCAACTGGATGAACTTCGACCAAACCGCCGCGCGCGCCTGGATTGCGCAGTCGTCGTTGCCCGAGGAAAGAAAACAACGGCTGCTCAATCAGGGGAGATAGCGCTTCACCCCGCCCGCTGCTGGCCGCGGACCGAGGCCGCAGGCCGCAGGTCCGAACCACATCGCAGGAACAAAACTCTTGTGCCGTCGAGGAGAGTCGGGAACAGTTCAGGCCCGACACCGGAAGGCCAGGAATCATGTTTGATCACGCGACGCGCCTTTCATTTTGCTGCCTCGGACTGTTGGCTTCACTGACCGTTGCTTCCGCCGAAAACTGGCCGGCCTGGCGCGGTCCGCGCGGCGACGGCACCAGTTTGGAAACCAATGTTCCCATCCACTGGAGCGCGACTGCCCAGGTCGCCTGGAAAACCGAGGTTCCCGGCGTCGGCCACGCCTCGCCGATCGTCTGGGGCAACCGCCTCTTCACTGTCGCCGCCTTGCCGGAGACTCAGGAGCGCGTGCTGCTCTGCCTCGACCGGGGGACAGGAAGAATCCTCTGGCAACAGACCGTCGTCCGTTCGCCGCTGGAAAAGAAACACTCGTTGAACAGCTACGCCTCCAGCACGCCGGCGACCGATGGCGAACGCGTTTACGTCGCGTTTCTCGACCGAAACGAGATCGTGGTCGCCGCCTACGATCTCGAAGGAAACCGGAGATGGCTCGTCCGTCCCGGCCCCTTCGCGAGCATGCACGGCTTTTGCAGTTCGCCCCTGCTGTTCAAGGACACCGTCATTGTGAACGGCGATCACGATGGCGATTCTTATCTGGCGGCCCTGGCGCGCAGGACCGGCGCGACCCTGTGGAAAACTCCACGCGAACACCACACGCGCAGCTACTGTGCGCCGCTCATCCGCGAACTGGCCGGACGGACGCAGATGGTTCTGTCGGGCGACAAATGCGTGGCCAGCTACGATCCGGACCACGGCAGGCTGCAATGGATCATCGACGGTCCCACCGAGCAGTTCGTGGCGTCGCCGGTTTACAGCGCCAAAACCGGCCTGATCTATATCACGGGCGGCTACCCGGACCACCATATTCTGGCCATCCGGCCGAACGGTCACGGCAACGTGACGCAAACGCACATCGTCTGGCGCACGACCAAGGGCGCGGCGTATGTTCCCTCCCCGATCATCGAGGGTGATTATTTTCTGATCGTGTCCGATTCGGGTGTCGCCCACTGTTTCCAGGCCGCGACCGGTCAATTGCTGTGGCAGGAAAGGATGGGCGAACATCACGCCTCCCTGGTGTCGGCCAACGGGCTGGTCTATTTTCTCAACGATGAGGGGGCAACCCACATCGTGAAACCCGGCCCCGAATTTCAGCTCCTCGCCAAAAACGAACTGGGGGAAAAATGTTTTGCCTCGCCGGCAATCAGCGGGAACCAGATCTTCATTCGCGGCGACAAGCACCTGTTTTGTATAGGGGCCCGGTAGCTTCAGCGGCGCCGGCGTGCCGGGCCGAAATAATACCCGCCGCGCAACCGCACGCCGCGCGTCCGGCTCTCGTCGGCGGGCGCCTGGACCCGTTTCTCGTCGAGAATGACGGTATATTTGTAATCAAAGTCCGGTAACTTTACCCGCTCGACCTTTTGCCCGATAAATCGCTCGATAGCCTGCACATGCCGGGCGTCCTCCGCCACCATGAGCGTGAACGCGTCGCCGCTGGCCTCGGCGCGGCCGGTCCGGCCAATCCGATGGACGTAATCCTCCGGGTGTTGCGGCACATCGAAATTGATGACGTGACTGACGTTGGCGATGTCCAGGCCGCGCGCCGCGATGTCGGTCGCCACCAGCACTTCGTAGCGGCCGTCCCGAAAACCGCGCAGCGCCTGTTCTCTTTCCCGTTGCGTGCGGTTGGAATGCAGAATCGCCACGGCATGGGTGTTCTTCCGCAGCAGGTTGCCGATGCGATCGGCGCGGTTCTTGGTCCGGCAAAAAACGATGACCGAATCGTAGTTCACGCG
>WNFZ01014181.1_pt1 | contig 13704 bp, 10 predicted proteins | sample 5400081 | NCBI WGS metagenome assembly WNFZ01 (sample SAMN13153365, study PRJNA577476) | soil metagenome | isolation source: 80 cm soil or saprolite under grassland replicate 1 | place: USA:California | collected 2016-06-15
AGCGCGATATCGTCGTGTGCGCCGCCGCTAAAACGACCATCTGCCCAAACAACATATAGTGCACTCGAAGTTGGATCCACGGCAATATCTGGGAGGCCTGCGCCGGCGCGTACCTGCGCACCTGTATCGGGATCGCGGACTGCCACTGATTGATCGGTGGAAATGTCAATCACGTTGGACCACGTTTCACCTTTATCAGTCGAGCGCATCACGGACTCAGTGAATTGATTTACTGAGGGTTGCCTTCCTGAGCCGTGGAACAATTCGAAAACATCGACGAGTGTGCCATCAGGCAATACAGCGATCTGATTACCAATGGTGAACAGGTTTGCATTCGTCGGCATAATATTACGCGGTGCTTCCCAACTCATGCCGCCATTTGTTGTCCGTGAGAACATCGCATCGCCGCGGAAAGCGAAGGAATGCAGCGCGTTGAAATCTGCATTCTCGCCTGGTTTGCGGCTGCGATCCCAAACCGCGTAGACGAAATTTGAGTTAGTGGGATCGGCAGTGATGGATTCTTTATCATTGAAATGGAATGGCGTAGTCTCGCGAATGAGCGTTGTTGGTTCACTCCAGGTGTCACCACCGTTCGTGGACTTGCTCACTAGTATGGCGGAGGTGACGAGGTCCGAACTCGCTGACAGACTGATTTGATAAGCGTCTCCGTTAGGGGCAAAGGTCACCCACGGATCAGAGGCGCGATCGAAATCACCACCATTGGCGACTGTACCACCCGAGCAGAAACTGAAATGAGCGAAAGTTGTGGACCAGGTTTGACCACCGTTGTGTGACACGCCAGTGACCAAACCATGCGCGCCCCCATCTGACCAGCGATCCTGTTGCCAGACTGCAACAATATTATTGGGATTGGTAGGGTTCACAGCTATCCACGGCTCAACTTCTGCATTGACATAATTAATACTGGATCCGTCGCTTCTACCACCGATCGTGCAGTTAGCGAAAGGACTGGGGCCCGAGGCAAGGACGAGAGGCGCGATAGTAAAACCACTTGCGCTGACTTCTTGTGTAATCATCAGCGCGAGAATCGTTGTGAGAAGAAGTATTCGTTTCATTCTATATTTCTCCTAAAACTGAAAGCGCACAGACGAGACGTCAATGCAGGAGGAGAAATGCCCATGCAACTTTCTGAAAGGTCTTAATCTAAGTTTTTCGTCTCCAATTTGAAATTGGATAAAGGTGGGCAAGCTTGAAAAAGAATAGATCGTCTAAATCATCACCTCCTTAGAAAGGGCATAGGAAAGAAGGTATTTTGCTGCTCGATGAGCGGGTTCGTGATGTGGGATTAATATTATTATAGATATACGTGAGAATTTTACAATAGGAAAAAAGAACGTAATTTACGTTCAGAAACGCGGTAGGCTGTTAGCCCAAAGATAAAATGTCACCTGTTTTCCAAAATAGAAATGTCCCCTTTTCGGGAAGAGCTGGCATTTCCAGGTTTGGAGAGTGGGGTTGCGAAGCCTTGGCGCCAAGGATGATCCGGAGCTGGTTTGGTTGGCAGGCGTGGCTTCTGGAGAGCCAGGTCAAGTAACTTAGCAGGCACGATGTTAGCCTGCTTCGCCTGCGGGTGGTAAATGGCGTAAGGCAAAGATTTGCCATTATACAAGATCGCAATTTGCTCTTGGGCATTGAGACAAACAGTGACCTGCGCCTTGCGCAAGGCATAGGTGGGACGCTGGGTTTGGATCTGGTAGACGGTCTTGTAAAACTGGAGGGTCAGGTTTTTGGAGAGGGTGCGGGATTCCTGCCAAGTGAGAATATGAGCCAGATCGTCTTTAGCAGTGAGCGGACGATGGGCATCTATAGAGCTTCGGGCTTCTTCGCCAAAACGCATGTTGAAGTCCAGCATGAACTCGCGCAAATAGGCATTGCCTTCCGTCATGCTGGATAGGCCACGCAGCCGCATCTCTTTGGGCAGGCGATCTTGCAGAGTTTGAATGACCCGTTCGACGCGGCCTTTGGCTTGCGGGGTGTTGGCACAGATTACCTCGATGTCCAGTTCGAGCATGGCCCGTCCAAACTGGGTTAGATCCGGGTGGGTGTCGCCACTGGGGGACATTGACCCGAAAAATGCTGTTTTTATCGCTGTAGAAGGCTAGCGGCTTGCCATATTGCTTGAAATAACTCTCCGTGGCTTGGCAGTAACTGAAGAAACTCTCGCTGTCCACAAAGAACAGTTGAACTAATTTGCCCGTGGCATCATCGATGAATACCAACAACACACATGGATCTGCTCGTCCTTCAAACCAGTCATGGGAGGAACCATCGATCTGGACCAATTCTCCAAAGCACGCCCGTCGCTCTCGCAGCTGATGCACAACTACTTTTTTGGCTTTGCGAGCTTTCCATAACCTCTCTTCGATCATGAGCTTGCGCACACTTTCATCCGAGAGCTTGAGTTTCTCCTTCTCCACCAGCTTCTCATGGGCCAGCGTGGGACCAAAGCCTTGGTATTTAGTCTTGAGCAAATTCAAGGCTTTCCGCTTCACCTCTTCTGACAAACGGTTATTCGCTTTTCGCCCGCGGTGCTTGGACACCAGACCGGCGGCTCCTTGCTCTCGAAATGCTTTCCGCAGTCGCTTGATCTGCCGTGTACTTAGCTTCAGGATCGGGCCTGCTTCTTTTTGGTTTATCTTCTTCTGGGTAAGCCTTTGGATCACTTCCAACCGACTCAATTCTTTGGCACTCATCCTTAGTAGTTTGTCCATTTCTTGTCCCTTCGAAAGGGAACATTTTAACTTTGCCGAAAAGGGACATTTCTACTTTGGGCTAACAAAAATTGATGTCAGGTTGACAAAACTAATCTTTGAGATAAAATTCAGTCCGCAGAAAAAAAGCCGGAGTGGCGGAATTGGCAGACGCGCTACGTTCAGGGCGTAGTGAGGGTTCCCTCATGTGGGTTCAAGTCCCACCTTCGGCACCAAATGAGACTCGCTGTAAGGCGGGTTTTTTGTTGCCTCAGCACTACCTTTAGCGTGAAAAACCGAAATCTAGAGGCAAGGGAAGTGGTATAATTAGAGTAAATTAGGCATGTCCTTCATTAATTAAGACGCGGAGTCACAGAATCTCGTCCTTCGTGTCTTTTTTATGCCGATACCCCCTTTTACAAAGTACCGCATGTGTCACTAAACCAGAAGTTTGATTCTTGCTTCTAAAGCGTTTCAAAGGTTTAGTAAATTATGAGGCAAGCGGTAAAGAGAAAGTTATGGCTGAAGAGAATATCCAAACCAATAATGGGAATGTCCAACAAGTTGATATAGATTCCCAGATGCGCGACGCCTATCTGGATTACGCCATGAGCGTGATCGTGGCGCGTGCTCTGCCCGATGCCCGGGATGGGTTGAAACCGGTTCACCGCCGTATTTTGTATGCGATCGATGGCACGCATGGCACAGGATTTCTCCATGCGTTACTTGCTCGTGGACGGACAAGGCAACTTTGGGTCTGTAGATGGGGACGCACCTGCGGCGATGCGTTATACGGAAGCCCGCCTTCACAAACTAGCCGAAGAGCTACTCGCCGATATAGATAAAGATACCGTCGATTTTGGTCCAAATTTCGACGACTCGCTCGAAGAGCCGCTTGTCTTGCCTGCCCGTGTTCCGAATATGCTTCTTAATGGTACCTCTGGGATCGCGGTCGGGATGGCGACCAACATCCCGCCGCACAATCTGCGCGAACTGACAGATGCCATCATTTTCCTAATCGATAACTATGAGATGATGGATGATATCCCTCTGGATGAGTTAATGAAGCGCATCCCAGGGCCCGATTTCCCAACAGGTGCCATTATTGTTGGTCGCGAAGGGATCGAATCGGCCTACGCCACTGGCAAGGGACGTTTGGTCGTGCGTGGGATGGCACATATTGAGGAGGGGACCGGCGGTAGGCACGAGATTATTATTACAGAAATCCCGTATCAAGTGAACAAATCAAGCCTGATTGAGCGCATTGCCGAGTTGGTGCGTGAAGATAGGATCGATCAGATCTCAGACCTGCGTGATGAATCAGATCAACGCGGCATGAGTATTGTGATCGAACTAAAACGCGGCGCGCAGCCGAAGAAAGTTCTTAACCAACTTTACAAATATACGGCTTTACAATCTACATTCGGAGTGCAACTACTCGCGCTGGTGGATGGCGAGCCGCGTACTTTATCCCTCAAACGATCTTTACAGATTTTCATCGAACATCGTCAGACGGTGATCGTCCGCCGCACGAATTTTGAATTGGCGAAGGCCCGCGCTCGCCAACATATTCTCGATGGTTATCTGATTGCGCTTGCAAATCTCGATGCAGTAATCAAGACGATCCGCGAATCGCAAGATGCGGATGTCGCTAAAACAAATCTGGTAAGCCGCTTCAAATTGAGCGAAATACAGGCGCAAGCAATTTTGGATATGCAGTTGCGCAGGCTCGCGGCTCTTGAACGTTGGAAGATCGAAGAAGAGCACAAACAGGTGGCGGAGCACATCGCTCGCCTTGAGGATTTGCTTGCTCACCCCAAGAAAATCCTCGCGCTTATTCAGGACGATATGCGTGATCTTGCCGAAAAATATGGCGATGACCGCCGCACGCGCATCGCTGCCGAGGCAACCGAGACGCTCAGCGAAGCGGATTTGGTTCAGGATGAAGCGGTATTGATCAGTCTCACGGCGCGCGGGTATATCAAGCGCGTGGCAGCTTCTGCATTCCGTTCGCAGAGCCGTGGCGGACGCGGCGTGATGGGTCACACGACCAAAGATGAAGATGAAGTTGTAGCACTCATCCCGGCTCGCAGCCTGGATTCGATGTTGTTCTTCTCAGATAGTGGCAAAGTCTATTCCGAGAAGGTTTACCAGATCCCGGATGCTGACCGGACTGCGAAGGGTATTCCACTGGTCAATGTGCTTGCCCTTGGTCCCAATGAGCGTGTCACTGCTGCGATCGCGGTTTCAGATTTCTCTGCACATGGATTCTGTGTGCTTGCTACGATTCGCGGCAAAGTCAAACGAGTGGTGATGGAAGAGTTCGCATCAGTACGCCCCTCGGGTTTGATCGCCATGTCACTGGAAGAGGGTGACCAACTTGGCTGGGCGCGCCTGACGAATGGGAACGATGAAGTGATCTTCGTCACCGAGCAGGGTCAAGCCCTGCGCTTTAGCGAAAACAAAATCCGCGCAATGGGACGACCAGCCGCAGGTGTGCAGGCGATCCGTCTCCAAAACGAAGATTGTGTCACAAGTATGGATGTGGTTGAGAAGGATGGCTCACTGTTCGTTCTTACTAGCAATGGATTTGGAAAACAAACTCCTTTGAAAGCATATACCCCAAAGGGGCGCGCAACAAACGGCATTTCCACCATTGACCAGAGAGCTTTAGATGAGATTGGCAAAATTGTCGCAGCACGTGTGGTTCAGAAAGCGGATGATCTGACGATCATCACAGCAAATGGTGTGGCAATCAGAATCAAGAACAAGGATGTCAGACTGGCAGGGCGTGCCACCAAAGGGGTACATCTTATCAAGCCTCAACCGGGGGATAGCGTGGTATCAGTCGCGCGCATCGCTGCGGAGGATTTGAAGAAGGCAGGTGCGCAGCTCAATGGGGATGAAAAAACAGAGGAGTTACAACCACAATTGGTATAAGCAAGAAGTCCAGTGGCGCCACTGGACTTCTTTTTATTTACTTTATTTTAGCTTGCTCAAGCTGATAACTTAAAACAAAGACATCTTCCCCAACACAAACATTGCCAGTGTTCCTAGAATGCAAACGGTGAACATCAACATTGCCGAAAGAATAAATCTCTGTTGCGCGGTCATGCCGAGAAAACGCGCATTGTTGCGGCGTCTCGAGGCGGCCTTTGCTACTGGCTCTTTGTAGAGATCATTTTGTTCTTCTTCGTAGAAGGATGATTCTGCAGAATCACGTAAATTATCAAACATTTTTACCTCATCGCGAAGTATATCACGCTTGTGGACGCAGGCGCACATCCCCGAATCGTACTGTTATGGATTTATCATCTTTATTTTTCAATCTTAAGCTTCCATCCGATTCCAGCCCGAGTAATTTGCCTGTGATAAGAGTTCCGCCTCCTTCCTCGACCTGAACCTGCTCGCCGCGAAATGCGAGCGCTTTCTCCCAGGAAGCGAGAAAAGAATCAGTGCCAAGGTGAGGACGGAGGACAATAATTCCCGCAAGAATATCGTGCAATACTTTCTCTCGTTCAATGGCAGATCCTAGTGATTCCTCCAGGCTAGTAGCAGGGTATTGTAGCAGCTCGGCAGATGGCACGGCACCTTTCAGTACATTCATACCAACACCGATAACGACACAATCCACTTCTGCGTCAGCCCATACGGATTCAACCAATATTCCTGCCGCTTTGCGGCCATTCAATAAGATGTCGTTGGGCCACTTGATCTGTGGAATGAGTCCACGCGTTCGCAAAGCATCTACTATTGCAAGCGCAGCCAAGCCCACGGTCCGTGTAAGATGAGGTTTTTCCTCCGCATTAGGACGCAGGATCAAGCTAAAGGCAAGGGCGGTCCCCTTTGGTGTAAACCATTTTCGGTCGAGGCGTCCGCGGCCTTCTGTTGAACTTTCTTCAGCTCGTTTTGGTTCATGAATCAATAGACCTGACAGGTTTTCAAAACCTGTCAGGTCTTACAAGTTTATGGTAATACAAACCAAGGATTGATAAAACCACCGTTTTGACGGACTTCAAAGTGTAAGTGTGCCCCTTGTGCATTGCCCGTAGCCCCCGATGTACCAATTTGCTGACCCGCGCTAACGCTCTGACACACACTCACGAAAATCGCGCTCAAGTGGGCATAGACAGTTGAATACCCATTCCCGTGATCGATCTGGACCACATTGCCATAGCCATAATTGTATCCACCTTGCGCCATGGTTACTACGCCACTATCCGCGGCGTAGATTGGCGCGCCTGCGCCTGCAGCAATATCAATGCCCAGGTGACCAGACCAATAATCATTGCCAGAGAGGAAATGATCAGCAGCGGGCCAAACAAAGCCTCCGCTTCCTACTGCGCCGCCTCCACAAGAACTCTGGCTGGTTGGAGAGGTTCCTGAGGCTCCCTTTGCAATAGTGGGCACCAGCCATTGTACGAATTCACGTTCTCTCAAGCGTATCGTTTTCCTTCCATTGATAATAAATGCCATCAGTTGGTGGGATCTTCAAAACCTGTCCTGGCCTGAGGCTGTCAGGGCTGTCTTGCAAAACATCATAGTTTGCCCACAAAATCGTTTCTGGTTTGAGTTTGAAGGATTCTGCGATGGCAAAGACCGAATCGCCACGTGCTACACGATATTCTTCGAGAGAATAACGCGGTTTATCTACAGGGACATTCGTTTTGATCTGGATTTCTCGCTCGATAGATTTGACAGCTTCCGGTCCTCCCAAAGCTGGCATGGCTACCTGAGGTGAATTCTTATCCGGCGCAGCAGTGGGTTCCGGCGCGAGGGCTTGCGGTAAAGAGATGGATTCTTTCCACTTGAATGCACCAAGAATCATTCCTGCCACAAGGATAAATGTGACAGTCCAACTAATGATGCTGAAACGATATTCGTTGAAGAACGATGAAAGTTTGGACATTCGCTAAACGACGTTACGCCAAGGGCTTCGTTAGGATGAATCTCTCCCAAGATTTTCAAGAAACTCCTGGTTATTCCGGGCACGATCAAGGCGGGTGACAATCGCTTCTGTAGCAACAGATTGATCCATACCTGCGCCCGCTGGCTGCGGAGAGATCATCTGAATGTACATGCGGCGCATTAGCCAGACACGTTGCAGCAAATCGGGACCAAGCAGGAGGTCCTCACGACGCGTGGACGAGCGTTCGATATCCACTGCCGGGAAGATTCGTCGTTCCTGCAGTTTGCGCGAGAGGTGTAATTCCATATTGCCTGTGCCTTTGAACTCTTCAAAGACAACGTCATCGAGACGTGAGCCAGTATCTACAAGACAGGTAGCGATGATAGTTAGTGAACCACCTTCTTCGATATTGCGCGCCGCGCCAAAGAAACGTTTGGGTGGGTATAGTGCAGAAGGATCCATACCACCTGAAAGCGTACGCCCTGATGGGTTCACAACGAGGTTATAAGCACGCGCCAGGCGAGTGATCGAGTCCATCAAGATTACCACGTGGCGACCAATCTCCACCAGTCTCTTAGCACGCTCTAAGGCGAGTTCGGCGGTGCGTACATGAGATGTGACTGGCTCATCGAATGTGGAGGCTACGACTTCAGCATCGACGGAGCGATCCATGTCGGTCACTTCTTCTGGGCGCTCACCGATCAGGGCAACGATCAAGTGTACATCCGGATATTTGGTTGAAATCGAGTTCGCAAGTTGTTTGAGGATTGTGGTTTTCCCCGCTTTCGGAGGTGAAACGATCAGTCCACGTTGACCACGACCGATCGGAGCGATTAGGTTGATCAATCGTGGGGCGAGCGTATCATGATCGGTTTCGAGGTCAAATCGTTTGTCCGGGAAGATTGGTGTTAGGGTCTCGAATACAGGTCGGTGAGAGGCATCTTCGGGATCCACGCCATTGATCGATTCAACCTTGAGCAATCCGAAATGGCGCTCGCTTTCACGTGGAGGACGCACTTGTCCGATCACCAAGTCGCCTGCTCTCAATTCGTGACGGCGAAGCTGGGCTTGCGAGACATACACATCCTGGTCACTGATCCTGTAATTCGTAGCCCGCAGGAAACCGATCCCTTCGCTCATGATCTCCAAAATTCCGCCACGCAATTCAATACCTTCTCTTTGCGCCTCTGCCTCGCGGATCATCATGGCAAGAGTCTCTTTCTTCAGGCGATTCGCATTAGGAATGTTAAGTCCCTTCGCGAGCGCGCGTAGTTTAGTGAGAGGTTCGTTCTCAAGTTCTAGTATTTTCATAGTCTTTTCTCATTGGGTGGAATGTTGATTTGAATGAAATGCAAAATTGCCCAGAATGCATCGAGCAATCTGGTGAAGTCCCTTAGGTTGTGGATGAATGTGGATTTTCGTTCAAGTTCTGTTCACGCGGAACCCATGCAGGTTAAATCGCCGTACATCTAGATTCCGCAATCGTAAGTCTGTCAAGCAACTGGGGAGTTGCCAGTATTATAGCATGTTCGATTAAGTGACGCAAGCAATATTAACACTTTTCAAACAAAACTTTCAAATTTGTGTGGGTGAAAGTGTCTCGACCTCAGACAGAATTTGATTTTGCAAATCCCACAAACGACGATAGAGGCCGGCTCGCGTCAATAATTTTCCATGCGTTCCGCGTTCCACGATTCGGCCGTTGTCCATCACCAGGATTTCGTCCACGGTTTCAAGCTCGACCAATCTATGAGTAATGAGCAGAGACGTTTTGCTTCGCATCAGATCAAAGAGGGTTCCTAGTACTTGTTTTTCTGTTTGGGAATCCAGGTTGGCTGTAGGTTCATCAAAGATGAGAATAGGCGCGTCTTTGAGCAAAGCACGTGCGATCGCCAATCTCTGACGCTCACCGCCTGAAAGACGTAATCCCTGCTCACCGATAAAAGTATCATATCCTTTTGGCAGGCTCGTAATGAAGTCATGGATTTGCGCAGCGCGTGCGGCCGATTCCATTTCTTCCTGACGAATAGATCGGCGCGCCAATCGCAGATTTTCACGGATGGTTGTGTTGAAGAAATAGTTGTTTTGTGAGACGAGCGCGAATCGCTTTCGGACTTCATCCTGATTCAGCGCCTTGAGTGACTCACCGCCCAAAGTAATTTCTCCTAACTCATAATCCCAGAATCTGAGCAACAGGTTCGCAATTGTGCTCTTCCCTGCGCCGCTTGGACCAACGATGGCAATGGATTTGCCAGCGGGAACGTCGAAAGATATTTCTTGCAAGGCGGGTATAGATTGTGTTGGATAGGAGAATGAGAGATTTGAGAATTGGAGACTGACCAGTGAACGAATCTCTTGTCTCTTATCTCCAATCTCTTTTACTGCTGGCTCTGCATCAACCACATCAAATAACCGCTTTGCCGCTTCACGCGAGGCATTCCACATTTGCGCGGCAAGAGGTAAGGGAGTGACAGCCTCAAATGATGCCAGTGTCATCAGCGCAAATGTGCCAAGCATAACTCCATTGATATTCCCTGTTGTCACCTGTAGAATGACAAGAAACAGCACAAGCCATAACCCCAGATTGGTAAATAACGTCCCAAGCGCAGAATTGACTCCGCTGATGCATGCCATCTGCTCTTGTGTTGAACCATAGGTTTTGCCAGCCTGTGATATTTCCTTTGTGCGCTGAGCACCGCGTCCAAAGGCAAGTAAATCGGCTAAGCCCTGGATTCCATCTACGAGTTGAGATTGGATGTCGGCGCGCTGGGCAATAAGTCTCTGCCCTGGAGCGCGGCTAGTAATTTGGGTGAGGATCGGTAAGATCAAACCTAAAGTGAGGAAGAAGCCAATCAGGACAAGAGCAATTGGAGGGTAGAAGGAGGCGAAGAAGATAGATACACTGAGTCCGATTAGGATGGCAGTCAATGAGGGGGAGATGACGCGCACGTAAAAATTTTCCAACGTTTCCACATCACCGATGACGCGTGCCAGTAGGTCTCCGCTTTTATATTCCATCAAACGCGCGGGTGCGAGAGGCTCCAATTTTTCATAGAACCAAACCCGCAGGTGGGCGAGCAAACGAAATGTGACGTTATGCGAGACAAGCCTCTCAAGATAACGAAAGACACCGCGAGCGATGCCAAAGAAACGCACACCAACCACTGAAACGCCGAGGTCCGCAACGGACGGATGGTACGCCGCGGTTGAGATCAACCAAGCCGATGTACCAATGAGGGCAACGCTCGAACCAATCGTAAGGGTACTAAGAAGAACAGAGAGCGCGACCCAATTCCAAGAACCATTGAGGAAGGAGAGGAGGCGGGGAAGAATTATTGAGTGCTTAGTAATTGGTAATTGGGGATTAGAGATTTGAGACTGAAGACTATTTAAAGGTCGAACACCTTCTTCAACGTTTGACTTTTTACTTTTCGCTTCTTCACTTGAAATTTCATAAGTCCTTACCATTCTCGCGTACGCGCCATCTTGAGCAAGCAATTCACGATGTGTGCCCGATTCAACAATGTGGCCCTTTTCAAGAACGATGATTTGATCTGCTCTAAAGATAGTATTTAGGCGATGTGCGATCGTGATGACGGTCCGTCCTTGCATCAGACGGCGCGTGGATTCTTCGAGCAGGGATTCGGTTTCAGGATCGAGGCTGGACGTCGGTTCATCGAGAATGAGGATCGGCGCATCTTTCAGGAAGGCGCGGGCAAGTGCAAGGCGCTGTGCCTGTCCGCCGCTGAGACGCGCGCCACTTTCGCCGATCATTGCTTCATATTTTTCGGGAAGGGTTTCAATGAACTCGTGCAAGTGCGCGGCTCTCGCAGCTTCGATCATTTCTTCCTTTGTTGCATCGGGTTTGCCAAGACGAATGTTGGCTGAGATGGTATCGTGAAAAAGATAGGGCTTTTGTGGAACCCAGGCAATTGAATTGCGTAATTCGTCCACAAGTGATGCTTCGCGATAATTCGTAATTTGGTAATCGTGGTTGATGGTTATTGTGCCTGATGTAGGCTGAACAAAGCCAAGGAGCAGATTAACAAGCGTTGATTTTCCTGCGCCTGTTTTGCCAACTAGTGCAATATGTTGTCCTGCCTTTATTTGCAAATTGATATTGGCAAGTGCAGGTGTCGTTTTATCTGGATATATATAACTGACGCTTTCAAACTCAATCGAAGATACTTCTCCAATGCGTTGATTACTGACGACTGAAAACTGATCACTGCCAACTGGTGTGTCCAGTATCTCATAAATTCGTTTTGCTGCTGTTGTGCCAGACATGCCTGCGTGGAAGCGTGCGCCGAGCATTCGTAATGGCAAATAAAATTCAGGGGCAAGTATTAGAATGAAAAAAGCTTGTTGAAATTCCATCCTTGCATAGAGTAGCCGAAACCCAATTTCAACAGCAATGATGGCGGTGCTGAGCGTTGCCAGTAATTCCAACGCAAGCGCGGAAAGAAAAGTGATGCGCAAAACACCGAGCGTTGTATCTCGGAATTGGTTGCTGACCTTTTCAATATTTTTGGCATGTGCTTTGGATTGACCAAATAATTTTAGAGTCGTGAGTCCTTGCAAGCTGTCGAGAAAATGCGCTGAGAGACGCGAGAGAGTTTGATATTGTCGCTTAGTGATGATCTCGGCTCCCTTGCCGATCATGATCATAAAGAAGGGAATCAGCGGCGCAGTGATCAGCATAACAATGTCCGAAAGCAAGTCAAGGGGAAAGACAACAATTAGGATGCTGATCGGAATCAGTGCAGTAATAACAAGTTGTGGGAGATATTGACTGTAATACGCGTCCAGCGCTTCGATGCCTTCGACCGCGGCAGTGGTCAATTCGCCGGTGCGTTGTCCGCGGGTGTAGGCGGGTCCGAGATTCAGGATATGGTTGAAGAGTCGTTCGCGCAGATCTGATTTAATTTTTACAGCAACCGCGTTTGCACTGACTTCATTGATCCATGTTAAAAGTGCACGTCCCGCGATGATAATTAGGATGAGGCGCAGCCAGCCTATAACCTCGGCAAGAGTTTGTCTTTCAAGAAAGACTCCGTTAATCGTAATACTGAGGAGGTAGGCTTGCGAAATCGTTAGCAGACCAATTAGAAATCCAGAGAGAATCGTTAAGAGGAGCGTGGAACGAGAGTCACGCGTGAGAGAGAGAAGCCGGCGGTGCATAATAAAGTTTCAGGGGTTGGGTGTTGAGTTAAAGAATTGGAAGGTTGAGGATGCGGATACAGTCCGTCAACCTTCCAAATAGTGGAGCTATACTGGTTTAATAGACCAATGTTTGCTTGTCCGCAGTGATGCGCTTACGGAACATATAGTACGTCCAGCCTTGATAAGCTAGCACGATTGGGACGAAGATCAAAGCAATAATGGACATGACTGTGAGCGTGTATTGCGATGATGAAGCATTATAAATGGTCAGTGAATATTCTGGGTTGGTACTGGAGATCATGACACGCGGGAACATCAGTGTAAAGAACGCGATTTGCGTTAGCACGATATGAACTCCGGTGGAGATGAATGCCCAACCTTCCATATTGCGATTGATGAAGAGAATCGTGACAAGCAGCACGACAACGGATGCTATCGGTATAATGCCAGGATTAATACCTATCTTTGTGCTGATATCGGTAAAGATGTAAGTGGTGATTGCAAGCAGAACAACCGCGGCAGCCGCTACGTAGTAAAGTTTTTTGGATAATTCACGAGCGTGGTCACGTAACTCTCCATCGAGTTTCAAGGTCAGGAAGTTTGCGCCATGCAAGAGGAATACAGAAACCATGGTGATTCCACCAATCAACCCGAAGGGATTGAGCAAAGTAAACAGGTTGCCTGTGTACATCATGTCTGCATTAATAGGTACACCGCGTGCCAGATTGGCGAATGCTGTGCCAAGAAGTAGTGATGGCAGGAATGAACCGATTACGATCATCCAATCGAAGCGATGGCGCCAGACAGGATTGGCATCCTTCGAACGATATTCAAATGAGATGCCGCGCAGGATCAAGCCAACCAGCAACAGGAATAGCGCCAGATAGAAACCACTAAACATGGTCGCGTACCAGTTTGGGA
>WNFZ01004035.1_pt1 | contig 13703 bp, 10 predicted proteins | sample 5400081 | NCBI WGS metagenome assembly WNFZ01 (sample SAMN13153365, study PRJNA577476) | soil metagenome | isolation source: 80 cm soil or saprolite under grassland replicate 1 | place: USA:California | collected 2016-06-15
TGACGAGCCGCGCATCGGATTTTTCGTGCTCGCCGAACGCGACGATCCTCGTCGCGCCCGCCGCTTGCGCCGCCCGCACGAGCCGCTCGTAGAGCGCACTGTCGCGGTTGACGACCGCGGCGCCGTCCGGCTCCAGCCCGAGAAAAATCTCGGCCTTGGCGTCGGCGATCGCCTCGACCGAATCGAAAAATTCGAGATGCACCGGCTCGACCGCCGTGACGATCGCGACGTGCGGCCGGACCAGGCGCGTCAGCGGCGCGATCTCGCCCGCGTGATTCATGCCGATCTCGAAGACGGCGAAACGTGCGGCTTGCGGCAATCGCGCCAGCGACAGCGGCACGCCCCAATGATTGTTGTAAGAAGCCGCCGAGGCGTGGGTCTCGCCTTGCCGGGCGAGCGCCACGCGCAGGGCGTCCTTGGTCCCGGTCTTGCCCACCGATCCGGTGACCGCGACGATGCGGGCGCGCGAGCGCGCGCGCGCCGCGCCCGCGAGATCGCGCAAGGCGGCGAGCACGTCGGGCACGACCAGGAGCGGCGCGTCCGGCGGCATGGCGCCGCGTTTTTCCTTGGAGACGACGGCGAGCGCCGCGCCGCGTTCGAGCGCGGCGCCGACGAACTCGTGGCCGTCGCGGTTCTCGCCCAGAATGGCGAAGAATGCTTCCCCCGGTTCGATGCTGCGGCTGTCGATGGAAAGCCCGCGGACGGTCGCGGGCAGCGACCCCGCGCGCGAAGCTCGCATCGCCGCGGCCATCGCCTCGAGCGTCCACAGCGCGCGATCGCTCATGCGACCTTCTCCTCGAGCGCGGCCAGGACCGCCTCGTGATCGGTGAACGGCAATACCCGGTTGCCGACGATTTGGCCGCTTTCGTGGCCTTTTCCGGCAATCAGCAGAACGTCCCCCGGTTTCATCTCGGCGACGGCGCGACGGATCGCCTCGCGGCGGTCGCCGATCTCGAGCGCGCCCGGCGCCGCCGCCAGGATCGCGGCACGGATCGCCGCCGGATCTTCGCTGCGCGGATTGTCATCGGTGACGATGACCCGGTCGGCTTTTTGGGCCGCGATCGCGCCCATGAGCGGACGCTTGCCGGCGTCGCGGTCGCCCCCGGCGCCGAACACGAGCATGAGCCGATGTTTCACGTAAGGCCGCAAGGCTTCGAGCGCCTTGGCGAGCGCGTCGGGCTTATGCGCGTAATCGACGAAGATCGGCGCCCCGTCCTTGCGGCCGACGAGCTCGAGCCGGCCCTTGGCGCCTTGGAGCCGCTCCAGGGCGGCAAGCACCGGCTGCGCCGCTTCCCCCGCCGCGATCAGCAGGCCGGCGGCGACCAGCGCATTCTCCACCTGGAACTCCCCGACCAGCGGCAGCCGGATGCGGAATGTCTTGCCCGCATGTTCCACGACCAGGTTTTGCGAAAACCCCTCGATCCCGGTCTCGATCAGGCGAATGTCGTTGCCGGCGCGCCCGACGGTCAGCACGCACAAGCCGCGGGTTTTTGCCGCCCTCAGCACTGCTTGCGCCTGCTCGTGATCGGCGTCGACGACGGCCGCGCCTCCCGGCGGGACCAGCGTCTCGAACAAGCGCAGCTTCGCCTGGAAATAGGCGTCGAGATCGGCGTGATAATCGAGGTGATCGCGGCTGAGATTGGTGAATGCGCCGGCGCTGAGCCGCACGCCGTCGAGGCGGCGCTGATCGAGCCCATGCGAGGACGCTTCCATCGCCGCATGGGTGACGCCGGCCGCGGCCAGGCGCTCGAGCGTGCGATGCAGCTCGACCGGATCCGGCGTGGTCAGCGAGCCGTAGGAGTCCACGCCGGGGCCCGCGACGCCGAGCGTGCCGATGCTCGCGGCGCGTCGGCCGAGCAGCGTCCAGATTTGCCGCACGAACGCCACGACCGAAGTCTTGCCGCTCGTTCCGGTGACCGCGACGATGGTTTCGGGCTGGCGCGGGAACAATCGGGCGGCGGCGAGCGCCAGTGCGCGCCGCGCGTCGCGCACGCCTACGAAGGGCACCGACGCCGGCAACGGCGCATCGGGCGTGCGCTCGGCGACGATCGCGACCGCGCCGGCCGCAACCGCATCGGGGATGAAATGCGAGCCGTCCGCCTTGGCACCGCTCACCGCCACGAACACGTCCCCGGGGCGGATCTTGCGGCTGTCGGCCGACACGCCGCTCACGTCGAGTCCGGCATGGCCGGCATCGATCGTGGTGCCGTCGCTCAGCAGATCAGCAAGTTTCATCGGCGTTGTGCAGGTTGGGCTCCTCGAGGCTCGGCGCGCGCCACACCGCGATCACCGTACCTCTTTCGCGCTCGTCAGGATCAGCCGGTCGGCCGGAGGCAGATCGAACCGCGGCTCGACCCCGAGCAGGGGCGCGATCCGTGCGATCACTTTGCCCGTGGTCGGCGCCGCGTTCCAGCCGGAAGTGGTGAAGCCGTGCGTCTCCGGCGTCGCCTGCGGCTCGTCGAGCATGATGGTCAAAAGATACCGCGGCTGATCCGCCGGCAGGATCGCCATGAAGGTGTTGAGCACCTTGGTCTTAGAATAATGGCCGCCCACGACCTTTTCCGAGGTGCCGGTCTTGCCGCCGATGTAATAGCCTTTCACGTCGGCCTTCATGGCTGTGCCCTTCTCGGCGTTGAGCCGCATCAGGTAACGCATCTTCTCGCTGGTCTCGGGCTTGACCACGGTCCTCGCCAGCGCCCGCGCCTCCGGCTCGCTCCGCTTGAGGAACGTCGGCGGAATGAGATGGCCGCCGTTGACGAGCGCGCCGACCGCCATCACCGCCTGCAAAGGGGCAACCGACAGCCCGTGGCCGAACGCGATGGTCACGGTATTGAGCTCGCCCCAGCGCTTGGGCACCAGCGGCTCGGCGCTTTCCGGCAGCTCGGTGCGCAGCCGGTCGAGCTGCCCGACTTTCCTGAGGAACGCCTTGTGCGCGTCGACGCCGACCGCGAGCGCCATGCGCGCGGTGCCGATGTTCGACGAATAGGTGAAGATCTCCGGCACGCTCAGGACCCGGTTCTGGGCATGGTAGTCGCCGATGCTGAACTTGCCGTAGCGCAGCGGCACGCGGGCGTCGAACGTGGAGGCGAGCGACACCTTGCCGGAATCGAGCGCCATCGCCAGGGTGAGCGCCTTGAAGGTCGAGCCCAGCTCGTAGACGCCGGTGGTGAGCCGGTTGATGCGGGTCGGATCGATCGCCTGGCGGGGATTGTTGGGATCGTAATCCGGCAACGACACCATGGCGATCACCTCGCCGGTGCGCACATCGGTGACGAGGCCCGCCGCCGCCTTGGCCTTGAATTTTTCTTGGCTCGCGAGGAGCTCGTCGCGTAACGCATGCTGGACCCGCAGATCGAGCGCGAGCGTGACCGGGTTCTGCAGCCGGTCGGCGGCGAAACCCGCGGTGTGCAGGGCGGCGAGCCCGCTCGCGTCGAGCCATTTCTCGATGCCGGCAATGCCCTGGTTGTCGATGTTGACGAGGCCGATGACGTGGGAGACCTCCTCGCCGTTCGGATAGACGCGCTTGTTCTCGTCGAGGAACCCGAGCCCCGGGATTCCGAGGTGATGGATCTCCTGCTGCTGCTTGGTCGAGATCTCGCGCTTGAGCCAGACGAAGCCGCGCTTGGAGGCGAGCCGTTCGCGCAGCTCGCCGGCGTCGAGATCGGGCAGCACCGCGGTGAGCAGTTCGACCGCCTCGTCGACGTCGATCAATTTGCGCGGCTCGGCGAACAGCGACGGCGCCTTGACGTCGGTCGCCAGAATCTCGCCGTTGCGGTCGAGGATATCCGGCCTTGCGGTCGCGACCGCGTCCTGCGCGGTGCTGCGCCGGGCGACGTGCACGTCGGGCGCGACCGCATGCATCACCAGCCGCGTCGCGATCACCGCATAGACGGCTGCGAATGCCGCAATGGCGAGCGCCACCCGCGCCTTGGCCTTGGCGCCGCGATCGGCCCCTCGTCCATACAGCAGCCGGTAGAGCGGGCGCTCGCGCCACTTGTCGCCGGAGGCGTCGGGTCCAGGCTGTGGAACGGGCGCGTGCATCGGCTCACCGCGGGCCCGCCGGGATGCTTCCGGTCGGCCGATCGCCGTGCGCATCGATGTCGACCATGATCCCGATGGAATCCACCGGCGGCACCAGATCGAACGGCCGGTCCGGCAATTGGTCGAGAGCGTCGAGTTGGGTGATCTCGATCGGCTTGAGCGGCAGGTGACGGCGCGCCAACGCCTGGATCCGCTCCGGACGGTCGAGCGCGGTCCATTCGGCGCGCAGCGCCGCGATTGCGTCGCGCTCGCGGCGGATCTCGGCGCGCAGCTTGGCGACGCGCTCGGCCTGCAGCGTGGAATCGAACTTGATCTTGTAGACGTCGGCGGCGGCGAGCACGAGCGCGGCCAGAACGCCGATATGCAGAATGCGCAGCATCAGCTTCGCCCCATGATCTCGTCCGGCGTCGGCAGCCGCGGCACCAACTCGGCCTCTGCCGGCTGCGCTGCGGCGCTCGTGCGCTCGGCCGCACGCAGCTTCGCCGACCGGGCGCGGGGGTTGGCCGAAATTTCCGTCTCGTCGGGCACGATCGGGCGCTTGGTCAGCACGTGGAAGCTCGGCGCCGCCTGCGCGCGTTCCGGCAGGTGGCGCGAGGGGGCGGCTGGCCTGCTGCGCGCGTTGAGGAACGTCTTGACGATGCGGTCTTCGAGCGAATGGAACGCGATCGCGACGAGCCGGCCCCCGGGCGCGAGCAGCCGCTCGGCTGCAGCGAGCGCTTCGGCGAGGCTGTGAAGCTCGTCGTTCACGAAAATGCGCAGGGCCTGGAACGTGCGGGTGGCGGGATGGATGTCGCCGGGGCGCCCGCGGACGACCCGCGCGACGATCGCCGCAAGTTCGGAAGTGGTGCGGATCTCCTGCTCGCGTCGCGCCGCCACGATCGTCCGGGCCACGGCCCGCGCGTGGCGTTCCTCGCCGAGCACACCGATGATCGAAACAAGCTCCCGCTCCGAGGCCCGCGCGAGGATATCGGCTGCGCTCGGCCCGGAACCGCTCATGCGCATGTCGAGCGGCCCTTCGAGCCGGAACGAGAATCCGCGCTCGGCTCGATCGAGCTGCATCGAGGAGACGCCGAGATCGAGCAGGATGCCTTGCACGGCGTCGAACCCGAACTCGCGCGCGACCGCATCGAGCTCGGCGAAATTCGTCTCGACGAGCGTGAGGCGCCCCGCCGCGCGCTCGACGAGATCGGCCCCCAGCGCAATCGCGCTCGGATCGCGGTCGAGCCCGAGAACGCGCACGTCGCCGGCAGCAAGGATGGCGCCGGCGTGCCCGCCGGCCCCGAAGGTGGCGTCGACATAGACGCCGCGGTCGCGCACGGCCAACAGCTCGACCGCCTGCGGACCGAGCACGGGAATGTGAGGGGCCAGTCCGCCAGCGACAGCCGGTTGCCCGCTGTCGCTGCCCATCATCATTCCCGTGCTCCATGCGGGTCTTCCGCCGCCATCCGGGAGCCCAATTGCTTCTTGAGCGCGCGCACTTTCCCGGTGGCCTCCGCGAGCTGCGCGCGGAAGCGTTCGGGCTCCCAGATCTGAAACTTGTGGCCGAGCCCGACGAAGGCGACCGTCTCGGTGACCTCCGCATGGGCTTTGAGCGGCTCGGACAGGATCACCCTGCCCTCGCCGTCGATCTTCAGCGTCTCGCTGGTGCCGTAGAGCGCCGTCGAAAAATCCTCGCGCTCGTCCGAGAACGGCGGAAAGCGGTCGATCAGCTGCTCGATCTCGGCGAGCAGCGCATTGCCTCCCGCATCGAGTGCCGGCCGATCGAGGGTGGGATAGACGTAGAGGCCGTCGAACCCGTCCCGCGCCAGCACGCCGCGGTAGGCGGCGGGAATCGAGACACGGCCTTTGGCATCGAGGCGCAGCGTGAAATTGGACACGAACCGGTCCATGTCGCTCCTCGCCTCGCCCTGCTCGATCCCGATGCGCCGTTTCGCGGGCGTCTTTTTCCCCGGGATGGGAGCCGCTGCCGCCGGCGGATCGAGACACGGGCTGCGATTCCGCCGGCAAGAACCCGAATGGGAATTTTTGGGATATCATGGGATATTATGGTCGTCAATGGAAAGCGCGGGCCTCACGGCGCTTCGCCCGATTGACCGATTAACGCGGTATAAACTTAAGGAAGGGTTTGCGGCGGGCCCGTACCGCCGTCTCAGGACGATCCTCCATCCCGTGCGGTTGACATGTCGGGCTTTGCGCCGGATTCCCCGCTCGTAACCTCGGTCAAAAGCTCGCCGAACCACGGCGAGCGGCGCGATCATCGGCGCGCCGACATGATCCTGCTGCACTATACGGGGATGGAGAGCGCCGAGGCCGCGCTCGAGCGACTGTGCGGCGGCGGTCCGGAACCCGGCGTGTCCGCGCATTACTTCGTCCACGAGGACGGCCGAATCGTCCAGTGCGTGGCCGAGGCGCGGCGCGCCTGGCATGCCGGCGCGTCCTCCTGGGAGGGCGATGAGGACATCAACTCGCGCTCGATCGGGATCGAGATCGCCAATCCGGGACACGATTTCGGCTATCCGGATTTTCCGGAAGCGCAGATCCGCCAGGTGATCGCGCTGTGCCGGGACATCGGCGGGCGGAATTTCATCCGCGCCGACCGCGTGCTCGCGCATTCCGACGTGGCGCCGAGTCGCAAGCAGGACCCCGGCGAGAAATTTCCTTGGGCCCGGTTGTTCGAGGCGGGCGTGGGCCATTGGGTCGAGCCCACGCCGATCGCGGCCGGGCCGGTGCTCAAGCTGGGCGACCGCAACGCCGGCGTGTCACAGCTCCAGGGCCTGCTGGCCGAATACGGCTACGGCCTCAACCCGAGCGGATTCTTTGGCGACCAGACCCGCGACGTCGTCGCCGCGTTCCAGCGCCATTTCCGCCCCGCTGGCGTCGACGGCATCGCCGACGGCTCGACGCTCGACACGCTGGAGCGCTTGGTGATCGGCCGGCGTTTTTTGCTGGCGGCGGCGAACGGCGCCAATGCCCGCGCCCCTTGACCTTATGCCGCCGGTTCCCCATTCCTAGCGGGTCAGTCGGCCGGACGGCCGTCCCGGCAAGGACCGAAAGGTCGCCGGGGAGGAAAGTCCGGGCTCCATGGACATGCGGTGCCGGATAACGTCCGGCGGGGGTAACCCCAGGGAAAGTGCCACAGAAAACGTAGACCGCCTCGGGGTGAAAATCCCGCGGCAAGGGTGAAACGGTGCGGCAAGAGCGCACCGCGCCTCCGGCAACGGAGGCGGCACGGCAAACCCCACCGGGAGCAAGACCGAATAGGGGCGGCACGGGGAGCAATCCCCGGATCGATGTCCGGATCGGCCGCCCGGGTAGGTTGCTCGAGACGCCGGGCAACCGGCGATCCAGAGGAATGGCCGTCACGCGCGAAGTGCGTTCTTGCTTTGCGCCGTACAGAACCCGGCTTACAGGCCGGCTGGCGTGATACGGGGCGCTCGGCGGGAGACCGTCGGGCGCCCCACCAATTTGGGGCATCCTGCTTCAGCTGTCGACCATCATGGATTAGCTCTGGCCCGTGAGAACGGCTCCGGCTTAGCGTCCTGGTATGTTGCTGCGCCGGGAAACCCTCGGTCTGCTGCTGGCCTTCGTCGGCGTCGTTCTGTTCGGCGGCACGCTGCCGGCGACAAGGCTCGCGGTAGAGTTCCTCGATCCCTGGTTCGTCACCTTCGCGCGTGCCGCCATCGCGGGAACGGCGGCCCTCCTCTTGCTGCTCGCGTTTCGCGCCCGCGTGCCGCCGCGCGATACCTGGGCTGCGCTCGCGATCGTGGGGCTGGGCTCCGCGATCGGCTTTCCGCTGCTGACCGCGCTCGCGATGCAGACGGTCCCGGCCGCGCACGGCGGCGTCGTGGTCGGCATTCTGCCGCTCGCGACCACGCTCGCGGGCGCCTTCATCGCGCACGAGCGGCCGAGCCCCGGATTTTGGCTCACCGCTTTCGCGGGCACCTCGCTCGTCGTGACCTACGCGCTGCGGCACGGGGGCGGCGGCGGCGGAGGCGGCGGCTTCGCGGTCGGAGATCTCTATTTGCTGCTCGGCATCGCCACCGGCGCAATCGGCAACGCCTATTCGGGGCGGCTCGTGCTCGCGATGCCCGGCTGGGAAGTGATCAGCTGGGCGCTCGTCCTCATCTTGCCGCCGTCGCTCGCGATCGCGCTCCTGCTCGCGCCCGAAAACCCCGGCGCGGTCCCCGTAAACGCCTGGATGGCGCTGCTCTATGTCGCGATCTTGAGCCAATTCGTGGCGTTCTTTCCCTGGAATCTCGCATTCAAACTCGCCGGGATCGCGCGCGCCGCCCAGGTGCAGCTGCTGCAGACCTTCGTCACCTTGGGACTTGCGGCGCTCGTCAACGGCGAAGCGATCGACCTGCAGACGATCGGCTTCGCGGCAGCGGTCGTCGTCACGCTGATGATAGGCCGCACCTTGCGGGTGCGGCGCTGACGAACCATCTCAATCCGCCGTGAGCTCGCGCCCGCGCGTTTCCGGCAGCAGCAGCGCCATGATCACCACGATGCCGTAGGCGATGCCGGCGAACACGCCGATCGACTGGCCGAGCGGCAGGACCGCGCTCAACAGCCCGACGAAGGTCGGATTGAGCGCGCCGATGCCGCGGCCGAAATTGTAGGCAAAACCCTGGCCGGAACCGCGCATGCGGGTGGGGAAATTCTCGGTCAGGAACGCACCCATGCCCGAGAAGATGCCGGAGGCGAAGAAGCCCAGCGGAAAGCCCAGGACAAGCATCCAGGCATCGTTGACCGGCAGCTGCGTATAGACCAGCACGGTGATAAGCGAGCATACCGCGTACAGGATGAAGTTCGGGCGCCGTCCGATGCGGTCGGCGAGATAGGCGCCGACCAGATAGCCGATGAACGAGCCGACGATGATGACCGCAATGTAGCCGCCGGTGTTGATCACCGAGAGCTGGCGCTCGGTTTTCAGATAGGTCGGCAGCCAAGTGGTGATCGCGTAATAGCCGCCCTGCGCGCCGGTCGCCAGCAACGAGGTCAGCACCGTGGTTTTGAGCATGGCGGGCGAGAAGATCTCGACCCAGCTCGCCGTTTCGGCTTTCGCCGCGGCGCCGCGCCGAGCGGCCTCGAAGATCGGCGGCTCGTCGACGAAGCGGCGGATGAAGAACACCAGGAACGCCGGGAGCACGCCGACCCAGAACAGCGCGCGCCATGCGGTGTCCTGCGGCAGCACGCTGAAGAACACCGTCGCCATCAGCGCCGCCACGCCCCAGCCGATCGCCCAGCCGCTCTGCACGCTGCCGACCGCCTTGCCGCGGTGCGGCGCCCGGATCACCTCGCCCATCAGCACCGCGCCCGCCGCCCATTCGCCGCCGAAGCCGAACCCCATCAGCGCGCGGAAGATCAGGAGCTCCGTGTAGCTTTGCGCAAACCCGCAGAGCAGCGTGAACAATGCGAACCACAGGATGGTGATCTGGAGGGTGCGCACGCGCCCGAAGCGGTCGGAGAGCGCACCCGCCACCCACCCGCCGAATGCCGACGTGAGCAGCGTGACGGTGCCGATCAGGCCGGCGTCGGCGTTGGAGATGTGAAAGGCAGCAATGATCGCCGGGATCGCAAAGCTGAAGATCTGCACGTCCATGGCGTCGAGCGCCCAGCCGCCGAAGCAGGCCCAGAACGTGCGTTTCTCCTTCAGGGTGAGCGCGGCGTACCATCCGATGGCGCCGGAGACCGGCTGAGTTGCCATATCGCTGGTCATGCTTGCCTCCGCGCTTGGCCGCCTGTCGCGTTCCTCCGTCGGAACAACGCGGAGATCGGTGCGCCGGTTCGGCGCCGTCGGGACGGATTGCGGCACGCGCAGGAGATGCCCCAGACTGGGCGGATGACCGCTGCCGAGCAACAAGCCTGGGAGTTCTGGATCGACCGCGGCGGCACGTTCACCGACGTGATCGGCTTGAGGCCGGACGGCACGCTCGTCGCCCACAAGCTGCTCTCGGAAAATCCGGAGGCCTATCGCGACGCCGCGGTCCAGGGCATTCGCGATCTGCTCGGGCTCGAGCCGGGCGCGCCGATCCCGCAGGGCCGCATCGGCGCGGTCAAGATGGGCACCACGGTTGCGACCAACGCGCTCTTGGAGCGCAAGGGCGAGCGCACGCTGCTCGTCACCACCCGGGGGTTCCGCGACGCGCTGAAAATCGGCTATCAGGCGCGGCCCAAGATTTTTGCCCGACACATCGTCAAGCCCGAGATTCTCTACGAGCGCGTCATCGAGATCGGCGAGCGCGTGCGCGCCGACGGCACGGTCGAATGCGAGCCGGATCTCGCCGAAGCCGGCGCCGCGCTCGAACGCGCGAAGGCCGACGGCATCGCCGCGGTCGCGATCGTGTTCCTGCACGCCTATCGTTATCCGGCGCCCGAACAGCGCATTGCCGCGCTCGCCCGCGCGCTCGGCTTCCCGCAGGTATCCGCGAGCCACGAGATTTCGCCGCTGATCAAGCTCGTCGGCCGCGGCGACACCACCGTGGTCGACGCCTATCTCTCGCCGATCATCGCCCGCTACGTGGCGCGGGTCGCCAAGGAGCTCGACAGCGCGCGCTCCGGCGCGCGCCTCATGTTCATGATGTCGTCGGGCGGGCTCACGGCCGCGGATCTGTTCCAGGGCAAGGACGCCATTCTGTCCGGCCCGGCCGGTGGCGTGGTCGGCATGGCGGAGACCGGCCGCGTCGCCGGATTGGAGCGCCTGATCGGCTTCGACATGGGCGGCACCTCGACCGATGTCAGCCATTTCGTCGGCGAATACGAGCGCGCGTTCGAGACCGAGGTCGCCGGCGTGCGCATGCGCGCGCCCATGATGCTGATCCACACCGTGGCGGCGGGCGGCGGCTCGATCCTGCATTTCGACGGCGCGCGATTCCGGGTCGGGCCGGATTCGGCCGGGGCCAATCCCGGCCCGAAATGCTACCGCCGCGGCGGGCCTCTGGCGCTCACCGACGCCAATGTCATGGCCGGCAAGCTGATCCCGGAATTCTTTCCGAAGATTTTCGGACCGCATCAGGACCAGCCGCTCGATGCCGAGGCGGTGCGCGGCGCATTCGCGGCGTTGGCGCGCGAGGTCGGCGATGACCGCACGCCCGAGCAGGTGGCCGACGGCTTCATCCAGATCGCGGTCGAGAACATGGCGAACGCCATCAAGAAAATCTCGGTGCAGCGCGGCTACGACGTGACGCGCTACGCGCTCAACTGCTTCGGCGGCGCCGGCGGCCAGCACGCCTGTCTGGTCGCCGACGCGCTCGGCATGACGAAAATCCTGATCCATCCGTTCTCGTCGCTGTTGTCCGCCTACGGCATGGGCTTGGCCCAGATCCGCGCGACGCGCGAGCAGGCGATCGAGGCGCCGTTCGGCGAGGAGGTGCTCGGCGAAATTTCGAGCGTCGGCCGCCGACTGGGCGAGGACGCTCGCGCGGAGGTTGCCGGCCAGGGCGTGGGCGCAGCCGACGTACAGGTCCACGTCCGCGCGCACATCCGCTACTCCGGGACCGACACCGCGCTCATCGTGCCGGCATTCTCGATCCCTCCCCGGAACGGGGAGGGTCCGCCGCACAGCGGCGGCGGTGGGGTCCGCGCTCACAACAACGCCCCACCCGCCGGACTTCGCCCGGCGACCTCCCCTGAAGGGGAGGTAAGACTCGCCGCCATGAAATCCGCGTTCGAAGCCGCGCATCGCGCCCGGTTCGGCTTCATCGATGCCAGCAAGAGCTTGGTCGTCGAGGCGGTATCGGTGGAAGCGATCGGGGCTTCGCAAAAATTCGCCGAGCCGACGCTGCCCATTGCCGGGGACGCGCCGCCCAAGGCCGTGCAGCACACCCGGTTCTACTCCGGCGGCTCCTGGCGCGAAGCAAGCGTCTTCGTCCGCGATCGGCTCAGACCCGGCCATCGCCTGGCCGGACCCGCCATCCTGATCGAGCCGCATCAGACCTTGGTGCTCGAGCCGGGCTGGGAGGCGCGGATCACGCAAAAGAACCACGTGATGCTCGAGCGCATCGCGCCGCTCGCGCGCGAGAAGGCGATCGGCACCGAGGCCGATCCGGTCATGCTGGAGATCTTCAACAATCTGTTCATGTCGATCGCCGAGCAGATGGGCGTATCGCTGCAGAACACCGCCTATTCGGTCAACATCAAGGAACGCCTCGACTTCTCGTGCGCGGTGTTCGACCAGGAAGGATCGCTCGTCGCCAATGCGCCGCACATGCCGGTGCATCTCGGCTCGATGGACCGCGCGGTCGAGACCATCATTCGCGAGAATGCCGGAACGATCCGGCAAGGCGACGTCTACGCGATCAACGCGCCCTACAACGGCGGCACGCATCTGCCCGACATCACCGTGTGCACGCCGGTGTTCGATGCGCCGGGCCGCGAGATCCTGTTCTGGGTCGCGAGCCGCGGCCATCATGCCGACGTCGGCGGCATCTCGCCCGGCTCGATGTCGCCGCACGCCACCGGGATCGAGCAGGAGGGCGTCTATATCGACAATTTCCAGCTGGTCGCGGAAGGCGTCTTTCGCGAACGCGAGCTCGAAGCACTGCTCACCGGCGCGCGCTATCCGGCGCGCAATCCGCGCCAGAACATCAACGATCTCAAGGCGCAGATCGCCGCCAACGCCAAGGGCGCGCAGGAGCTGCGAAAGATGCTGGCGCAGTTCGGGCTTGCCGTGGTGCGCGCCTATATGGGCCACGTCCAGGACAATGCCGCCGAGAGCGTGCGCCGCGTGATCGATCGCATTTACGACGCTTCGTTCGCCTACGAGATGGATCAGGGCACCTGGATCAAGGTGAAGATCAGTGTCGACAAGAAGAGGCGCGAGGCGACGGTGGATTTCACCGGAACTTCGCCGCAGCAGGACAGCAATTTCAACGCGCCGGAGCCGGTAACGCGCGCGGCCGTGCTCTACGTGTTCCGGGTCATGGTCGACGACGACATCCCGATGAATGCCGGCTGCCTGCGGCCGATCCGCATCGTCGTTCCGGAAAACTCCATGCTCTCGCCGAAATATCCGGCCGCGGTCGTCGCCGGGAACGTCGAGACCTCGCAGGCGGTCACCAACTGCCTGTTCGGCGCGCTCGGCGCCTTGGCGGCCGCCCAGGGCACGATGAACAACCTCAATTTCGGCAACGACAAATATCAATATTACGAGACGATCTGCTCCGGCTCGCCGGCAGGGCCGGGATTCGACGGCACCGACGCGGTGCACACCCACATGACCAACACGCGGCTGACCGATCCCGAGGTGCTGGAGTTCCGCTATCCGGTGCTGCTCGAGGATTTCCACATCCGGAAGCATTCCGGCGGGCGGGGCAAGTGGTGCGCCGGCGACGGGGTGCGCCGCACGATCCGGTTCCTGGAAGAGATGGATTGCACCATCCTGTCCGGCCATCGCCGGGTGCGGCCGTTCGGGCTCGCCGGCGGCGAGCCGGGTCAGGTTGGCGAGAATTGGGTGCGGCGCAAGGATGGCCGCGTGGAGAGACTGCAGGGGTGCGACGCGACCACGATCGGGCCCGGCGAAGCGGTCGTGATTCAGACCCCGACCGCGGGCGGCTACGGCGATCCGAGCGAGCGCAAACGCTGAGGGCGTCGCCGCGCGTTCAAAAAAAAGCCGCGCCAGCCGCACAGGGTTTCGGCCGCGGACGGCCTCCGGCGTCCTCGTG
>WNFZ01004036.1_pt1 | contig 13703 bp, 12 predicted proteins | sample 5400081 | NCBI WGS metagenome assembly WNFZ01 (sample SAMN13153365, study PRJNA577476) | soil metagenome | isolation source: 80 cm soil or saprolite under grassland replicate 1 | place: USA:California | collected 2016-06-15
TGAACTCCACCCGCCGAGCTTCCCAATTTTTGGTTAGCCGATCGGCGCCGATCGTAACCCACTCATTCTTAAAATCGACGTCCTGCCATTTTACCCGCAGCGCTTCCTTTTCACGGGAGCCAGTGAAAGCAAGGAACTGCAGGTAGTCTGCCACCTGTTCGCCGTTTTTCTTGCAAGCCCGACGAGCCGCCTTAATCAAATTGTTGAACTCGGCCGGCGTGATGAGTTGGCGTTTCGGCGAGGGCCGTTCATCAAGCAGCTTGATCCGCGGTAGTTCACGCAAATGCCCATCATCGATCGCCATCTTCAAGACGTTACGCAAAACCATTAGATCGATGTTTACTGTCCGTTCCGACACTGCCTCCAACTTGCGGCCGCAAAAAACGCCGCCCTTCAATCGTTTGTCGATATAGGCGGAGATTGCCGGCGTCGAGATTCGATCGATGCGGACGTGCCCGAGGAAGTCGCGCCAGCGCGCAGTTGCCTGACGCTCATTCTCAACTGTGCCGGGCCGCTTGCGCTGCACTTTTGCTTTCTCAAAGTACGTTTCGCAATAGTCCGCGAAGACCGGTTTGCGTCCGGTAGTTGGGAGTTTGTTTTGACGACGCTCGTGTCGCTTTATCTCGAGTGCTTCCTTTGCCGCATGAAGGGCGTAAACCGGCTGGTTGTCGCCATCGACAAGCGGGAACCGTCGTGGGCCTTTCTTCCCGTTACCCAGGTCCACCCACAATTGGCAATAGTAGCGGCCGTTGCGAACGTACAACCCAGGGACTCTGCGATTGCGGGAATCACGTGCGGGCGTAAACTGGGCGCGATGATTTGCTTGAGTGGAAATGTTGGAGACTGCGTCGGGTTCTGCTGCGCTTGCAGTAGCGAACGTCTTTCGCAGCGTTCCATTTCCTTGCACGCCGTAACTCTAGCACAATTGCTAGCACACGCAAGAAAATATCGCATTGACTTCTTCGTAAGTCCTTGTAAATCAACGATGCCGGGGTGGCGAAATTGGCAGACGCGCCAGATTTAGGATCTGGTGGAGAAATCCTTAGGGGTTCGAGTCCCCTCCCTGGCAAGATGATGATCTTCGTCTGTAGTCATGATCGCTTTCGCGGTTATCGTCCTTCACGTGTCAAGCGCGATGCCGGGTTTTCTGTGGGGCGCGTAAACGCTCGCCAGCCTTATGATTGGACCAAAGTCCCATTGCGAAAATATCTGCATCAAAGTAATCTCGGGTATGAAAACGTTTAGTTACTACAGTTGCGTCTTGGTGATTGCCGCGCTGGCGTGCGCGGGCTTGTCAGGATGCGAAACGAGCGGCACAGCGGCCCCTGGGGCGACGGCTTCTGCGGCTGCACCGGCAAGTCAAAATGCTGCTCAACTGATCATCCGGAGAGCCCCCAACATGGGAACTGGCTTATTTCTCGATGTGAAGATAGATGGTGTGCGTGTAGGTGCGCTTTCCATGGGCGAAACCTACAGGGGTTCCTTGTCACCAGGACAGCACGTTGTGTCCGTAATCCTGCGACCGAATCAGTTGAACCTGTCTCCAACAAAAAAGACTCTGACCGTAGCAAAAGGGCAGACCTATACATTGACTGCGATGTGGCAGGGCCAGACGGTGGTTTTGCGCTGATCGGGCCGTCTCAAGCTGGAGTCGTCGGCGCGCGCAAACGCGAACACAAGCGGGCATGAGCCTCGAGGCGTTCGCCGGATTTCGTTACGTACGTTCATCTCAGCGCCGCTAACACGGCGAGTAGTGCTCACCGGCCGCGCCGTTTCTGAATAGCCTCCTGGATCGCCTGTTGACGGGTGGCTTTTAGCTTTTCGTACTGGGCAGGCGAAACAACGGTAATAATATACTTGACTGACCGATTATCGGTGCTAAGCTGTAGGCAATTATGAAAGCACCGAAAACGTTTCTTGAAGCTGTCCGATATTTCTCGGACGCCAATACGTGTTTGCAGTTTCTTGTCGCTCTGCGCTGGCCGCGTGGCGTGAAGTGTCCGCATTGTGGCTCCAAGAAAGTGACGTTTCTTGAAAACGCGAAATTGTGGAAGTGCAAGAACGCGCATCCGAAACAAAAGTTTTCGGTGAAGGTCGGAACGATCTTTGAAGATTCGCCTATCGGTCTCGACAAATGGTTTCCGGCAATGTGGCTGGCCGCTAACTGCAAGAATGGAATTAGCTCGTATGAGCTTCACCGTTGTTTGGGTGTTACTCAAAAGACGGCGTGGTTCATGTTGCAGCGCATCCGTCTTGCGATGCAAAAAGGAATCATTGGCAAGTTCTCTGGCAACGTTGAAACAGACGAAACCTACATCGGCGCTAAGGCTCGCTACATGCACAAGAATCGTAGAACGGGCGTAGGAGACGCTGGTATCGCCAAGACTCCAGTGCAGGGCATTCTTGAGCGCGGGAAGGGTGATAAACTCTCTCGCGTGGTTTTGAAGGTCGTCAAGACAACACGCAGACCAGAGCTTTGCGGAAATGTGCGGGAACATGTCAAAGTAGGTTCCACAGTTTGCACAGACGCACTTATGTCTTACGACGATTTGGAAAAGGATTATGACCGCCAAATCATTGACCATTTGGAATGCTACGCACGCGGCCAAGTTCACACTAATGGATTGGAAAACTTCTGGTCGCTTCTCAAACGCGCTCTGCATGGAACCTATGTTAATGTCGAGCCTTTTCATTTGTTCCGGTATTGCGACGAGCAAGCCTTTCGATTCAACGAGCGCAAGGATACCGACGCTGGCCGATTCACGAAAGCACTTCGCGGCATTGTCGGAAAGACATTGAAATATGCGAAGCTCATTGCTGCGGAGGGCGGTGATGGTCCCCAACAAAGCCCGACGTGGGAGACAGCGTAGAAGGTGAGATAATTGAGGCTGTAAGATATGAAATTCCAACGATAAATAACAGAACAACAACCGCAGTAGTAATGAATATCCATTTATGGACGTAGCTTGCCTGACACTCATCGTGCTCATTCTTCAGGCCATTATTTACGGCTTTATGCTCTGGCAAATGAAGAAATCGACAGATGCTTCTACCGTTTCCGCTATCGCTGCCAAAAAAAGCGCGGATGCCGTGACAAAGGCCGCTGAGCGCGTGGTTATCAGCGAGAGAGCCATCGTTTTGATTGATGATGTTAGCGCTCAACCAATGGTCAAACCCGAAGATGAGTACCTTAATCCGAGCAGCGTCATCGTATTTACCTTGAAGAATTTCGGAGATACCGCCGCTCATTCGGTCAATCTCAAAGGGCAAATTGAATTTCCAAACAACAAGAGCACGAATATTCATAATCGGCCAGAGTCCACGATACCGCCCCAAGGAACAGGCAAATGGATTACTTGGTCGCTCGGGGCAATAATCCCTAAAGAGGAAATCCGCAGCCTGAATTACGATGACGTAAAGGTGCGCTACTCGATTGAAGTTATATATAGAGACGAGTTCGACAGCAGCCGCACACACACTTACAGGGCAACAGGACAATACATTCCGGTTCTCAGAAGCTTCGTTGTCATTAGTAGCACTTCGGATTAGATTAAATGTGGTAATGGAATCCGAAGAACCAGACTCCGAATCGTTCACTCGCTTCCGCAGACTCGTTAAGCGCGTAATCTCGGTACCGAAATCAGAGATCGATAAGCGTGCTGAGGAATGGAGAGCTGCGCGAGAAACAGAACGAAACAAAGAGTCAGAGGAATAGTCAGCCGCCCTGTCACAAGCGGTCATTGAACCCGCAAGCAGTAGGTCAGTCAAGTATATTATTACCGAAACAGCGCATGGCTATTGGCCTAAAGTCCTATATGCAGATTGCGGCGGGCGCGACAAATTTGTACTTACTCGGTCCAAGCCACAAGAGAACGGATTAGCCTAACAAATCCGTTGGTATCTTGTCGCCCTCTTCTATCCCGTTTCGCACGCGACACGCGTGCCACCACAGTTGTAGAGGCAGCCGTGTCGGCTGCGGGGTTCCACTGGCATAGCCCTAAAGTCCTATATGCAACTTTCGATATAGCCCTAAAGTCCTATAGGCACCGCGTCCACGGCGCGCCATGATTAAACCCATCGAACTGGACTGTTAGGTTGGTCAACACTTACTAAAAATTGAAAAATCTATGAACATCACATCGAAATGGAAATACGCGCCGGGCTTGATGCTCGTCACTGTCGCGTTACTTAGCATTCACACAGCATCCGCCGACGATTTGACCAGCCAGTCGCGCGCCGCACTGCAACAGCTGGTGGCGCAGAATCCAGCGGCCGCCAAATGTAAATCCAAGCAGTCGCCGTTCTTGTGTTTCCGGATGTAGTCAAAGCCGGCTTCATCTTTGGTGCGCAGGGAGGTCAAGGAATCCTTTTCGTGCACGGCCAACCTAGTGGCCGGTACCGGACCGTAGCCGCCTCTTATGGCTTGCAAGCCGGCGTTCAAAAATACGGCTACGCCCTCTTCTTGATGAACCAAAACGCGGTGAATTGGGTAAACAACACGCGCGACTGGGAAATCGGGACCGGCCCGAGCGTCGTGATCGTGGACAAAGGAATGGCCCGCAGCTTCACCACCGACACGATGCATAGCGGCATCTACGCTTTCACTTTTGATCAGCAAGGGTTGATGGCCGGCCTTGGTCTCCAGGGCTCCAAGATCATGAGGATCGACTAATGACCGAAAAACAAATTGATCCTGGAACGCGTTAGCTGCATCCTTACCGGGCGCTGCCGCGATCTCAAGGTCGAACTAAACCGAGAAGAAGGAATTATGAGAACAACCAAACGCACATTGATTACCGCGGCGTTGGCCGCCGTCGCCGTCATTGCCCTTGTGGGCATGCTGTCGCCGGTAGCGCTCGGCGCCAACCCAGCAGAAGAAATGGCCAAGGTGGGAACCACTGACCCCAAGGGTAATTCGTGGATGTCGATTCAAAACAGCATCGAACAGTTCGGGCATCCGGAATTCATTCTGCGGCTCTTCCTCAGTCTCGGTCTGGCTGTGGCCTGTGCGTGGGCGATCGCGTGGCATCCGCGCCGCTCGTCGCTCGCGAATCCGCTTGCCGACCTCGAGGAGCGCAAGGCGCTCATCCTCCTGGGCATGGTCGGGGCGGTTGTCGCTGAGCTGAGCGGGACCAGCCAAACGCTCGCGTTTGTTATCTTCGGTATCGGCGCGCTCCTGCGATTTCGGACCCTGCTCGACAATCCGAAACTCACTGGGAAAGCCATCACGGTCGTGGTGGTTGGGCTCGCGTGCGGCATGGGATCTTGGGCGATGGCGGTGTTTGTTACCGTCTTCACCTGGCTACTCGTCTTCTGGCTTGATTCCCACTCGAGCTGCCGGGTCAGGATCCGGCTCGACGACAACGTAGATCCGAACCCGATCTTTGGTATGATGCAGTCGTTGCTTGTCTCCCACCACTGCCGACTTCAAAGTTCCGCGCTCTATGAGGACAAGGGACAGATGGTGTTCCTCCTCTACATCCCGGCGAAAATCGATCCAAGGAAGCTGGAAGCAGAGGTGCGAGCGAAGCTGCGGAAGTCCGATGTCTCCAAGATCGATGTTGATGTGGTATAGGCGCGCCTGACCTAATCACTGCTGTGAACGGCGCCCTATTCCCCGCTCTGCTGACGGGGTTTGTTATTGGCTCGGTGTTCGCTAAATCCGTGACAGCGGGTGCAGTGACTTTCGTCTCGCCTTGCGAGTGTCAGAGCCAAAAGAGTGGTAGTCGCTGGACACCCAAAACCGATCCGTCGCCTGTGCCTTTGGATAAGTCGGCAATTCAATCAGTTACGCCATCGCAGATTTACAAATGGAAAGGGCCGGAGCCAAATGTGCCTTTGACGCCCGACACAGATACGAGAATCCCAGCTGAACAAAAATGGTATAATCTCACTGGCCGCCTGGTTAACCTAAAAGTCGAGGCAGACGGTGACATTACTCTCGTGCTCAAAGATGCCGACGGCAGGAAAGCAGGAAGCGTTGGTGCCGAGATTCCTGTCGGCCCTCAGTGGTGCGAGCTTCGGAAGCTTGTTTTCGGTTGGACGACACAGAGCTTTCCTTTCAGTTTCAAAGGGTCACAAACGCTCGAAATGCGCGAGCAGCACGTTGTCACCGTTACGGGTAAAGCGTTTTTTGATGTCGATCACGCGTCTGCGGATCGTTCCAACCGACGAACTAAACCAAAGAAATACGCAGTGTGGGAAATTCATCCCGTGATGGCATTGCACGTCGATCAATAGCTCGCCCGCAAGCCGTCTGTGCACAGCTATTGTCCCAGACTGTGATGCGGTAGGAACTATCCGTATCGAATGAGAAGACGGCATCACGGAGGAGTATTGCCCTAAAGTCCTATAGACAGTCGTGCCGATGGCGCACCATCGTTAAAGTCCTAACCGATCTAACCCACTATGAAATTGCTTAATACTGCTTTGCTCCAGGGTGTAATCGCCATCGCGGCGCTGCCGACGATGACAATCAACGTCTTGAACTCAGCTCTAATTTTTTGGTAGGACTAAGAACGCAAACAACAAATCCAAAAGGAGACATATGAAAAAACTATTCAGACTAACAAGTATTGTCAGTGCCATGGCGGTCTTGGCTTTAGTGGCGGGATGCCAGACCGTGGCCACAAATCAGGCAGAGCTCGCCGCATCCAAGAAAGAGTTCCTGCTCGCGCAGGCGGGTTTCAAGACCAAAACGGTCACCACGCCTAAGCAGCAACAACAGGTGAGCCTGCTAGCCGTAGACAAGGTTTCGGCGGTGAAGTACCAGGGGAAAGTGTACTACGTCTTTCCGACCGGGAAGAAGAATCAGATATATTACGGGAAACAAGCGCAATTCAACGCCTATAAGCAAGCGCTCCAGGCCCAGCAGGCGACTCAAAAGACTCAACAGGAGCAACAGATGCTGCAAGGATCCCCTGTGTGGGTTGGAGAAACTGCGGGACCACGACACATCACCGTCGAGGAATTCGATGGATTCGGTCCATTGAACCCGATGCAGGGGGACTGAGCCAGTTAGAATTTGGTCGGCTTTTGGCGCGATGGGTGCCAGGCTAATGGGGAATTCTTAAAAGGGACTAACAGATAGCGCGAGGGCAGCAACCTGATTGCTGCCGTCCTCGTTATCTGGAACCACCGAAAAGATGAAGTAGACAATATGAAGCGGCCTCAAATCTCTTTTGGAATCGCCGTTTTCACATCGGGAATTCTGTCTGTGGTTCCGGCCATTCGCGCGACCGAACCTCCGGAGGTCGATGTAAACGGCAACAGTGTCGGTGAACCTTTCGCTCCTGACGCAGGCGCTTCGGTCAGTTTGCCTTTTCAGACAAGTGAGAATCTTACCTTGGGCGCGGTCGCCGAATCCCCCGCTGAAGCGGCTGAGGAGGATAACCTGGCTAAACAACTTGCCAATCCAATCGCTTCGCTCATCAGCGTGCCTTTTCAGGCAAACGAGGATTTTGGCTTTGGCCCATCGCACAACGGCTACAAGTTCACCCTCAACATTCAGCCGGTCATTCCGATCTCAATCAGCAAAGATTGGAACGTGATTGTGCGCACAATCTTCCCGATTGTCTCTCAACATGATCTTTTCTATGTCGAGAACCTACCGAAGAACTCGCCCCTCCAGCCGCAAAATCGTTCCCAGGATGGCATTAGCGACACCACTCAGAGTTTCTTTTTCTCGCCTAAGAATCCCGGTCCATTCGGCATTGTCTGGGGTCTTGGCCCGGTATTTCTCTATCCGACGGGAACCAACGATCTTCTCGGCACAGGCACGTTTTCGATCGGACCTACGCTGGTGGTATTGAAGCAAACAGGGCCCTGGACGATTGGCGCGCTCATGAACCAGCTCTGGTCGGTCGTAATCGAGGAACACCGCAGCAGTCTCAGCCAAATGTTTCTTCAGCCGTTCCTGTCTTACACGACGAAGACGCATACCACCTTCACGCTGAACACGGAATCAACAGCGAATTGGAACAACCCGCCGGGCGACGCCAAGTGGACGGTCCCACTCAACTTCCAGGTGAGCCAAATCCTCAAGATCGGCAAGCAGCCGATTAGTATTGGAGTCGGCGGAAGATATTATGCAGATAGCCCGCGCTACGGACCGAATTGGGGTTTACGCTTCATCGTCACACTGCTTTACCCGACGGGCAAGCGCCCCGAGCCCATCGAGAAGACCAGCTTCGTCAAGTAACGATTGAAGCCAATCATACATTTGCGGTGCTGTAGCCACGGCGCTGTGCGCTGTGCGGGAAGTATTGCTCTAAACCGAGTAAACGCCCCACAGGGGCGTGGCTACAACATTTTTGAGAAGGGCTGCTCGTGAGGGAGATGGACCAGGATTCGTTAGGTGGACCTTGAAAATGCGCTGACGATCGCGTCGCGAACCTTGCGAAAGCAATGAATCAAACACCATCAAGAACACGTGGGATAAAACCGGTGCTGCCGCGACTAAGATTTCGTCGCTTCTCGACAGTGCAACTTCTCATTGCGCTCGCGCTCCTCTTCACGTGTGCGCCTTTTGTCGAAGAAATCAAAGGTGGGGATCTTGTTGTGTCGCTTTTGCTTTCGCTGGTGCTGCTTTCTGGCGTGTTTGCGGTCGCAGATCGCAAACGCGTCCTGGTCGTCGCGATTGCACTTGCCATTCCGGCAATCGCTGGCAGATGGATAAATCATTTCCGGCCGGACCTGGTTCCGCCGAGCTTCTTCCTTAGTGCAGCACTTGTCTTGACTGCGTTTGTCGTGATGAATCTGCTGCGCTTTGTTCTGCGCGCCTCTTCGGTAAACGTCGAAGTGCTTTGTGCGAGCATTTCGGCTTATCTGATGCTCGGTTTGATGTGGACGATGGCCTACTGGCTAGTGGACCAGTTGACGCCAGGAGGAGCTTTCTCTTTCAACACGAACACAGGGACGCGATCTATGAGCGGGTTCACCGGCTTCTACTTTAGTTTCGTCACACTGAGCACAGTCGGCTACGGCGACATCACGCCCGTCTCAAAAGTTGCGCGCATGCTTGCAGCCATGGAGGCGATGACCGGTCTGCTCTATGTGGCGGTCCTGATCGCGCGGCTAGTCTCACTTTATTCCAGTCCGAAATCTGATCCAGGCATTCCAAAGAGTGAGCCGCCGATATAGCCCTAAAGTCTTATAGGCAAATCGCTGCAGGCATGCCAACATTGCTGACATGAGTACCGACGACTCTCGTCAACACCCCTAAATCTTATGAATCCCAAACATTCGAAAGCACCTTGCCGAATTCGCTTCATCGCTGCCGGAACATGTCTGACGTTTTTTGCCGGGTGCGCACAAATCGCCGTCGTATCGGAAAAACGTCCTGCCCCATTGCCGCCCGGCTCCGGCGCGGATCAGGTCGCAACACAGACAATCAATGCCGCGCTAGGCGAAGAGAAGAAACAGCCAACCGTCGCTCTCGGCGCGTTCGTAGCCGCCGCGCGAGACGCCTTACGACAGCTCGATCGCAATCCAGCGGACGCAGAAGCACGACGCGCTTATAACTTCGCGGTCGCACGTATTTTCACTGTCGTTCGCGACGCGAAATTGGATCCATGGACTCACCCGATGCTTGTCGGGGCGAACGGCCGATTTACTCTGACGTGGAAACACGATCCACGCCCGGAGTGGAACCTGGCCCTCTACGACTTAATTCCGGCCGATGAGCTCGATTTCAAAGGCACCTATGTGAAGGATCACGTGACAAAAGCGGGAATCGGAGCCCCGCTCGTGGCTAAGCGAGAACTCACCGCACAACAAGCCAGTGCGTTCTTCACCCCGCCGTACATTTATTACAGCGTTACCGCAACAGCGCAGTTCGAAGGTTCGCGCTGCGTTATCTCGATCAACGATCCGTTGGCCGCCGAATCAGTCCGCGTTGACGGACATACCTATCCGCTCGCGGCAGATTTCACGGCGTCGTATGCAATGCTGCTCGCCCGGGAAAAGCCCCAGAAGCTTGGGCTCGCCCGTATGCTCCGGCCGCAGGAATACGCCGCCACCGCCCGAGTCGCGCGCCTTGAACCTTACAATCCTAACAAGACCGTCCTGCTTGTTATTCATGGTCTTATGGACACACCAGCCACATGGGTGCCAATGCTGAACGATCTCCGCGGCGACAAAGATATGCGGCGGAATTACCAGTTCTGGTTCTATAGCTACCCCAGCGGCTATCCCTATCCGTACTCGGCGGCTATCCTGCGGCAGGAGCTTGACGCCATCGAAAAGAAATTTCCGCTGCGCAAACCAATGGTGGTGATCGGCCACAGCATGGGTGGATGCATCACGAGAACGCTCATCACCGACACTGGGACAAAACTCTGGACCGAGGCCTTCGGCCATTCCCCCGCAGAAACACAGATGCCGGCCGACACTAAACGCCTTCTCGAGCAGGCGATCATCTTCAAACATCGAGGAGAAATAGGGCGCGCAATTTTCATGTCCGCTCCGCATCGCGGTTCGGATCTTGCCAGCAACTGGATCGGGCGCATCGGCTCGATGTTGGTGAAAGCGCCAACAACGCTGCTCAACGTCAACCAGGCTCTGCGCGCATCGCTTACCGCCGATCCCGCTGCGCTGCAATTAAAGCGTCTTCCCAACAGCATCGACACTATGGCGCCGAATAATCGTTTCGTGATGGGGATTAACACTGTTCCGATCACGAAGGGAATTCCCTATCACTCTATCATCGGTGACCGCGGCCGTGGTGACACTCCGAATAGCAGCGACGGCGTTGTTCCTTACTGGAGCAGCCACCTCGACGGTGCCAAGAGTGAGCGCATCGTCCCGTGCGGCCACGGATCACCGCTTAACCCACAAGCCATCGCCGAAGTCCACCGCATTCTCCAACTCAACGAAAAGTCCGATTGATCATCACGCCAGGATCGCGGCCAGTGAAGTCGCTTCGTCTTGGCGCAGCAGAAATTGAAAGACGCAAACGGTGAGTCACCGCAGTCCGCAACATTCCGATTTAGCCTAATGAAGGATCTGGTGCGAGTCATTCGGCGGGTCGGTGCCCTGCTCGTCATCCTCACAGCCATCATTGCTGCAGCCTGGGCATTTGGCGCGGTGTGGTTTGACGCTCCGTTCGGAGCGGGCAACCGGGTGGCGGCCGCACTGATCGCGACGGCGTTTGTGGTCGTACTCCTGTTCGTTAGGCCATTCTGGCGGAAGCTGGGCATCTTCGCCGTGCTCTTTGCCGGCGTGCTCATATGGTGGCTCACGCTTTCTCCGACCAACGATAGCGACTGGCAGCCGGACGTGACCCAGAAAGCATGGGCCGACATTCAAGGCGACGAAGTAACGTTGCACAACGTACGCAACTGCGACTACCGGACCGAGACCGACTACACCCCGCGTTGGGAGACGCGCACCGTGCGCATCTCGCAGATCACCGGCATCGACTTCGCGATCGATTACTGGGGTTCGCCCTGGATCGCGCATCCCATCGCCAGCTTCCAATTCGCTGACGCGCCGCCGCTCTGTTTCTCTATCGAGACGCGCAAGAAGCTTGGCCAAACTTACTCGACTATCGGCGGGCTCTACCGCCAGTTCGAGCTTATCTACATCGTGGCCGATGAACGCGACGTGATCCGCGTGCGCACAAATTACCGCAACGAGGATATCTATCTTTACCGCACGACCATTTCGCCAGCGCACGCGCGCGAACGTTTCCTTGAATACATCCATTCGCTGAACGCTCTGCGGAACAAACCGCGCTGGTACAACGCCATTACCACCAATTGCACTACGAGCATCCGCACGCAGCATCCGCCTAACGAGCGCGTGCCGTGGGATTGGCGTATCCTGCTCAATGGCAAAGGCGACGAACTGCTGTATGAGCGCCACGCCATCGTCACCGGCGGGCTTCCCTTTGCCGAGCTAAAAACTCGAAGCCTGATCGACACTCGCGCTCGCACCGCCAACGACTCACCTGATTTCTCAAAGCTGATCCGCGAAGGTCTGCCTTTCGCGCTTCCCTCCAATGCATCAGGGCGATAGCCGTCCGGTGTGTGAACCCATCGGAAAGCAACGAGAAGCGGACAGTCCAAACCGAATAGAGCGCAACATTCGTCTTGACGAACGCAACCCCAGGTTCTTGTAATTTGATTCAGCGAGACCTCAAGAGCGGTATCTCTCAAGCGAGTTACCCGGCTAGGTATTCGAAGATGCCATAATGATTATATCTAATGTCGCCCTGATCTTGTTCGTAGTCCTCGTCGGCGTCACGCTGCTGGGAGGACGTCTGCGTCAGGTCCTTCCAGAGGAGCAGTTGAGCGCTGAGTCTAGAGACGCGATCAAACTCGCGCTGGGTCTTGTCGGGACCATGACCGCCATACTTCTTGGCCTGCTCATCAGTTCAGCCAAGGGCGCCTTCGACACCACCCGAACGGAAGTGATCCAGATGGCCGCGAAAGTCGCCTTGCTTGATCGTGTGTTGGCGCTTTACGGACCGGAAACGGCGGAGGCGCGGCGCGCGCTCCGCGACGCAACGGCCGACGGAGTCCGCCGCACATGGCCAGCGGAGCGAAGTGGCCCAGTCCGATTAGACCCGAACCCGCAGATGGGAGACGCCGTTTACGCGCCCATTAGTCATCTCGCCCCGCGCGATGACGCGCAACGCGCTCTTAAGACCGAGGCAGCAACTCTCATGGTGCAACTCGCCGAGATTCGAGCGCTGCTACAGGCGCAGGCGGTTCCGTCGGTTTCAAAGCCGTTGCTGATCGCGCTGATGATCTGGCTTGTGGTAATCTTCTTAGGCTTTAGCCTGCTGGCGCCGGCTAACGCTACAAGCACTCTCGCCCTGATGGCTGGCGCCTTCTCGGTTGCCTGCGCTGTTTTCATAATCCTGGAACTCGACTACCCATTCGCCGGCATTGTCCGAGTTCCGAGCGAACCCATGATAAAGACGTTGGCCCACCTCGCCAAAGACACGAGCTAAACACGCGGCCACATCAACTTCTGATCCTTGTCGTAGTTCGTGGCTGCTAACAACCTGCGCTCTGTTCTCTCGGAATCCTTTGAGTGGTTCCTGCTTTTTACTCTGTTACTGGGTACGCGTGGAAGCGTCGCTGCGGCTGAACCGTCGATTAATCCGACAAAAGCAGACCAGTTGAAGCAACTAAACGATCAGACCATCATCGCCACCCACGTTTCGCTGGACTCAGAGTGGGATCACTTCAAAGACGGTGCGGAAAAGGCGACCTGGACGCTAGCAGGATTATGGGGGTGGCCTGTGGGTGACTCGCAAGACTGGGGCATACGTTTCAGGTTGCCCTTTAGTTATTACCGAACGGATCAAGCATCAGATGACGATGGGCTCGGCGGTGTTGGTGACGCGGAGATTGGAGTGGGCACCGCGTTTCGTTTGAGCACATGGCGCACTGCCGGTGGCATCGAGCTGCACACCGATACTGCTTCAGATAGCATCCTTGCTGAAAAGGTCTGGCGTTTAAAGGCCGGTTGGGGAGTCGCTCATGACTTTTCAAAGTGGTTCAGTGCGAGTTTCAATGCCGACTACAATCATTCCGTTGCCGAAAGAGATGATGTTCGGCCGCAGCGTTATCTTGAGCTGTCGTTACCGACCACATTAATTTTTCCGCAGGCCTGGTCGATCAACGCGAAATACAAAACGGCCATCGATTTTCAAAATGGCGACCGATGGAATCACATGGTGGGCGTCGGCG
>WNFZ01004039.1_pt1 | contig 13701 bp, 8 predicted proteins | sample 5400081 | NCBI WGS metagenome assembly WNFZ01 (sample SAMN13153365, study PRJNA577476) | soil metagenome | isolation source: 80 cm soil or saprolite under grassland replicate 1 | place: USA:California | collected 2016-06-15
GGCGCCCTTGCCGCCCGCTTTGACGGCGCACACCGGCGCGCCCTTGGGCCCGCAAGCGAGCGCGACGCCGCCACCGGCGACCGGCGAGGGGACCAGGCGCCAGTGCGTGATTCTGCCCGGGTTCCAGGTGCCCCAGCGCCAGATCTCCCTGCCGTTGGCCGGGTCATGCCCGGTGATGCAGTCGCCGCCGGCGATGAGAATTTCCGTTCGGTTCTGAAACGTAAAGGGAATGGGTGTGGCGTAGGATTCCTTCGATTCTTCGCGCGCGTCATTGGGACGAACAACCTTCCAAAGTTCGTTTCCCGTTTGCGGATCGAGCGCCAGCAGGAACGAATCAATCGGGCCGCCGGATCGTCCCCGGCCTTGCACCGGCACGTCACGCTGCAGTACCTGCAGGTAAAGGCGTCCCTCGAACAGGGTTGGCGTGCTGGAAAACGTCCATTGAAACGCGAATTGGCCGTAATCCTTCTGGATATTTCGCGCCCAAACCTTCTTGCCGTCAAAGTCGAACGCCACCAATTCGCCATTGCCGTAGAAGAACCAGGCCAGCTTGCCGTCGGTGACCGGCGAAGGCGACGCGTAATTGCTGCGGTCGTCGAGTTGGGTCCCCACACCGGTCTCGTGATTCCAGAGGATTTTGCCTGTGGTCCGATCGAAGCAAACGGCCTGGAGCGTGCCCGCCTTTCCATCCACGGAGCTGACAAAGACGCGGTCGTTCCAGACAATCGGCGTGGCAGCGGAAGGTCCGGGCAGGTCCACCATCCATTTCACGTTTTCGGATTTTGAAAAACTCGTCGGAAGCCCCTTCTCAGTGGTCGAGCCGTTGAAGAACGGACCGCGCCATTGAGGCCAGTTTTCCGCTCGCAGAGAAGGCGCGGCGACCATGATCAGCGCGCCAAGCGTCAGTTTCAGAACAAACCATTTTCTTGTGACCTTCATAAATTGCTCCCGCGCCCCGGCATGGAAGCGAGGCGCTGATTCAGGCGACGTTGCGCAGGCGTATAACAGGCCGTGTTGGGGAAGACAAGGCGGATTCGGCGTTTTCCCGTTCGGCGGACACGCGGAGGGGCATGCGGAAATTTTTCGCATATGCGGATTTTTTCGGGAGGCCGTCGGCGAAACAGAATCAAGGCTCGACGGCGACCGGTTTCAATTTTATGACTTCGGGAAAGACATGAAAAAATTCTCTCCCGGCCTGGCAGGCGTTCTAACGCTCCTGTTTCTGGCAACTCGACCTGTGGGCGCCGCCGAATCCGCGCGGTCGCCGACGATCGTTTTGATTTCCGGCGAATACGAATACAAATCCGCCGAAACACTCCCGGTTTTCAAACGGTATTTGGAGACGAATTACGCTTTCCACTGCGTCTATCTGGAGCGAACCCGGGGCGAAGAAATTCCCGGTCTCGACGCGCTGGACACGGCCGACCTGGTCATTCTTTTCATTCGCCGCATGACGTTGCCGGAAGAGCAATTGGGTAGAATCAGGAACTATGTGAACTCAGGCAGACCGCTCATCGGCCTGCGCACGGCCAGCCATGCGTTCGAGAACTGGAAAGAGTGGGACCCTGATGTGTTGGGCGGCAATTATCACATGCACTACGACGACAAACTGGTCGCCACAATAAAAACGGTTTCGGAGGCTTCGGAAGACCCCATCCTGAAAGGAGTCGGGAAAGAGTTTATTGCCGGGGGATCGCTCTATCGCAACGCGCCGCTGCCGCCCTCGTCCACCGTGTTGCTGACGGGCAGCGTGACGAACCAGCCGCCCGAACCGGTCGCCTGGACCCACCGCTACAAGGGGGCGCGGGTTTTTTACACGTCGCTGGGGCATCCGAAAGATTTTGAAAATCCGTCATTCAGACGGCTTGTCGTCAACGCGATCTTCTGGGCATTGAATCGGCCCGCACACGACGCGTCGGTTTACAAGCAAAAGCCTGAAGGCGGAAAGCGATTGAAGGGAATTAATTTGCAGCCATCTCGGCATTTCGCCCCGGATGTTCGGCATGTTCCCCTCACCCGGGCTCGATAACGTGAAACCGCCGGTCACCCGCCCACTGACCGCCGCGGCGGCCTACCGCCGCCACCAACTGCGGCCGACCGAACCGGTTTCCTTTTTTGCCCGAAGCTGGGCGATCAGCAACTCGCTGCGCGCGGTTTCCAGCGCCATGCGAAAGTCGTCGTAGGAGCGATAGCGTTCCGCGGGACTTTTCGCCATCGCGATGACCAGCGCGTCACTGGTGGGTTGAGTGATTTCGGGAACAACCTGATTGGGCGGAGTCAACGGCGTGTGGATGTGCGCGGCGACGACTTCTTCCACCGTGGGCGCTTCAAACGGCACATGGCCGGTCAGCGCGTGATAGAGCGTGCCGGCCAGGCTGTACATGTCCGACAGGAAATCTTCGCGCTCCCGTTTCACCTTTTCGGGCGCGATGTAGTAGGGCGTCCCCCAAACCGCCGTGTCGTATTCCGTGTCGGCTTCGGTGCTGCGCGCCAGGCCGAAATCCACCAGCTTGGGTTCGCCCTCGGCGTTGAACAGGATGTTTCCGGGCTTGATGTCCCGATGCAGCAGACTGTGTTTGAGCGCGGTGTGGAGGGCGTCGGCGACTTTGCTGCCAATATCGAGCACCTGCAGCTCGGTCAGCCGGCCTTGTTGCTCGATTTTGTGATCCAAACTGCCGCGGTCCGCCAGTTCCATGACCAGATAGAGCTGGCCCTCGAACTCGTCGAAGGTGTAGATGTGAATGATGTTGGTATGGTTCAAAGCCGCGCAAGCGCGGGCTTCACGATAGAAGCTCTCCAGCGATTTGGCATCCTCCACCAGTTCCTTGCGCATCAGTTTCACCGCGACTTCGCGTTCGAGCATCAGGTCAAAGGCGCGATAGACGGTACCCATCCCGCCGGAGGCAATGGCATCGCGCAGCTCGAACTGCCGCAACCGCATCGGCATCATGACCGGATGACTGCATTTCGTGCAGGGCGTTGTGGTCAGCGGCGGCAGGTCGCCTGAGATGAAAACCTTTGCCCCACAGCCAGCACAAGTAACCATGCGAAGCGGTTTGCGAACTTCATTCGTTGCGGGCATCACGATTTAACTCTAGCATTAAGCGTTCCTACTACAAGATTGGATATCGTTCGGTGCCACCCGGTTCAAAATCACCGGGTTGAATCCTGCAGAGGTATCATCGAATTCCCAACCATGCGAAACGCCCCTCGCGCGGAGTCTGGCCGACAATCTTAACGCCCGGCCGCGCCTCGACAAGCGGATTCGGCGTGCCGGGTTTACCGCCGCGGTGGACCGTTACCAGGGGAAAGAAAACGTCTTCACGTAACTGAAACACTTGATCGCTTCAATGACGCCTTCTTTGATGCCGAGGCCGCTGTCTTTGATGCCGCCGAAGGGAGAATTTTCGATGCGGAAACCGGGGACTTCGTTGACGTTCACCGCGCCGCACCGGAGTAGTTTTACGGCCGTGACGGCCTTGTCCAGGCTGCGGGTGACGACACCGGAGCTGAGGCCGTAGGGAGTGGAATTGGCCAGCGCGATGGCCTCGTCGAGGTCCCTCACCGTGATGACCGGCGCCAGGGGACCGAAGCTTTCACAGGCGATCATGCGGCAATCGCGCGGGACCTGCGCGAGGACGGTCGGTTGAAATTGGGCGCCGCGCCGCTCTCCGCCAACCAGCACTCGCGCCCCGGCGGCGACGGCTTCCTGCACGACCGTTTCCAGGTAAATCGCAGCCGGTTCGTCGATGACCGTGCCGACGCGCGTGGTTTCGTCCATCGGATCGCCGCAAACGTATTCCCGGGTCTTCTCAACGAGGCGGCGCGTGAAATCTTCGGCGACGGTTTCCTGGACGAGGATGCGCTTGACGGCGGTGCAGCGCTGGCCGGCGTTGCGAAAGCTGCCTTCGGCCGCCAGCGTCGCCGCCAGCTCGAGATCGGCGTCGTCCAGCACGATGAGCGGGTCGTTGCCGCCGAGTTCGAGCACCAGTCGTTTATAGCCCGCCGTAGCGGCGATCCGTTTGCCCACGGCGACGCTGCCGGTGAAGGAAACAAGCTCCACGCGCGGGTCCTGCACGAGCGGCTCCGCGATTTCAGTCGTCGGACCGAGCAGAACGCTCAACATCGGGCCGGGCAAGCCGGCTTGATAGAGGAGTTCGACGAACTTGATGGCGGTCAGCGGCGCCTTCTCCGAAGGTTTGAGAACGACCGGTGTGCCCGCGACGATGGCGGGCGCGAGTTTGTGGGCGACCTGATTGAGGGGATGATTGAACGGCGTAATGCAGACGGCGCACCCCAGCGGTTCACGAAGCGTGAAAATTTTTCGCGCCTTCCCTTGCGGCGAAAGGTCGCAGGAAAAGATTTGGCCGTCGTCACGCAGCGCCTCGAGGGCGGCAAAGCGCAGCACGTCCAGGGCGCGCCCGACTTCATAACGCGTTTCGCGAATGCAGAGCCCGGATTCGCCGGTGATGAGCCGGGCGAATTCTTCGTGGCGTGCTTCCAGCAACTGCCGGGATTTCTCAAGAATTTGGGAACGTTGGAACCGGGTGAGCTTCTCCCGCCAACCGGACGCCGCGACGATGGCCGCGTCCGCGTGTTCGCGTCCTGCCAGCGCGACGGTTCCCGCGGGCCGGCCGGTGTAAGGACTTTTGACGACGAGCTGTTGGCCGGGCGCAATCGGCTTCCCCGCGACGTAACAGGCAAGGTTCATTTCCGGAATGACGAAGCACGAATGACGAAATCCGAAGGAATGACGAAGCACGAATGACGAAACCCGCAGAAAATGACCGATGACGAATACCCAAATCCGAAAGAATGACAGAATCCGGATGACGAAATAGTCCACGCCCTGTCCAGGCGCCGTTCGTCATTCGGGCTTCGGATTTCTTTCGTCATTCGGATTTTGGCATTCGTCATTTGGCTCGGGTTCCATTGACGGTGAAATCAAAGATGTCGAAGTTTCGCGGATCACCGGCGGCTCGGGCGGCGTATTCGGGTTTGAGCGGTTCGGAGAGAATCAACGGCACCATCTCTTCATAACGCCCGCCGTGGGAGCGCAGGCCGTTTTCCAGCGCGCTCAAATCGTGATATTCCGGCGTGCGCCCGAGGACCACATCGCGACCCGAGAGAACCACGAGTTCGCCCAGGCGGTCGGCGGGCAGTTCCAATTTGCGCGCGGCGGTGTCGCGATCGTAAACCTCAGTGACGCCGGGCCGCTCCAACAGCCAGTCGCGCGCGGCATCGAGAAGCAGACCGCCCTCACCCCGAACTCCTTCCCGATCTCTGGCTGTGCCACCGGCACGCCGACCCCTCCCCGACCCCTCCCTGGAGGCGAGCAGAGGTTCGTTCGGACTGTTCCCCTCCGTTTCCGATCCGGCGCCCGGCGCGGGCAGATGGACGACGGCGAAGGAGCCGAGCGCGCCGTGGTGGACGACGTACGGGTCGGTGATGGGCAGGATCACGCGAAAACCGCTGCCGAATTTCCCGCTCAGCTCGCTTTCGAGATAAATGACATTCGGCGACCCGTCCGGCTTTTGTTTTGCGTTCATGCCATGGTCGGCCGTGATGCCCACGACGGCGCCCAACTCCAGGACGCGGCCAAGCTCCCGATCGATGGCCGCGTAAAACTCCACCGCCTCCGGCGCGCCGGGCGCATATTTGTGCTGCACATAGTCGGTGGTGGAAAGGTAAAGGAAATCGGCCATCCCGTTTTGAAGCAGTGCCACGCCCGCCCGGAGGACAAAGAGGCTGGCATCGGCGCTGTAGATGGGCGGGGTGGGACTGCCGACAACTTTTTCCACCCGGTCAATCCCGTGCGTTTTCAGCTCCGCCTGGCCGGCTTTTTCGGACGAAAAGGCGACGCCGCCTTGCTCGATCAGTCCGCTGGCGAAGATTTCCCGCAATTTCTCTTTCGCAGTGACCACGACGGCCTTTCGTCCGGCACGCGCGGCGGCGGGGAAGATCGTTTCCGCGCGAAGGTATTTGGCCGAGTTCATCATCTCTTCCCGGCCCGTTGCGGGATTGTAAAAGAAGTTTCCCCCGATTCCGTGGACGGAGGGCGGCACACCCGTGACGATGGAAGCGTTGTTGACATTGGTGAAGGAAGGCATCGCGCCGCGCGCCAATCCCCGGTAGCCGCCCACGGCCATGTGCTGCAGATTCGGCATCCGGCCATGCGCCAGTGCGGTGTCGAGGTATTCGTCGGCCGAGCCGTCGAGACAAATCACAACGACCGGCCGGGCCGGCGGACGGTAGGCGCGGCCGTTTACGGAAAAAAACTGGGTGCTGATTGAGGACATAGCTCGGGCACACTAACCGCCTCCGGCCGGCGGGGAGGCGGCTTCAACTTCGCTGAGGCAGTCGTCAATGATATCCAACGCCTGGTCGAGTTCGGACTGCGAAATGGTCAGCGCGGGCGTGAGCGTCAGGATATTGCCCATCGTGATCTTGAAGTTCAGACCGCGGCGCAGCGCGCCATACATGACCTGCTCGGCTTGGTCGGTTGCGCGGACCGGCGTGTTCCGGTCTTTGAGCAGTTCAATGCCCATCAGCAATCCCAGACCGCGCGCGTCGCCAATGAGCGGGTGGCGTGTGGCCATGGCGCGGATGCGATCGAGCGCGTAATCGCCCAGCGCCCGGGAACGGTCCACCAGTTTTTCTTCTTCGATAACCTGGAGGGTCGCGAGTCCGGCAGCGCACGCGACGGGATTTTTTTCGTGGGTATAATGGCCCAGCGCCTGGTCCGCGGCGACGTTGAGGTCCTCGCGGGCAATGAGGGCGGCGAGGGGAAACACGCCGCCGCCCAGCCCTTTGCCGAGCACGAGCAGGTCCGGGGCAACGCCGAAATGTTCGCAGGCGAACATGCGCCCGGTGCGACCGAGGCCGATGGGAATTTCGTCCAGAATAAGCAACGCGCCGTGTTTGTCGCAGGCGGCGCGGATTCGTTTCCAATAGTCCGGCGGCGGAATAAAGGGCGTGCAACGGACCGTCTCGCCGATGACCGCCGCCACGTCGCGTTCCTTTTCGAGGACGTATTCGAGGTAGTCGGCGCAGGCGAGATTGCAGGCCGCGCCGCAACGAAACGGGCAATGACAAGGGTCCGGCGGCGGCACGTGTTCGCAGCCCGGCAACAGCGGGCCGATGCCGCTCCGGAAAACGGCTTCGCCGCCGACGGAAATCGCGTCGAGCGACGCGCCGTGAAATGAACCCCACATCGAGATGAACTTGAACCGTCCGGTGGCGACGCGGGCAAGCTTCAGCGCCATGCCGACGGCTGAGGTGCCGCCGGGAGCAAACAGGACGCGCTTGAGGTTGCCCGGCGCCAACTCGACGAGTCGTTTGGCCAGCGCGATGGCCGGCGCGCAGGTGTAGCGACGCGGGCAGAAAGCGAGCGTGTCGAGTTGTTCTTTGATCGCGGCGATGACTCGCGGGTGGCGGAAGCCGACCTGGTGAACATTGTTGCCGTGGAAATCGAGGTAGCGACGGCCTTGAACATCTTCAATCCATGCCCCCTGACACGATTTCAGCGCGTTAAGGCAGGGCGTGGAGAGCGATTGATGAAGGAAATATTTCGCATCGTCATCGAGCATTCGCTGAGTTTCCGCCGCAAGGTTGCCGTCGGCCCAGGCGCGGCGATGCGGCGAAAGATTCAAATCGCCTTCGGAGCGGAGGTGGTCGAGCGCTTCGATCGGTTTGGGAAGGCCGCTCATGGGTCAGGAAATGAACACGATGTCAGACGTGTCATGGAAAGCACGATCTTGGTGGAACGCTCGGAGTGGTCAACGCCTCGGATCGTTCCAAGCCTCCGGTTTCGGCCAAGGTCACTGACTCTGATTTTCGCATCTGCAAATTCAAGCCAGGTGAACCTCATGGCATTTTAACTCCCATTTCTTCCAGCACGCTTCCAATCGCCTGAACAAGCGCCTCGATATCACTTGGGAAAATCCGTCCGATGGAACCGATGCGAAAGGTGTTGGCCTGGCTGATCTTTCCCGGATAAAGGATGAAGCCTCTGTCGCTCAGCTTCCGATAAAAAACGTCGAAGGAAAAATTTGGGTCATCCGGATAATAAAACGACGTGATGATGCAGCTCTGGACGGCAGGAGCGAGATAAGGCCGGAACCCAAGGCGCTTCATCCCCGTCGCGAGCGTTTCGTGGTTTCGGCGATACCGCGCGCCGCGTCCGGTGACACCGCCTTCCTGGTCGAATTCCTGCAACGCCCGCTCGAAGGCGAGGATCGGATGGGTGGGCGGCGTGTAACGGAACTGACCGTTTTTTTCGAACCCTTTGAGCTGGTCGAGCAGGTTGAGGCTGAGGCTGCGGGCAAAGCCGTGGCACGCCAGCAGGGAATTGCGACGACAGATGACGAAGGAAAATCCCGGCACCCCTTCAAGGCACTTGTTCGGCGACGAGATGAGATAGTCAATTCCAGCGGCCGTGAAATCAATTGGGATCGCCGCAAAGCTGCTCATCGCATCAACAATGTAGCTGCGACCATGTCGTTTCACGACTTCGCCGATTTCGCGGATCGGGTTGAGCAGGCCGGTGGTGGTCTCGCAGTGAACGGCGGCCACGTGCGTGAGAGATTGGTCCGCTGCCAGAGCCTGGTCCAACGCGGCGGGGTCGTTGGGCACACTTTCCGAAGTGTGGAGGACGAGGTGGTTGATTTTCAGGTGTTGCAGCATCAGGACCATGCGCTCGCCGTAGGCGCCGTTGGCCAGCACCGCCACCTTGCCGGTTGGCGGCACGCAGGTGGCGAAGACGGCCTCGACGCCGAACGTGCCGCTGCCTTGCAGGGGGATGGTCTCCCAGCCGGATTCCCCGGACAGCCCGGCGATTTCAAGAATCTTCTCGCGGACCCACTTGACCCGGGCGTTGAACTCGAAATGCCATGAGCCGGCGTCGTGCAACATCGCCTGTTTGACCGACAGGCTGGTGGTCAGCGGGCCGGGAGTGAACAGCAATTTGTCGCGCGCGGCGGGGAGCGCCGATCCGCGGTCTTTGTTTTCCGATCCCGTCTTCACGGCTGGACTGAAATTCACCCGGATCGCGACAATACGGGCTTGGGCCGCGCCAGGAAGCACCCGTCAGCCCAAGCCCGGCTCTCCTTCATGTTGTGGAAGAGGGCACCTGGTTGATTCAGGGTTTGATCAACCGATAAAAGGCGTCGCCGGGACCGATCGGTTCACTGGCGCTGCTGCTTCCCTCCGAACCCGACACGTCCTGCCAGTTCGGATTGGTCAGGCTGGAGGCTTTTTGGAGTTTGATCCCGACCCCCCCGGTCCAATTGAAGTTGAGGGTGGTGGTTGAGGCCGAAACAGTGATTTGACCCAGACTCGACGGCGCTCCGCCGGCGGTTGACAGATCCTGGCCCGCCAGTCCCTGGGCATAGACGCTCGCCGCCTCGTTCGGGGTCAATGCGCGCCGCCAGATGCCCACGTCATCCGCCAACGCGTTGGTGATCCCCACATTGTTGCCGTCGGTGTAGGTGCCTTTCCCATCCTGACCGATATTGGTCGGAAGACCGCTATCCACCGTCGTTGCCAGATTGGTCGCGGTGACAATCGACCGCGTGTCCACGCGGGTTCCATCGACGTAGGTCAGCGCATTGCCGCCTCTGACGTACACGACCACGAGATGATGCCAATTGCCGTCGCCGAACAATCCCGCGGGACCATCGTAGTCTTTTCGGGCATTGGGACTGATCTCACGATAGTTCCATTGGAAGTGCGCATCCCCGTCCGTGGCCAGCACCCAGCCTGTATTCCCGCCGCTGGTCCAATCCTTGTTGGCCACAAAGGGTGGATCGCCGACCCATGAATTCGCCGTCAGCTTCGCCCACAAGGAAACGGAAAAATCATTCGTGCCGCCAAAATTCAAATCGGGCGGCGTTCCCAGCGTGACATAATTGAAACTGGACCCCTCTCGGGCAGAGGTGTAACGCAGCGCACCGGCGCCGATCTTTCCGGCGGCAAAACCCGGCGCGCCAACCGCCGTGCCATTATTGTTATGCCCGGAGGAATCGTCGTAGTTATTGTCGAACTTGAGATGCGCGACCAGTTCCTGGGTGATCGACCCGCTGAAAACGACCAGCCTGGCCACCGCGGTTGTAATGGCCCCGTATGAATTGCTGAACACGAGCTGATAGGGGCCGCTGTTCGTGATTTGCACCCCGCTCAAGGTATAAACATTGGTGGTCGCTCCGGAAATGGGCGCTCCGTTGAAAAGCCATCGAGAAGACAGCGGCTGTCCGCCTCGCGCCGAACCGCTAAAGGTCACCGTTGCGTTCGGATCGACGACCTGAGACAACGGCAGGGAGAGAAGCACTGGAAATGTCACCACGGTCAATTGGGCAGGGTTGCTGGGCGTCGGCCCGTCCGAATTCGACACGACGACTTTGTACTGGCCCGCATTGGTCGCGGAAACGTTGGCAATGGTATAAGTGTTGGTTGTGGCGCCGGCGATGTTGGTTCCATTGAATTTCCATTGGTAACTCAACGGAGGATTTCCCTGGGCCTCGACGCTGAACGTCACGGGCGTCCCGGCATCGATCGTTTGCGATTGCGGTTGCGTCTTGATGACCGGCGTGTTGATGGTGTAAAGCCCCACGTTGTCGATGCCGAACCACCAGCTCGCCGTGCCCGTCTGGATGAAGCGCAATCTCACCTTGGGCTGGCCATCCGCCCCGGCAAGGCGAAGGACTTCGACGCGGATGGATTCCCGGTTGTCATCATTCACGCGCGGACTGATAAAGGGAGCCAACGCCTGCGTGATGGGCGCTCCAATAAAGAAACCGTAGTTGGTGCCCCAAGCCGCCCCGCCATCCACGAAGGTCTGCAGCGTGGTGACGGCATCGATCGTTCCATCTGGGAACCGGTGAACGTCAGCGACCGCATCCTGTCCGTCGATGCAGCATTGGAGCATGTAAAGGGCGGGCTGCCAGGTTGCTCCCTGGTCCGTGGAGTATTCCACCGCGCCCAGGCTGTCCTGGTTCTGCTGGTAAATGCTGTGAAATGACAAATAGACATTGGTTTTTCCGGTGCAATCGAAGTCCGGGGAGAAAAGGTCCTGCACCTGATTGCCGCTCCGGGAATCCGACTCGGCGTAGGCCAGTTGGTTGTTTGCCATCGCCGTCAACAGAGCCCCATTGACCGCAATGGGAGGAACTATGAGCGGATCGGCCCCCTTCGCGGTGAACAAGGTGTTCGTGCTGATCACCACCCAATCCAGGTACGAGTCCGATTCCGGATCGGCGAGATTGAATCCGACGTGATCCACCGTGGTCTTGTTGGTGACCACCCAGCCCGCCGGCAACGTTGTCTCAGCGACTCCGTCAAAATTCTCAAAAATAAACGGCGCCGGCAACGCGATGGACTGATAAGCCACCACCGTAAAGGACCACGTGTTGGTTTTGAACCCGGCGACACTGTCTTGATAGACCAATTGCAAGCCGTGCATGGAGTTGGGATCGAGAAGGTTGGTCACCGCATAAGTTATGGTGTAGGTGGGAACCGACGGCGTTATCGTCGCGGGCGCCAGGGCTCCGTCAAAGGATAATTGGATCGAACTGCCGTTGATCGTTGTGTCGCCCTGGTGGAGCACAATCTGAATATTCGGCGTGGGAAGAACGCCCGTGGCGTTCACGTCCGGGGTTCGAGTATCGATGAATGACGGGATCGGGGGAATCGTCTGCGGAATCCCCGCCGCAGTGGGACCTCCGAGCGCATTCATTTGGCCGGAGTTGAGCGCCACGTCGCGAAGTTGGATGCTGTTGACATAGCCAGCCGTGGCGTTGGTACTCGTGCTCCCCAGAATCAAGGCACTGGAACCCGGCAACAGCGCAAATCGACCGTCCGCACCTGTTTGACCGCTTCCGGTTATGGTGTTCACCCCGACCCTGCTGCCGTTGACATACGCGGTGACGGTATTCTGCTCCTGCACGACGACAAAGCCGATTCGGTACCACGTGTTGGAGGCGAGGGAACCGAAAAAGGGGCCGTCGGGTGTAATGCCGATGCCGTTGCCGGCGCTCACAACCAGGTCGGGACCGAAAACAAAAATATCTCCATCCGTGTTAATCAGAGGACGCAGCTTCGCGTCGGATGCCTGCGGGTACAGGACATCGAACAGGATCGTGTATTCGTTGGCCAGAGATCCGCCGCCATTGGGGCCGGCGGGAGTGGGCATCAGATAACCCATGCCGTTGGTCGCCGCCGGGAATCTCATGACCTGCGCCGACGTGCCATTGATGTCCGGGATGCCGAATGAGGTGGTGGTGCCGAAGCCGGTGCCGGTCTCCGTCTCGACGTCGGAGTACTGCAAAGGTTGACCCGCCGTGGCCGACAAATTGCCGCTATCAAAATTCCATTGCCCGGCGGGCTGGGCCAGGAGGGGTAGCATCGTCGGAAATGCAATTCCGCAAACGAGGAGGATTCTGCCGATTCGTTTCATAGAGCTGCGAGTTCTGAGGGTTGAGCTTGAGGATTTGTGCGTCAAAAAACTTCACGAGTGATTGCGCCAACGCATTAACTGCCGGCAGGCAAACGGAATTGTCGCTACTTGCTCGCACGGTATTTCTTGAGCATTTCTTCCGCGACTTTGCTTCCGTTGGCGGCGGCGATCTGTAACCGCGCCAGCACCGACATTGTAGAAAGCGCGGCCGCCCGGCGCTGTTCCGGCGTCAAATTTGGCTGGACCGAGAGTGCCTGGAGTTGGGCGAGGGCGCGCGGATCGTCGTTGTTTTGCATCGCCGACACCACTTCGTTGGCGGCTTCTTTGACTTCCGGTTGGGCTTCCTTGAATGCGGTCTCGATGGTCGGCGCGACCTGTTCAGGGGCCAGTGCCTGGGGCGGGGCAGTTTGGTTCTTGCTGCATCCGGCGCCAGCCACCAAAGCGGCCAATGCCAAAAGTGTTAACCGAACTGCACTGAGTGGTTTCAGGAGGCGCATGAGCGGCGAGACGGCGTGATGGTTTTCAAAAATTCGGCTGTTGCGCTGGATAATCACCCGTGTACCAGCGGTAATCGACGCCTTTATTCAAGCCGGTGAAGCGTATGATGGACGCATTGCCGGGTATCCAAAGCGTTTCACAACCTTTGTTGTGGCGGTACCATTCCCAGGTGAAATCGTATCCCTCGTAAAGCGAGTCTCCCAACCCGCCGGGTCCAACCCACTGGGTTAGGATGCGTGTTTGGCCAGGGAAAAGTCCCAGACTGTCGGATGATCCTTCCATCTTCTGTTCAGCGGCGTCTTGCGCGAATATGGTGGTCTGCGGACTTTTGAAGTCGCTGACTTTCGAAGGGGCCCGCAGTCCAGTGGATTGATCGTAAGGCGTGATAATAAATGAATGCGTCCCATAAGTGGAGTATTTCCAGTAATCGCGCGGGTAGTAACGGCCATCGTCTCGCCATTCGTCCACGATCCGATGGCTCGGACAGTTAAACACGTCTTTGGCTCCGCCTTGATAATCTTTCGCGCCCAGGTAATTCATGTAGGCAATACCCCAATACGCCAGACCATGGTCCGGCTGCAGCGTTGCAGTCGTTCTGGGATTCAACGTCCACTGTCCATCATTGGGAATTTCCGGTTTGGGCGGCGTGTCAGAGCTGTATCTCCAGTAATAAGAATTGTTGTTGTCGTCCGCGTACATCGTCGCCGCGAGTCCAATCTGCTTTAGGTTGGAGATGCACCGGGCGCGTTTGC
>WNFZ01010772.1_pt1 | contig 13694 bp, 12 predicted proteins | sample 5400081 | NCBI WGS metagenome assembly WNFZ01 (sample SAMN13153365, study PRJNA577476) | soil metagenome | isolation source: 80 cm soil or saprolite under grassland replicate 1 | place: USA:California | collected 2016-06-15
GCGTGCTTACCAACCACGCGGGCGACACCGAGAACGGTTATAATTGCTCCATGTCGACGCCCATTTTAACCACGAAACTGTATATCCCGCCACCGCGACCGAACGTGGTCCTGCGCCCGCGCCTGAGCGAGCGGCTGAATGAGGGTCTGCACCGCAAGCTGACGCTGATTGCTGCGCCCGCTGGCTTTGGGAAAACCACGCTGGCCAGCGCATGGCTCGCTTCTTGCGAGTGGAGGGCCGCCTGGCTGTCGCTGGACGAAGGCGATAGCGACCCCACCCGCTTTCTGACCTACCTCGTCGCTGCGTTGCAGACGATTGCGCCGACGATTGGCGCAGGGGTGCTGGGCGTGCTCCAAGCCCCGCAGCCACCGCCCATCGAATCGATTCTGGCGGCGCTGCTCAATGACATCAACTCCCTCCCAGACCATGTCGTCCTTGTCCTTGACGACTACCACGTCCTTGATGCCAGACCGGTTGACGATGCCCTCGTCTTTCTGCTTGAACACCTGCCACCCCAGCTGCACCTGGTCATCACCACCCGCGAAGATCCACAGCTGCCCCTGGCGCGGTTACGCGTCCGGAACCAATTGACCGAACTGCGCGCCGCCGATTTGCGGTTTACCCCTGCTGAAGCCGCCGAATTTCTCAGTCGGGTCATGGATCTCGATCTCTCGGCGGAGGAAGTTGCCGTCCTGGAGAGTCGCACCGAGGGCTGGATTGCTGGTCTGCAACTAGCGGCCCTCTCCATGCGGGGTCGCGATGACAGTGCCCAGTTCGTCAGGGCGTTTGCCGGCGACAACCGCTACATTGTGGACTATCTGGTCGAAGAGGTGCTGCAGCGTCAGCCCGAACTGGTTCGCCGCTTCTTGCTCCAGACCGCCATTCTCGAAAGGTTGTGTGGCCCGCTGTGCGATGCCGTCACCGGCCAGCACGACGGCAGTACGCGGTTGGAGGCGCTCCATCGCGGCAACTTCTTTATCGTTCCGCTGGATGACCGGCGCCAATGGTATCGCTATCACCACCTGTTTGCCGAGGTTCTCTCGACTCATTTGATAGCAGAGCAGCCCGATCAGCTCGCTCCGCTGCATCGGCGCGCGAGCGCGTGGTACGAGCAGCATGGCTCAGCGGCCGATGCGATCCGCCACGCGCTCGCTGCCGAGGATTTCGCGCGAGTGGCGGATCTGGTCGAACTGGCCGTGCCAGCCATGCTCAGGAACAGACAGGAGGCCACGTTGCTTGGCTGGCTCAAGGCACTACCCGACGAACTGGTCCAGCGCAGGCCCGTGCTCAGTGTTGGGTATGCCTCGGCGTTACTGAGTAGCGGCGAGTTCGAGGACGTTGAGACCCGCCTGCGCTCCGCCGAACGGTGGCTGGAGACGACCGCAGACAGGCCTGCGCGACCACAAGCCCCAGCGGCTGCGATGGTTGTCGTGGACGAAGCGGCATTTCGCCGGCTGCCGGGCGCGATCGCGGTTTCCCGTGCCGGACTGGCCCTCGTTCTGGGCGATGTGGCCGGCACCGTGACATACGCTCGGCGGGCGCTCGACCTCGTCCCTGAGGACGATCATCTCTGGCGCGGAGCGGCAGCGGCGCTGCTGGGACTCGCATCCTGGACGAGTGGGGATCTCGAGACCGCGCACCGGTCGTATGCCGATGGCATGGCCAGGGTGCAGAAGGCCGGGAACATCGCTGACGCCATCGGTTGCGCAATCGCTCTGGCGGATATCCGGATTGCGCAGGGTCGTCTCCATGAGGCAATGGGTATATACGAGCACGCCTTGCAGCTGGCGACAGAGCAGGGCGACCCTGTGCTGCGGGGAACGGCTGACATGTATGTGGGTATGAGCGAGCTTGAGCGTGAGCGTAACGATCTGCATGCCGCCACGCAGCACCTGCTGAGGAGCAAGGAGCAGGGCGAGCACACCGGGCTACCGCAAAACCGGTATCGCTGGCGCGTTGCGATGGCGCGTATACGGGAGGCCCAGGGAGACCTGGACGGCGCGCTCGACCTGCTCCAGGAGGCAGAGCGCCTGTATGTGGGTGACTTCTTCCCAAATGTGCGTCCTGTCGCGGCGCTCGTGACGCGGGTGTGGGTCGCGCAGGGGAGGTTGGGCGAAGCCCTCGACTGGGCGCGTGCGCAGGGCCTGTCCGCCCATGACCAGCTCAGCTACCTGCGCGAGTTCGAGCACATCACCCTGGCCAGGGTGCTCCTGGCCCGCTCGACGAGCGACCGTGCCGACCGCTCCATGCGTGAGGCAATCGGACTACTGGAGCGCCTCCTGCAAGCAGCGGAAGCAGGGGAGCGGACGGGAAGCGCCATCGAAATTCTGGTGCTGCTAGCGCTCGCCCACCAGGCGCAAGGCGACATCCCTGCTGCCCTGGTGCCGCTCTCGCGTGCCCTGACGCTGGCACAGCCGGAGGGCTACGTCCGCATGTTTGTAGACGTAGGCGCACCCATGGCTGAACTATTGACAAGGATGAAGGATGAAGGCGGAAGGATGAAAGAGTATATTCGCACATTGCTGGCTGCCTTTGGAAAGCAAGAAGATGTTCATCCTTCATCCCTCATCCCTCATCCTTTGATGGAACCACTGAGCGAACGTGAGCTTGACGTGCTGCGGCTGCTCGGAACCTACTTGAGCGGCCCGGATATTGCCCGCGAGCTCATGGTGTCCCTGAACACCCTGCGCACCCACACCAAAAATATTTACGACAAGCTCGGGGTGAACACCCGTCAAGCTGCGGTCCGCCGGGCCCGGTCTCTCGATTTGTTCTGACGACCCCGCAACCACCATCCCCGGCCCTGGCAGGTCTGTCGAACGACGTGCCGGGGCTTTTTCTCTCCCGCACAGCCTCCCTCATAACAAATCACCACATCAATCACCACAATGTGGTGATGCCGTCTCACCACATGAACGTGTATCCTCTGATCAGTGAACAGAACCAATGCAACAAGGAGCTTCATCGATGTGAGGAACAGGCACGAGGTGCAGCATGAGTGAAACACACGGATCGACGGAGAACCATCACGAGCCTCGACGGTACGAGATTCGCCTCAAGGGACACCTTAATGCACGGTGGGCTGACTGGTTTGCGGGCCTGAGCTTCAGCCACGCAAGCGACGGAACAACCATCCTCACTGGCCCGGTCGTCGATCAGGCCGCGTTGTATGGCTTGCTCAGACAAGTGCGTGATCTCGGCCTGCCATTGCTTTCGGTCATGCAGGTTGATCCCAAACCGGCGAGCGGGTCGGATGGCAACGCGGACACTGATCAGAATCGTTCGAAAAAGGAGACAAACCCATGAACGCCAATCGCCAGGCCACAGTCATTAAAGGAAACAACAAGGAGCGCACCATGAGGATTACAGCTTCGAGCCTCATCCGTTGGGCAGGGTTATCCGCTATGGTGGCGGGGATCTTTTACGTGGTCGTTGGGTTGTTCCATCCACTTGAAACGCTTTCGTCAGCCACCACCCCCCGATGGATAATCGTCCACGCCTTGGCCACGGCCATGTGCTTCTTCGGCCTGCTCGGCCTGGCGGGGCTCTACGCCCGGCAAGTGAAAGCGGTCGGGTGGCTTGGTCTGGCCGGCTATCTCCTGTTGAGCCTCTTCTATGCGCTCACAGCGCCCTATACCTTCGTCGAAGCTGTTATCTTGCCGCTGCAGGCGACTACGGCGCCGACGTTTGTGGAGGGCTTCCTGGGGCTCTTCAATCGGCACCCCACTGAGATGAACCTCGGAGTCCTCGCAGCGCTGTATTCGCTGTCAGGGATCGTGTATATCTTCGGCGGGCTGCTGTTTGGCTTCGCGACGTTCCGCGCCGGCATCCTGCCGCGCTGGGCGGCCGGCCTGCTTGCCCTTGGGGCCGCGTTGTCCCCCGTGGCTGCGCTGCTTCCGCTGGAGTACAAGGCGCTCGTGGCAGTGCCGGTGGGGTTCGCTTTGGCCTGGCTGGGCTATGCGCTCTGGTCGGAACGGCGCGAGCACGCCTCGGACCCCGTTCCTGGCAGGGGAAGCTCCCAGCTGCGCCCAACCGCAGCCGAGTAAGCTCGCTGGGAACGGCATGGTGTGGACAAGCGGCCGTGTGGCCGCTTGTCTCATTGGGAACGCGATCGTCGCCCGATCAATCGCCAGCGATGGTGATGTAACGCCTCACCACCTGGCCCGCTCGCTTCGAAACGCGCTGTGAAACGCACACCGCACGGCGTCCATCCATCCAAGGAGCTAAACATGAACGCACATGTCTCCAATGAAGGTCGCGCCCCCGATGTGCCGCAGCGTACTGCGGGAGGGCAACCGACGTCTCAGAAACCCAAAGTGCCTATCAAAGCAGGTTCGGCAACATGGCTCGTCGCCGCACTGCTCGTACTGAGCGCCATCCCGCTCGCTGCCGGTGCCTTCCGCCTGACCGAGCTGGCCGGCGGCGCGGAGATCACGCCGGCCAACGCACGGTTCTTTGCCTCGCCCCTGCCCATCGTGCTGCATATCGTAAGCGCCAGCGTGTATATCATCCTGGGCGCGTTCCAGTTCGCACCCACCTTCCGGCGGCGCAGGCCCGGTTGGCACCGCGCGGCTGGGCGGCTCGTGGTGCTCTGCGGGCTGCTCGTTGGGCTGTCAGCGCTGTGGATGACCCTGTTCTATCCCTGGCCGGCGGGCGACGGTGCGCTGCTGTATGCCTTGCGGCTCGTGTTTGGCTCGGCCATGGTCGTTTCGATTGTCCTCGGCTTCACCACCATCCGGCGTGGGGACGTGATGAAGCACCGCGCCTGGATGACGCGCGGCTACGCGCTTGGGCTTGGCGCGGGCACGCAGGTGCTAACTCTGGCGGTCGGGGCATTAATCCTCGGCCCGCCGGGTGAGCTCAGCCGAGCGCTCCTGATGGGCGCGGCCTGGGTGATCAACCTCGCCGTGGCCGAATGGGCCATCCGCAAGCGGTTGCGCCGTCCAGCCAACACGGCAGCAGCCGTTGTTTCGCATCTCCACTGAGCTCAGTCTGAAGGAAGCGACCGATCCCGTGCCACAGAGCGTCGTTCTTCGGCGGGAATGCATGCGGAGCGCGATGCGTGCAACACATGTAACGGCAACCGAACACGACAAGCCGTGGCGCTATGAGCTTCGCCTCAAGGGACACCTGGATGCCCGGTGGGCAGGATGGTTTGAGAACATGAGCTTCACCCACGCAAGCGATGGAACAACCATCCGCTCTGACTTGGTGGTCGATAGGCCGCATTACATGGCTGGCTGAGGAAAGTGCGTGATTTCTAATGGACTCAGTTTTAAGGGATCACTACAGAGGTACGACGAGTAGCGCACGCAGCAGTTCGGCAGTATATGCCCTGCCGAATAGTACAGATAACGGCCTTGCCGTACATACGGCTGTCGCTCGCCCTGGACATCAATTGGCTTGGAGCGGCGCATCCATAGCCAGAGGAGCAGTGCGATCACAAGATGCACCAGTGTACTGAGCAGCCCTGGTTCCGGGGCGCCCGGTCGACCCATCCAGCGCTCCGGGCCATGCACCTGGAGCGGTCGAATCGAGGGCGCGGATCCTGGCGCACCAAAGATCGCGGTTTGGAGCACATTCCAGGCCCAATGATAGCCGAGGGGCAGCCACAGCGCATCGCTGTGCAACCTCAGCAGCATGAGCGTGGTTCCACCCGCCAGCATCCCTAGAACCTGCTGCGGGTCCAGACCATGATACAGCGCAAACCCTGGGATTAACACCGCCACCGCTTTGCTTGTCCAAGCGCCGCGCGCACGGTCTCGAACCCATACCCGCGAAACACCATCTCTTCGTTCCACGAGACCGCCAGATGGCCCACACCCTGGTACGCGACGGATCGCAGCACCGCGTTCATTGGCGTCTGCTGCCAGCCCCAAGATGGGGCGGAGACCCACCCTTTCGCCTTGGCGATCCCCAGCCAGGTGAGGAAAGCAGCGGCTCCCAGGACTATGTGCCGGCTGCGACACTCAGGTGCTGCTCGTCGAGGAGTGGCGTTAGGGCTGTGGGAATATAGCGAGCGATGGCCAGGATCTCGTCGAGCAGGAGCGGGCGGTTGAGGTGGCGGCTAAAGTAGGTGTAGAGCTTGAGGAGGGTTGGTATACTGCCGGGGCTTTTTCAAGATCTTCGGTATGCCAGGTGTATGTGTGCGGTTCGGTTGGGAGCGAGGGGAGCTGAGGGAGCGGATCAGGTCGGGGAACGTCGCGGATGAGGTCATGCAGCGTCCAGACATCGTTGGGGTACGTCGCCGCCAGGAGGCCCAGCACGCCGCCGGCGACCCGGGCAAAATTGGTGACCGTCAGGCCGGCCTTGCCCGACTCGACTCGTGAGTACCAGGTCGGGTGAAAGCCAAGCGCGCTGGCCAGTGTGGAGCTGGTCAGCACGGGATAGCGCTCGCGCAAGCGGGCGCGACACGCACGTAATCCCCCATGTTGGTCGGTCCATCCAGCAGCCATCGGTTCCTCGCGACTCAGTCATTGAAATGCAGCATACCACACCGCAACTACCCCGGCAACCGTAAAAAGACCGATTGCATTGTCAATCGCACACCCTGCTCATAAAGTGTCTATATGGTTCAGAACAGATTTATACAGTTCAGGAGGTACATCTAAAGTCGTAGAAAAATCGCCCGGAAGATCAGACTTTAGACGGAGAGAAGTTGACGGTTAGCGTGGTATTATGGCCTCAGTAACCGTCAATGGTATGGGTACAGCGTCCAGATTTCTATTGGAAAGTTTCGGATCAATGCACAGCGTGACCAGCCAAATTTCCATATGCGGCCCTGTGGCTGAGGTCGAAGACCTCATCACCACCACGCGCACGTTGGTCTTTCAGCCGGAAGTGTTCCGCGGCGACGCCGATCTCCCGTCGCTGATGGCTATCGTGAAGCAGCAATCCAACGGGGCACTGCGGCGCCTGAAAGCGTCGGTCGAGTCCTTACTGGCGGCATCGGCCGTCAACCCGGTATACGTGACATAACCCGGTTTTCAGCGGTCGCGATTGGCCGCAGCGCCGGGTCAGCTCAGGCAGATCCGGCGCTGCGGCTTTTTGTATCCAGTTATCATCGGGGTGTAGCTCAACTTGTCGGAGCGCCTGCTTTGGGAGCAGGAGGCTCCTGGTTCAAATCCAGGTACCCCGACCACACTTACTTAGGAGTTTCCCGTGTTGTATCTGACGCGCAATCTCGAATGGCAATCAACAGGCGAGCTGGGGCAGTGCCCCGAGCATAGCGTCGCCATGCCGTCGATTGCCTTCGTGGCGCGGCGTGATATGACATAACCCGGAGCGTCCAGGTGGGTTCCTTCCACCGCTGCTCCGGGCCACCGCAAGGGACTCGGAGCAGCGGTTTTTTGTACCTATCGGGGAGTAGCGCAGCCTGGTAGCGCGCGTCGTTCGGGTCGACGAGGTCGCAGGTTCAACTCCTGTCTCCCCGACCATATTGCCGAGTTGTGTAACGGTAGCACGCGAGGTTCTGGCCCTCGTAGTCCAGGTTCAAATCCTGGCTTGGCAGCCATAGGGGTATAGCTCAATTGGCAAGAGCAGGTTGAGGCGCTGATCGAGCTAGCGCGTTAGGAGCGGCAGTTTGGGATGCCAAGTGATCGCTGGCGGGAAGCAAACGCCGATAAGATACGTGCGTACCGCCGCGAGTGGTATGCGTGCAACGCAGAGGCAGCCAAAGAACAGGTAATCGCTCGGCGGCGTTCCTTGATTGCTTGGCTCCGAGAGTACAAGTCTGCTCGCAGGTGTGAGTGGTGCGGTTATGACGGTCATCCGTCAGCCTTGTCGTTTCACCATAAGGATGCCACCCAGAAGGAGTTAAATCTGAGTGTGGCAGTCAGGCATGGCTGGTCATTTGAGCGGCTTCATGCTGAAATTGCCAAGTGTGAGCTGGTTTGTGCAAATTGTCATGAGCGGTATCACTGCCAACAGAATCGTTCTCGCAGACAGCAAACGTCCCAGTCACGACAACGGCGGCGCGAGTATGCGTTGCAAGAGTGGTTCGACAGCGTCAAAGCTCAATACGACTGTTTGTTTTGTGGCCAGTCTGATCCAGATTGCCTTCATTTTCATCATCGCAATCCGGTAGACAAGGTGAAGGCTGTCGCAAACATGGTCCAAGATGGATGGGGACAGCAAGCCATCCTGGACGAAATCGCAAAGTGCGATGTGCTGTGTGCAAACTGCCACTTGGCATTGCACCAGAGCGACGATGGCGAATCCTAATACAGGGGTATCGGTTAATGGCAAACCAGCGGACTCCAAATCCGCGACTCCAGGTTCAAGTCCTGGTGCCCCTGCCACAACCAGACTCGCCAACGGCAGCGCTTCGGCCCTGCCTGCGGCGCGAGGCGAAGCGATCAGCGCTCCGCCGCACCTTAACAATCGAGCCTTTCTTTTCTGGGACGGCCCGGCGCGAGCAACCTGCGGCGCCGCTCGTCGGCGGGGCAGGCGCTCCGGGACCGTCCCCACACATGCCGTTGATGCGCGGGTGGACGCGCGCCAGTCTGTAAAACTGGTAGCCTTCGGGTGATGGTCAGTTCGAGCCTGACCAACGGCACCAATGGGCGGCGACCTGTTGCCGCCGCGTCGTGCTCCATTGGTCGGGACGACGCGGCGGCAGACCTGCCGCGTTGCATTGTTCCGATCCGGTGAGGGGTGCGATGCAACACAGCGGCAGGTCCGCCCTCAATAATCCAGGCTCGTCTAACGGTAGGATGCGCGGTTGTTACCCGCGTCGTGGGGGTTCAAATCCCTCGCCTGGAGCCAATGTCTCAGCTCGCAGGGTGCGAGCGATGCGGAGCCCGTCCTACCGCTGCCCTGCGGGGATGTGCGGCGACGGAGGCCGGCGGACGGCCGGCGAGCTGGGACGAGTATCCTGGGGATGCATAGTTTCGACGTGGTAGCGTGGATCACGGCCGCAGAGCGGCTCCGGCCCTTCTCGCACAGTCAGAGGGTGACGTCGTGATCGAGCGAAAGCACACGCTATTGCGGACGCCGGTGCGAGTCCGGCCATTTCCACCATCCACGCGTGGCGCAGGAGCAGCGCGGCATCCTGATATGATGATGGACCTGGTGCAACTCCAGGCGCGTGGACCATTTGTTCCATAGCTTAAAGGCAAAGCACCGGACAGCTCGGCCAAACCGATCGCGAGCGGGGCGGCGGAGTTTTCGCTAGGCGAGGTACCGATAGCCGGTGGATTACGGAAGATGCCCCGTTCGATTCAGGGCTGGGGCTCCATGATACCGCGTAGTTTAGCTGGATAAAGCGTCGCCCTGCGAAGGCGAAGATCGGCAGTTCGAGTCTGCCCGCGGTAACCATCTTTCACAGCGACCTGAAGGTCGGGAACCCTGCGCCGGCATGGAGCGGGGCGGCGCCCAGACGGCGGTGGTGGGGCCGGGCGCCAGCAGTGATCGTATAGCTTAGCCAGAGAGAGCAGCGGTGTCCGAAGCCGCAGACCCTGGTGCAACTCCAGGTGCGATCGCCACTACGGCCGCGTAGCTCAGCGCAGAGAGCATCAGTTTGCGGAACTGAAGGTCGCAGGTTGAAATCCTGCCGTGGTCGCCATACGGTGTCGTGGTGTATCAGAAGCATTGGGCCCTGTCAAGGCTCAGGGGCGAGGGCAGCACTCGTCGACACCGCCATTTGCCGCTTTGGCGTAACAGTAGCGTCGCCGGCCTGTACCCGGCGGGTATCGGTGCGAATCCGATAGGCGGCTCCATTGGGATGGCGTATTCTGACAGCATCGGCGTACACGCGCTCGTTAGCCGAGCATCACTCTTGCAAAGTGACCTACCGGTGCAAATCCGGCGGCCGCAAGGCCATCGCCGAGGCGACTCGTACGTCGTCCCAGAACCATCACAGTGGTTTCTGAAAAGCGTCACAGTGGTATCTGGAGAACGTGACAGTAGATTTTTGGGCTGTTAGCTCAGATGGGAGAGCGCCTGCATCGCACGCAGGAGGTCGGCGGTTCGAGCCCGCCACGGTCCACCATAGACCCGTGGTTCAACAGTGAGAGCGCCGGTGCCACATACCGGAGGTTGTCGGTGCGAATCCGACCGGGTCTACCACAATCTGGGCCTGTAGCGCAGCCAGGAGCGCGCCTGTATGGCATGCAGGAGGTCGTGGGGGCAGAGCCCACCAGGTCCACCAGAGCAATACGGCGCTGTGAGCGCCGTTTCGCCCGCTTGGGCTGATAGTGTAAGGGGAGCACGCCACCATACCAGGAGGAAGTTACCGCCGTTCGATTCGGCATCAGTCCACCGTAGGGCGCACGGCCGGTCACACGAGCCGGCTGGCGGCCCACCTGGGGATCTAGCTCATCGGTAGAGCATCCGGCTTGCACCCGGACGGTAGAGGGTTCAATTCCCTCGGTCTCCACCACGGCCAATAGCTCAATCTGGTGAGAGCAGCATCCTGATATGGTGCCGGTTGAACGTTCGAGTCGTTCTTGGCCGACCATGACAAGTGGCACCCTGCTTGTGCAGGGCTATCCTCCCGCCCGCCGCGCGCGAGGCGCCTCGCGCGCGGCAACGAGCAGCTAACGAACGGGAGGACGACGGGCGTGGGCCGCTCAAGGTGCCACGCGGCGCGGCAATGGGGGCACCCATCGCCGTCGCAGCCGCGCCCGGTTTGGTTCGTCTCATTTTGACGCGGAGTGGAGCAGCAGCACGCTCGCGGGTCTCATGAGCCCGAGACGCCGGTGCAATCCCGGTCTCCGCCACCATGAGCCCTGTGGAAGCCGTCGCTTGCTAAGGCGACGAGTCGCACGCCGACTGTTGGGAACCGGGCCGTCTGACTCGCGGCACGGCCGGCCGACAAATGTGCTAGGAGTGTAGGAGTGCCCCTCCTCCGTGATCAGCGCCGATGCCAGCCGGGGTTGGCGGTGGTCGCCCGCTGGCGGGCGGCGGCGGAAGCAGGGCCAGAAACCCATCGACGCGGGGTAGAGCAGGAGCAGCTCGCCGGGCCCATAACCCGGAGATCGTGTGGTGCAAGTCCCACCCCCGCCACCATCGCCTGACGCAAGGCGTGGCCGGTGCCACGTCGTCATCAGCCTGGAAACCGGCGCTGTTTGGCAGCAGCGCCGCCGGGACGGGTTTTCCACCGGCTCGGGGGTGACGATGCGGCCACGCCAGGCGAAGGGCAGCAAAAAATTGTGGTTGCCAGCAGAGCGCGGAGAAACAGGTTTAATTCCTGGCCGGGTGCTTCGGCGCCCGGATCGTCCAACGATAGGATACCGCACACTGCTGGGCCATGCCGATATGGCGGAACAGGCAGACGCGCTACGTTCAGGGCGTAGTGAGGGCAACCTCGTGAGAGTTCGACTCTCTCTATCGGCACCAACGCAGGTATGGCGAAATGGCAGACGCACCACGCTTAGAACGTGGCGAGCATAAGCTCGTAGAGGTTCAAGTCCTCTTACCTGCACCACTCGCGGATCTGGCGGAATAGGCAGACGCACCAGGTTGAGGGCCTGGCGGCCGTATCTAATCGGCCATGAGAGTTCAAGCCTCTCGATCCGCACCATTGACAGGAGAACCCGATGAAGCCATACGGCGTCCGCCGGCGCGATCGGGGCTGTTGCCCCGGTCACGACAAGTATCCGCCGGATCGCTACGGCTGCACCCGCGCCCGCGCTCGTCGCCGCGCCCAGCAGCCGCGCAAGACCAGCGCCCGCCAGGCGGGCCGGAAGGAGATCGATCGCGAGCTGCGCGACCTGGTCGCGTAGTGCAACTCGCCGCAGTAGCTCAGGTAGACAGAGCGCGTCTCTGGTATAGACGAGGTCGAGCGTGCAACTCGCTCCTGTGGCTCCATTTGCCGTTGTGGCGTAGAAGGTCTGCGCACTCGCCTGAAACGCGAGGGGTTCAGGATCGTTACCTGACGACGGCACCACCTGGTCTGCTCGTCTATGTTGGCTAAGGACTCTCGCCTCTCACGCGAGGAAGCGGGGATCGTCACCCCGGCAGACCACCACGAAGCACAGAAAAATGAGTGCAGGTATCGGTGGAAATCAGTATGGCGGTGGTCAATTTCCGAATTATTTTACGATGCTTCAGGACGCGGTAAAACCAGGCAATAGCTCAACAGCAGAGCGTCGGCTTGCCAAGTCGAAGACGAGGGAGCATCACCCTCTTGCCTGACCAGAGTGCCCGATTCTGCGGTGTCCCAGTTTGAGGGAGGCTCCGGCAAGCCCGGGGTCCGTGGGAAGCGGTTGTCGCCCGCAAGCGTCGCGTGCCAGCGCGGCGCGCGGGGGCGGCGGCTAGCGTCCTTGGTGGCTGGCACCACGACAAACACGCCGCGAGTAACCAATCTCGTCGTAAGGCGGGCCGCAACAGGGAGTAGCTCATTTAGGAGAGCGCCTGGTCCCCATCCAGGAGGCGCCGGGAGCGAAGCCCGGCTCCCTGACCAATTTCAGGGCCTAGCTCATTGAGACAGAGCGCCACGCCGACATCGTGGAGGTGCTCGGGGCAGATCCGAGGGCCCTGACCAATTACGGGGGATAGCTCAGCGAGCAGAGCGCCTGGCTTCCAACCAGGAGGCGGCGGGGGCAAGGCCCGCTCTCCCGACCAGTGACCGTGAGCGCGTGTGACAGCGCGTGGGAGCGCCAATAAAGCCGAATAAGTCCTATGGGTCAGCGATCGCCGAAGACGTTGTCGTGACGTGGCGGGAAGAGGCGCCGGTGGGCTCGGCTGGAGGCTGGAAGACGGTGGACGCAGCCATGCGGCCGGCCGCTCGGCGGGAGGTGTCTCACCCCGCACAGGTCGGTACGTGCTGGGCGGTTCAGGAGCCAGGTGGGGGATCTGGCCACAGTCGCAATATTCCATTGGTCGGCGGTGGTCCGCTGCGCGACGGCGCACGACCAAACACCGGCCGCGGTTGAGAGGTATGCCGCTGTAGCGTAACAGATAGCGCGCCTGCGTCCTAAGCAGTGTCCGTATCGGTGCAACTCCGGTCAGCGGCGCCAACTGTGGTGCTCGTAGCGTAGATAGTTAGCGTGCCGCGCTGTGACCGCGGAGGCACCGGTGCGAAACCGGTCGAGCACACCATACGGGGATCGTCTAGTGTTAGGACGCGGGCCTTTGAACCCCGCTACGCAGGTTAGAATCCTGCTCCCCGTGCCAGTGCTGGTTGATTGGTCGGTATGTGGGCGATAGTACCCTTCCGCCTGCCCGCCGGGGTGCGTACGACTCGGTGAGAAAGGGGTCTGGCTCCTGGAGGGGCGGTCTACCCGAGCACGCGGCTCAGGCCAGCCGCGCGGGGACACCGGCGCATGTGCCTGATCGTGAGTAGAGGAGCAAAACGCAGGATGCCAATCGCCAGCCATTTAGCCCTTGCTGCTGCGATCGAGGATCTGCCTCACATGAGTAGGCTGCTGATGCGATTTTGACAAGCGCCTCATCTGGACGGATCTCCGCAATTGAGGAGTGTTGAAACATTGTTTAAGGCGTTGGGAAGCCGTGTTTTACGTCGCGACAAGACTACAAACTCCATCCCCCGGTGCCGGAACTGGTAAACGAGCCAATCTTAAAAATTGGTGCGGTGCGAGCCGCTTCCGCGTTCGAGTCGCGGTCGGGGGACCAATGCCGTCGTGGCGCAATGAATAGCGCAGGGGCCTTCTAAGCCCAAGGTTGCGGGTTTGAATCCTGCCGACGGCGCCAATCTTACATTATGGTGCCGATGGTGTAGTGGTTAACAT
>WNFZ01004685.1_pt1 | contig 13675 bp, 13 predicted proteins | sample 5400081 | NCBI WGS metagenome assembly WNFZ01 (sample SAMN13153365, study PRJNA577476) | soil metagenome | isolation source: 80 cm soil or saprolite under grassland replicate 1 | place: USA:California | collected 2016-06-15
TCACCCCCACCCAGCGGCAGATCCTCGCCCTCCTCGACATCCCCCTGCCCTGGCCGGAGCGGCCAGAGCAGTAGCCCTCCCACCACCCCCGAGCGAGCGGAGAGGTAGACCCTTCACCGTGCGGAAAACGGGGCTAGCCGAACCGCCGTGCCAGCCGTGTTTGCTTCGAGCTCCACCGGGTCGCCGCCCTGCTCACCGGCACGTGAGACGCCTGCGTCCAAGGTCAAAGGGGTGGGATATCTCAACGCAGCCTTGCCGCGCCCTGAAAGCATCTCTGCTCCCACGCCTGGCACTCCATGTGGCAACAAATGGGAGGTAATTGTGGCCTCAGGCCTGCTACCATCGACGCGACCAGGAACAGCACGAAGGTTGGGTATGACTGCTACCCCCGCACCCCAGGAGGTTGGCGTCCGGGCGCTGAAGAATGCGCTCAGCCGCTACCTCGCGGCTGTCCGCGACGGCCAGGAGCTGATCGTGACCGATCACGGGAAGCCCGTGGCCCGCATCGTTCCGGTGAGCCGCAGCGTTGATCGCCTCGCCGAGCTGATCGCGCAAGGCAAGGTTCGACCCGCGCGTCCCGGCCCCAGGTACGATCCCCAACCGCTGGAGAACGCAGGCCCGCTCAGCGACATCGTCATCGAGCAGCGGCGGTGAGCACCCTCTACTTCGAGACCTCGGCGTTCGTTAAGCTCCTCGTCGCGGAGACCGGCTCGAAGACTGCGCTCCACGCCTGGCGCGGCGGCTTTCACGTGCACGCGTCTCCCCTGCTGTTTGTGGAGGCCCGAGCGAGCCTGGCCTCGGCTCGTCGTGGGAGGCGGCTGACCGCTGAGCAATTCGCTGAGGCCAAGGGGGCCTTGCGCGCGATGCGCGCCGACGTCAACGAGGTGCATGTGGACGTGGAGGTGCTCGCCCATGCGGAGGACCTCGCCGAGCGGGAGGCACTGCGTGGCTACGATGCTGTGCACCTTGCCAGCTCACTGTTCGCGGGGGCCGATGTGCTTGTCACGGCGGATGCCGCGCTCATCGAGGCGGGCGAACGTTGCGGGCTCACTGTCATCGACGCTCGGAGCTAGTGGCGCTCCCCCGGCGATGGCGCGGCCCCGGTCGCGCCGCGCGACCCGGCTGCCGCCGGTCAGCGTTCCGGTTTGAAGAGGGTGGGCAGCTCGGTGACGGAGGCGAGGCGCTGGGAGCGGAGGTAGTCGCGCAGGCCGTCGGCGATCTCGGCGGTGGCCAGGGGGTTGACGAAGTTGGCGGTGCCGACTTGGACGGCGGTGGCGCCCACCAGCAGCAGCTCGGCGGCGTCCTCGCCGGTCATGACGCCGCCGAGCCCGACGATCGGGACCTCGGGCAGGGCGCTGGCGACCTGCCAGACGCAGCGGACCGCCACGGGCCGGATGGCCGGCCATGCCCGGGTCGGCGGCGAACAGCTCGCCGCGGGTGTCGACGTTCGGGCAGGAGAGGTTCAGCTCGAGCAGGTGGACGGCGTCCTCGGCCGCCAGCCGCTCGGCCACGCGCGCGAACTCCTCGGCGCTGCGGCCGACCACGCTGACGGCCACGCGCGCCCCCGCCTCGCGCAGGAACTGGAGGTCGGTCCTGCAGAACTGCTCGACCCCGGGGTTCTGGAGGCCGATGGCGTTGAGCATCCCCGATGGCGTCTCGGCCATCCGCGGGGTCGGGCGGCCGCGGCGCGGCTCCAGGCTGACCGATTTGGTGACCACCCCACCGATGCCGGCCAGGTCCAGGAAGGCCGCCATCTCGCGGCCGAAGCCGAAGCAGCCGGATGCGGCCAGGACCGGCGTGGCCAGCGGCACGCCGCACAGGTCCACGGCCAGCTCCGGCTCGACCTGACCTTCAGCGTCCAGCTCGGGGTCCACCGGACCGCCGCCGGCGAGATCCGAGTTCACGAGACCGCCACCTCCTCCCAGGCGATGGCCGCGCCGTCCAGCACCGGGCCGTCGACGCAGGACCGGGCCATGCGGGTGCTCGCCTGCCGGCCGTCGCCGGCCATCGGGATCACGCAGGAGAAGCAGATCCCCGTGCCGCAGGCCATCAGCTCCTCGACCGAGACCTGGCAGGGCACGCCGGCGGCCGCCGCCACGCGGCTGACGGCCGCCAGCATCGGCATCGGCCCGCAGGCGTAGACCATGCTGGTCCTGGCCTGTGCCATCAGCGCGGGCATGGCGTCGGTGACCACCCCCCGCTGGCCGGTCGAGCCGTCGTCGGTGGTGATCACCGCGGTGCGGCCGAGCCGCTTGGCCTCGATCGCCTTGAACAGCCGCTCGCTGGTGGAGGCGCCGACCACGAAATCGACGCGGCAGCCGCGCACGCGCAGCTCCTCGGCGAGGAAGAACAGCGGGGCGACGCCGTACCCGCCGCCGACCAGCAGGCACGAGCACGGCTCGTCCGGTAGCGAGAAGGGGCGGCCGAGCGGCCCGATCACGTCCACGCTGTCGTGGGGCCGCAGCTCGGAGAGGACCTCGGTGCCCGGCCCGACGACGTCGAAGACGATCTCCAGCGTGCCGAAGCCGGGGCCGTGGCGCTCCACGCGGTGGATCGAGAAGGGCCGCCGCAGCAGGAAGGGACGGTCGGTGCCTGGCTGGAGCCCGACGAACTGGCCGGCCTTGGCGGTGCTGGCGATCGTCGGCGCCACCAGGCTCAGCACGTGGTAGGCGCCGGTGCGGCGGTGCATCAGCACCTCGGCCAGCTCGCGCCGGGGTGCGGCAAGGGTCATGGCGATCCGGCCTCCCCGTGGTAGCCCTGCAACGAGCGGACGGTGAGCTCGCCGGCCTGGCGGGCCTCGATGCCCTGGACCATGGCGGCAAGCCCGGACAGCGTCGTGACGCAGGGAATGTCGGTGGCCACCGCGGCGGTGCGGATCTCGTAGCCGTCCGCGCGTGGCCCGGAGCCCTGCGGGGTGTTGACGACCACGTCGATCTGGCCCCCGCGGATCAGGTCGACGATGCTGGGCGACCCCTCGTGAACCTTGTGGACGACCTCGACGGGCACCCCGTTGCGGCGCAGCACGCTGGCGGTGCCGACGCTGGCGACCAGGTTGAAGCCGAGGTCGGCGAGGCGCTTGGCCGGCAGGACGATGGCGCGCTTGTCGGCGTTGCGCACCGACAGGAACGCGACCCCCTTGGTGGGCAGCGCCCCGTAGGCGCTCTCCTGACTCTTGGCGTAGGCCGCCCCGAAGGAGCGGTCGAGCCCCAGCACCTCGCCAGTGGAGCGCATCTCCGGCCCGAGCAGCGAGTCCGCTCCCGGGAAGCGGGCGAACGGCAGCACCGCCTCCTTCACCCCGACGTGGTCCGGCGGCGGCGCCAGCACCGACTCGCCGGGCGGCAGCATGCCCCCCTTGCGCAGCTCGTCGATGCTCCTTCCGGTGGCGATCAGGGCGGCCGCCCTGGCGACCGGCAGGCCGGTGACCTTCTCGACGAAGGGGACCGAGCGGCTGGCCCGCGGGTTGGCCTCCAGCACGTACAGCCGGTCGCCCTTGAAGGCGAACTGGACGTTGAGGATGCCGACCACGCCCAGCGCTCCGGCCAGCCGCTGGGTGGCCTCGCCGACGGCTTCGACCTGGTCGGGACCGAGCGTGATCGGGGGCAGCGCGCAGGCGGAGTCGCCGGAGTGGACCCCGGCCTCCTCGATGTGCTCCATCACCCCGCACACCAGCACGTCGCCGGCGGCGTCGCAGAGGGCGTCGACGTCCACCTCGACCGCGTCCTCCAGGAACCGGTCGACCAGCACCGGCCGGTCGCCGTGGTTCATGCTGGCCAGCGCCCCCGAGCGCGCCAGCGTGCCGGCGTCGTAGCAGACCTCCATGGAGCGCCCGCCGAGCACGTAGGAGGGTCGCACCAGCACCGGGTAGCCGATGCGCTCGGCCACCTGGAGGGCCTCCTCCGGGCTGGCGGCCTGCCCCCAGGCCGGGGCGTCCAGGCCGCAGCGGTCGAGCACGGCGCCGAAGCGGCCGCGGTCCTCCGCCAGGTCGATCGCCTCCGGCGGGGTGCCGAGCAGCGGCACGCCGGCCGCTTCCAGCCCGTGGGCGAGCTGCAGCGGCGTCTGGCCGCCCATGGTCACGATCACGCCGACGAGCTGGCCGCCACGCGCCTCGGCGCGGGCGACCTCGAGCACGTCCTCGGTGGTCAACGGCTCGACGTAGAGGCGGTCGGCCACGTCGTAGTCGGTGGAGACGGTCTCGGGGTTGCAGTTGACCATCACGGTCTCGTAGCCGGCCTCGCGCAGCGCCTGCACCGCGTGCACGCAGGCGGTGTCGAACTCGACGCCCTGGCCGATGCGGTTGGGGCCAGAGCCGAGCACGATCACCCGCGGCCGGCCGGTGACCGGGACCTCGGTCTCCTCCTCGTAGGTCGAGTAGTGGTACGGCGTGAACGCCTCGAACTCGCCGGCGCAGGTGTCGACCGAGCGGTAGACGGGCTCGATCCCCAAGGCGCGACGGCGGGTGCGCACCTCTCCTTCGGTGGCGCCGACGATGCCGGCGAGCTGCCGGTCGGAGAAGCCGAGCCGCTTGGCCCGCCACAGCAGCTCCCGGTCGAGCGCGTCGATCACGGCCGCGGCGGCGACCTCGGCGCGGACCTCGACGATGCGCGCGACGCCGTCGACGAACCACGGGTCGATGCCGGAGGCCCTGGCGACCTCGTCGACGCCGCAGCCGAGCCGCAGCGCCCGCTCGACCTCCTCCAGTCGCGTGTCGGTCGGGGTGGCGGTGGCCCGCAGCAGCGCCTGGCGCCGCTCCGGCGACAGCGGCGCCGCGGGGCGGCCCTCGGCGCGCCGGCCGGCCGCCGGGACGCCCTCGCGGCGGCCGAGGCCGTCGCGCCCGGCCTCCAGGGACCGGTAGGCCTTCTGGAGCGCCTCCGGGAAGGTCCGGCCGATGGCCATGACCTCGCCGACCGATTTCATCCGCGTGGTCAGCACCTGGTCGGCCCCCGGGAACTTCTCGAAGTTGAAGCGGGGAACCTTGACCACGACGTAGTCCAGCGTCGGCTCGAAGGCCGCGGCGGTCTTGCCGGTGACCTCGTTGCGGATCTCGTCCAGGGTGAAGCCCACCGCGAGCTGGGCGGCGACCTTGGCGATCGGGAAGCCGGTGGCCTTGGACGCCAGCGCGGAGGACCGCGACACCCGCGGGTTCATCTCGATGACGACCCGCCGGCCGCTGGCCGGGTCGACCGCGAACTGCACGTTGGCGCCGCCGGTCTCGACCCCGACCGCGCGCAGCACGGTCAGCGACTCGTCCCGCATCGCCTGGTACTCGCGGTCGGTCAGGGTCATGGCAGGCGCCACCGTGATGGAGTCACCGGTGTGGACCCCCATGGGGTCGAGATTCTCGATCGAGCAGACCACCACTGCGTTGTCGGCTCGATCGCGCATGACCTCGAGTTCGTATTCCTTCCATCCGAGCACGCTCTCCTCCACCAGCACCCGGTGCACGGGGCTGGCGGCCAGGCCCTGGGCGAGCAGCCCGGCCAGCTCGTCGGCGGTCCGGGCGACCCCGCCGCCCCAGCCGCCGAGCGTGAACGACGGCCGCAGCACCAGCGGCAGGCCCAGCTCGGCGATGGTCTCCTGGCCCTCGGCGACGGAGCCGACCTCCCTGCTGCGGGGCGTCTGGAGCCCGGCGCGCGCGCAGACCTCGCTGAAGGCGACCCGCGACTCGGCGCGGCGGACCGCCTCGACGGTGGCGCCGATCAGCTCGACGCCGAGCCGCTCCAGGTCGCCCCGCTCGTCCAGAGCGACCGCCAGGTTCAGGGCGGTCTGGCCGCCCAGGGTGGGCAGGACCGCGTCGGGGCGCTCGGCCTCGATCACGGCGGCGACCGGGTCGGGGGTCAGCGGCTCCAGGTAGGTGGCGTCGGCGACCTCCGGGTCGGTCATGATCGTGGCCGGGTTGGAGTTGACCAGGATCACCCGCAGACCGAGCCGGCGCAGCGCCCGGCAGGCCTGCGTGCCGGAGTAGTCGAACTCGGCCGCCTGGCCGATGACGATCGGCCCCGACCCGATCACCAGGACGGACCGCAGGTCCTCGCGGAGCGGCACTAGCCGTCCACCCCGGCGGCGGGCCCGGCCTCGACCTCGGCCCCGGCGACCTCGGCCCCGGCGACCTCGGCCCCGGCGGCCGCGGCCTCGGCGTGGCCGTAGGCGGACTGGCCGGCGTCCCAGCCGTCGAACAGGCCCTTGGCCATCGCCTCGGCCCACAGGGCCCGCACCTGGCCAGGGCTCAGCAGCCGCAGCCTGATCGCGAAGCTGCTGGCGCCCTCGACGCTGGCCACCAGGGTCCGCAGCTTGGCCTCGTCGCTGGCGGTGGTACGCCGCCCGGTGGGCGAGACCGCCGCCTCGGCCTCGCCGCGGAGGCTGCCCTTGAGCGCCAGCACGCGGTCGAACTCCTGCCGGAGCGCGTCGGCCGCGTCCCCCGTCGGCGCCTCGACCCCCTGGTCGACCCCACCGAGGGCCCGGAAGGTGCGCTGCTGTGCCATACCGTCCTCCTCCCCGCCCCCGTCAGGGGCGGGCGAACGCTGGTCATGTATCGGTGCCGCGCCCTGCATCACCCGCGCTGGCAGCACGTGGTGACGGCGCGCACCGCGGATACGTGACCGGCGTTCGAGACTCCATCAGCGCCGCGAAGCGCTCGAACAGTGGGTGAGCGTCGTGAGGGCCGGGCGCGGCCTCCGGGTGGTACTGCACGGAGAACGCCGGCACGTCGAGGCATTCCAGGCCCTCGACCACGCCGTCGTTGGCGTTGCGGTGGGTGACCCTCGCCGTCGGCGGCAGGCTGGCGGGGTCGACCGCGAAGCCGTGGTTGTGGCTGGTGACCGAGACCCTGCCGGTGTCGACCTCGACCACCGGCTGGTTGATGCCCCGGTGGCCGAAGGGCAGGCGCAGGGTGCGGCCGCCGATCGCCTGGCCGAGGAGCTGGTGGCCGAGGCAGATGCCGAACACCGGCACCTTGCCGAGCAGCTCGGCGGTGGCGCGCACGCCGTGGCCGACGGTGGCCGGGTCGCCCGGGCCGTTGGACAGCATCACCCCGTCGGGACGCCACTCCAGCGCGCGCTCGGCGGGGGTGTCGGCCGGCACGATCAGCAGCCTGGCGCCCAGCCGGCGCAGCCGCCTGGAGATGTTGCGCTTGGCGCCGAAGTCGTAGAGCACCACCCGGAAGCGCTCGGGGCCGTCGGCCTCCAGCTCCAGCGGCACCGCTCGGGTGACCTCGTCCACCAGCGCCAGGCCGTTGGGGTCGGGCGCCAGCAGGGCCAGCCCGCGCAGCTCGGCCTCGTCGAGGACCTCGCTGGACAGGGCGCCGCGCATGGCGCCGGCGGTGCGCAGGTGGCGCACCAGCCGGCGGGTGTCGATGCCCTCCATCCCCGGCACGCCGGCGGCCTCCAGCTCCTCGGCCAGGGTCCGCCGCGCCCGCCAGTTGGAGGGCCGGCGGGCCGCCTGGCGCACCAGGAAGGCGGTCACCTGGATGCGGTCGGACTCGGCGTCGTCGTCGTTGGTGCCGTAGTTGCCGACCTCGGGAGCCGCCATGCAGACGATCTGGCGGCGGTAGGACGGGTCGGTCAGGACCTCCTGGTAGCCGCTCATGGCGGTGTTGAACACCACCTCGCCCGCCGCGGTGAACGGCTGCGACGCGAACGCCTCGCCGCGGAAGCAGGTGCCGTCCTCCAGGGTGAGCAGCGCCGGGACGGGCTTCATGGCCGTACCTCCCTGGCGGCGGCCACCGCCGCGACCCGCTCGGCCCACGCGCGCGCCGCCGCCTCGTCGTCCAGCACGAACCCCGAGCGCAGCACGGTGCCGCCGAGCTGCCAGTCGACCACCAGGACGCGCTCGGCGTAGACGACCTTGCCGGCGTGGTTGGTGGTCACCTCGACCCCGCGCACGGCCGCGGCCGGGACCGACCACGGTCCCGGCCGGCCGCCGTCGACCCGCAGCAGCGGGTGGCCCGGAGCGCCGGGGCGCGGCAGCGGCGGCAGCCCGGCCTGCTGGCGCCGAGCGGTCCGCCGCATGGCCCCGAGCACCAGCCCCGCGGCAACGGCCGCGACAACCGCCACCACCAGGACTGCGTATGCCCAATTCACCGGGGCACCCCCTTGGGGTTCCCCGGACCCCTCCGGCAGCTCACCAACTCGCCTTCCCGCCGCGAACCGTGAAGGTTCCCCGCAGCAGAGTGTGCACCACCCGACCCTGTACTTGACGGCCATGGTATGGGGTGTTCCGCGCGCGGCTGGCGAGCGCCGGCGCCGCCACCGTCCAGGCGGCGGTCGGGTCGAAGACGGTCAGGTTGGCGGGCGCGCCGGGGACCAGCGGCCCGCCGTGGCCGGGCAGGCGGCGGCAGCGGGCGGGGCCGGCGGTCAGGCGCTCGACCGCCTGGCCGAGCCGAAGGTAGCCGGGCTCGACCAGCTCGGTGATGGTGAGCGCCAGGGCTGTCTCCAGGCCGAGCATGCCCGGCGGCGCGCTCGCCCACTCCACCTCCTTGTCCTCGCGGGCGTGCGGCGCGTGGTCGGTGGCGATGGCGTCGACGGTGCCGTCGGCGAGCGCGGTGCGGATGGCCTCGACGTCGGCCTTGGAGCGCAGCGGCGGGTTGACCTTGTAGACCGGGTCGAAGGACCGCGCCAGCTCGTCGGTCAGGGTGAAGTGGTGCGGCGCCGCCTCGGCGGTGACCAGCACGCCGCGCGCCCTGGCCGCCCGCACCAGCGCCACCGACCCCGCGGTGGAGAGGTGGCACAGGTGCAGCCGGCCGCCGGTCAGCTCGGCCAGCAGCAGGTCGCGGGCGACCACCATCTCCTCGGCCGCGGCCGGCCAGCCCTGCAGCCCGAGGATCGCCGACACCTCGCCCTCGTGCATCTGGGCGCCGTCGGTGAGCGAGGGGTCCTCGGCGTGGTCGGCGATGACCGCGTCGAAGGCCTGCGCGTATTCGAGCGCCAGGCGCAGCAGGCGCGCCTCGCGGATCGGCCGGCCGTCGTCGGAGAAGCAGTCGACCCGCGCGGCCGAGTGCGCCATGGTGCCGAGCTCGGCCAGCTCTGCGCCGCGCTGGCCGAGCGTGACCGCGCCCACCGGGAAGACGTCGACCAGGCCGACCTCGCGGCCGCGGGCGGCGACCATCTCGACCACCCCGGCGTTGTCGGCCACCGGGTCGGTGTTGGGCATCGGGCAGACGGCCGTGTAGCCGCCGAGCGCCGCCGCGCGCGAGCCGGTCTCGATCGTCTCGGCGTCCTCGCGGCCGGGTTCGCGGAGGTGGACGTGCAGGTCGACGAACCCGGGGCTCACCACCAGGCCGTCACAGTCCACCACTTCGGCGTCGCCCGGCTCCAGGCCCACCCCGACCGCCGCGACCGCGCCGTCGCGGACCAGCACGTCGGCGGTGGCGTCGTGCCCGCCGGCCGGGTCGACCAGCCGCCCGCCCCGCAGCAGCACCGGCCCCGCGCCGCCCGGGGCGCCCGCGCCGCCCCGGGGCCCCGCGCCGCCCCGGGGCCCCGCGCCGCCGGGGGCGCTCACAGCACGCCCCCCTCGACGATCGCCGGCACCGGCGCCTCGCGCACGGTCGGGCCGCCGAGCAGCAGGTACAGCAGGGCCATGCGCACGCTGATGCCATTGGCGACCTGGTCGGCGATCACCGACCGCTCGATCGAGTCGGCCACCTCGGCGGCGATCTCCACGCCGCGGTTCATCGGCCCGGGGTGCATGACGATGGCGTGCTCGGGCATCGCCTCCAGCCGCCGGGCGTCCAGGCCGTACAGGCGCGCGTACTCGCGCAGGGACGGGAAGAACCCCGCCCGCTGGCGCTCGAGCTGCATCCGCAGCAGCATCACCACGTCCTGCTTGGGCAGCACCGCGTCGAGGTCGTAGGAGATTCCCGCGCCCCAGGTCTCGACCCTGGCGGGCAGCAGCGTGGGCGGGGCGACCAGCGTGACCTCCGCGCCCATGGTCGACAGCGCCAGCACGTTGGAGCGGGCCACCCGCGAGTGCAGCACGTCGCCGACGATCGCCACCCGCAGCCCGGCGAAGGTCGGGAAGTGCTGGCGCATGGTGTAGAGGTCGAGCAGCGCCTGGGTGGGGTGCTCGTGGGTGCCGTCGCCGGCGTTGATGACCACCGCGTCGACCCACTCGGCCAGCCGCCAGGGGGCGCCGGAGGCGGCGTGGCGGATGACGATGGCGTCCACGCCCATCGCCTCCAGGGTGATGGCGGTGTCCTTCAGGCTCTCGCCCTTGGACACGCTCGACCCCTTGGCGGTGAAGTTGATCACGTCCGCCGACAGGCGCTTTGCGGCCAGCTCGAAGGAGATCCTGGTCCTGGTCGAGTCCTCGAAGAACAGGTTGCAGACGGTCCGGCCCCGCAGGGTGGGCACTTTCTTGATGGCCCGGTCGGTGACCTTGGCCAGGTGCGCGGCGGTGTCGAGGATCCGGGTGATGTCGTCGGCGTCCAGGTCGGCCGCTGAGAGCAGGTGCTCCTTCATCCCCTGGTCTCCTCCCTCGCGCGGCCTGGGCCGCGGCCGTCGCCGCTTGCTTCCTCGCCCTCGGCGACCAGGACGCCGTCGCGGCCGTCGGTCTCCGACAGCAGCACCTTGACGACGCCGTCCGGCGCGGTCGGCAGGTTCTTGCCCACGTAGTCGGCGCGCAACGGCAGCTCGCGGTGGCCGCGGTCGACCAGCACCGCGAGCTGGATGGCGCGCGGCCGGCCGAAGTCGGTCAGGGCGTCCAGCGCCGCCCGGATGGTGCGGCCGGTGTAGAGCACGTCGTCCACCAGCACCACCACCGTGCCGGCCAGGTCGAACGGCAGGTCGGTGTCGCGGGTCGCGCCCGGTGGGCGCAGGCCGATGTCGTCGCGGTACATGGTCACGTCCAGGGCGCCGGTGGGGACCTGCGCGCCCTCGATCTCGCCGAGCTTGGCGGCCAGGCGCCGGGCCAGCGGCACCCCACGGGTGTGGATGCCGACCACCACCAGGCCGCGGGTGCCCTTGTTGCGCTCGACGACCTCATGGGCGATGCGGGTCAGGGCGCGGCCGACGTCGGCCTCGTCCATGACCATCGCCCGCTCTGGCGCGGACATCAAGAAAGCCTCCAGCCCACAGGGCATGGAGGCAGCGTGCGACGCATCCGGTTGGCTCCCTTCCTGGCCTCGCGGGACCAGTCCTTAAAGGGCGTCGGCGAGCGGGCCCGCCGCCGGCCGCCGGTCGGCCGGTCCCTCGCATCGTAGTGAGCGAGCCCCCCGGCGGCAAGCAACCTGAACGGATCCGCGCAGTCCGGGGCCCTGTGCCCGCTCCCGCGTGCTTGCCTTGTTGATCCGCGGCAGAGAGGACAAAGCCTCTTGCGGCAATCGATTGCAGGTGGGACTCTTTGTCCGTTCCAACTGGCATGATGTCACGCCGTCAACAGGAGGGTGGGCCATGCGCAAGGACGCGGAGGACCGATCGGGCGAGGCCGGGAGCGGTGGTGGGACCGGGCTCTCCAGGCGTGGGTTCCTCAAGACGACCGGGACACTCACCGTCGCCGGACTCGGCTCGGGGCTGCTGGCCGCGTGCACCGGCCCGTCCAGCTCCCCGGGGCCGGGCAGCGGCGGCGGCAAGCAGCTCCACATCCTGCAGTGGAGCCACTTCATCCCGGCCTACGACAGGTGGTTCGACGGCTTCGCCAAAAAGTGGGGCAAGGACAACGGCGTGACGGTCACGGTCGACCACATCGACAACGCCGACATCCCCGCCCGCAGCGCCGCCGAGATCAACGCCGGGCAGGGCCACGACATGATCGAGTGGATCGTCCCGCCGTCGGCGCTGGAGCCGAGCGTGCTGGACCTCAGCGACGTCGTCCAGGAGGCGGTCGGCAAGCACGGCGAGCAGATCAGCTACTGCAAGGCGTCCAGCTTCAACCCGACCACCAACCGCTTCTACGGGTTCTGCCACACCTGGACGCCCGACCCCGGCGACTACCGCAAGAGCCTGTGGGAGCCGGTCGGCCTGCCCAACGGCCCCAGCACCTGGCAGGAGCTGCTCGAGGGCGGGACCATGGTCAAGCAGCGCTCCAAGATCCCGGTCGGGATCGGCATGTCCCAGGAGGTCGACTCCAACATGGCCGCCCGGGCGCTGATCTGGTCCTACGGCGGCTCGATCCAGGACGCCGACCAGAACGTGGTCATCAACTCGCCCGAGGTCATCGACGCGGTCGCCTACATGGCCAAGCTGTTCAAGCAGACCATGACCGACGAGATCTTCAGTTGGACGGCCGCCTCCAACAACCAGGGCCTGATCGCCGGGCGCCTTTCCTACATCCTCAACTCGATCTCGGCCTACCGCAGCGCGCAGACCTCCAACCCGGACGTCGCCAACGACATCTTCTTCCGGCCGGCGCTCAAGGGCCCGAGCGGCAAGGCGCTGGCGGGCGAGCACGTGGTGCGCAGCTACGTGGTCCCCAAGTTCTCCAAGAACGTCGACACCGCCAAGCAGTTCCTGCTGTTCCTGGCCGACCACTCCTCGGACGTCGCCCAGAACTCCAAGCTCTACGACTTCCCCGCCTTCAAGACCTCCGCCGCATGGCAGCAGCTTCCCGGCTGGCTCGACAACGACCCCTTCAAGTCGCAGCCCGCCAACAAGCTGGCGCTGCTCAAGGACGCCGAGTCGTGGAGCACCAACGTCGGCTACCCGGGCCCGTCCAACGCCGCCGAGGGCGAGGTCCTCAGCACCTTCGTCCTGCCGAACATGATGGCCGCCGCCGCCAAGGGCACGCCCCCCAAGCAGGCGGTGGCCAGCGCGGAGACGCAGGTCAAGACGATCTTCGCGAAGTGGCGCAAGCAGGGCCTGGTCGGCGGCAACGCCTGAGAAGACTGGAGGAATCCGCACATGGCGGTGGTGGAGACCAGAGGGGTCCGCAAGGTCTTCGTCGGCGACACCCCCGCGGTCGACGGCATCGATATCGCCACCGATGAGGGCGAGTATCTGGTGCTGCTCGGCCCGTCGGGGTCGGGCAAGACCACGCTGCTGCGCATGATCGCCGGGCTGGAGCGGCCCAGCGAGGGCGAGGTGCTGATCGGGGGGCGGGTCGTCAACGACCTGCCCCCCAGGGCGCGGCGGGTCGCGATGGTCTTCCAGAGCTACGCGCTCTACCCGCACAAGACGGTGATGCAGAACATCTCCTTCCCGCTGGCCGCCAGCGGCATGCCCAAGGAGCGGCGGCCCGAGCGGATCCACTGGGCGTCGGACCTGCTGGGCATCGACCACCTGCTGGACCGCAAGCCACGCCAGCTCTCCGGCGGCGAGCGCCAGCGGGTGGCGCTGGCGCGGGCGCTGGTCCGCGAGCCGCAGGTCTTCCTGCTGGACGAGCCGCTGTCCAACCTGGACGCCAAGCTGCGGACCTCCGCCCGCGAGGACCTGAAGGAGTTCCAGCGCCGGGTCGGCGTCACCACCATCTACGTGACCCACGACCAGGTGGAGGCGATGGGCCTCGGCGACCGCATCGCCGTGCTGGACAAGGGGCGGCTGCAGCAGCTCGGCACCCCGCCGGAGATCTACCACGAGCCGGCCAACACCTTCGTGGCGACCTTCCTCGGCTCGCCGCCGATGAACCTGCTGGAGCACGACGGCGCGCTGGTCGGCTTCCGCCCCGAGCACTTCCTGCCGGAGGGGCTGGTCAGCGAGCGCGAGGGCAGGGTGCCGTTCGAGTACCAGGTCGACCGGGTCGAGTACCTGGG
>WNFZ01004052.1_pt1 | contig 13670 bp, 15 predicted proteins | sample 5400081 | NCBI WGS metagenome assembly WNFZ01 (sample SAMN13153365, study PRJNA577476) | soil metagenome | isolation source: 80 cm soil or saprolite under grassland replicate 1 | place: USA:California | collected 2016-06-15
GGCATGCGATGGCCAAACCCGTTGCAGTGCGGTACTTGATAAAAACGGTTCGGAGCGATGACGGGACCGATCCGAACCGTTTCAAATAAAATGTTATATGGATCGTTCATAGGACTCCTTCCGCGCAGACATTGTACTCGCAGAGTAGCGGAGCCGTAGGCGCAGACGAAGCGCCGATTTCATGATAACTCTGGGTTCCTTAGTGCCCACGCTTCGACTACAGACTTCGCAACCATCGCTCAGTCCTCCGCTCAGCGCGAGAAAACTCATCCAAATCTCCCTGTGATGTAATCCTCTGTCCGTTTTTGTTTGGGCGCAGTGAAAACTGTTTTGCCCTCGCCGTATTCGATCAATTCACCTTGCAAAAAGAATGCTGCGTAATCCGCGGTGCGCCCTGCCTGTTGTACGGAATGAGGTACGAGAATGATCGTATATTCTTTTTTGAGTTCGATCAACGCGGCCTCCACTTTGCCCGTTGAGATTGGGTCGAGTCCAGAAGTGGGTTCATCCAGCAGGATGATTTCAGGCTGCAAGGCAAGTGAACGTGCCAAACATAATCGTTGTTGCTGCCCACCTGAGAGCGCAATCGCGGGATCATCCAATCGGTCCTTGACTTCATCCCATAGCGCGGCCAGCTTCAGGCTTCGTTCGACCGCTTCATCCAATTTGACACGGCGCTTCTCGCCTGCGAGCTCCAATCCATAGGTCAGGTTTTCGCGGATGCTCATCGGCAAAACAACCGGACGTGCAAAGACCATGCCAACTTTTCGACGCAGGGCAATCACATCAATACTCGGGTCAAGAATATTTTGCCCATCGATCAGGATTTGCCCCGACGCAGCTTTGACTTCGGTGAGATCATTGAGGCGATTCAAACAGCGCAAAAGTGTTGACTTGCCGCCGCCTGCGGGACCGAAGAGGACCGTGACCGCTTTTTCGGGAATATTCAAACTGACGTCGCGCAGTGATTCGGTTCCATCGGAATATTGGAGCGAGAGATTTTCAATGATAATTTTATCTACCATTGTCGCCTTGCCCTTGCTCTCGAACGGATCACGGTTGCAATGAGATTCATGGTTAGCACAAACACAAGTAAGACCAATGCTGTGCCATATTGAATTTTGATCGGCATTTCAGGCACCTGCGTTGATATGACAAAAAGATGATAAGGTAATGCCATGGTCGCATCGAATGGGGAATGAGGCAGCCGCGGCAGGAAGAACGCCGCGCCCGTGAACAGGATCGGCGCGGTCTCTCCTGCGGCACGCTCCAAACCCAGAATGACGCCTGTCAAAATTCCTGGTAACGCTTCTTTCACCACGATGCGACGAATTGTTTGCCAGCGCGTCGCCCCCAGAGAAATACTCACTGTGCGGAATGCCTGCGGTACCGAACGCAGTGCTTCTTCCGCCGTACTGATGATGACGGGTAGTGTCATGATCGAAAGCGTAAGGGAAGCAGCAAGAATCGATGTACCAAAATTCAAAAAGAGGACAAATAATCCCAAGCCGAATAGTCCATATACAACAGACGGAATCCCCGCCAGATTGATGATCGCGATGCGAATGGTGCGTGTGAGCGGCGTATCCGACGCGTATTCAGAAAGATAAATCGCGGCGGCAATCCCAAGCGGGACCGAAAAGATGGCGGTGCCAATGGTGAGATAAATCGTTCCGATAATAGCGGGCAAAATTCCGCCGGCGCGCATGCCTTCATGAGGAAACCCCGTTAGGAATTCAAGTGAAATGGCCGGCGCACCTTGCAGGAGAATATAAATAACGACTGCAACAATGGGAAGTACTGTCAATACGGCCATCAATGTGATGACGGTAAAGCCAATGCGTTGTGTGAGATGACGGTTGCGGGCAAGAAGGTTTTTCATGAAAGAATTCTTTCCGCGCGTTTCTTGGCTCGGAACACAAACGATGATGCAGCGATATTTACTGCAAGCGAAATAATAAATAGGACCATGCCGATAAAGAACAACACATGGTAATGCGTGCTGCCATTTGCAACTTCGCCCATCTCTGCCGCGATGGTGGCGGTCATCGTGCGGACGGGAGAAAATAGACTGCCGAGTTTTATCGCCATGACTGGAGCGTTGCCTGTGACCATCATCACCGTCATCGTTTCACCGATGGCGCGTCCTAGGCCGAGCATGACACCGGTGAGCACACCAGACTTCGCCGCGGGTAATGTCACGCGCCAGATCGTCTGCCAGCGTGTGGCACCCAATGCCCATGCGCCTTCACGATAGGCGCGCGGCACAGCATCGAGTGCGTCTTCTGCAACAGATACAACCGTCGGCACTGCGATCCCTCCTAGGAGCAGGGAACCTGTCAGGGCGGTCAGACCCGTTGGGAGGTCCAGAAAGACGCGTAGAAAAGGCGCAAGGACAAGGAACCCCAAAAAACCCAAAACGACGGAGGGAAGTCCGCCGAGTAATTCCACAAGAGGTTTGAGGATTTCGCGCATCCAACGTGGCGCGATCTCAGAGATGTAGACTGCGGTGCCAATTCCAAATGGAACGGCGATCAGTCCGGCACCGAATGTGATAATGATCGAACCCGTAATAAGGGGAAGAATTCCAAAGTAATCCTCGATCGGATACCAACGGGTACTAAGAAGCGACGATAACTTCACTTCAGCGAATGTCGGCAAACCTTCACGGATGAGGAAGAAAAAGATTAACGCGACAAAAAGTATGGCTGAATAGCCTGATGCTTTAATAAGACGAGTGATGACAAATTCACGCCAGTTTAAAGATTTTTCCATTATTCTCCGTTACGTAGGGGCGGGGTCATCCTGCCCCTACTTTACAGGCACAAATCCAAGATCGGCAACAATCTTCTGCGCTTCCTCTGAAAGAATCCAATCCAAATATTGCTTTACCGCACCTGTGGGTTCGCCGTTTGTATACATATAAAGGTCGCGCGCAATCGGGTAGGTTTTGTCGTTCACCGTCGCAATGGATGGCAATACAAACGCGCCACCTTCTTCCTTTGCAATAGCGATCATCTTCAAATCCTTCGGCACATAGCCGAGTCCATCGTAACCAATCGCATTCGGATTTTGTCTCACTTCCGCGACAATCCCCTCTGAGGAGGGGAGCAGTAATGTATCCGTTGAAAAAAGCGTCTTATCGTCACTCTTTCCTAATCGCAAAACGGTTTCAAGAAAATACACATGCGTGCCAGAGTTGGTTTCGCGCGAGAGTCGCACGATGGGTCTATCTTCACCACCAACTTCAGACCAGTTGCTGATCTTGCCGCTGTACATATCCGAGATTTGTTTCAGAGTCAATTGTTTCACCGGATTTTCAGGGTTTACGATTACAGCGATCGCGTCACGAGCGATGATGTGTTCAACGGGATCAACGCCATTGGATTTTGCTTGATTGATCTCTTCCTGTTTGATTTTGCGGGACGCGTTGGCAATGTCTACAGTCTTATTGAGGAGCGCCGCGATTCCTGTGCCGGACCCTCCGCCTGTTACCGATATACGGACTTCCGGGTGCTCCGCCTGATACTTCTCTGCCCAAGCCAGTGCAAGATTGACAATAGTATCGGAGCCTTTATTCTCGATGTAGGAGGCTGAGGAAGCAGATGCGGTCGCCGAAGAATCGGGACCGCATGAGGTAAGTGCAAAAAGTACAAAGAATGTTGAAATCAAGATCACAAATCGGTTCATCGCGCTGAATTATAGCCGAAAGTTTTTACCGCTTGTCGAAAAACAAGTAAACTTTTTACACAGATTTATGGGTTGAATTTAAGCATCAAGTTTATTGAATTCAGCGGCATGATAAAATCGAAATATGTCTGATTCACAACCTGCTTTCTCGGTTCAAAACCTAAACTTTTACTATGGTTCTACCAAGGCGCTTTCCAATATCAATCTTGAGATCCAGCCTCGGAAAGTGACCGCCTTGATCGGTCCATCAGGATGCGGCAAATCTACGTTTTTGCGCTGCCTGAATCGGATGAATGACACCATCCACGGCACGCGCGTCGAAGGTGAAATTCTGTTGGACGGAAAGAATATCTACGACGAAGATATGGATGTGGTGACGCTCAGACAAAGAGTGGGGATGGTGTTTCAGAAGCCGAATCCGTTTCCACAAACTATTTATGATAATGTGGCATTCGGTCCACGCGTCATGGGGATGAATGTGAACATCGACCAAGTGGTAGAAACATCCCTACAAGCTGCGGCATTGTGGAATGAAGTGAAAGATGATTTGCGCTCCGACGCTCTAGGTCTCTCCCTCGGTCAGCAGCAGAGACTTTGCATCGCGCGTGTCGTCGCTGTGCAGCCAGAGGTGATCCTTATGGATGAGTCTACATCTGCCCTCGATCCAATTGCCACCTTGCGCGTGGAAGAGTTGATTGCCGAGTTAAAAAAGGATTACACAATAGTGATTGTGACCCACAACATGCAGCAAGCCGCGCGTGTCTCAGATCAAACAGGTTTGTTCTGGTTGGGCGAGTTGATTGAAATTTCCCCGACTAAATCCATGTTCACCAGACCAAAACAAGAATTGACAGAAGCGTATATCACTGGAAAGATGGGATAAAAAATCCGCCGTAATTACGGCGGATTTTTTTATTCTGATTATTACATTTGATTTTTCCAGAATTCATCGTCTGTAGATTTGATCTCCGCCATCTCGCCTGTCACGATAAACACTGTCCGCTCGCAGATGTTCGTCACACGATCCGCAAATCGTTCCAGGTTGTGTGCCACCCAGAGTAGCCAGTTGGCTTGTTCAATTGTCGCTGGGTCAGCGATGACGAACGTCATCAATTCGCGGTAGACCTGGTTATACAGGGCATCAACTTCATCGTCTTCTACAGGAAGTGCCTTTGATGTTTTCACATCTTCATTGACGAAGGCGGTCAGGGAGCGATGTAACATATCAACGCCCTTCTGTGCCATTCGCGGCACATCGATCAGAGGCTTGAGGAGCGGTGTATCTCCCATCCGAATATTGATATTGGAGATACCCTTGGCATAATCACCCATACGCTCTAGTTCGGAGATAATTTCCATACAGGAAGCAAGCAGGCGCAGATCATGTGCCATCGGTTGCTGTGTGGCGATCAGAACCATCAAGTGATTTTCAATCTCAAAGCGCTTCTTGTTGATTTCTATATCTTCCAAAAATAACTTTTGGGCGGCTTGGATGTCGCGTTTCTTGAGAGCTTCCACGGAATCCAGTAAAGCCTTCTCTACCATGCTCCCTAAAATGAGCACGTCATCTTTAACCTGCTGGATTTCGGTCTCGAATGTTTTTCTTACCATACATACCTCATGATGTTATGCAGTAATTATACCCACTAACCGAAACGACCGGTGACATAATCTTCGGTCCGTTTGTCTTTGGGGTTGGTAAAGATGCGATTCGTTGAATCGAACTCGATCACCGTGCCGGATCTTTCACCCTCCTTTAAGAGCATCATCATGGCTGTGAAATCCGAGACGCGGGCAGCTTGTTGCATGTTATGAGTCACGATGACGATGGTGTAATCCTTTTTGAGCTCCTGCATCAATTCTTCAATCTTGAGCGTGGAGATGGGATCGAGAGCAGAGGCAGGTTCGTCCATCAGAATGATTTCTGGCTCAACGGCTAATGCACGTGCAATGCAGAGACGTTGCTGCTGGCCGCCTGAAATGGATAAGCCGGATTGCTGCAGTTTGTCCTTGACCTCATCCCATAGTGCGGCTTGTTTCAGCGATTTTTCTACGATGCCATCCAGATCGCGTTTCCGAAGAACACCATATAAACGTGGACCGTAAGCAACGTTGTCATAGATGCTCTTGGGGAATGGATTCGGTCTTTGGAAAACCATTCCCACGCGCCGACGGACATCCACTACATCCACGCCAGCAGTGTTGATGTTTTGTCCGTCAAGAATGATCTCTCCCTCCACACGAGCGCCGGGAGTCAGGTCGTTCATACGGTTAAAGGACCGCAGCAAGGTTGATTTGCCACATCCCGATGGACCGATAATGGCGGTAATCTTATTTTCCTGGATATCCATATTGATATCTGTGACAGCGCGAAACTTGCTATAGAAAACAGCCAGGTTCTTGATGCTCATTTTAGGCGAGAGACTCTTATTAGTGTCTGTTTCTTCATTAACTGATGTTTGTACACGTAAAATCGGTTGTTGCATTTCGCTCTCCTTATTCCAGTCAGCGGGTTACATTGCCTAACTGACGGACGCGCCACCAAACAGCTACGCGCGCTAAGATGTTCGATAGAAGAACCAGTACAATCAAAACCAGAGCGGTGGCCCAGGCCTTCGCATGCCAGTCAGCATAAGGGGATATTGCATAGGTGTAAATCAGATGAGGTAAGGTGGATACTGGCTGATTGAAATCTGTGTTCATGAATGGGTTGCCGAAAGAAGTAAATAACATGGGGGCGGCCTCACCAGCCGCACGGGCAATAGCCAGCACTAAGCCTGTTAACACACCGTTGAATGCGGCAGGAAGCACCACTGAAAGAGATGTCTTCCATTCAGGAGCACCTAATGCTAGGGAAGCCTCACGAAGCGTATTTGGAACCAGTTTGAGCATCTCTTCAGTAGTGCGGACGATAATAGGAAGCATAATAAAAGATAACACCACTCCTCCCGAAAACGCGGAAAAGTGACGCTGAGGAAGAACAATGATTGTGTACGCAAAGATACCCATCACAATGGATGGCACGCCTGAGATCACATCTGTACCGAAACGGATAAGCAAACCCAAAGTTGTATTTGGATGTGATGCCGCGTAGAAGGCTGTCATAATTCCAATCGGTGCAGCAATACATGCACCTAAGCCTACGGTCATCAACGTGCCGACAATTGCATTGATAATTCCACCTCCAGGAACGCCTACCGGGGTAGGAAGTTGAGTGAAGAATGCAAGGTTGATTGCTGGAAGACCCTGTTGCGTGACATAGGCGAGAATCCAGATGAGTGGGGCAACAACAATAATTGTTGCTACAACGGTCATAATTAACATGAAACGATTGACCAGCTTGCGCCATCGCTGGCGGTTGGCAGATTGATATTGTTTGGTGATGCTTATGCTCATGCGCGTGCCTCTACTCTTATCCGACCTGAAACTCGCCATATCAATAAACGGGCAAGTGAATTGATAAGCAAAGTAATGACAAATAAAATCAAACCGATCTCAATCAAAGCATGAAGATAAAGATTAAAGGTGGCTTCTGTGAACTCATTCGCAATAATGCTTGCCATCGTATATCCGGGATGTAAAAGTGAGGTAGAGAGATCGAGGTTGTTTCCAATCACCATGGTGACCGCAATGGTTTCCCCAAGCGCTCGCCCTAAGCCAAGGATAATCGCACCCAATAATCCAGATGCGCCGTATGGAATGAGCACCTCTGAAATCATTTCCCAGCGTGTAGCGCCTAATGCCAGTGACGCTTCGCGTTGGGCATTTGGGATTGCCTGGAATACATCACGGCTGACTGCTGTAATGGTAGGGAAAACCATGATCGCTAAAAGCAATCCTGCTGCAAGGCGGCTGGGACCATAAATAGGTCCTGCAAAGAGCGAAAGGAATCCCAAAGATCTATTAAGCATTTCTGAAGTGGGACGGATAAAAACGGGTATATAAGCGAATAATCCCCATAAACCAAATACTACACTTGGAACTGCGGCAAGTAATTCAACCAAAAAACCAACCGGCTGCCTTATCCAATTTGGTGCCAATTCCGCAATGAAAATTGCTGTTCCCAAGCTCAGCGGAATGGCTACAATCAATGCGATAAACGCTGTAACAAACGTACCCCAGATATAAGGTAGCGCGCCAAATGTATTGGTGATCGCGGGATCCCATTCGGATGTGTAAATAAACTTCCAGCCGAAGGCATGGCGCGAGAGTGCGGAATTTTGCCAGAGCTCAAAACCAATTGCAAAGACAAGCAGGATTACCAAAAGGCTTGCGACTAGAATCACCAAGCGATATAACCAATCGCCATGCTGCCACTTCTGTAGAACTTTTTCCGGTGGAAATGAACGTGCAAGAGATTTGGTTTGCATTTGTTTCGTGTTTTCTTTCATAGACAAACTATCCTCTCCTGATAGAATCCTATCAGGAGAGGAATATGATTGAAGAATAGACTCAGTACTTATTGCCCAAGAGGTTTACCCTGGCAGGTCATTTGGGACAACTTTGTTTGAACTTGTTGCTTGACCGCGTCAGGAAGTGGTACATAGAGCAGGTCTTGAGCGTCTTTCGTGCCATCAGGACCGTATGCCCAGTTGATGAAATCAACCAACTTTTGAGCCTTCGTACAATCTTGCTGATCCATGTAGAGAAGCAGGTACGTGTAACCGGCAATCGGGTAGGACTTGTCGCCGGGGCCATCTACAATCGAAATCGAAAGCTTGTCGCCCAGTTGCGTGCCAAAATCATCCATGGCAGCTTGCGTAGATTCTGCGGATGGAGCAATAGAATTACCGGCCTTGTTTTGAAGTTCATTGAGCACGGCCTTGTTTTGAACAGCATAAGCGAGTTCGACGTAACCAATCGCACCTTCGTTCTGCGATACTGTTCCATAGACACCTTCGTTGCCTTTACCACCTAATCCAACGGGCCACTGTACAGAGGATGCATTGCCAACCTTGTCTTTCCATTCCTGGCTCACCTTGGACAGGTAATCGGTGAAGATAAATGTAGTACCTGAACCGTCTGAGCGGTGGACAACAATGATATCCTTATCGGGCAGTTGAACATCAGGATTGGCTGCTGTGAGAACCGGATCATTCCACTTGGTGATCTTGCCCAAGTAAATATCAGCTATCGCAGTATAAGGGAACTTGATTGGGGTCGTGAGCGCATTACCGTCTGCGCCTTTTAAATTGACGACAATTGCCTCTGCACCCGCAACAGTTGGGAACATTTGAATGCCTTGGGCGGCTTTGTATTGATCATCATTGAGAATGGCATCCGATGCGCCGAAATCCACGGTCTTCTCGGTGATTTGTTTGATACCGCCACCTGAACCAATGGATTGATAATTGAATTTCACCGCTGGGTCTACAAAAGCATAATCGTAGAACCACTTGCTATAGAGCGGGAATGGGAATGTTGCCCCAGCCCCATTGATGGTGATGGAACCAGCGGCAGGTCCCTCGGGACCGGGCGTGGAAGTGATTTCAACAACCTGTGTCTGCACAACAGTGACAGGCTGCGCGGGTGTGGCAGAGCCGCCACATGCCGCGAGCACGAAACTCAACGCGATGAGGACAAACATGAATGGGCGAACAAATTTGGTCATTTCTATTTTCTCCTTGTTTTCTGTACGTTGAAATCTTATCAATGCGGTTTTAAGGACAAGGGAAGAACAGGTTAACATCTTGTTAAACATTAGACCCTAAAGATACGCTCTGCGAAAACCTTTAGGGTCTAATAAACATCAGTGCCCGCCATCTCTATGACGGCGGGCAGTAGCGAGGAGGAGAAACTCAATCACTGCGGAACAGGGTTAGTTTATTTTCTGTTTCCAGCAATGCTGTTTCATAACTAGGTTCTTCCCACTGCCAGGTGTTGAGATCTGTCAAGGCGCGATAAGCAGTGAGGTCCAGTTGAAGCGGTGTGACAGAGACAAAGCCTTCTGCGAGAGCGCCCACATCTGTGCCGCGCTCAGGAACGCCGGTCGGTGCATCGCCACCGATCCAATAATATGGTTTGTTGCGCGGATCAGTGCGTTCGTCGAGGCGACTATGGTAGACGCGCAATCCTTGGCGGGTGAGGACAACGCCGCGAATTTTTTCGTCGGCCAGAAAGGGCACGTTGACGTTGAGCAGGATCTCGTGAGAAAGACCGTTCTCGATCACTTGACGAACAATTTTTGACGCAGCTCGTGCTGCAGGGCTGTAATCAATTTCTCCGACGTATCCATCCAATGTTTCTAAGGAAACTGCAACGCCGGGAATCCCTGCAATCACAGCTTCCATTGCGGCTGTCACTGTCCCTGAATAGGTGACATCATGTCCCAGGTTCGCGCCCGCGTTGATGCCAGATACAACGAGGTCAATTAGCTCTTTGAAGTAACCAAGTGTGGCGAGAGCAACACAATCAGATGGAGCACCATCACTGGCAAACGCCTGTGTGCCATCTGCGAAACGAACTTCCCTGACGCGCAGGGCGCGGTCTAACGTTTTGACGTGCCCGCCTCCCGACCAGTTTCGATCTGGCGCGAGAACTGTGACCTTTCCCAGCTTTCGCATTTCCTGTACAAGTGCAAGCAGACCGGGCGCGTTTACGCCATCATCATTGGTGACAAGAATGTGTTTCGCCATGCTTATTGCCCTCAATCAAATATGTGCGGCGCTTTTGAATGGTGTCCACTGTAAAGATTGCCAGTAGGCTTAGGATTATAAATATAAGAATAATTGTTCCCATGGTTATTCTCCTCGTATTGTCATTATCAAAAGCAGAACGGAGATGATGCCGATCAGGAATAAGGCGAAGAATGCGTTGATTATGATTTCCATATGAACATCCAGTTACTAGGCAGTATGGACAAGACGCATAAATGTACTGGCCACATAATTGGCTGCCCAACTCCCCAGAATGCGGACAGAATTCCATTCCTTCTTTTTATGAATGATTGTTTGTCCGTTGCGAATTGCTTTAAGCAAATCGTTTGCGGTCTGCCCCGGAAATTCTGTGATACCGAGCCCGATCGCTTTCAGAATATGCGCGTCACTGTTGCCAAGCTTTGCAATATTCAAATGCTCGCCAAGGATATGAGCATAGTGATTGCTCATCCTGTCAATGGTTGTTGCGTTATAGGTTTCAATGCCAATCAAGACCTGAGCCGCTTCGTGATGATGAAGTGTTTTCATGATCGAATAGGCGTTCAAACTCTTCATCCCTAATCCCCCAGCCATCGGATGTGGAGCGATGCAGAAGCCACCTAATTCACCGACTTTGAGAACAGTTTTGATCAGTGGTCGACCACGTTCTATTTCCTCCCTGACGTTTAGAGCCAGCAAATCGCCTTCCGCGGTAGTGACTTCGACTCCGGGAATCACTTCGATATCATAGTTTGGAGCGAGCTCCAGAGCTTTGAGAGAACCGTTGATCTCATCGTGATCTGTAATGGCCATAACGTCCAGCCCGATTTGTTTGGCGCGTTGCAAAACGGCAGGTACAGACGCCGTACCATCATAGCTGTAAATGGTGTGGATATGTAAATCAGCAAATCCCATGTTTTCTCCTTTAGGTGCAGCATTTCCCTACAATAATTTCATCCACAGTCTAGCAGTTCCTTGTTAAGGACTTGTGAAGACTTTTTTAAGAAATTGTATCGGTTGGGTTAACGATATCCACCCTTAAATGTACAAGAGCCCGGGAGGAGGTCCGAGCTCTTGTACAGAGGAGAAGAAAAGGAAATATTCCTTGCTGGATCAGTGTTTCTTCCGTGTGGCTTCCTGCTGGCACAGGAAGGCGTGCCGTTTCTCTGTTGTATCTGCGATGAGCACAACCATGGCTGCAATCAGTGTTACGGCAAGAAATATTTCCATGCCCCTAGGATAGCACGGAAGCTCGAATCCGCGTTTTGCAATGACTTAACAGGGACAAAACAGATATGCAAAGCCAACGATCCCAAAATTCCGTTTACCAATTGTTAACATGCTTTTCCAAGCGTGTTAATTGTTCGATGTTAAATTACAAAGTGTTCACTAGTTATAAAGTACTCCTTGTGCACAGAGTGTTAAGTTGGAGTTAATTATGGCGCGCAAAACGTTTGATCAGGAAATGCAGGAAGTGAAAGACGATATCCTTCTGCTGGGGATCATGGTGGAGGATGCTGTCATGGAGTCAGCGCAGGCCCTTAAGGACAATGATCTGGATCGTTCACGCCGCGTTCTTACGAATGACTGGCTCATCAACCGCAAGCGCTATGAGATCGAGACATCTATTATCGTCCTTATGGCGACTCAACAACCGATCGCTCATGATCTGCGTGGACTCGCTGCCAGCCTCGGCGTTTGCACTGAATTGGAGCGGATGGGCGATTATGCCAAGGGCATCGCAATCATCAATCTTCGCTCAGGAGGATTGAGTATGCCGTTTATCGTGAGAGAGAGCTATTCCATGGCAGAGAAAACTATGGATATGCTTCACCGGGCTCTGACGACGTTTGCAGAAGAAGACGCGCAGACCGCGAAATCCATCATCCAGTACGATGACATTATTGACGAGTGCTATACTAAATTGTATTCTGATGCGGTCAACGATGTGATTGGAGATCCGAGAAATATAGAGCGTGCGAACTATGTCATTTGGGTCGCTCACAACCTCGAACGTCTCGGAGACCGCGTGACCAATATTTGCGAGCGGGTTGTTTATATGGTCACAGGCGAACATCGGCAGGAACCTGTCACAATCCATGAGTTCACACGTTTGAAATAAGAAAGCAAATGTCGAAGATAGCCGCGATTGACGTTGGGTCGAATGCCATGCGCATGGTGGTCGGCGAAGTGGACGAATCCTGGCGGGTGAGTACGCTGGAAAACATTCGTCTGCCGGTCCGCCTGGGTCAGGATGTTTTCAGTGAGGGAACTCTCGAGAAGTCGACCATCCAACAAACGGAGGAAGCCTTTCTGCGATTCAAGCACATGGCAGAGAATTATCAGGTGCAGAAACTGCGGGCGGTTGCCACGAGCGCGGCGCGCGAAGCCTCGAATGGTGACTTGCTCGTGGATCGGGTCTTCCGTGCCAGCGGTATCGAACTGGAACTGATCAGCGGTGAAGAGGAAGCGCGCCTCATTCACCAGGCCGTTGTACACGCACTAAATTTAAAAAACAAGCGTACCCTCGTAATTGATATCGGCGGGGGAAGTATTGAGGTCACTATTTCCACTGGACAAAATATTGTTTCCACCGAGAGCTACAATATGGGAACCGTACGTCTGCTGGAAAAATTAGATTCGAAGGATAAATCCAAGCATTTTGCAAAGCTTGTGCGCGAGTATGCCGAAGCTGCACGCTATCGTATTGAACGTGATATCGGAGATGAGAAAATTCAAGTCTGCGCGGGAACAGGTGGAAATGTAGAAGAGATTGGACGTCTACGCCAGAAATTGTTCAAGGGAGATAGCGACCGTTTTGTCATGCTGGATGAACTCAAGCGTTTGATCGAACGGCTCGATCGTTTGAGTTACGAAGAGCGCATGACAAAGTTAAAGCTCAGACCGGACCGCGCGGATGTCATCCTGCCAGCTTGTGTTGTTCTGCACATGATCGCCAGTGAAGCGGGAGTCAAACAAATTTCCATTCCCAACGTCGGCTTGAAAGATGGGATATTACTCGACATTGCCGAAGAGCTGTCCCGCATTCCACAGCCACACCGCCGCGAACAAGCCTGGGAATCCGCTCTGCACATGGGACGTAAATATCAATTTGACGAAACACACGCGCTCCTAACTGCTAAACTCGCGGTGCGTTTGTTCCAGCAATCCAAATCTCTTCATGATCTGGATGAGAACAACTTGCTCTTGCTGGAAATGGCATCCTTGTTACATGACATCGGTCATTTCATTAACTCGCTTGACCATGAAGAACATGGTTATTATCTGTTGACGGTAAATCGTCTATTTGGGCTGACCCCGCGTGAACAAAAGATAGTTGCAAGC
>WNFZ01005818.1_pt1 | contig 13669 bp, 9 predicted proteins | sample 5400081 | NCBI WGS metagenome assembly WNFZ01 (sample SAMN13153365, study PRJNA577476) | soil metagenome | isolation source: 80 cm soil or saprolite under grassland replicate 1 | place: USA:California | collected 2016-06-15
ATACTGAGCAAAGATGAGTATGCGAAGGCGCTAAAGGGAAAACGGCATTTCAAGGATGAAAGCTATTGATCGCTGCACTGCTGTAGCCACCGGCCTGTGGTCGGTTCATAAACAATCACGGCTCGCAGAGCCGTGGCTATAACGAGAGATTCCCAGCCCGCTCGAATAACGGCTTCACTTCGGCGACGCGTGCAATGTCGCCTGATATTCCGGTTTCTTGTGGTACTCGACCAGACGGAATCCCCAGCTGACTAAGGTCGAGAGGTCTTTGGTCTTGGCTTTCTTTTCGCCCAGGAATTCCTCGATTTTCGCTTTTAGTTCGGGCTGTTGATCGGTGGTGTCGAGGATTTCGAAGATTTCCATGGATAATAGCCAGTCCTCGGGATGTTCGGCTTGCTGGGTCTCCCAAATTTCACCCAGCCGTTCGTAGCCGGCTTTGCTCTCGCGAATCTTGCGCACCTGCGCGTAAAGATTTTCAAGCCGCTTGCGTTTCGCATCGGACGGGACCTTGATGGTCCGTTCCTTCGGGACCAGCGCAACCTGATTGTAAGCGTCCTTGTCTGCCGCCCCGTTAAAGACCGAGCTGATTCGCTCGCCGACGGCCATGTCGTACGTCCCCCAGTCGGGATCGAATAGGACGCGGTCGCCGTATTTCGCGCTGCAATTTGAGAATGTGATCAAGAGTAATCTCCCGTCGCCGCGCAAGATTTTCTCAACTCTGCCCGAAACGACGATGCCGCTGACGAACTCGAGCTTTGCCTTTTTGCCCTCAACAATTCCGAGCGCATGCAGTTGATCGTTGGTGAGCAACTCAGGCAACGTCGATGATTGTTTCCATTTCCCGATCGGTGAACCGAAGCCATCCTTGTGATAATCGATGCCGTGGCCTTCGAGCTCCTTGCTGCGGAACGCCAGCGCTGTCTTGCCGGTCGTCCGGAGATAGATCGGGGAATGGTGTTCGTCGGTGATGACCTCGTTAAAAATACTGCTGACTTGCAGGCCGGATGAGTATTCGCAGGTCGCGACGTTCTTGCATTCGATGGCCTTGTTGATGCCTTCGAGTCCGCCCACCATGAACGCCATCTTGTTCGCAAATTCTTCAAGCACGTCAGCGAGATGTTTGAAATCACGGCAGACGAAGAGTTGCGGCTGTTTCGTGGTGATATCGAACGCGCAATTTTGTGCGTCGATGGAGTAGGGGATCTTTTTCACCGCCGGCTCGAGACATGAGACCGATTCGCCAATCGATGAAAGTAATCCCGCGCCGTAGATTTTTGGGTTCTCGAGCGTGCCGATCAATCCGTACTCGACTGTCCACCAGTGCAGGCGCGAGAGCAGCGCCATCTCCGAAGGTTCGCCAAGATTTTTTTGGCGATGTTCGACCAGTTTGGTTGCTTCCTCGACTTCTTTCGGGTCGCTATTGGGCTGTTCCTTTAAGATCGACAAGTGCCGGATCGCTTGATAGAGTTCGAAATCTTTCTTTGACGACATCGCTTTCGCGCCAACTTCACCAAAACGCTGCAAATAATTCGAATACTCACGATCGACAATAATCGGCGCGTGACCCGCCGCTTCGTGCACGATGTCGGGAGCAGGCGTGTATTCGATGTGATGGATTTGCCGCATGTCGCACGCGATTACCAGAACCTTGTAAGCTTGAAATTCCATGAATGCCGCCGGGGGAATAAAACCATCCACCGCCACCGCGCCCCACTCGATCTTGGCGAGAATGTCGTTCATCTCCTGAATACGCGGGATGCGCTCAAAAGAAATCCCCGTGTTGAGCAGGCCCTGGAAATAAACCTTATGCGCGTACTCCTTCAGGAAAAAAATGTTCTGGCGCATGATGAACCGCCAGACCGCGTGGTCCACTGACGTGTAATCGTCGTAACGCTGATCGACGGCGAATTGCAAAAGATGTTTCGGCGTTGCGGCCACGGCCGCGTTATCCAAGCTGATACCGCTGGTTGTTTTCATCGACATCCTCCGTGCGAAACAAAATATGACTCGTTTGCGAAGCGAGCAAGAGTGATTCCGTGTCTGGGGAGCACCCGCCGCTGGTGTGTGCAACGCCGCGGCTCGCGGCGATTTCTTTGCGCTCGCCGAGCCACCGAGCGCGGCACGCGAGCCGCGTGCGCTCCCCGGAATTATTGCCGTCGCGCCCGGGCGATTCGCCGCATGATCCAAATCACGGCGACAATCGCGATCGCCCAAGGCGCGAGAAACGCCACCGCGACGCCAATCATGCGCAAGCTCCACATGATCGCGCTGGCGCTTTGCGCCAGGGTTCGTCGCAGCGTGGCGAACAATCCGGTTTCGGATGAAACGATGTTGCCCTGGCTGTAAACCTGGATCGAGATGTCCGCCGGCGCACTTGCCTCGTCGATCTGTGCTCCAGTGCGATCCTGCCGGTGCACGCTTACATCTTCTACTTTGCCGAGAGAGCTCAGCGATTGCATGAGCGCCGGATAATTTTTCATCGACACCCGCAGTGACACATCCGCGACTTCCCGTCCATCTGGATCTCGACTGAAGGTCGAACTGCGAACGCGTCCATTTTGTTTCTCGGTCAGATTGCGCAGCTCCTTTGCCTTCTCGTCAACCGACGACGCGCGAATACGCAGGTTGGTTTGCTGGAAAGCTTGTTCCTGTTCCTCGCGCGATATGGTGATGTTGAGTTCCACTTTCTCCCGCTTGGTTTTTGCGTTCTCCGATCCGGCTACCGCCGGACTGCCGCCTTGAGCGATGCGTTCGGTCTGCATTTGAAAATTTTCGACACGTCCAAACCCCTTCACCCGAGCAATCACAGAATCGCTTTCTTCCGGTGCTATCAACACATTCACCCGTGCCGAAACGCGTCCGGAGTAATCCCGGTCAAGCTGCGCATTGGTGATTTGCACCTTTGGCGACGCGAGGCTTTTGATGTCGTTGTAAATTTTTTCCACGTCAGGCGCGTAGAGCGCGAGCTGGGCGCGCTCCTTGAGCAGGAACGCAGCCGGTTCCTCCAGATCTTTCTCAGACAGAGAAATCGTCACGGTCGCGAATTGCACCTGCGAATCCCAATACTTTAGTTCGCCCTGCATCTTCTCGATCTCCTCGCGCACGCGACCGAGTTCTTTTTCGACTTGAAGCAAATCGGCAACCTTGCCCGTTTTCGTTTTCAACATCTCGATCAAGCGCTGCTCCATCACCCGCGCGTTCTTCAGCCGCGCATCGGTATCGAAGTACGCTTTCGTAATGTCTTCGGAGCCGAACGTTTGATTCTTCAATTCGCCAAGAGTGCGAATCTTTTGCAGGAAGTGATCAAGATTTTCCGGGAGCACCTTAACGACGATTTCGCCTCTCAGTTTTCCGTTCGCTTGTTTTTCAGAGCTTGAAGTCGCCACATAACCGCGCTCTTCGTTCGTGAACGCAGTGATCTTCTGCACCGCGTCGTCGAAGCTGACGATTTCCAGATCGACGTGCGCGTTGCGAATGAGTTTTCGGTTTGCTGTTGCTGCGCTACCGGGTGCCTGAGCATCTTCTGGGCTTTCCGCTACCCCAGCCATTCCCACCTGCTCGCTCTCCTCTGATGGGACCGTCTGCAGAGCTCTAGTTGGCCTGCTCTTCCCGGAAGGTGCCGCGACTTCCCCATAAGATTCCGATAGCACTCCAGGTTGCTGTGGTGTCGCGGGGGTGGCTGGAGGTTGCGGGGCTGCAGAGACCAAGCGCGATCTCGCTTTTCCGGCTACAATGTCTTTATCGCGGTGACTCTCCGATTTGCGCATGGCGGCCAGCTCGTCGGTAGACGCTTGTGGCAGCTGCCCCGCCTGCGTCGCATATTCCTCTCCACCGAGATATGCATAATCGCGGGGCGCAGTCGCACCCTCGCCAGTAATCATTCGTCCGATTTGTATCAGCGCGAGCAGTACCGCAGCGACCGCGGTGATTTGAACTGTGCGCAGGCGCACAAGGTCGACAATCAACCTTACGAGTCGGCTTTGCTGCGGAATGCGGCTGCGAAAACCGGACAGCATTCGCTGCTCAAAGGTCGGGTCGGGTTTTTCGTGAGCGAGAGTTTCTTCCAGAACTTTATTCATGACTTTGTTCTCCTGATGAGCTTTTCGGCAGGCGGCGCATTCGACGAGATGCGCGTGGAGCGCGCCGCGTTCGTCATCTGAAAGCTCGCCGTGAATATCGGCGGCGAGCCAATTATCGATTTCGTCGTGAATGGTTGCCATACTGTTATTTAAGTGAAGCGAGAGCGGGCCGAAGTTGTTTGCGCATCGAGGCGAGGGCGCGACCGAGGATCCCGCGCAACGCGCCGTTGCTCAGGCCCAGAATGTTTTCAATACTCCGGTAATCCATTTCCTCGAAGTAACGGAGGGTAAGCGCAGCGCGGTGAAGCTCCGGCAGCGCAGCCAGCGCCGAACGCAGTTGTTGATCAAACTCTGAGCCGTTCGGCTCAGCAACCGAACTTGGCTCAATTACTTCGTCCAATGCTGTGGACAACGGAACGGTGCGGCGTCTCCGAAAGATATCGTGAGCGCGATGACGAGCGATGGTCGCAAGCCAGGCGGGAAATTTCTCCGAATCGCGCACGCGCCAGCGCGTTTTCCAAGCTTTGACGAGCGCATCCTGCACGACGTCTTCGGCTTCCTCGCGGTTTTGCAGAATGCCATAAGCGATGGCGAAAAGTGTTCGGCTGTGCGTGCGGATGATCATTTCAAATGCTGCTCGATCGCCGTGTATGGCCGCCCGATACTGTTCGCGTTCACTGGCATCCATTGGTTGATCTAAAGCCTAGACGTTTGAGATCGCCATTCCGCGCGATTTTTTTCTAGGAAATTTGGTAGGGCGCGCTCGCCGATTGCGCCGGATGGCCCGGCGGTCCGTCCCTACCTAGAAAATGATGACAGTATTGCCGACGCTCACCAGGTCCTTGACACGTGCAGCGTCCCAATTCGCGAGTCGAATGCAGCCGTGGCTGGCAGCACGTCCGATCGTCTCCGGGTTGTTCGTTCCGTGAATGCCGATACCCGGTTTGTTCAAGCCCATCCAGAGCACGCCGACGAGGTTGTTCGGACCCGGTGGAAGATTGTAATAGTTTTCGGTGCGCACACCGTAGTTGAGCATCCCTTCATCATAGCGAAACCACGGCCAAACGGTGGCGCCGAGAATCTTCCACGTGCCAACAGGCGCGGGTAAGGTTTTCGATCCCGGGGTAATCGGAAAGACGCAGACAAGGTGATCGTTGTCGAAGACTTCGAGCAGATGTTCTCCGGTATCGACGAAGATCTTGCGATTCGCGAATGCCGGATTTTCAGGAACCTTGCCCTCTGTAAGTTTCTCGACCTCGAATGGCAGGACGTTCGGCACCTTGAGAACTTCGCCGGGTTGCAGATGCTCCCAATTCTTTCCGGGATTGAGTTTCTGAATGTAGGATTCGGCGGAATGATAACGCTCGGCGACGAATTCCAGCAGCGATGTATAAGGCAGCGATTTCAATCTCGCCTGCTCGGCATGACTCCCGGGAACCTCGCCGACGAATTTCAGGTCTTCCTCTCTGATTGTGTAGGTCGTGTAAGTCACTGGCACTTGGTCGAGCATCCACTGATCGACCGCGCCCGTCTTCGGCACGGCGCGGGCGTGCTTGTAGGAAATGAGCGCTTTACGAAAAAACTCGCCCATTTTTCCATCGATCTTACCTGGTCCGAAATAGTTGTTGTCCAAAAAGATTTGGAGTCGCGTAGCTGTTTCTTCGTCGTAGTTCGGCAAAGCGACGGGATATACTTTTGGCGGGGGCGTAGTTTTCTCCTGGGCAAATGCGAAGATCGAGATCGAGCTAATTGCAACGATGAGCAAAACGAATTTCATCGGCGGAAGTTATGCGCTGTTAATCTGGCACGTGCAAACGCGACTTCCTGAAAGGTGGCGGAAGTTTAATTGTCTAACGCCAGTAGATCGTTCATCGCGGCGAGCGCTATTTCAGGCTGTCTTCGACCAGGCGCGCAGCACTTCGGCAACACTCCAGGCTTGCGCAATGCAGCCACCCGGGTTGTGCGGTTCCCGGGCATCGAACACTTCGCTAATGGTGCCGATGCCCGCTTCGTTCAAATGCTGGGGAAACCGCACGAGAAATTTACGCGCCGTGGCTCGATCGTGCGGATGCACTTTCAACCACGCGTCGATGAATGGCCCGATCAACCACGCCCAAACCGTGCCTTGATGATAGGCGCCGTCGCGCGAGCGCAGGTCGCCGGCGTAAATTGGTTTGTATTCCGGATCGTCGGGCGAGAGCGTGCGCAAACCGAGCGGCGTGACCAATTTTTTTTCCACAATGTCGATGACGGACTTCCAGCGTTCCGCATCGAGGACAGGATGGTCAAGCGAGATGGCAAATAGTTGATTAGGCCGCAATGAGGAATCGTTGCGCGACCCACCTTCAACATCGACAACATCGTAAAGGTAACCGCCTCCCGCGAACCAGAACCGTTTGTTGAAAGAGGCGAATGCGCGTTCCGCGTGTTCCTCGTAGCGTTGCGCGGCCGTATCGTCGCCAGTTTCGCGCAACCAACCTGCAAGCAGACGAAGAGCGTTGTGCCAGAGCGCGTTAATCTCGACAGCCTTTCCTCTGCGCGGCGTGACGATCCAATCGCCCATCTTCGCATCCATCCAGGTGAGCTGGTAGCCTTTCTCTCCCTCGACAAGCAGGCCGTCGTTTGGATCGACGTGGATGTTAAACTTTGTGCCACGCAAATGGTGCTCCATAATGTCGATCAAGCACGGCAGAAGCGACTCCAATGTGTTTCGATCTTTCGTGCGTTCGAGATAGCGATTGAGAGCGTGAAAGAACCAGAGTGTGGCATCGGCCGTGTGATATTTTCCCTCCTTAGCGCCGTCGGGAAACATATTTGGAATTAGTCCATCACGGACGTAATGCGCGAAAGTGCGCAGGATGTAGCCGGCCTCGAGCCAGCGTCCGGTGATTAGCGTCAGACCTTCGAGGCTAATCATCGTGTCGCGTCCCCAATCGGTAAACCAATGGTATCCGGCGATGACGGTGCGAACTTCGTCGCCCGCCGCATGTGCGCGAGCGGCTTCCTCAAATCGGCCCGCAGGCGTAATCACAAACTGATCGGCCGCAAAAACGAGCTCGGCAGGAAAATTCTGGCGTGCTTTCGGAATCGCGTCCTGAAGCAGACGCGCGCGCCGTTCGCGCTCCGCGTCAAGAACATCTTCGGGTCCCAACACGTCAATGATATCCCATGGCTCGGTCGAGCCCACCAGGGTCGCTGTGTTTTGCTCGGCCAGGTCAATTCGAAAAAATCCCGGGCTCCAGAGTTCGCCTTGATAGTTATAGCCACGCTGTTGCTCGATCCGATAAACAACCTCGGGAATTTTCGAGGGCGCAATCGTGAAAGCGGATTGACAGCCACAAAGTCGCATCCGCAGCGGCGGCAGTTTTCGACGTGCCGCGGCGATTTCGTAACGGCCGTCGACGGCAGTGAGCTTGTAGGGCGCCGCCAGATCGGCATCCACGGGCGCTTCATGGTGTCGAAAATGAAAAGCGGGTCGCAATTCGAGGCGCGGTGGCTTGGCTCCTGAGATCACTTGGTAACTGATATGGACCGTGTTCTGCAAATGAGGAAGCAGGACGCGCTTCTCTACCACAACTTCGCGAACTCTATACGTCCAGACCGGAAGCCCATGCTCGAGCCGAAATTCGGTCAGATAGTCAGCGCTTTTCAAATCCAGCTGGCCGCCGGCGCGTTCTTCCGCGCCTAGAGAAACCACGTCATCGTCGCTGAAACGGAGAAATTCCGAAACATGGCTCCACATCACCACGCGTCCGAGCGGGGCGGGCAACGCTGCGATGAGCAGACCATGATAACGCCGCGTCACCGCGCCTGAAACAGTGCCGGATGCATAACCGCCAAGGCCGTTGGTCACGATCCACTCACGGTCAAGTAAAAGCTCGCGAGACATATGCGCGCCGTCCCACGGCATCGCGCGCACAACCGGAGCGCTTGCTTCAAATTGCTTGTTCACTGGTCGTCGAAGCGAGGAACGATTTACTCAGCCCAATTTGCGTACCTTTGGTTGGCGTCGCGGTGCTTTTTCAGGCGCTAGCCGCAGCGCCACCGCTGCTTCCGCGGGCAATATCCAACTGTCCTGTGTTGCCACGGTGACCACCCCGGGTCCTCCGTAGCGAGTTGATTCGCTCGACCAAAGTGTTTTCCATTCCAAGCCAAGCGGTGCCGCCAGCAGCGGTTCCGGAATGGGGGCGAGCACTTGGCGTTCGCCGAGGTTCACGACCAGCAATCGATCGTCAGTATTTCCGTCGCTGAAATAGCGCAACACAAAACTCTTCGTTCCGAGCACTGCGCCGTCCACTCCACCCGGTTTCTGCTCGCGAAAGCGTGAGTCTTCGCGGCGCAACCGCAAGAGATCGATATGCATGTCGTAGAAGCGCTTGTTTTTCTGTCGCTCGGAAAAATCGAGCTTGGACTCTGCAAAAACTTCCGGATTGGAAGGCACCGGCAACCGTTTTTGCACTTCATCGCTGGCGAGTGAGGGAAATTGCGCGAGAAATTCGAAGCGTCCTTTGCGAATGGCCTCGCGCATCCGGCCATCGCCCGTGTCTGTAAAAAACACAAACGGGGTCGAAGCACCGAACTCCTGACCCTGAAAAAGCAGTGGTGTCCATGGCCCGAGCAAGAGCAAAGCAGTTATGGCGCGATAGCGGCCGGGGGAGGTTTGGAAACGAAGTCGCTCACCGGCGGCGGTGTTTGAAACCTGATCGTGATTCTCGATGAACGCGACGAATGCTTCCGGCGGCGCTCCAAATGTCGGCGAGCCGCGCGGCGCTTCCTGCCAGACGTAAGGTTGACCTTGAAAAAGATAACCGTACTTGGCCGCCGAAATGAATTCCTGCGGTGAACCGAGGTAATCCGTGTAATAGGCTTCTCGTCTTCCAGTAAGCGCGACAACGGCGCTGTGATGAAAATCGTCGTTCCAAATTGCGTCGAGGTCGTCGCCGCCTTCGTTGCGTGGACGAATCAATTTCGCTTCCTGCCGCTCGTTTTCCACGACCAAAATGATCGAGCGCGTGCGAGCGGCTTTGCGCGCGGCGCGGCCGATAGCGCCGACGATGTACTCCTCGGAGTTGTCAAAGATGGTTTGCGTCGCGTCGAAGCGGAATCCATCGAAGTGGAATTCTTCAATCCAATAGCGACCATTGGTAATGAAAAATTCACGGACTGGTTGTGAGTCTGGTCCATCAAAATTAATCGAGTCGCCCCAATCGTTTTCCTTTTCACGAGTCAAATAACTGTTGGAATAAATGCCGAGATAATTTCCGTCGGGGCCGAAGTGGTTGTAAACGACATCGAGAATTACACCCATACCCAGGGAGTGCGCGCGATTCACAAAGGCGCGTAGATCGTCCGGCGTGCCATACAGATGGGTCGGCGCAAAAAGGTCCACGCCGTCGTAACCCCAGCCGAATTTCCCTGGGAAATCCGCGATCGGCATCATTTCGATCACGGTGATCCCGATGCGCGCCAGCTCCGCCAACTGCTCGGCCGCGGCGTGCCATGTCCCTTCTTTGGTGAATGTGCCGACGTGCATTTCGTAGATGATTTGGCCTTTCAGTTTGACCCCCGGCCACTGTGAATCGGTCCAGTGGAATGTCGTTGGATCAATCACGCACGATGAACCGTGCGGCCCGTCCGGCTGAAAGCGTGATGCCGGATCGGGATGAAAATTCTCGGCCTTGTTTACCCGGAACCGATAGCAGGCGCCCGCCCCGACGTTAGCGACGCCGGAAAAATACCCGTCTTCCTCAGCCTCGAGCCGATGAAATGTTCGCCCCGCGTTTTTCGCCGCGCTTTCTTCCAGAACAAGATCCACATGCTGAGCCTTCGGGGCCCAAACACGAAAATGAGTTTTGCTTTCGCCGATCAGTTCCGCGCCAATCGGATAGCGGCGTTTTGCGCGCGCCATCATATCTGGCTTAGGCTCAGCAACGACTTGGGTAATTTCTCTTTTCGTGTTCAGCATCGGTAATTAGGAACATGCTGGGGGCTGGTTAACGAAGCAACCGCAGACAAGTAGGGACGGCTTTTGCTAGCGTTCGTTGATTCAGTTTCCTCCAGCAGTGGACTCGGATGTCGGCCAGCTTGGCTGACTCGGCCGACAGGCTGCCAGCCTGGCGAATTATTGTCGGGCAGGCCGGGCAGGCCGCTAGCCGGGTCAGGCTGGCAGCCTGACATGCGGTTCTACCATGCTGCTCAACTAACGATTGGCCAAGGCTACTACGCGCTTGCCTCGAGTCCTTTTAGCATTGATCGCTTTCGGCGAAGTGTTTCAGAATGCCGCGTCATGAATGGTGGCCGCCCGAAAATCGAAATCTTCAAACCGTTTGGGGAAGCGATCGAATTGACGAAGAGGATTCTCTTTCAGCCGTTTGACATAAAGAAATGGTTTGTGATTGGCTTTGCTGCGTGGCTGGCGAATCTGGGTGGTGGTGGCGGCAGTTTTAACTACCGGTACAACCGTCGCGAAGATGTGCAGAAGCTGAATGAGGCAATTAGCCAAATTCCGCATCCGATTCTCGTGGCAGGCGTATGCGTTTTGATTTGCTTCGTCCTCGCTCTCATCATCCTGTTTGCCTGGCTGCGGGCGCGCGGCTGCTTCATATTTATCGACTGCATCGTGAAAAACCGCGGCGCAATTGCAGCACCATGGCGTGACTTCCAAAGAGAGGGAAACAGCTATTTTCTTTTCTCATTGCTGGTCGGCTTTGCCTTCCTGATTTTCGCGGTGCTGCTCTCGTTCCCGTTCATGCTTCCGATTATCGGAGGCGTTACCTTTCTGCACATACACGATGTCTATCTGATATCCATGATCGCCGCGTGGGCATTTGTGATGATTCTTCTCGTTGTGGCATGGTCGTTGATCGCGAATTTCATGGTGCCCGTTATGTATCGGCAGCGTTGCCGCGCCTCTAAAGCGTTTGGCGTTGTTGCCAGATTAGTGGCAGCGCATCCGGGTGAAATCCTTTTGTATTGTTTGTTTTTGATTGTTCTGGCGTTGGCCACCGTGATCGTGGCATGCATTGCGACTTGCGCGACTTGCTGCATCGCCGCGATTCCTTATATCGGAACGGTGATTTTGCTGCCGGTCTTTGTTTTGCTTCGTTCGTTCTCACTTTTATTTCTGCGCCAATTCGGCTCCGATTACGATGTATGGGCGAACTTCGCCTCCAGCTGGATGAAAGAATAAGTCAAAGACACGGTCAGTGCCGCGCTCTACGCTTATCCATTATGCAAATCTCAAGACAACTGACGTTCTTTGCTGGAATAACGGCTGCGGTAATTCTACGAAGCGTCTCGCCTGCGCAAGCGGCCGAGCCAACTATGAAAGCAATTGTAGCGCACGAGTACGGCGGCCCGGACGTATTGAAGTATGAGGATGTTCCGCGGCCAGAGCCGAAGGAAGATCAGATTCTCGTTCGCGTGATCGCGGCTGGCGTGAATCCCGTCGATGGAATGATCCGATCGGGAATGTTTGCGAAATATGAAAAGACCGTATTCCCAATAATTCTGGGCGCGGACATTGCCGGAGTTGTTGAAAAGGCTGGGAGTAAGATTACGAAGTTTAAAGCAAGCGATCCTGTGTTCGCGTATGTCAGCTTGAAGAACGGTGGCGGATATGCGGAATATGCGGTCGCGACGGAAGTGGAGGCGGCGGCCAAACCGAAGTCGCTTAGCTACGTCGAGGCTGCCGCAGTGCCGGTCGTCGCGTTGACTGCGTGGCAGGCATTGATTGATACAGCGAAGCTGAGCGCAGGTCAGACCGTCTTGATCCACGGCGGATCAGGCGGCGTCGGAACTTCCGCCATCCAAATCGCAAAAGCGCGCGGGGCGAAAGTAATTGCGACGGCATCGACTGCAAATCAGGATCTTCTCAAACAACTCGGCGCGGATGTGGCGATCGACTACACAAAGCAAAAATTCGAAGACGTCGCGACGGATGTGGACGTAGTGCTGGATTCGGTCGGGAAAGACACGCTGGCGCGTTCGTATGGCGTCGTGAAGAAAGGTGGCTTCATTGTGTCTATAGTTGGGCGACCCGATCCAGCGGAGCTTGAAAAGCATGGCATTAGGGGAGCGTCCATTAGTGTTGAACCGAATTCGAGTGAGCTCGCTGAAATCGGCAGGCTGATCGACGAAAAGAAAATCAAGGTGATCGTCTCGCAGACGTTTCCGGTCGCCGAAGCCGCGAAGGCGCAGGAACAAATCGCCACCCATCACACGCGCGGGAAGATCGTTCTCAAAGTCGCGGAGGAACCGAAGTAAGCCGATCCGATAAATGACGCTGTCATGTTGAGCGAAGCGAAATCGGAAGTCAGCCAGCCTTGGCTGACTCGGCCGCCAGGCTGCCAGCCTGGCGAATTGGCTAGAGCAGGCTGGCAGCCCGCTCGCCGAGTCAGGCTGGCAGCCCGCTCGCCGAGTCAGGCTGGCAGCCTGACATCCGATCGTGTTCGCTTTCAAACTGCAATTGACAAAAGCTAAATAACCGGAGTAGCAGGCTGTGGCTCGCCTGTAGTATAACCGAGCGATGAACTGGGAAGCGATTAATGCGATCTCGCAACTGGTCAGCTCGGTCGCTGTCGTTTTGTCCGTGTTATATCTCGGCATCCAAGTGCATCGGAGCACGCGCGTGGCCAGGCTCGCCACGCAAGACGCCGCAGCCACGGCTTTGCGCGATGTGACCAAACCGTTCATGGAAAACGCCGAGGTGGAACGGATCTGGCGAATAGGTCTCGAAGATCTCAGCGCACTTTCCATCGAAGATCGAGCGCGGTTCTTTCATGCAACCTACCAGTTCTTGAAAGCCTTCGAGACAATCCATTTTCATTATGTCTATGGACTGATGGATAGGCAGCTGTGGGAAGGCTGGCACGGACTTCTTCGACATTATGTCGCTGCACCCGGGATCGCTCATTATTGGAAACTTCGCCCTGAAGTTTTCTCCGAGCGATTTCGAAAATTCGTTAACGGACTCGAACCGCCGACGGAGCAGCGCACAGTGGGAACTCTTTTCGGAGAGGAACAAAAATGAAGGGGAGCGCGAGCATGTTGCTCGCCCGAGCCGGCATGCTGCCGGATTGCTTAGTAGCGGTATCCAACGCAGCGGAGTCCAGCCTGCGCTAACTTTTGAACCAGAACCCGGCGCTTCGACGGAACGCAGGCTGGCCGGCAACATGCCAGCCAGAGCGAGCAGAATGCTCGCGCTCCCCAAACTGAGCGAGCGCCGTCAAGCAAGGAGCGGCGGTTTCCTAGCCGCTGAGGGAATACGACGGCCGGAAAGCCGTCGTTCCTTAGTAGCGGCTTCTAAGCTTTACACGGCCCCGGAACGGGGATAACGAATTTGCCGTCTTTCTCGGCGATGAAGTTTTCGCTCTTGCTGGTTGAGCTGCCGCTTTCTTCTTTTTTCTCAGTGGAGATGATCAGTTTCTTTGTCGGCTTGAGCGTGAGGCAAACTTTGCCGCCAGTGGGCGAATCCATTGGGGTCGCCGCTTTCTTAACATCCTCGGGTGTAAGATCGACGAGTTCGATTTTGGAAATCTTTCCGCCCGCGTCGCTTGATTGCATCATCTTATAAAAACCGAGAATCTCCG
>WNFZ01004472.1_pt1 | contig 13665 bp, 11 predicted proteins | sample 5400081 | NCBI WGS metagenome assembly WNFZ01 (sample SAMN13153365, study PRJNA577476) | soil metagenome | isolation source: 80 cm soil or saprolite under grassland replicate 1 | place: USA:California | collected 2016-06-15
CGTTTCCAGCTCCGGCACCCGCCGCGCCGCGGCCGCCGCCCGCACCTGCGCCTGCCCGTCGGAGATCCGCAGCCGCGAGCGCAGCCACGCCCCCGTGGAGACCGCCCCGTCGGCGAAGACCGCACCCCGGCGGTGCACCGACCCGATCACCCGGCTGCGCTGCGCCTCCATCCGGCACACCAACGGATGCACCACCCGCAACAGCGCCAGCTGCTCCCCGTCCGACAGCGCTTCAATGTCAACGTCGGACAGCGCGGCAACCCCGGCCTCCAGCAGCCGCACCGCCGCCGCCACACCGCCCGTCGTACCCATGTACGAAACCTACCAACCGGGTCCGACACTTTTCCGACGCGAAAACTCATATGACGCCACGAAGACTCTGTCCGTTATGGACAATCCAGGCGATCGATGGCTCGCCGAGCAGGACCGGCATGTCGACGTACCGGCCGACGAAGCAACGGTTGACGCGCCGCCCCAGACGGCGGTAACTTGCCGGCGGGGAATAGGAAAACAATCTTCCTAATCGACAGCGTTCTCATCGAGGGGCGACATGAGACGACTACTGGCCGCCGTCGCGGCCGCAGCGACGCTGTTCGCCGGCGCGACCGCTGCCACACAACCAGCCACCGCCGCCACGAACCCAGCACGCAGCCTGGTCCGGGTCGACCAGGTCGGGTACGCACAAAGCGAACCCAAGCGCGGCTACCTGCTCACCGCCCGGGCCGCTGAGGGTACCCAGTTCCGCATCCGCGACGCCTCGGGTGCGGTCGTGCTGACCGGCCGCGTGGGCCGAAACGCGGGCGCCTGGAACGGCCGGTACAAGGCCGTGCATCCCATCGACTTCACCTCGCTGCGCCGCCCCGGCCGATACCGGATCGAGGCCGCCGGTGCTACCTCACCGGCGTTCCGCGTGGCGCCCGCCGCGCAGCTGTTCGAACCGCTGTTCCGCGACGCGATCTCGTTCTTCACCGTGCAGCGTGACGGGTCCGACATCGTCGCGGGACCGTTGAACCGCAAGCCGTCGCACCTGGCCGACCGGCGAGCGACCGTTTACGACGTACCGTCGTTCGGCGGCCCGGATGGCGACGTGATCACCGCGCCGTTCAAGGCGATCGGCGGGCCGGTCGACGCCTTGGGCGGCTGGTTCGACGCCGGTGACTTCGTCAAGTTCACCCACACCGCGGCGTACGCGACATCCGAGCTGCTCTTCGTCCAACGCGGCCGTTCGGACAGCGCGCTGGCCGGCGAGACCGAACGCGGCCTGCGCTACCTGGACAAGATGTGGGACGCCGAGCACAAGACCCTGTACGCACAGGTCGGCACCGGGGTCGGCAGCGAGAAGTTCGGGTTCCTCGGCGACCACGACGTGTGGCGCCTGCCCGAGGCCGACGACGCGCTGAGCACCCGCCCCGGTGACGAGTCCTTCTTCCTCAAGTTCCGCCCGGTGTTCATCGCCAACTCGGGCGGCCAGCGAATCAGCCCGAACCTCGCCGGGCGAGTCTCCGCGGCCTTCGCCCTAGGCGCCCAGGTCGCCGAGCTGCGTGGCGACCACGCCACAGCGCGGCACTGGTTCGCCGAAGCCACCTCCCTGTTCGCGCATGCCAAGACAACGAGCATCGGCGAGCTGGTCACGGCGTACCCGCACGCGTTCTACCCGGAGGACTCGTGGGCCGACGACATGGAGTACGGCGCGGCTGAGCTGGCCCGCGCGGCCCGTGCACTCGGCGACAGCAGGGCGAACGACTACCTGCGCGCCGCCACGCACTGGGCCAAGGTGTACCTGGGCTCCGACAGCCAGGACACGCTGAACCTGTACGACACCAGCGCGCTCGCGCACGCCGAGCTGATCGGGCTGATCCGGGCCACCCGTGCCGGCGGCCTTGAGGTCAGCGAACGGCAGCTGATCGGCGACTTGAAGCGGCAGCTGGACGCGGGCGTGGAAGCCGCGGCCAAGCAGCCGTTCGGGCACGCGGTCGAGGTCACCGACTTCGACGCGGCAACGCGTAGCTTCGGCTTCGCAGCCACGGCACGGCTCTACAAAGCGATCACCGGCGACGGCACGTACGACAGCTTCGGCAGCCGGCAGCGCAACTTCGCGCTGGGCGCCAACGTCTGGGGCGTGTCGCTGATGATCGGCGAGGGCACGGTGTTCCCGAAGTGCCCGCAGCACCAGGTGGCCAACCTGTCCGGCTCGCTGACCGGCGGGCGGAAGGTGATCCGCGGCGCGGTCGTCAACGGCCCCAACGGAGCCGAGAACTTCGAGGATCTCGGCATCCCGGACGGGGCAAAGGCGTGCCCGGTCGATGGAAAGAACCCCTTCGATGCCTTCGACCAGGCCGACGCGCGTTTCCTTGATGACGTACGGGCGTGGCCGAGCGTGGAGCCGGCCATCGACTTCACCGCGACCGCCGCGCTGGCGCTGGCGCTCAGCGCCGCGTAGGCGGGGGGGAGGGAGATCGCGCCCCGGCCCCGCCCGGGGCCGGGGCGCGATGCAAACTACTGCGCCCGGGCGTACCGGGCCGGCGGCACGCCCACCATCGCGGTGAAGTCGCGGACGAGGTGCGCCTGGTCGCTGTACCCGAGGTCGAGGGCGAGCCGGCCCCAGTCCAGGTCGGTGCCGCTGGCGGCGCGAGCGGCGGCCTCGTGGAGGCGGTACCGCCGGATCACCCACTTCGGCCCGACGCCGACGTACTCGGCGAACAGCCGCTGGAGCCGTCGCATCCCGAAGCCGAACTCGCGGGCCAGCTTGTCCACGCGGGTCACCGCCGGATCGGCCATGACGTGGGCGACCATCGCGGCGACCAGCTCCCCCATCGGGTCGGGCGCGCGCCCCAGCGGTTCCAGCCCCAGCAGGAACCGCTCCGTGATCGCCACCGCCTGCGCGTCATCGGCAGCGACGACCGCGTCAGCGAGCTCGCGTCCGGGCGCGCCGAAGACCGACTCCACGGCGACGAAGCGGTCGGTGATCGCCGATACCGGCGCACCGAGGAACGGCCGGAAGCCGCCGGGCCGGAACCGTACGCCGAACACCCGGCCAGCGTCGCGCAGCACCTCGGAGAACCGGCCCCGCGGGACCCCGGCGATCCGGCACCGGCCGGTCATGAACGTCATGTTGACCGAGGGGTACGGCAGCACGTGTTGCTCGTACGGGTCCTGCCCGCGCAGATCCCATGACACGAACCAGTAGTGCGCCACGAACCGCGCGAGCGCCGCGGCAGGATCCACGGCGCTGAACCGGAACTTCTCCTGCGCCATACGGGCGTTGAGGATCCCCGGCACGCGTTCAGCCTAACCGCGTCGCCTTTGTTCAAGACCGCACCACGACCGGCGACCTACGGTGGGCCACATGGACCTGGCAACGATCACGATGCAGACCGCCAACGTCGTCCGGGGCGTGAAGCCCGACCAGCTCGACGCGCCGACGCCGTGCCGGGACTGGGATGTCGGGACCCTGACCAATCATCTCCTGCAGGTGGTGACCGCGCTCGATCTCGCCGGCCGCGGCCAGCCCGTTCCCAGCGACCTCTGGGAGCGCGACCTCCCGCGCGACGATGGCGGCGCGCGGTTCGAGGAGACCGCGCGCGGGGCGGTCGCCGCGTGGGAAACGTCACCGGAGACCGTCCGGATTGGATCGGCGGAGATGCCGGCCGGGTTCGCCGCGACCATGTTCGCCACAGACCTGGTCATCCACGGCTGGGACTTGGCGCGAGCAACCGGCCAGGACTACCGCGTTGACGACGACACCGCCGAGATGACCTACCGGTTCGTCGCCGAGACCGCCGAGCAGGGCCGGAGCATGGGCATCTTCGGCGAGCCGGTGCCCGTCGCCGAGGAAGCCCCGGCGCTGGACCGGGCGCTGGGTCTCAGCGGTCGCGACCCGGGATGGGTTCCCCCTCCTCGGTGAGGTAGTCGCGCCACGAGCGGGTGGCTCGCCAGCCCAGCAGCTCCTCGGCCTTGCGGGTGGATATGCCGGAGGCGTCCCGACGCGACACGGGGCGCAGCTCGGTCGTGGCGTCCGGGTACGCCGCCCGCCACGCCTCGTGCAGGTTCCGGCCGGGCAGGTCGGACTCGAACGCGAGCCGGATCGCCGCGGCCAGGTCGTAGGCGTCCACATAGGACCGTCCGGCGACGCTTGCCCGGCCGAGCTCGCGGAGGAAGGGCCCGAGGTTGCGCGTACGACCCGGCGTCCTGCACCCAGCTCGGCCGCAGCGAGATGCAGCGTAGATCCGAGCCGCGCACCGCCGCGTCGCAGAGCTGCTCGCCGAAGAGCTTCGCCAGGGCGTACGGGTCCTGAGCTGCGCCCGGTGCGCCTCGTCCACCGGCAGGCAGGCGGGCAGGAACGGGCGCTCGGCGAAGATGAAGCCGGGCACCGTCTCGCTGGAGATGAAGACCAGGCGGCTCACGCCAGTGCGTACGCAGGCTTCCACCACGTTGAACGTGGCCATCAGGTTGTTGCCGAAGATGATGTGCGGTGCGTGCCGGCCCACCGCGGGTATCGCCGCTGCGTGCACGACGGCATCGAACGCGCCGCGGGCCAACGCCTCGCGCGGCGCCGTTGATCAGGGCGTACGCCTGGCCGGCGTCGGTGAGCTCGGCCTTGACGTACCAGGCGGTACCGGCCGGCTGCCAGTCCCACTCCGGCTCGTGCAGGTCGGTGGCTGTCACGTCGTGTCCGGCCGCCTGCAATGCCGGCACCGTAGCGCGCTCGACCTTGCCTCGGGCGCCGGTCACCAGTACTCGCATTCGCCGCATGCTACGAGGCCCCGGACCCTGGGAGGCATCGACCTGGGCCGTTACGTCCGGGTTGGGCGGGACGTACCGGGCCATTCAAGATTGTTTATGCTCTGCGCTTGACTGATCCGATGTATCGCTCCTAGCCTGAGCAGTACCCGCCGCCATGAAAACGTTTGCAGACCTACTTGCGGTGGACAGTCGCCGACTGTCCGTTGCAGCTGGCGGCGAGGTGAACCCGATGCGTTCGACTCACTCCCGCCGTCGCTTTACCGCCGCGAAGGGAGAGAGAGTCCTGTGTTCGGCAGAACGTTAAAGATTCCCATCCGGTCGAAGAAGGTGTGGCTCACCGGCGTGACGGGGCTGACCATCGCCGGCCTCATGGCCGCCTGGGTCACCTTCGCCGGCCCCGCCTCGGCCGCCCCCATCACCGTCGAAGTCCGTAGCTGCGGCGCGACCGGCAACGGTACGACCAACGACACCGGCGCGATCAACACGTGTATCACCAGAGCCAACGCCGCGGGTCCGGACGGCGGGATCGTCCACTTCCCGTCCGGCACGTACCGGTCGGCCAACTCCATCCACATGAAAAGCAACGTGACGCTCCAGCTCGACTCGGGCGCCACGATCCGCGGCGCCGGCGGCAGCGGCTACGACGCGCCTGAGTCGAACCCGAACTCCGCCTTCCAGGACTTCGGGCACAGCCACTTCCACGACGCCATGATCTGGGGCGACCGGCTGACCAACATCGGCTTCGTCGGCCCCGGAGTGATCGACGGCGGCGGCAACCTCATCACCGGTAACCCGTCCTCCGGCCAGGCAGACAAGATCATCTCGTTGACCCGCTGCAACGGGCTCAGGATTGGCGACGGGATCACGTTGCGCCGGGGCGGCCACTTCGCCGCACTCATCAACGGCTGCACCAACGTGACCTCCGACCGGCTGACCATCGACACGGCCAGCGACCGTGACGGCTGGAACGTCATCAGCACCACGAACGTCAAGATCACCAACGCCAACATCGCCGCCAACGACGACGCGCTGGCCTTCAAGAGCGACTACGCGCTGGGCGCGAAGCTGCCCAACGGCACCGTCGAGGTCGCCAACTCGCGGCTGTCAGCGCGCTGCTGCAACGCGCTGATGTTCGGGTCGGAGACCTGCGGCGACTTCACCGGCTACAACTTCCACGACATCACCATCACCGGCGCCAACAAGTCGGGCCTGGGCCTGGTGTCGATGGACGGTGCGATCGTCAGCGACGTGCACTACCGGGACATCACCGTCACCGGTGTGAGCTCGCCGATCATGCTGAAGATCGGGACCAGACGACGGTGCGGCAACAGCCCCGGCGTCGGCTTCATCCGCAACATCACGTACGACAACATCAACATCACTGGCAAGAGCAGCCCGCAGTACACGGCGACGATCTGGGGCGCCTCAAGCACCAACCGGGTCAGCAACGTGACGTTCAACAACGTGAACATCACGGTTCCCGGCGGCCATGACGCCATGGGCACCGGCGTGCCGAGCAACGACCCCAACAACTACAACCCCAACAGCATCGGCACCCGCCCGTCGTACGGTTGGTACATCCACAACGCCAGCGGCATCACGTTCAACAACAGTTCGGTACGGTTCCAGTCGAGCGACGCGCGGCCGGCGGTCATCGCCAACGCCGGCAGCACGGTGCGGTTCAACGGCTTCACCGCCCAGCGCGGCAGCGGCAGCCCGTTCGACATGGGCTTCCAGAACATCAGCGGGTTCTGCGTACAGAACAGCCAGAACACCAGCGGCGGTGCGCTGCGGATCAGCAACAGCGGCTCGACGATGTCCTGCGTCACCACGCCGCCGCCGGGCCGGTTCGAGGCGGAGAACGCCACCCTCTCGCCGGGTAGCACGGTCGACAGCGACCACGCCGGGTTCAGCGGTACCGGCTTCGTCAACACCCCGAACGTGGTCGGCTGCTTCGTCGAGTGGACGGGCGTGACCGCGACCGCGGGTACCCGGACGGTGAGCTTCCGGTTCGCCAACGGGAGTACGGCCGCCAGACCGATGGACATCGTGGTCAACGGTGCCGCACCGGTGTCGCTGAACTTCCCACCCACGGGCAGTTGGGAGACCTGGTCGACGGCGTCGATCATGGTGCCGCTCAACGCCACCGGCAACACGATCAGGGCGACGGCCACGACCGCCGGAGGTGCACCGAACCTCGACTTCCTGGAAGTGTCGAACGCCTGATTCAAATGAACGCCTGAATGAATACGGTGGCGGCCGCCCGATCGGGCGGCCGCCATCATTCATGGCCGTCAACGCTGGAGTTGACCCCATCCCCGATAGCAGTGTAACCGGGGTTACACTGCTATCGGCATCTATGCGCGCCGGAGCGCAGCGGGGAGGGACCGAGGATGATCAGTTGGGGTCAGATCGGCTACGGCGCGGTGCTGTCCGGTGTGCTGGCCGCCGCCGTGCTCGCGTTGATCGCACGACCGCACCGGCTGGCCGCCGCGGTTGGCGGCGGCGTCGCCTCGGCCGCCGGTCCCGTTGCGTGGAACGCGATCCTGCGCGCCGCCCACGGCGACCAGTTCTTCACCGACGCCCCCATAGCGGTGTTCCCGGCCAGCTGGCAGGACACCGGCTCGGGGGTGTTCGCCCTGGCCGCGGCCAGTCTGCTGCTCGGCTTGGCGGTGTTTCCAACAGCTCCGGCGCGGCGGGTGTCCGGATACGCCGCCGCCTGCGGGCTGGTCGCGTTCCTTGTCGACGTCTACCTGTACTGAAGCTGTGGGGCGGGCCGCTCATTTGGCGGCCCGCCCCACGGCTCACTTGATCAGAACGTAGACCGCGGCGTGTGCTACCTCAGACCCGCCGCTGCTGACCCGCAGCGTCGCCGAGTGGTCGCCCGCGCCGGCGCCCCGGACGGCCGTCATCGTGACCGTGACGGTCGCCGACTGGCCAGCCGCCAGCGTCACCGAGGACGGGCTTACCGCGAAGCTGACCCCGAGACCGCTCACCGGACCCAGCGAAAGCGCGTACGTCCTGCTCGCGCCGCCGAGGTTGGTGATCGTCACAGTGGTCTGCTTGGTCACGCCGGATACAGCAGGCACCGCACCGAAGCTGGTGCTCACCGGGTCCAGCGCCGCCACGGCCTGCACCGCGGACAGCAGGTTCTCCCGGCCGGTACCCATGATGTTGACGTCGGTCACCAGCACGCTGCCAGTGTCGAAGGTCGTCAGCACACCCTGGTCCGCGGTGTTGACCACCGCCGAGCGGATCTGCGCGGCGCTCCAGCCAGGGTGCTGGCTCTTCACGACGGCTGCCGAACCGGCCAGGTGCGGTGTCGCCATCGAGGTGCCCTGGAAGAACGCGAAGCAGGGCGGAGCCGGGCAGAACTGGTGCGGGATGGAGCTGAGCACGTTCACTCCGGGAGCCACCACGTCCGGCTTCACCCGGAAGTCGACGTCGGTCGGGCCCTGGCTGGAGAAGCCGGCCATGATGTCGGCGTTTGCGGTGCTGAAGTACGCCAGCGTGGCGCTCACGGTCGTCGCCGCCCCCGGGTTCGCGGCCAGCGCCACGCCCTCGGCGCGCCCGAGCATGTAGGCGGGCACGGTCGGCTCGTTGGGGATACCACCCAGGCCCATCGCGATCGGGTCACCGGCGACGTTGTTGACCACCAGGACCAGAATCGCCCCGGCGTCCTGCGCGTTGCGGATCTTCTCCGAGAACGTGCAGGTGCCGCGGGAGATGAGCGCGATCTTGCCGGTCAGGCTGCCGGCCGGCAGCGCCGAGCATGCGATGGACAGACCGGTCGCGGGGTTGATCGGCGCCGACGTGACGACCGCGAGCGGTGCGGTCAGGTCAGACGTTACGGTCGCGAAGGACCCGGCAGCCGCGCCGTAGGTCACCCCGGCGGCCGTTACCGGAGCACCGACGAAGTGCGGCACGGTGCTGGCACCGGCGGTCAGGGCACGCGCCGCGCTGCCCGGCGACTCGATCGTGAAGTGACCCGGACCGGAGTTGCCGGCCGCCACCGCCACGACCATGTTGGCTTGGTCGAGGTCGTCGACGGCCACGGTCAGCAGGTCCCGGATGCCGCTCGCGCTGCCGCCCAGGCTCATGTTGGCCACGTCGAACCCGTCGGCGTACGCGGCCTCGAGCGCGTTGACGATGTCCTCGCTGCGTGCGTTGCCGACCTGGCCGGGGAAGACGTTGTAGTTGCCGAGCAGAGCCCGCGGCGCCACGCCCGACATGGCGTACGGGATGGCGACGCCGCTCACGGTGGCCGGGGTGAAGGCGTTGCAGGCAGCCGTACCGGCGACGTGGGTGCCGTGCTCCTGCAGCGCCTCCGGGGTGAGTCCGCTCACGCCGGCCTTGTTGTAGAACACCTTCGCCGAGATGATCTTGTTGTTGGTGAACCGGCGGTCGCCGAGCTGCTGGACGGCCGGGTAGCCGGCGTCACTGAAGCAGGGGTGGGTCACGTCGATGCCGGTGTCGACGATGGCGACCTTCACCCCGGCCCCGGCGTTGGCGGCGCCGCCGGCCCGGTTCCATGCCTGCACGGCGCTGATCAGCGACAGGTCGGGATCGTCGGCGACCGGCTGGTACCGGAACTGGTACTGCGCCGTACGCACCTGTGGTGCGCGCGCGATGGTCGACAGCGACTCGCTGCCCAGCTTGACCGCAACGGCGTTGAGCGAAATGTCGTACTCACTGGTCACGCTGGCCGTCGGCGCGTTGGCCCGCAGCCACGCCTTGAAATCGTTGCGCAGCGCCGACAGCCGGGCCCGTTCGGACCGGACCGCCTCGCTGGAGAAATCGATCTTCTTGCCCTGGGCCGGACGGGTTCGTGGCGAGGTGCTCAACGGATCGCCGTTGAGCTGGACCAGTGCGCTCCGGAGATCGGCGCCTGGAGCGGTCACCGTGCCGTCGCTGGTGTTGCTGGGCACGGTCCTACCCTGCGCAGCCTGCGCGACGCTGCCTGAGGTCAGCGCGAGCGTCGCAACGGCAGCGACGGCGCCGGCCAGCAGGATGCGGGAAGGTCTCATGGAAACTCCCTGAACAACGCAAATAGAGCCCGCATCCCGGATCGCGATGCGGGTATCAGGCAGGCTAGCTCAAAGCAATGCCATCCAAAGAGCTAACTGCCGTTGTCTACTTGACCGCCGTAGGTGCGCCCGCCTCGTACCCTGTGGCCGTGGCTGATCGCGTCAGGCACCTCGGCAGGGTCCTTGGCGCGGCCGGCGTGGTCGGGGTCCTGGCGACTGCACTGATCCTCGCCGGTGTGGCCACGCCCGCCGCAGCCGCGCCCGGCGAGTCCATCGCCAGCTACGACACGCGGATCCAGGTGTCGGCCGACGGGCGGATGCGGATCATCGAGACGATCGTCTATGACTTCGGCGCCAACAGCCGCCACGGCTTGATCCGTAGAATCCCGGCGACCTTCCGCTACGACCGGACGCACGATCGGGTGTACCCGATCGACGAGGTCGGCGTGACGATGGACGGCTCGACCGTCCCGGTGGAACGCTCCGCCGGGGGCGGGTATCAGGTCCTCAAGATCGGCGACCCCGGCCGTACCGTGAACGGCAAGCACACGTACGCCATCGGGTACACCGTCCGCGGTGGGCTCAACTCCTTCGCCGACCACGAGGAGCTGTACTGGAACGTGATCGGCGGCGAGTGGGACGTACCGATCGAGGCCGGACGAGCCGAGATCACCGGACCGGCACCGGTGCAGCGGGTCGCGTGCTTCGCCGGACCGGTCGGCAGCCGGGCAAGCTGTGCCGAGGCCGTCGCGGAAGGCGCGACCGCGACCGTTCGAGAGCCCAGGCTGGGCGAAGGCCGGGCGCTCACCGCGGTGGTCGCGTTCCCCGCCGGGAGCATCGCCAACCCGGGCCCCATCCTCGTGGACCGGCACGATTTCGCGAGCGCGTTCCGGGCGACGCCGTTCACCGTCGGCGGCGCGCTCGGGCTGGGACTGCTCGGGGTCGCCGCCGCCCTGGCCATCGCCTGGCGCGCCGGGCGGGACCGGCGCTACGTCGGCATGCTCCCCGGTCTCATCCCGGACGTCGGCCAGCGCGCTGTCGAGGAGCGCAAGCCGCTCATCGGCGCGCCGCCGGTGTCGGTGGAGTTCGGCCCACCGTACGGACTCCGCCCGGCGCAGGCCGGCGCCCTCATCGACGAGCGCGCCGATATCGTCGACGTCACCGCCACCATCATCGACCTGGCGGTGCGCCGGTACCTGCACATCCGGCAGCTGCCAACAAGCAAGCCGGACTGGGAGCTGACCAAGCTCCCCAAGCCGACCAGGCCGACGACCGGTGATGGGAAGCTCCGGTGGTACGAGGGAACGCTGTTGCATGCCCTCTTCGCCGATGGCGACCGGGTACGCCTGTCCGAGCTGAAGCGGACGTTCGCCCCGGACATCGCCAAGGTACGCAAGCAGCTGTACGCCGACATGGTGGACCGGGGCTGGTACCGGCGGAGCCCGGTCCGTACGCGTCAGGCCGCGCGCACCGTGGCCGTACTCCTGCTGCTCGCGTCGGTGGGCGTCACGGTGCTGCTCGCGCTGTTCACGCAGGCCGCGCTGCTGGGCGCGGGCCTGATGCTCGGCGCCCTGACGCTGCTCGCGGTGGCCGGCAAGTTCCCAGCCCGGACCGGCAATGGCAGCGCGGTCCTCGCCCGGCTGCAGGGCTTCCGGCTGTACATCGCCACAGCCGAGGCCGAACAGATCAAGTTTCACGAGCGCGAGCAGATCTTCTCCGAGTTCCTGCCCTACGCGATGGTCTTCGGGCTCGCCGAGCGGTGGGCGGGCATCTTCGCCGATCTCGCCACGGTCCGGCCGGACGGCAGCGCCGACCTGTCGAACGGCGGTGCCGGCGGCCTGTACTGGTACACCGGACCGGACGATCCGAGCCTCGCCGGATTCGGCCAATCGATCGACAGCTTCAGCACCGCAGCGGGCGCGGCGATCGCCAGCCCCACATCCTCGGCCGCCGGCTCGTCCGGGTTCTCCGGGTCGGGCTCCTCCGGCGGTGGTGGCGGTGGTGGCGGCGGCGGAAGCTGGTAGCCCGATCAGCAGGTGGTTACGGTAGCGAGCGACGATAATCAGGCGCATGACAGCATTGCCATCTCGACTGTCTGTGGTGACTCTCGGGGCACGGGATCTGCCGAAGCTGCGTGAGTTCTATCGTGGGCTGGGCTGGTCGGAGCTACCGGGGAGCGACGGTAGCTGGGCGGGATTCCTGCTCGGCGGAGTGCTGCTTGCGCTGTACCCGCTGGATGGGTTGGCCGCCGAGGCCGCGCCGGATCTGCCGGCTCCAGCCGGGTTCTCCGGCGTTACCCTGGCGTGCAATGTGGACAGTGAGGAGCAGGTGGACGCCGCCTTCACGGCTGCGGTAGCCGCTGGCGCCACGCCCGTTGCCGAGCCAGTGAACAGGGACTGGGGTGGTCGCTCGGCGTACTTTGCCGACCCGGAGGGTAACCGCTGGGAGATCGCGTGGGCCTCGAGCGCGGTGTTTGACGACCGGGGCGCGCTGATCGCCTTCGGCTGAAGGACCCGCCCGATGGCGACGTTCGAGGAGCTCGTCGCGGAAGGCGCCGCCGTACCGGTCGAGGGTTGGGACTTCTCCTGGTTTGAGGGGCGAGCGGCCGAGCAGCGGCCGTCCTGGGGGTACGCCCGGCTGATGAGCGAACGGATGGCAACCGCCAGCCGTGCGCTCGACCTGCAGACCGGCGGTGGTGAGGTGCTGGCCGCCGTCGCGAAGCCGCCGCCTGTGCTGGTGGCCACCGAGGGCTGGGCGCCCAACGCGGCCCTGGCCCAGCAACGGCTCGCGCCCCTCGGCGGAGTGGTGGTCCAGGTCGGGGAGGACGCCGACCTGCCGTTCGCCGACGACTCGTTCGACCTGGTCGTCAGCCGTCATCCGGTGACGGTGCGGTGGGAGGAGGTGGCGCGGGTGCTGGCGCCGGGCGGTACCTACCTGTCCCAGCAGGTTGGTGCCGGCTCGGTGCGCGAGCTCACCGACTTCATGATGGGTCCGCAGCCGGTGGGCCAGGCGCGGCACCCGGATCGTGCCCGCGCAGCCGCGACCGCAGCCGGGCTGCATGTCGTGGACCTGCGCGCCGAGGCACTCCGGATGGAGTTCTTCGATGTTGCCGCGGTGGTTGTGTTCCTGCGAAAGGTGATCTGGATCGTGCAGGGCTTCACGGTCGACGCGTACCGGGATCGGCTGCTGGCGCTGCACCGGCGAATCGAGACGGACGGCTCAGCCCGCCTGAGCAACGACGTCCAATGTAGACGGCGGGGCGTCCAATGTAGACGACGCGCAAAAGGGCACGGTGACGAACCTCGAAGTGTGCCTGATGGGGCACGCCGGCGATGGTAATCCTGAGCCCGCACGAGGATGCAGCAACCGGATCACGACCAACGTGACCCGCGGTGACAATCCCGAGTTCGGCGGCACCTACTCCCGTGTCAGCTTCGATGCCGAAGTCTTTTGCACAGCGGGCTTCTACCCCGCCGTCACGGGTCGAGCGCTGCTCGTGGACCGGACGCCCGGATACGACGGCAACATCCTCGCGACCGGCGGTTCGCTCCCCGGCGGCGCCTCGGGCTGCTGACGATCAGCGCGGCCGGTGCGTGGCGGAGATGTCGGCGCAGTCGTCGTCGCCGAGCTCGCACCAGCGCTGGGCCAGCGCCAGGGCTTCCTGCTCGTCGGGGCACTCGTGACGCCGCTTGACCCGTCCGTCCGCGCCGCGCTCATGAGCTTCCACCATCCACGGTCAGCCAGACGTGCGGCTGCGGGCGACCACGCCGCTGCGCAGCATGCAACCATCGGATGGGCGCCGAGTGTCCTTGGTCGCGAGGAGGGATGCGATGGCGGGCGTGCGGCGCTGGGAGGCTCCGGAGGAGTTCGACGAGTTCATCCGGTCCCGGCATGA
>WNFZ01007901.1_pt1 | contig 13663 bp, 20 predicted proteins | sample 5400081 | NCBI WGS metagenome assembly WNFZ01 (sample SAMN13153365, study PRJNA577476) | soil metagenome | isolation source: 80 cm soil or saprolite under grassland replicate 1 | place: USA:California | collected 2016-06-15
AGCAGCGCCGCCGACAATTGACCGCCGGAGCCGTGCCCGAGCAGCACCCGCTCGGTCTCCGCGTGCGGCGTGGGGCAGGTGGCGGCGAGCGGGTCGAGCGTGGTCACGATGGCACCTCCACGACGGGTCGTGCGCGCCCAGCGTTGTAGAAGGCCGCGCAGGTGCCCTCGCTGGACACCATCGGGGCCCCCAGCGGCGTGCGCGGGGTGCAGATGGTGCCGTAGGCGGGGCAGTCGGTGGGCAGGCGGGTGCCCTGCAGGATGGCCCCGGCGATGCAGGACGGATGCTCGATGGCGTGGACGTCGGTGACCGAGAAGCGCGTCTCGGCGTCGTAGGCCGCGAATTCCGGGGCGAGCGCCAGGCCGCTGGTCGGGATGGGGCCGATGCCGCGCCAGGCGCGCTCGGTCACGCGGAAGACGCGCCGGATGGCCTCCTGGGCAGCCGTGTTGCCGTCGCGCCGGACGGCGCGGACGTACTGGTGGACGCGGTAGCGGGCGGCGATCGGCTCGTACTCGGTCCATCCCATCACCGCGCAGACGTGCCCGGCGGCCAGGAAGCCCTGCACCTGGCAGGACGGCGAGTCCAGGATCGCCGTCATGGCCGGCGGCACCAGGACGTGGCTGACCACCACGCTGAAGTTACGCAGCCCGCGGCGCTGCGCCTCCAGCACCGCCATCGCGTTGGCCGGCGCGGTGGTCTCGAAGCCGACCGCGAAGAACACCACCTCGCGGTCCGGGCGCTGCGCGGCGACGCGGACCGCGTCCATCGGCGAGTAGACGATCCGCACGTCCGCGCCGCGCGCCTTGAGCGAAAGCAGGTCGGTCTCGCTCCCGGGAACGCGCAGCATGTCGCCGTAGGAGGTGAAGGTCACCTCCGGACGCCGGGCGATGGCCAGCGCGCGGTCGATCTGCTCCAGCGGGGTCACGCAGACCGGGCAGCCGGGCCCGTGGATCATCCGCACCCCGTCGGGCAGCAGCTCGTCGATGCCCTGCCGGACGATCGTGTGGGTCTGGCCGCCGCAGACCTCCATGAGGGTCCACGGACGCGTGGTGGCGGCGTGGATCTCCTCCAGCAGGCGGCGGGCGAGGACAGGGTCGCGGTACTCGTCGAGGTACTTCACGGCGTCACCTCCCGGCGGGGCAGGGGGACGCCGATCTCCTGCTCGACGGCGTCGCCCATGGTGCGGAGCACGTCCAGGGTGCGCTCCGCCTCCTCCTCGTCGACCTGGCTGATGGCGAAGCCGACGTGGACGATCACGTAGTCGCCGACCTTGGTCTGGGGAACGTAGGCCAGGCAGGCCTGCTTGCGGATGCCGCCGTAGTCGACCACCGCCATCGGCAGCCCACCGGCGTCGTCGATCTCGAGCACCTGCCCTGGGATCCCGAGGCACATGGCGCTCACCTCCCTTCCAGCCGGGCGGCCGCGACCGCCGCTTGCCCGTAGCTGATGCCACCGTCATTGCAGGGGACGCGCTGGTTGACGAACCCGCGCAGGCCGGCCTCGTGCAGACCGGTGAGGACCGCCTCGGCGAGCAGCCGGTTCTGGAAGACGCCGCCGGACAGGCAGACCTCCCGCAGCCCGGTCTGGGCGGCGGCCCGTTCGACCAGCGCGAGCGTCACCGCGGCGACGGTCGCGTGGAAGCGTGCCGCGATCACGCCGGTGGCCACGCTGGCGGTCCGCTGGCGCAGGACCGCGGCCAGCGTGGGGACGGCGTCGTAGACCCACAGGCCCTCGACCCTGGCCAGCCGCCAGGGCAGCTCGCCGTGGGCGCCGCCGGCGGCGGCCGACTCCAGCGCCACCGCGGCCTCGCCCTCGTAGGACGCGTCGTCGCGCAGCCCTAGCAGCGCTGCGGCCGCGTCGAACAGCCGCCCGGCGCTGGACGCGAGCGGGCTGTTGAGCCGCCGCTCGACCATCCGCCCGACCACGGCGACCTCCGCCGGGTCGAGGCGGCCGACGAAGTCGCCGGCCAGCGACGGGTCGATCCCCCCGGAGCCGATCCGCTCGGCGCCGAACAGGTAGCCGAGCGCCATGCGGGCGGGCCGGCGGATCGCCGCCGAGCCGCCGGGCAGGGGCGCGCGGGAGAACCGGGCGAAGCGACGGTAGCGGACGAGGTCGGCGACCAGCAGTTCACCACCCCAGAGCGTGCCGTCGTCGCCCATGCCCAGCCCGTCGTAGGTGACCCCCAGGAACGGTCCGGTCAGGCCGTGCTCGGCGGCGCACGAGACGGCGTGGGCGTGGTGGTGCTGCACCGCCACGCGCCGGTCCCAGCGCGCGGCGTACTGGGTCGAAAGGTAGGCGGGGTGCAGGTCATGGACGGCCACCGCTGGGCTCACGCCCTCCACCCGGCACAGGTGCGCCAGGTTGCGTTCGAACGCCGCGAAGGTGTCGGCATCCTCGAGGTCGCCGGTGTGCGGGCCGACCACCGCCCTGCCGCCGACCGCCAGCGTGAAGGTGTGCTTCAGCTCGGCCCCCAGCGCGAGCAGCGGCTCGGGCGCCCCGAGCGGCAGGGGGACCTGTGCGGGCGCGTAGCCGCGGGCACGCCGGACGACGACCTGGCGATCATGCACGACGCGGGCCACCGAGTCGTCGTAGCGGGCGCGGATCGGGCGGTCGTGCTGGAGGAAGCCACCGGCGATGCCGCCGAGCCGTTCCAGCGCCTGGTCGTCGTCGATCGCGATCGGCTCCTCCGAGCGGTTGCCGCTGGTGACCACCAGCGGGCGGTCGAGGTCGTGCAACAGGAGGTGGTGCAGCGGCGTGTAGGGCAGGAAGAGGCCGAGGTCGCGGACGCCGGGATGGATCCCCGGCGCCAGCGTCGACGGGAGGGCTCGCAGCAGCACGATCGGCCGTGCCGGCGAGCTGAGCAGCGCCGCCTCCACGGCGGAGATCTCGGCGAGCCGCCGTGCCGCCGCCGCGTCGCCGACCATGACCGCGAACGGCTTGGCCGGCCGGCGCTTGCCCGCACGGAGGTGCTCCACCGCGCGATGGTCGCTGGCGTCGCAGACGAGCTGGTAGCCGCCCAGGCCCTTCAGCGCCACGATGCCGCCGGTCGCCACGGCGGCGACCGCCGCCCGCAGGGCATCGTCGCCGTGTTCGCTCGGCGGGGCGGCGGCCCCGGGACGCCAGGCCAGCCGCGGGCCGCAGGCCGGGCAGGCGATGGGCTCGGCGTGGAACCGGCGGTCCGCCGGGTCGGCGTACTCGGCGGCGCAGGCGGGGCACATCGGGAACCCGCTCATGGCCGTGCGGACCCGGTCATAGGGCAGGTCGTCGATGATCGTCGCGCGGGGGCCGCAGTCGGTGCAGTTGACGAACGGGTAGCGGTGGCGCCGGTCTCTGGGGTCGAACAGCTCGCGGAGGCAGGCGTCGCAGGTGGCCACGTCCGGTGGGATGTCGCGGCTCGCGGAGGCGGCGGCGTCGCTGGCCACCACCGCGAAGCCGGAGCCGGCCTTTGGCCACGGCCGCGGTGCCGGCGCGACGGTGACGGTCACGACCCGGGCGAGCGGCGGGGCCTCCGTCCGCAGCCGCGCGGCCAGCGCGTCGACGGCGGCGGGAGCGCCGGCGGCGTCCACCACCACGGTGCCGCCGGCGTTGCGGACGGTGCCGTCCAGGCCCAGCGAGGTCGCCAGCCGGTAGACGAACGGACGGAAGCCCACGCCCTGGACGGTGCCGTGCACCTCCAGGCGGTGACTGGTGCGCGTGCCGCTCATCCGGCCTCCCCGAGCCGCCAGGCGGTGATCTCGACCGCCGGCGCCTCGACGACGACCAGGCCATCGCCGCCGCAGCCGGGGCAGGGAGTGAGCCGGTCCCCGGGATAGTCGCGGCCGCAGCTCAGGCAGTGGAGGGTGTCCGGAGCCTCGCTCCAGGTGACCGCCGCGGTCGCGGCAGCGGTGCCGGCGGCCGCCGCCGACCAGGCGGTCCTGGCGGCGTCGGGATCCATGCTGGGCCCGAGCGCGACCGTGACCGCGGTCACCGGCCGGTTGCCCGCGGTGGCGAGCAGGGCCACGACCGCCCCGCTGACGGGTCCGCGCTCATGCACGGGCGACCGCCTCCCGCCCGCCCGGCAGCCAGGTGGCCAGCAGCGCGGCAGCCCGTGACACCATCGCACCCACCCGGGCGGCGGCCAGCGGGGTCAGGCCGTAGCCGGTCTCCAGGCTGGAGGGCACCATGCCGACGGCGGCGACCCTGCCAGGCGCCCGGCCCGCCAGCTCCGCCGCGGCCAGCGCCTCCACCACGCCCAACTGGTGCGCGGAGGTGAGCAGCACGTGCGCGCCGGGAAGCTCGTCCCCGGTGAGCACGGCGACCTCACCGGGACGCCCGCCGGGCAACAGGAGCGCGTCGAGCAGCAGCAGCCCTTCGCGCCCTTCCAGCTCCGGCAGCAGCGCCAGCCCGAGCGTCCCACCGTCCAGGACCTCGACGCCGGGCAGGTCGAGCCGCGCGAGCCGGCGGGCGGCGGCGACGCCGACTCCCTCGTCGGTGAACAGCTCGTTGCCGAGCCCGAGCACCAGGAAGGGAGGGCGGGCGTGGCCGTCACGGCCGTCCATCGGCCTCGTCTCCTCCCATCCGCTCCTTGGGGATCGACTTGTTGCCGGTGACCATTGAGGACACCAGCCCGGAACGCTCCTCGCGGTCGACCAGCACCGAGGAGTACACGTGGTGGACGACGAACCCGGCCGTCAGCCACATGACCAGGTGGTGGACCAGGCGGACCTCGGGGATCGGCGCGACCTTGAAGACCCAGCCGGTCAGCCGCCACATCAGCCCGTCGGGGTCCTCGAGCGCCTCGAGCGCGAACCCGGTGATGGCCTGCACGGCGAACATGGTGAACAGCACCAGGTAGGTGAGGCCGGCGAGCGGGTTGTGACCGATCACCGCTGGTGGTTCGCGGCGCAGGAACGCGTAGTAGGCGACCGAGTCGCGGGACAGCCGCAGGCGCTCGCGGTTGAGCGGCAGGAACTGGTCCCAGCGGGCCCAGCGGTTGCCGAGGAACATCCAGGCCACGCGGGCGATCAGCAGGGCGGTGAACGCCCATCCCGCGCCGATGTGCACCGCGTGCATCTTGCCCATGAGGTAGGCGCTGGAGCCGCTGCCGGCCCACAGCGCCGGGGTGCCGATGTAGAAGCCGGTCACCGACAGCACCACGATCGTGGCGACCAGCAGCCAGTGGATCAGCCGCACCGGCAGGTCCCAGACGCGCACCACCACGCGGTCGTCGGCGTGGCGCGCTCGGTACGGCTGGGGGCTTCGGTGCTCACTGGACCCGCACCTCCACGACCTCGCGGCCCTCGGCGTCGAGCACGTGCGCGGCGCACGCCATGCAAGGGTCGAACGAGTGCACCGTGCGCAGGATCTCCAGCGGCCGTTTCGGGTCGGCGATGGGGGTGCCGAGCAGGGCCGTCTCGTAGGCTCCGCGCCGGCCGTGCGCGTCGCGCGGGCTGGCGTTCCACGTCGAGGGGACGACCGCCTGGTAGCGGGCGATCTTGCGGTCCTTGATCACCACCCAGTGCGACAGCGCCCCCCGGGGAGCCTCCTCGAGGCCGGCGCCCTGCGCCTGCTTGGGCCAGGTGGCCGGCTCCCACAGCCGGCCGTCGTGGATCCGCAGGTCGCCCCCGGCGATGTTGCCCTCGAGCTGGTCGAGGAGCTCGATGGCGTGCTCGGCGAGCACCAGCGCCTCCACGCCACGGGCGGCCGTGCGGCCCAGCGTCGACAGCAGCGCCTCGGGGCCGACCCGCAGCTTGCCGAGCGCCCCGTCGACCGCTCCGCGGACCTGCTGGTGGCCGCTCGCATAGGCGATCAGCATCCGCGCCAGCGGGCCGACCTCCATGGCCACGTCGCGGTAGCGGGGGGCCTTCAGCCACGAGTACTTGCCGTCCGTCTCGAGCTGCTCGTAGGGAGGCTCGGGTCCGGTGTAGTTCGGGACGGTCTCGCCCTCGAAGGGCGGCAGCGCCACCTGGTCGCCCCGCTCGTAGCGGTACCACGAGTGGGTGACGTACTCGGCGATCGCCCCGGTGTCGACGGGCTCGACGCGCGACAGGTCACCGTCGCGGATGACCCCGCCGGGCAGGAAGCGGTCGTCCTGGCCGCTCCCGGCGACGGCCCGCGCGGGCGCGAAGTCCCCGAAGGCGAGGTAGTTGCCGAGCCCGCGGCCGATCTTGGTCCATTCCGGATAGTGCGAGGCGATCGCCAGCAGGTCGGGCACGTACGCCTGGCGCACGAAGTCGAGCCCCCGGTTGAGCAGGACGCGGAGCTCGGCGAGGGTGTCGGCGTTGATGGCGGACTGGCTGTTGGGGTCGATCGGGACGGCCATGCCGCCGACCAGATAGGTCTGCGGGTGCGGGTTCTTACCGCCCAGCAGGGCGTGGATGCGGACGAAGTCGCGCTGGAAGTCGAGCGCGTCGAGGTAGTGGCTGACGGCGATCAGGTTGATCTCCGGTGGCAGCCGGTAGGCGGGGTGCCCCCACCAGCCACCGGCGAACGGGCCGAGCCGGCCGCCCTGGACGAACGCGCGCAGCCGCTCGCGGACCGCCTTGAACTGGCCGGCGCCGGAGCGCGGGTAGTCCGACAGCGTGGCGGCCACCTTGGCGGCCTTGGCGGGGTCGCCGTCGAGCGCGCTGGTCACGTCGACCCAGTCGAGCGCGTGCAGGTGGTAGAAGTGCACCACGTGGTCCTGCACGAACTGGCTGGCCGCGATCAGGCCGCGCAGCAGCTTCGCGTTCGGTGGGGGCTCGATGCCCAGCGCGTCCTCGACCGCCCGGACCGAGGCGAGCGCGTGGACGGTGGTGCACACCCCGCAGATCCGCTGCGCGAAGTACCACGCGTCACGCGGGTCGCGCCCGGTCAGGATCGACTCGATGCCGCGCCACATCGTGCTCGACGACCATGCGTCGCGGACCGCCCCACCGTCGACCTGCGCCTCGATGCGCAGGTGACCCTCGATGCGGGTCACCGGGTCGACCACGATCCTGGCCATCAGCCCTCATCCTCCTGCGGTGATGCCGGCTGCGACGCCTCAGCGCCGTCAGCATCGGCGTGACGGTCGTCACGACTGCGAGCCACCCGGTGCTGGATCGCCTTGCCGACCCCGTGGGCGCCGAAGCCCGCGGCCGTCGCGGCCACGATTGTGAGCCCGACGCGCTCGGCGGACGTCTCGACCCCGAGCCCTGGCAGCTTGGGCAGCCGCCCGTAGAAGGGCGTCATCGTGTCCCAGAAGAACGGCTCTGAGCAGCCCACGCACGGGTGGCCGGCGCCGATCGGCCAGTTGGTCGACCCGTTCCATTGCACCGACGGGCAGTTGTGGGAGGTGCTCGGCCCCTTGCAGCCGAGCTTGTACAGGCACCACCCCTTGCGGTGACCCTCGTCGCCCCACTCCAGCGCGAACTGCCCGGCGTCGAAATGCCCGCGGCGCGGGCAGGCGTCGTGGATGCGCTCGCCGTAGGCGAACAACGGCCGGCCGAGGTCGTCGGCCGCCGGCAGCTCCCCGAAGGTCAGGTAGTGGGCCAGGGTGGCGGTGAGGTTGTCGGCGTTGACCGGGCAGCCCGGCAGGTTCAGCACCGGCACGCCGGACACCAGGTCGGGCACGCCGACCGCACCGGTCGGGTTGGGCGCGGCCGCCGGGATGCCGCCGAACGACGAGCAGGTGCCGACGTTGACGACCGCGGCGGCGCCCTTGGTCGCCTCCTTGAGCCGCTGCTGGGCGGTCTTGCCGCCGATGGTGCAGTACACCCCGCCGTCGCCGGTCGGCACCGAGCCCTCCACCACGACCAGGTGCCCGCCCTTGGCCACCGTGGAGTCGAGCGCGGCCTCGGCGTCGTGGCCGGCGGCCGCCATGATCGTCTCCTGATAGTCGATCGACAGCATGCCGAGGACCAGTTCGGCCACGGAGGGGTTGCGGGAGCGCAGGAACGACTCGGTGTTGCCGGCGCAGTCCTGGAACTCCAGCCAGACCAGCGACGGCCGGTCCACCTTGGCCAGCGCCTCGGCGACGCGTGGGGCGAACCTCGGCGGTAACGCCAGCGCCACGGTGATCCCAGCGCAGTAGCTCAGGAACGCGCGGCGGTCGACGCCGGCGCCGAGCAGGCGCTCGAGCAGTGGCGCGCGCTCGGCCTCCATCAGGCTCGGCGCGGCCGCCTGCCCTTCGCGCAAGCGTGATCCGGCCACTCCAATCTCCTCCTGCCCGCTGCTGGTGCGGATTTCAGGCATCTACGGACGAGTGAAGCCAGGCGGTACGACCGTCGCTAAAGGCATTCGGCCCTGGCGGGGCGGGACCTTCCGCTCTGAAACCCTGGCGGGCAGGGAGTCCACGCTTGCTGGCATGGAACCGATCGACGATGACGGCACGGCCGACCGCGACGGCCTCGACGCGCTCGCGCGGCGGACCCAGACCGTGTTCGAAGCCGTCCACCAGCGCGTCTTCCTCGGCGACCCGGTCGCCAACCCGCGCCTGGCCGTCGAGGTGCTCGGCGCCGCGACCGCCCACGACACGCCCGTCCTGGTGCTGATCACACCCTGGACGCTGAACGGGCTCGCCTTCCCTCCGGACGGCGAGCTGCCCGCCACGCTCGAGGTCATCGGCCGGCCCCGCCAGGTGTTCAGCGCCGAGCTCGAGGGGCTCGGGCCCTTCCGCTCGGTGAACCTGGTGGCCGACGTCTCCCGCCTGGCCCGGCCGGAGGAGGCCCGCAAGCTGGCTCGCTCCTTCGCCGAGCCGTTCCGCGCCGCCGTCGAGCGCGCACGCCGGCCGATCGACTGAAGTTCCTCCTCGAGGAGGTCAAAGACCCCAAGCGGACGATCCCGCGGTCCACGATCATCGGCACGCTGGTCACCACCATCGTGTACGTGGTCGCCACAGTGGCCATCATGGGGCATCATCCCGGTCGGGGCACTGGCCAGCTCCGCCAGCCCGTTCGCCGACGCGGCCGGCAAGATCTTCGGAGGGAGCTGGGACAAGGTCATCGCCCTGGTGGCCATGGCGTCCACGGCCGCATAGCTGGGACCTGAGCTGGTCAGTGTTGTCCGGCCTGAAACTTGCGGGCGCTCTCGGCGTGCTGGTAGCCCTCGGCCGCCCAGCGGCAGCCTGGCGGCTCCCCGCACCACGGCGCGCCCTCGCCAGTGGCGAAGTTGTGGTTGCATTCAGGGCAGAAGACCTTCAGTTCTTCGGGCAGGTACGGGCAGTCATACCAGCCGCACGACTTGTTGCCGGTGCCGGTCACCAGGTCGTAGTCGCAGCCAGGGCATTGCCGGTACACCAGCGGTGGCGCCTCAGGAGCCGATCGCTGACGCAAGATTCTCATGGAAGCCTCCTCGCCTCGATCACACACGACGGTCAGCGGGTCGCAGCCATGCCACCCACGACCGTGGAGGCAGCAGCGCGCAGGTCAAGGTCGCCGACCTCGATCACATCGGCGCAGAAGCCGCACCACACCAGCACGAAGACCTCGCCGGCCACGTACTCGGCCGCGTTGCCGCAGCGTGGGCATTCGAGCATCTGGCGCTCCTCTCAGCGGTCCGCCGGCTCCCTCGCCGGGGATGGCCAGATCGTCTGATCCGCTGATCATGCTGACTATGGCCGGAGGTCCCATCTTGGCTGGGCAATGGTCCCGGGCACGAACGGTTCGGGCGCCAGTCGCCGGCTGCCAAAAGGACACCATCAGCCGGCTGCCGCGTTTGGGAGACGATCAAGCGGCCACCAGCACCCTGTCGTGCAGGGCCTGCTTGCGGGCATCGACGCCGGCCATCACGAACCCAAGCCCCAGCAGCGGCAGCGACAGGCCAAACTTGGCCAGCAGCCGCGCAGTCGCCTGCCCGAAGCCGATCCGCTGCCCGTCGAGGGTCGTGACCCTGACCCCGACGACCAGCTTGCCGAGGGTCGCCCGCCAGGCGGAGGCCTCCATCGCCGCGAAGTACAGCCACGCCACCAGCGCCGCCAGCGCGTAGTACACGACGACCTTGACGGTCGAGTGGGGCGGCGCGAGCTGCCCGTGGTAGCCGATCGACAGGGACACCACGACACCGATCACCAGCCAGTCGATGACGGCCGCGATTCCCCTGCGCCAAAAGCCGCCGTATGCGCGCCCGACCTGCGAGCGTCCGGCCAGGGTCTGCATGGTTGCCATGCCGAGCGACGCATACAGCGCGTCGATCATGCGCATGGCACGCGGGTCGGGCGGGATCCCGGCTTGCATCTGGTTCATGACGTATCCATGCGCACCTCCAAGCTGGTCAAGGACGCCACCCTGAAGGTCTACCCCGGCGCCCCGCACGGACTGGCCCAGCTCCCCGCCTATAAGGGCCAGTTCAACACCCACCTCGTCGACTTCCTCAGAGCCTGACCGCCGCGATCAGCCTCGCCAGCAGCCCCTCCGGGTCGTGCAGTACGCGGACCCCGTCGGTGATCACCTGGTGAGTGCCCTCATCGACGGGGTCGGCGGCCGCCCACGACGGCGGCGCGATCCCGACCTCGACCTCCAGACCCGACGGCAGCACCAGCCGCCGCTCGGTCAGCGGGCCCCACGACCGCGTCATCACCAGCCGATCGGCGCCGAGCCCGCCGATCCAGTCGTCGCGGTCCAGGTAGGGAGCCTGGCGGCGACAGCCAGGGCGCCGTTGAGCCACAGCCGCGGGTTGCTGGTCGCCGGTCGCTTCTGGAGCGACATTGGGACCAGGTCGAGGTGGACTGCCCTCGTCCCCGCTCCGGGTTCGCGGCTGAATACGACACGCCCCGTGCCGATGCCGAACTCGGAGAGGTCGATCCGGAACACGTATGGGTCCTTGTCGTCGTCAGGGTGCAGCGGAAACCCCCTGTACAGCGTGGGTACCGGGCTCAGGCCCCGAAGCATGAGCTGGCTGATTCATCTGGCCGCCCAACACCGCGGCCAGTGGATGGTCGCCTTGGCCGGGGTGCTGCTGCCTGGGCTGCGTCGAATCGCGGCTTCGGTGGCCCCCGTTGACCGCCGCGCTGCCGGCCACGTCGAAGCTAACCTGCTGGAGCTGATCCGCAATGCGATCGGCCAGCACGTCTCTGAGGCCGCGGACCTCGCCTTGGGCGTACTGCAGTTCACCCACTTCAGCCATCCACCCTTCCCCAGGACGATGGGGCTCGGAGATCCGCTTGGGGCATGAACGATCCCGCAAGCCAACGGGCGACGTCGTTGCTACGAGACATCGCCAGCAGCTCGCAGTTTGCGGAGATTTCCCGGCTGCTCAATGCCTTGCGCTATCTATTGAGGTCATCGCTGCGTGCTGTTCCTGGTGGGAGCCATGGCGCGATGGCCCAGGAGGTACGACGCCAATCCCGGATCATGCCAACGAGCGCGCTGCGGGCCAGCGTGCACCAGACCCTTCAACTCCTGGACACGCGCCCGCCGGTGGATCCGCAAGCCTACGCGGCCAGCCGGCGACGGCTGGGCACGCTGATGTCCCAGCGAGCTGTCGCCGACGACTGGATCGCGCGACTGCAAGCCCGTCGAGGGCAATTCGGCCAGCTCGACGCCGAGACCCGCAAGGCCTTGGATGCCGAGATCCAGTTGCGCAAGCGGCAGCGCCAGCGGGCTTATCGACCGTGAGCGGCATGCCGAGCGGATCGTGGAGGAGCATGAGCGCCGGCTCCGGGCTCTCTACGACTGGCAGCTCGAGCACCTTCAGCAACTCGTCCAAGGTCGGTGGCAGGCGCAAGCGTTGCTGGACCGCCAGAAGCGCGCACTGGATAAGGTCATGGCGGCGCCACCGGCGTACCTGCTCTCGGAACTTGGCGACCCTCCGCGGCCGCCTGAGGCCCGTGAGGTCTGGCGGCAAGGTGCGCTGGCGATCCTGCGGTTCCGCAAGGATTACGAAATCCAGGATCCAGACCGGGCCCTTGGCGAGCCGTCCGTGGGCGCTTCGCAGCGGTTGCGTCGCAGCCAAGTCGAGGTCGTCATCGACCAGGCCCGTCAGCTCATCGACCAGCCCCGCGATCCGTTTGCTTTGAGTGAACCTCTGACCGTCTTTGACCTCGACGTCCCGTGACGACGGCCTACCTCACCGCCAGTCAGGTCGCTGAGCGACTCCAGGTCTCGGCGAGCTGGGTCTACAAGCACAAGCATCTGCTCGGCGGGATCCGGGTCGGGGAGCGGATGTGGCGGTTTCCCGAAGAGAAGCTGAACGACCTCCTCGCCAGCCGATCCGAAGCGGTTGGAACGGATGCGCGGCAGGTACCGGAGCGGGCGCCTGCCGCGCGCGAGTGGCGGCTCATCTACTAAATCAGGTTGCCGCTCAGGCTGACCGACCCTTGGGCTCAGAGTCGTCAGGAGCGGTCAATCCGAGGTCCTCTGCGGTCAGCAGGCCACGTTCGACCTGCCTGTCCACGTGGGCGTACACCATCATCGTGATCACCGGGTTGGCATGCCCCAGCCGGTTGGAGACAGCGATCATCGGCACTCGTAGCGCCAGCAGCCAGGTGGCATGCGAGTGGCGCAGGTCATGGAAGTGCAGCCCGCCGTACTCCGGCCACCGGCCGTCCAGGCCTGCCCGCTTGAGCGCCCGCATCCACACGCGGCGGAAGTTGTTGGCGGCCAGCGTCCCACCCTTGCCGCGCGCCGCCCGGGGTAGTGAACACCAGCCCGGTCTCCTCGTCTCTGAACTCGTCGTGATGCTGGCGGAGCGTTTCGCAGGTGTCGGTGTCGAGCGCGATGGTGCGCCTCCCAGCTTGGGTCTTCGGGCCTTTGAAGCGGCCGTTGCCGCTGCGGCCGGGGTCGCTGAACGCTCGCACGACCCGCAGCCGGCCAGGGCCGGAGACGGCGCCGTCATCCAGTGGATGATCCAGACGCATGTCCTCCCATCGCAGCGCGGCCAGCTCTCCCCAGCGCATCCCGGTCAGCGCGGCCACGCGGACCAGCGCCCGATACCGCGCGTCGATCGCTTCGGCGAGGGCATCGAGCTGCCTACGGGTGATCCAGACCTCGCGGCGGTCCACGGGCAGGTTCTTGGCCGCGGCGACCCGGCCGGCGTGGCTCTTGCGCATGAGCGGGGAGTGGGGGAGGTAGTCGCTGTCGACGGCGGTGTTGAGGATGGTGCCGAGCAGGCTGAGGTAGGTGTTGACGGTGGTGGGCTTGAGTCCCTCGGCGACCAGGCTGGCCTTCCAGGCGCCGATCCGGTCGGCGTCCAGGGCGGCGAAGGGGAGGTTCCCGAAGGTGGGGAGGATCCACTTCTCGATGCGCTTGCCGACGCTGTGGCGGAGTCGGGGTGCTGGGCCCTCCAGGTCGGCCACCAGGTATTAGTGATGTAGTCGCCGATCAAGGTCTGGGCCTTGGTGGCGTCGACGGAGTCGGTGGCGAGGACCTCGAGGGTCGGGGGGAGGCCTCGGTCGATCCGCTTGCGCACGGTCTCAGCGGCCTTGGGGCTATTGAAGATGCCTGCGGACCGTTCGCGGCTGCCGTCCTGGTAGCGGACCTGCCAGCGCGGCTTGGGGTGGCGAGGGGATGGGGGAATCGGCACGATCCAGGCCATGTATCATCTCCACCGTGTACGAACTCATCAGGAAGGCTTGGTGCGGCACTCCTGATGGATTCCTGATGAGTTCCTGATGAGCGAGGTGAGAGCACGTCACGCTCATCAGTACGAGTTGCGGCTCACACGGCCCTAGCAGGTAAGATCGGAGCCGTGCCCCCCTAGCTCAGTCGGCAGAGCACATCCATGGTAA
>WNFZ01004057.1_pt1 | contig 13662 bp, 9 predicted proteins | sample 5400081 | NCBI WGS metagenome assembly WNFZ01 (sample SAMN13153365, study PRJNA577476) | soil metagenome | isolation source: 80 cm soil or saprolite under grassland replicate 1 | place: USA:California | collected 2016-06-15
GTGGCGGGGGAGGGATTTGAACCCTCGACCTCTGGGTTATGAGCCCAGCGAGCTACCAGACTGCTCCACCCCGCGCCGTTGCTGGCGCAAGGTAGCACAGCGAGCTGTGGTGGCGCAAAGGTCGCGCTCCACACTGTGGAGGGCGGCGCCGCGGCCCTCCGAACGCTGAACGCCTTACGAGCCAGGCGTTGTGGAGGACGGCGTCTTCCCCTGGCTGGAGCCGAGCGCCTGGTCCAGCAGCCTGGCCATGGCCTTCACGTGCTGCTGGTACCCGGCCAGGTCGCCCTTCTGGAGCGCCGCCTGCGCGGCGTCGTACTCCTGACTCGCCCGCTGCAGGAGCTGCTGCACGGTTGCCGACGCCCCCGGCTGCTGGGCGGGCGGCGTGGTCGAGCTCGGCGGCTCCGGAGTCGGCGACACCGGCTGCCCGGTCACCACCTGGCTGATCGCCTCGGACAGCGTGTCGGCGTAGCCGACGTCGGTATTCAGCACCACCGCGACCTTCTCGAGCAGCGGGATCGTGTTGATGGCGGCGCTCTGGCTCGCCCCGGCGCTCTGCACGAAGATCGGCTGCACGTACAGCAGCGAATCCTTCACCGGCACGATCAACAGGTTCCCCAGGATCACCTTGGAGCCCTGCTGGTTCAGCAGCGAGAGCTGCGACGCCACCGTGGGATTGGCCAGGATTCTCGAATTCACCTGCGTGGGCCCATCGATGGTGCGTGCCGGGTCGAGGCTGAACAGCGTCATCTGGCCGTAGTCGTCAGGATCCGAGCCGACCGTCATGTAGGCCACCATGTTCTGTTTGTTGTTGGGCGTGAACGGCATCACCAGCGAGAACTTCGGCTGGGTCTGCCCGGGCAGGCGCGTCAGCAGGTAGTACGGCCGCATCTTGCCGGCATTGGTGGGCGGCGCGAGCGCGGCCACCGGGCTCTGGGGCTGCGGCTGCTGTTGCTGCTGCTGGATCTCGCCGGAGCGGTCCTCGGGCAGGGACCATAGGTCCTTGCGCGAGTACAGCTCGTCGGCGGTGCTCAGGTGGTAGAGGGTGTAGCGGTCGGTCTGGATCGAGAACAGGTCCTCGGGGTAGCGCAGGTGCGACTGCAGGCCCACCGGCATGCTCGCCTTGGGAGCGAACAGGTTCGGGAACGCCTTGCGCCAGGTCTGCAGGATCGGGTCGGACTCGTCGAAGGCGTACAGGGTGACCTTGCCCGTGTAGGCGTCGACGACGGCCTTCACCGAGTTGCGGATGTAGTTGCCCGAGCCGCTCACGCCGCCGGCGCTCGACTCGTCGTGGCGCGCCGCGTCCCCGAAATTGATCCGCTGCACGTACGGATAGTCGTTGCTGGTGGTGTAGCCGTCGCGCACGAACATGATGCGACCGTCGACCACCACCGCGTAGGGGTCGCCGTCCCACTGGAGGAAGGGCGCGACCTTCTCGACCCGATCGCGGACGTCGCGGTTGAACATCAGCCGCGACTGCGAGGTGATGTTGCCAGAGATCAGCAGGTTGATGTCGCGGAACCGCAGGGCGAACGCCAGCCGCCTCGCCGTGCTGGAGAGCTGCACGCCGCCGTCCGCGTCATAGCTGGACGTCTGCGTGTCGCCGGTCGGCGTGGGCCGGTCGACCTCCGGCTGCTTGGTGTCGACCACCACGTAGTCCGGGCCCGCCTGCGGCGGCTCGCCGAAGTACACCCGCGGCTGCGTCACCGAGATCTTGGCCTTCGACTGGTCGAAGTTGGAGACGATGAAATCGGGCTGCCCCTGCTTGGCGGCGGTGTTGACCTGGGTCGCCACCACGCCGTAGCCGTGCGTGTAGGCGAGGTGCAGGTTCTGCCAGGTCTTGGCGCCGCTGGAGAGCAGGCTCGGGTCGACCTCGCGCACCGAGATCATCACCTGGCGGAGCTGCCCGTCCACCTGATACCGGTCCACGTCCACGTCGCTGAACGAGTAGTACTGGGCGATCGCCTGGAGGTTCTTGATGGACGGCTTGAGGACTTCGGGGTCCCACAGCCGGATGTTGTCGACCGTGCTGCGGTTGGCGTTGATGTCCTGGGAGCTCAAGGCGGCGCCGTCCTCGAACGGTTTCGTCTGGATGCTGTCCAGGTTGAACGCCTGGCGGGTGGCATCGATGTTGCGCTGGATGTAGGGCCGTTCCCGCTGGAGCTCCTGGGGAGCGACGCGGAATCGCTGGAAGACCGCCGGGGTGATCCCGCCGATAATGATCGAGACCCCGGCCAGCAGCACGATGCTGAACAGCGGCACGGCGATGCCCCGGCTGCGCACGCCCCAGAAGAACAGCACGGCGCAGATCAGCGCCACCCAGAACAGCACCTCCAGGGCGGGGATCTGCGCCTTGACGTCGGTGTAGGTCGCCCCCGTGACCGCGCCGCGCTTGGAGTACACGAGCTGGTACTTGTTGAGCCAGTAGCCCCAGGCCTTCAGCGCCACGATCAGGCCGAGCAGGATCGTCAGGTGCGACTGGGTCGGGCCGGCAATGCGGTCGGAGGAGACCTGCGGGCGGATGCCGCCGAGCAGGTAGTGGCCGGCCGCCGACAGCAGCAGCGCCAGCACCAGCGTCCAGAACAGCCAGCCGAACACCGCCTGCATGAAGGGGAGCTGGAAGACGTAGAAGCCGATGTCCCTGTGGAACTGCGGGTCCTTCTGGTTGAAGGAAACCGCGTTGCGCCACAGCAGGAAGGTCTGCCACGAGCCGGAGGCCTGCAGGCCGACGACCAGGCCGAGGAAGGCGGCGACACCGATCCGCAACGGCCGGAGGTAGGGCCCGAGCACCTGCTGGATCCGCTCCACCTGGGGACGGCCGGCCACGTTGACGCTGTAGCGGGGGGCGAGCCGCTCCACCAGCCACAGGTTGATGCCGACGATCAGGCCGCTTCCCACCCCCGCCAGCAGGCCGAGCGTGACCTTGGCGCGGATCTGACCCCAGAACACGCTGGTCTTGTCGACCTCGCGGAACCAGAGCAGGTCGGTGTAGAAGCTCGACAGGCTGCCGATCGCAGCCAGCAGGACGAACGCCAGCAGCAGGACAGCAAGAGTCCAGCGGCGCGGAGGGCGGCGAGCTGCTACCACGGCGGGGGGCCTTTCACTCGGTACGGCTGCCTCATGCAAACCGCCTCTGGCCAGCCGCTTTCGCCGTGGCTGGCCGCCTCATCAGACCCTAGCACGTCATCTGCCGAAAGGCTGACCCCGGCTCGGCCCGTACCGTTCGCGCAAGACCGACGCCTTCGTAGACGGGGCGGGGGATCCTGCTTCGCCCAGCCGCACTGGAGGGTTCCCGTGGTGTTTCTCCTTGCCATCGCGCTCGCCTTCGGCCTGCTGGCCGGCAGCGTGGCGCTGGCCGTCACCGGCTCCAGGCAGTCGCCACGCTGGTGAGGCCGGTTGGCCCGGCCCGCGCAGCCGGCTCCAGCCCCGACCGGTCCGCGGGGGTGGCGATCTCGCGGGCCGGGCTCAGCACCGAGCTGCCGGGTCGCCAGGCGTGGACTGCAGGAAGGCGATCGCGTCGGCCAGGTTGGACACCGGCACCAGGCGCACGCCCGGCGGTGGGTGCTGCGTGGCCTCGCCGCAGTTGGCGCGCGGGAGCAGGAACACGGTCGCGCCCTGCCGCTTGGCGCCGACGATCTTCTCGCCGATGCCGCCGATCGGCACGACCGAGCCGTCCTCGATGATCTGGCCGGTGCCGGCGATCCGGCGACCGCCGGTGAGGTCCCCCGGCGTGAGCCGGTCGTAGATCGACAGCGCGAACATCAGGCCGGCCGAGGGCCCGCCGATGTTCTCGGTGTTGATCGACACCGGCACCGGCAGCTTGCCGTACTGCTCGTGGAGGACCACCCCGATGCGCGGCTGGCCGCCGTCCAGGGCGACCGGAACGCGCACCGCCACGTCGGCGTCGCCGCGCTTGACCGTCAACGCCAGGGTCTCGCCGGGGTGGTGGCCCTGGATGGCGCCCTGGAGCTGCTTGATGCTGCTGACGGGTCGCCCGTCGACGCGGACCAGGCGGTCGCCGGGTCGCAGCTTGCCGTCCGCCGGCGCGCCGGGGCGGACCTCGGTGACGTCGACCGCGCTCGGGTCGACCGTGTAGCCGAGCTTGCGCAGCGCCACCACCGCCGCCAGCACCTTGGACTCGTCCATGTCGTCGGCGTTCTGCTGGTTCACCTGTTGGGTGCTCTCGCCCTGCGGGTAGATGTCGCTGCGCGGGCGCAGCTGCACGTCGCGGTTGGCCAGGTCGAGGATGGCCTCGAAGAAGCGCACGTCGTCGTCGATCCCGACCGAGGTGAGGTAGAACCTGCCCTTGGAGTCGTAGACCTGCGTGCCGCCCTCGACCTTGACGCGGCTGAGCACGTCCTCAGCCGGACCGGGAGACAGCGCCACGACTGGAAGCTGGTAGAAGTTCAACGCGAGGACCACCACGACCAGCACGACGGCTCCGACGCCCGCGGTCAATCGCTGCCGCACGCGACCTCCTCCACTCCGAGCCGTCATGAACCTGCCCGTGCTCCCGTTCGAGCGCTGGAACGCCCTCGTCTATCTTCTTACAGATAACGCGGGGAATCGACGAAGATCGGCCCGAGGTCGTCGAACGACTCGATGACGCGACCGGCACCGAGCGCGACGCATTCCAGCGGAGCATCGACCATGTGCACGGAGACCTCCGCCTCCTGGGCGATGCGGTCGCCGAGGCCAGGGAGCATGCTCGACCCGCCGGACATGAAGATGCCCTTGTCGAGCACGTCGTTGGCGAGCTCCGGGGGGGCAGCCGCCAGAGTGTCCAGCACCGCCTGGACGATCTGGGAGACCGGCTCCTCGAGGGCCTCGCGGACCTCGCCGGCGCTCAGCACGATCGTCTTGGGCAGCCCGGTGGCCAGCTCGCGGCCGCGCACCTCGAGCTTGTCCTCCTCGCCGGGCACGGGGACGGCCGAGCCGATGGCGATCTTGACGTTCTCGGCGGTGCGCTCGCCGATCGCGATGGCGTACTCGCGGCGGACATACTGGATGATCGCACCGTCGAGGTCGAAGCCCGCGACGCGCAACGACTTGGACGCCACGATCCCGCCCAGCGAGATGCAGGCGACCTCGGTGGTGCCGCCGCCGACGTCGACGATCAGGCTGCCAGCCGGCTCCTGCACGGGCAGGCCGGCGCCGATCGCCGCCGCCATCGGCTCCTCCATCAGGTAGGCCATCCTGGCGCCGGCGTGCAGCGTCGCCTCCTGCACCGCCTTGCGCTCCACCTGGGTGATGGCGGAGGGCACGCAGACGACCACCCGGGGCTTGCTCACGCGGCCGCGGCAGGCGCGCTGGAGCAGCATGCGGATCAGCCGAGCCGTCGTCTCGAAGTCCGAGATCGCCCCGCCACGCAGCGGCCGGACCGCCACGATGTGCCCGGGCGTGCGGCCGATCATCGCGTAGGCCTCGTCACCGAGGGCCATGATCGCGCCGGTGCCCTCGTTGAGGGCGATCACTGTCGGCTGCCGGAGCTGGATCCCCCTGCCACGGACGTAGACGAGCGTGTTCGCCGTGCCGAGATCGATCGCCAGCGCTCTACTCACCGGGGGCACCCCCTTGGGGTTCCCCGACCCCTCCGGCTGCTCATGCCCTGCCGCCTCTGGACCGGCGGGCCAGCGCGGCCAGCGCGGCGACGAACGCCGCCGCCGCGGCGGCGCCGCGGATGACGTCGTTGCGGCGGACCTGCACGCGGCCGACGCGCACGCCCTCCGGGATGGCGTGGCCGGCGAAGGTCATGGCCTCGGCGGTGGTCCAGGTCGGCGCCCAGCCGGCCTCGCGCAGCCGGCGGTTGGAGAGCACCCAGGGATGCATGTGGTAGTGCAGCTCGCCCGGGCCCGTGACTGCGACGCCGAGCGGGGCGAGCCGCTCGCCGACCGCGAACGCCGCGCCCTCCGGCACCTCCACGCGGCGCTTGCCGGTCAGCCGGGCCGCCTGGACGGCCGGGATCCAGTCGTCCGGGGCCACGTTGTAGACACCGCTCGCGAGCTTGCCGTCCACCGCCAGCACCAGCGCGCGGACCGCGTCCTCCGGGTCCAGGCCCTGCACGGGCGGGTCGTAGCCCCGCACGCCGACGATCGCGGGGCCGACCAGCATGCGGGACAGGAACGAGCCCCACGCCGGCGACCAGACCGCCGCCCCGCGCAGCACCACCCGGGTCGCCGCTCCAGGACCGTTGGAGCCGTCGAGCACCAGCCCCTCCACGTCGGCGAGCGCGCGGGCGGGCGGGAAGTCGAAATTCGGCCGCAGTGGCATGTCCTCGTCCAGCGGCACCGGATTGTCCGGATGCGCCCCGTAGACGATGCCGCTCGACCACAGCACCACCGTGCTCGCCTTGCTGGCCGCGTCGAGGGCTCGGCGCACGGCGGTCGTCAGGCGCTCACGGGCGGCGCGGCCATCGCGGTCGCCCGTCTCGAGCACCGGGAACACCACCAGCACGTCAGCCTGGCCCAGGGCCGCGTCGAAGCGCTCGTCGCCGGGCTCGGCCGCGACGTGCTCGAACTTCGGGCCGAGCAGCGGCGCGGGCGAGGGTTGCAGGCCGAGGATCCGCTCGACCTCCGGCTCGTCCTCGAGTGCGAGGGCGAGCTGTGCCGCGCCCGGGTGAAGCGCCCCAACCAGGGCTATCGTCCGTGCCACCAACCATTCGTCCCTTGCTCGCACGCCGCTTCGGAGAGGTGACGACCGACCGGCCGCCAGCACGTCCAGGCTACCCCGCGACGGCCAAAAGATGATCCCGGTTGGCGAGTAGGATTGGTGATCATGAGCGATCACCCGGGCGAAGGCGGCGACTTCTTCAGCCGGATACCCCTCTTCCGCGAGTTCGCTCGGTTGCTTTCCGGCGAACCCGGGCCGGTCAACTGGGAGCTCGCGCGGCAGGTCGCGGTCGCGACCGCGATCGGTGCCGACGCGCTCGGCGCCACGCCGGCCCTGCCGGTCCCGAAGTTCTCGCCAGAGCCGGGGGAGCAGCGCGCCTGGGACGACCACCTCCGCCTCGCGGAGCTGTGGGTCGACCCCGTGAGCAGCCTTCCCAGCCCTGACCACCCCCTGGTGGCGCAGCCGATCAGTCGCGCCGACTGGGCCGAGGCGGCGCTGCGGAGCTTCCCGCCGCTGATCGAGCCCGGCGCCAGCCGCATGGCCGATTCGCTCGGGCCGAGCGCCGGCGCCGGCATCCCGCCCGAGATGGGCCAGATGGTCGGGCGGCTCGGCGGCCTGATCGTCGGGCTGCAGGTCGGGACCGTGGTGGGGCAGCTCTCGCAGCTCGTGCTGAGCCAGTACGACCTCTCCATGCCTGCCAAGGACCGCGGCCGCCTGGTCTTCCTCAGCGAGAACGTGCAGGCCTTCGAGCAGTCCAGCGGGCTGCCCCCCGACCAGCTCCGCCTCTGGCTCGCCTGCCACGAGGTGATCCGCCAGCGCCTGCTCACCGGCGTGCCGTGGTTCGAGGAGCACCTGTACCGGCTGGTCAAGGAAATGGCCGCGCTGACCGAGCCGGACCCGTCCGGGCTCATGGACCGGTTGCAGACGCTCGACATGAGCCGACCCGAGAGCGTCCAGGAGCTGCTGGAGGGCGGCGAGGGGCTGAGCGGTCCTCCCAGCCCTGCCCTTCAGGCCGCCACCGCCCGGCTCGAGGTGCTACTGGCGCTGGCCGACGGCTACGCCCTGGTGCTGAGCGAGCGCGTGTTGGCCGGGCGGCTGCCGGCCCTGGCTTCGATCCAGGCCGCCGTGCGCGCGCGCATGGCCGACGAGGAAGGCGCGCACGCCCTGTTCGCCCAGCTCCTGCGCGCCGACCCCGAGCGCGCCAGCGCCGCCCGGGGCGAGCGCTTCTGCCGCGAGGTCCTGGCCGCCACCGACGTCGACGGTCTCGACCGGGTCTGGGCGCATCCCGACTTCCTGCCGACCCCGGAGGAGCTTGCCTCGCCGGGGCGCTGGCTGGAGCGCGCCGGCCTGGTCGGTGGCGAGGAGATCAGCCTCGACGAGGGCCTCCGTGCGCTCCTCGAGGGCGAGACCGGCGACGGTGATTCGGGGTCCGGTGGCGCCCCCGGCGGTGGCGCCCCGGGCGGTGGGGGCCCGGGCGGCGGGTCCGGCGGTCCGGAGGGGTCCGGAGGGTCGGGGCGGCCCGAGGAGCCGGGCGGCGGCCAGTAGCCTCCCCCCGCCACGGCTGGCTATGGCTATGCGTCGCCTTGCGAGCCGCGGGGCTCCAGGGAGCCTTCGTCGTCGTCCATGCCCTTGGCGATCAGGAAGCCCCTCGCGCGCTCGGCCAGCGGGTACCGTGCCACGAGCCGCCAGAACGCCGCCGAATGGTCCGGCACGGCCAGGTGCACCAGCTCGTGGATGAGGACGTAGTCTCGCACCCAGGCCGGATATGAGGCGATCCGGTCGGAGAGCCGGATCGAGCCGTCATCGGGCGTGCAGGAACCGTAGCGGCTGCGCATATTGCTCACCCATCGGACCGATCGCGGCTCGACCGCCCCATCCAGGTAGCGGGCAGCCAGCACCCGGGCGCGCCGCTCCAGCTCCTCGTCGCCGGGCGGCCGGCGGCGACGTTCGCGCTGGTCGAGCCGCTCGAGCATGGTCGTGACCCAGTGCGCCTCCTCACGCTTGGTCATGCGGCTCGGCAGCAGCACGACCACGGTGTCGCCGTCCCGGTACGCGGTGACCGTCTTGCGTCGCCGGGGGCTACGCACGACTCTGACCAGCGGCTTTGCGGAAGCGGCCGCGGGACGCTCTGGACGTGGGGTGGATCTCGGCATCGTGGCCACGAGTATCCCATGCTCCCCCGTCCGCATCCGCGCCAACCGACCCTTCCGCCGTCGCCTCGCCCCACCCGCGCCGTTCGCGCCCAAGCCGCCCGCGGCACCACCCTCGGCGGCGGCGGGCCTCGGGCATTGCCCGGGCCCGGCGGGCAGGCCCGTCCCGCCTCTCCTGGACGGCGGCTTTGGGACGCTGGCTTCCGGGCGGTGACGCTCCGTCCCACGTTCGGCGCGGAACTTTTTCTTTGTCCACAAGCTGGCCGCATCCGACAGGCTGGTCACCGCAGTGATCGAATTCTCTGGTTCCACGTCCTGTCCCCAGCCGCGGGCCGGTTGTCCACAGGCTCCGGCGCGGTAGTCAACAGCAGCGGCGACTTGTCCCCAAGGTTTTCCACAGGTTCGCGCACAGGCGCGTTGACGCCTTGCGGAGAGCATGGGATCGTGCTGGCGACGAGACCCCCGGCAGGACGACGGTCCTCGCTCTGTAAGGGGAAGGCAGAGCGCGAACCCGAGAATTGTCGGGGGCCTTGTCGTTGTGACCAGCATGAACGCTTGGTTCGCCGTCCGCTCTGGTGCCCGAGATCGCGACCTGGGCAGCAACCGGGCAGCAACCGGGCAGCAACCCAGGTCAACCGGCGCTATCCTGCCGCATGGCAACCATCACGGGCGCTGCTGGGGAATGGTCCTGGGAACCCGACCCAGCCCTGAAAGCGGCCCTACAAAGGCTCGCAGCTCAGCAGGGGCAGCGGGTCATGCAGCCCTGGCTCAACGCCCAGCAGAGGCAATGGGCAGACGTTGCGCGGCAGACCGCTGGCTACCGCGAGACCATGAGACGAGCGTCCGAGGTGGGCAAGGCCATCTCCGCCGGCCAGGCCCAGTTTGAGGTGTGGCGTCAGCACCAAGAGCAGATCGCCCAAACCATTCGCCTTATGCAAGCCCGGCCCTCGCTACGCATGGGATTCTCCACCCAGACGTTCGATCGGGCGACGGGACTGCTAGAACAACTGCGCAGCGCGCCACCAGAAGTCCCAGCGGATATGGAGGCGACCGCCCTTGAGATCCCTGACCCGGTGGTCCAGGAGGCCGTTGAAGCCGCCGAGGCTGCGGTGCCGGACATGGACCCGGCGCTGGCACGCAACCTGGTAGTTGCCCTGATCACCACGTTCGTGTTCCTGAAGGTCCTTCAGTGGGCGATTGAGCACCCAGAGGCCGCAGCGGAATTTCTCACCGCAGGGACACTCGCGTGGTTCTTCGCCAGTGCGGCAGGCAACCAGGCCGGCAGGCTCTGGGACAAAATCTTCGCGGCGAGGTCGCCAGATCCCCGACGCTGATCCCGATTCTGGCGACTGATCACCTCCCCTCGCCCTTCGAGGTCACCTCGGGCACCATTTCCTTGATGGCCACCTCGCGCTCGGCGATGCCTAGCACCAGGGCCAAGCGCGCCTCGATCGCCGTGACCACGCGTGTCAGCATCTCCGGGGTGGTCTCACGGTAGACGCGCCCCATCCGGCTTCCCTGCTCAAGGTGCCGGCCTCCAGCGTGGCCCATGACCTCGTCAATCACCCGGCTGGGGATGCCGGCATCCTCCAGCCACGTCGCGAACGTGTGGCGTAGATCGTGTGGACCGTGAAGGTCGAGGTCGCCAAATCGCCGGGTCTGGTCGGTCTTCGCGGCCGACCAGCACATCGGCCCATCGCCGTGTATCGCTGGGTACGCCAGCCCCTCCGCCTTGAGCGTGTCCAGTGCGGCCGCGATCGTCGCCGCCCGGAGCTTGCCGCCCGGCACGCTGAACCGCTCGGCGAGCTGGTCGGGCGTTAGGGGGCCTTCAGCCCGCAGCGCGTCCAGCACGCGGCGGACGGTGGAGGGAAGCTCCCTGGCCGGGTCGGTGAGCTTGCCGGCGGCCTTCTGATAGACGTGCTTGAGGAGGTGCCGCGAGAGCGTCCCGCGGTCGGTGCCCGGGACGGTGAAGACCAGGTCGCCGGGGTCGTTGCCGGCCGGCAGTTGCCGGCGGATCGCCTGGACCACTTGGGGCGCGAGCGGGACGGGACGAACGGCGGCCGGGCTCTTGGGGCGACTCTTGAACCCGCTGCCGAACTTGCCTGCCTGGTAGCGGATTGGGGCGACCTGAAGGACGGGGACCTCCCGGTCGAGGTGGACACGGCGGCGACGGAGCCCAGCGAATTCACCGAACCGGAGCCCGGTCCCCAACAGGGTGATCACGTGATCCCGCCAGGCGATCGGGAACCGGGCAAGGAGTTGCCCGGCCTCCTCCGGGGTGAGCGCGCGGCGTGCGGCTTCGTCGAAGACCTCATCGGGATCGACCTCCGGCTTGGGCGCCGGGACCTTGCGCACCGGGTTGGCGACGATGACGCGCTCGTCTTCGGCGGCCTGGAGGGTGCGGTACAGGATCGAGCGGGCCGCCATCACGGTTGGCCGGCCGCGGCTCGCCTTCAGCTCGTTCTGCCAGCGGCGCACGTGCGTGACGGTGATGGCGCCGAGCTGATGATGCTCAAAGTGCGGCACGACGTGCAGCCGGAGCCGGGCCTCGGTCGACTCCAGCGTGGTGGGGCTCCGGTCGGGGTCGGAGGACCAGGTCTCCCACCATTGGCGCGCCCAATCGCCGAACAACTGCCTGCTGCGGCGCGGGTCAACCCAGGTGCCTTGGGCCATGCTGGCGAGTAGGTCGTTCTTGAAGGTGCGCGCCTGGTCGCGCGTGTCGAACGTCTTGCTGCCCTGGCTGTCGTCGTCGGCGCGCCACCAGACCTTGTAGCGGCCGGAGGGGGTCTTGCGGATGCCTGCGGATGCCATCGGTGGTCCCTTCACTGAGCGGTCGAACGCACGTTCAGGGCGGTCACGATGACCACCCGTGGTCGGGGTGCGGGCAGCCGAGATGTAGCGGCTTGCCGGATGGGGCGCGGTTGCTGGTGCCGGTCTCGCAGACCACACAGGGGGCCAGCGGCTGGTTGAACCGCCAGCCGCTGGTTTCGCTGTCGGCGGGGTCCGCAACATCCGCAACAGGCGCAACAGTGCTGGTAGCGGTGTTGCGGATGGAATCGTGTTGCTGCAACACGCCAGGCTCGGGGTGGTGGTGTTGCTGCAACAGCGGATCATCCGCAACGCGCTCACCAGGCGTGTTGCGGATGTTGCGGATGTTGCGGTCGGGAGTCAGGTAGCGTGCCCAGGCGTCCAGGAAGTCAGCGCGCTCGTAGCCGCGGGGGGTGGCGTTGCCGATGCGGATGACCTTGGGCTTGATCCCGTAGGGCCGCAGCCGGGCCGCCAGCCCACGGGCGTCCAGCCGCTTACCGAACAGGTCATCCCAGGGGGCCTCATCCAGCCGGCAGAGCCGATCCAGCACCGCCTTGCTGTCCAGCCGCTCATCGTCGGCGAAGACCTCGCGCAGGTCGGCCAGCAGCCGCGGCCCCAGCGAGGTGTCTTCCTCCTGCTGGCCTTCGGCCTCGGTCATGGTGGCGGCGGCGGAGCGGGCACGGTCGGGCCAGTCCCCGGCGGCCAGGTCCGCGGTGGCGATCAGGGGTTCCCAGGTGTCGGCGGCGCGGTCCTCCAGCGGCATCAGCGGGGCGGCGTGGTGCAGCTCGCGGAGGTGGTCGCGTGCCCAGCCGGTGAGCCGGTCGCGCAGCTCGTGCAGGGGTGGGGAGTCGCGGCGGGTGCGGTAGGGATCGACCTGTTCGCCCGGGGCGCGGCGGCGCATCCGCACCACGACCGCGCGGTCCATGATCGTGTCGGGCAGGTCGCCGATGGACGCGAGCATGGCCATGGCGAAGGTGTCGAGCGCGTCCAGGCTGCGGGTGGTGATGTCCCATCGCAGCATGGGCCGGTTGCGCTGGTGGCCGGCGTTGAGCAGCCCGCGCAGGTCCTCGTTGGAGTCGGCCTGCTTCTTCGATCCCCACAGGGTGTCGGCTTCGTCGACCAGCAGGGTAGGCGGGTCCTCGCCGATGGAGCGGACCACCGCGGCGATGGTGGCGTTGACGGTGATGAGCGGCGCGTGGCAGGTCTCGGCGACGACGTCGACCAGGCGGCTCTTGCCGCACCGCTTGAGCGGGCTGACGACGGCCAGGCGGGGGGCGTGTTCCCAGGCGGGTTGGGCGTGGGTGGCGGCCACCCACAGGGTGGTGGCGTCGGCGGCCTGGGGGCTGGGGAAGACGACGTAGCGGCACAGCGCGGCGTGCAGCTCCTTGAGCAGCACCGCACCATCCGCGCGGGCCGAGCTGGTGGGGACCGGGGGGACGTGCATGGTCATGCCGTCCCCCGCCGGAGCGCCCGGGCGGCGGCGCGCTGGTCGCCTGCGTGCTCGAGGACCGCGAAGGCGCGGAACTTGCTGTACCCGTGGGGCGCGCCCGCCTCGGTGGCCTCAAACGGGGTGGCCTGGGAGTACACGAACAGCAGGCCGTGGCGGATGGTGGCGCTCTTGGGATTGCTGGCGCCGGGGTGGCGCCAGCGCGCGCCGTCGCGGTCCGGGCTCGGGTCGGGGCAGGTCCAGCCATGCGGGGCCAGCACCTCGGCCCACGTGACCGTGGCGTTGAACCGCTCCGCCACACTCCCCCGCCCGGGGCGCGGCGCCGGCCGCCGCCGTGGCGTTTGGGTGGCGGGCGCTGGTGGGGCCAGCAGGGCGCGCAGCCATGCCGGCGCCGGCGCTGGGTCGCGCAGCGGTTCTGCCCACCGGTAGGGCTGGCCGGTGGCGGGGTGGCGGCTGGGGGGCAGCAGCACGTAGCCGCGGTGGGTCTTGAGGTTAAACCCGCCGTAGCCGCGCCGCCGGAGCGCGGCGACCGATAGCGCCCCGCCGGGGTGGCGGTACCAGCGGTGCGCCCCGCCGTCGCCGCGGCCGGACAGGCTGGTCCGGGTCGGCGGCAGCGGGCCGTGCTCGGCCTCCAGGCGGGCCAGGGCGTCC